>Ga0208849_1000170_pt1 | contig 64261 bp, 50 predicted proteins | sample NGESurdeep072012_10_FD_184470 | JGI IMG/M metagenome (GOLD analysis project Ga0208849, IMG submission 184470) | Arctic peat soil microbial communities from Barrow, Alaska - NGEE Surface sample 53-3 deep-072012 (SPAdes) | ecosystem: Environmental > Terrestrial > Soil > Wetlands > Peat ...
CGCCGCCGCTCGGGCCGCCCGCGAGGAGATGGCGGACGAGGAGGAGAAGCGCCGCCAAACCATCCTGCGCGACGACGCCGACCTGCGGAAGGCCTTGGAGGCCTCCCGCGAGCGGGTCGGCGTGGATGCTGGCGATCTGCGCCGGGTCGCTGCCGCCGCCCTGTCGCGTGCTGGCGTGTCCCTTGAGGGGGCGGGAACCAAGAGGGTGGGCGACGTCGACACCTTTCAGCTCGATCCGGCCGCCTTCGGTCCAGATTGGACCGGCGTGTTCGACGATCTGCGCAAGCGACCGCGAAAGCGCGGCGAGCGGCTCGCCGACTGGCGGAGCAAGGCGCCTGTGCGCGCCATCGCCTTCCAGCCTCCCATTCTTCCGGACGGGCGCGACGATGCCGACACGGTCCAGCTTCATCTCGAACACCGACTGGTCCGCCGGCTGCTGTCGCGCTTTCTGAGCCAAGGCTTCCAGCAGGGGCTGTCGCGCATAGCGGTCATCCGCGCCGAGGGCGCTCAGCCCCACGTCGTTCTTCTCGCGCGCCTGGCGGTCTACGGCGCCAACGCTGCGCGCCTGCACGAGGAGGTGATCCCGGTCACGGCCGTCTGGACCGACGCCGATCGTGGCCGAAAGCAGCTTCGGGCCTTCGCCCAGGAGGGTCAGGCCGAGGAGCGGATCCTCGATCAGCTTGAGGACTCCCTGAGTGTGGCCCGAACGGCGAATGAGGCAGCCATCACCCGCGTTCAGCCTCACGTCGAAACGGACATCCGCGACCTTGTGCCGGCCCTGAATGAGCGGGTGGCGAAGCGACTGGCCCTGGTCAAGGCGGACCTCGCCAAGGTGGGAGAGGCGGAGGCAAGGAGCCTTACCAGCCTCCTGGAGGCCCAGCGCACCCGGCTGCGGAGCGCATCGGCGGAGCCGGACTCACCGCAGCTGCAGCTGGACCTCGACCCCGACGGCCGGCGCGAACGCGAGGCGGAGCGCCGTCACTGGACCTCGCGCCTTGGCCGTCTGGATCGGGAGCTTGCGGAGGAGCCGGATCGCCTGCGCCGGTCGTATGACGTTAAGGCCACACGCATCGAACCGGTTGGGCTCGTCTATCTCTGGCCGGACCTGGGGTGATGGCTGAGGAGACCACGCGCGATCCGGATTTCGATTGGTTGGACTATGTCCCACCCCAGGGCGTGGTCGCGGCGCCGGGTGTGCTGCGCGACCACGCCCTGATCCCCGAGCGTCAAACCGCAATTGAGACGGGTGAAGTCCAGAGCCAACTCGAAGGGCCGTTCGATCCCTGGGCGTTCGTCGAACGGGCCTTGGGCTGGGAGGCGCGGTTGGTGGCCGGCGCGCCTGGCGGGCCGGACCTGCCCGCAGATCTCGTCGTCGTCTTGCCCGAGCAGAACGACAGGCTCGTTCCCACCTGGGCGGTGAGGGAGCTGGGCGACTGCGGCGGCTGGCAACTGCTGGTTCGCGTTGAGGCGCCCCGGGTCGCGCCGGACGCCCGCCATACGTTCGAGGGCTGGGAGGCCACGCCACACCAGCGTCTCGAACGCCTGCTGCGGGAGACCGGCATTGCCGCCGGCCTGCTGATCACCCAGCGGGAAGCCAGGACCGGCGAGCTGGAGCCCGAAATCCGGCTCGTCTACGCACCGCGCGGCGAGACCTCAGGCTGGCAGGCTTTCCCGGTCCGCCCTATGGCCACCGTCGCCGGCCGACCTATCCTGGGCGGCCTCAAACTGCTGCTCGACCGCGGCCGCCTCTTCACCGACCGCACCGAGCGGCGCCTCACGGCCCTGCTCCACGCGAGCCGCCTCGCCCAAGACACGGTCTCTGAGAAGCTCTCCGGCCAGGTTCTGGGCGCCCTCTTCGAGCTGTTGCGCGGACTCGACGCCGCCGAACCAGCGATGGTTCGCAAGCTCGCCGCCGAGGCGCCCGGCCATCTCTACGAGGGCCTGCTGGCCGTGCTGATGCGGCTGGTCTTCATACTTTACGCTGAGGACCGCGATCTCCTGCCGTCCCGTCGCGACGACCAGGCCCGACGAATCTACGACGCCGGCTATTCGGTGCGCGGCCTGCACGCCCGACTGGCGGAGGACGCGGCGCTCAATCCAGACACCATGGACGAGCGTATCGGCGGCTGGGGACGGCTCGTCGCTCTGTTCCGCCTGATCCATGCCGGCCACGCCTCCGGCTTCGTCCAGGCGCGTCGCGGCGGTCTGTTCGATCCCGCGCGCTATCCGTTCCTCGAGGGCCGGCCCGACGCAGCCGAGGCACCTTCGGTGCTGAAGCTCACGGACGGCTGCATGCTGCGCATCCTCGACGGCCTGCTCGTGCTGAAGGAGCGGGGGCAGCCTCCGGAGCGGCTCTCGTACCGAACCCTGGACGTGGAGCAGATCGGCTCGGTCTACGAGACCGTGATGGGCTTCGAGGCGCGGATCGCCACCGGCCGCTCCCTGGCGGTGAAAGGCGCCAAGGGCCTGCCGTTTTTCATCGACCTTGACGTCCTCGCCGCGGGAAAGGGCAAGGACAGGATCAAGCAACTCAAGGAGGGGACGGGCCTTGGCCTCACGGGGGCGAAGGCGGCCGCGGTGGAGGCCGCTGGCGACGTCGACACACTGGCCCAAGCACTGGCCTCATCGGTTGACCTGCGCGGCTCGCCCGGCGCCGTTCCGTTCGCGGCGGGGACCCCCATTCTTCAGCCCACGGACGAGCGCCGCCGCTCCGGCAGTCACTACACCCCGCGCAGCCTCACCGCCCCTATCGTCAAGCATGCCCTGTCGCCGGCCTTCGAGCGACTGGGGCCTGATGCGACACCGGAGCAGATCCTCGACCTCAAGGTCTGCGATCCGGCCATGGGTTCGGGGGCCTTCCTCGTCGAGGCTTGCCGCGCGATCGCCGTCCGGCTGGCTAGGGCCTGGGAGCGCTGGCCGGAGACTAAACCAGCGATTCCCGCCGACGAAGTCGAGGACGACACCCTCCACGCGCGCCGCCTCGTCGCCCAGCGCTGCCTCTATGGCGTCGACAAGAACCCGCGCGCCGTGGAGCTGGCCAAGCTCTCTCTATGGCTGGCCACCCTGGCCCGAGATCACGAGTTCACCTTCCTCAATCACGCGCTCAAATGCGGCGACAGCCTGGTCGGGCTGAATCTCGATCAGATCGTCTCAGTGAATTGGGATCCGTCCAAGCCGGCCGTGACGCTGATCAGCGCTCTGATCGGTAAGCATGTCCGCGAGGCTCTTCAGGAGCGGGAGAGGATCAGGGCGGTCGCCGAGGGGGCCACTGAGGCGGAGCTTCGTCCCATGCTTCGAGGGGCGGAGAACAAGCTCCAGGTCGCCCGACTGGTCGGCGACGGCGTCATCGCCGCCTACTTCTCGGCGGGCAAAGACACCGCCCGCAAGAAGACGCTTCAGACGTTCGAGGACCAGCTGTTCGGGGGCGGGTGGTCCGACCGCGCCGCCGCCTTCGCCGAACCGCTGCGCGAGGGCGAGCATCCCATCCCGCCCTTTCACTGGCCGGTGGAGTTCCCGGAGGTGTTCAGCCGGCAAAACCCCGGCTTCGACGCCATAGTCGGCAACCCACCGTTCGCCGGCAAGAACACGCTGATCAACGGCAACCGCGCCAACTATCTCCCCTGGCTTCAGACCTTGCACGCCGGAGCCCACGGCAATGCCGATCTCGTGGCCCATTTCTTCCGCCGCGCTTTCGGCCTGCTTAGGGAATGCGGGGTCTTCGGCCTAATCGCCACTAAGACCGTGGGCCAAGGTGACACCCGCGCATCGGGCCTAACGTGGATTCTGACCAATGGCGGGTCGGTCCTGCGGGCGACGCGCCGCTACAGTTGGCCTGGCGAGGCGGCAGTGGTGGTCAGCGTGGTTCACGTCATCAAGGGAGCTGCGGACCAGCCGTTCCTAGAAGAAAGGCCGGTCGACCGGATTAGCGCATATCTGGTCAAGGGCGATCTCGATGCCTCGCCTGAGTTGCTCGCTGCAAATGATCTACAGGCATTCCAGGGTTCCATCGTCCTAGGCATGGGATTCACCTTCGACGACGACGCCGCCGCCAAGGGGAAGGCGGAAAGTCTCGTCGAGATGCGCCACCTAATTGCTGCCAATCCGCGTAACGCCGAACGAATTTTTTCCTTTATAGGCAACAAGGAGATCAATACCTCGCCAACCCACGCTCCCCATCGTTATGCGATCGATTTTACAGATTTTCCTCTACGGCGAGACGCCGCGCTAAAGTCCTGGTTCCTTAACGAAGGGTCGGATGCCTGCGATGACCGTCGACGGGAGCGGCTAAGGGCCGGCATAGTTCCGACCGACTACCCAGAACCTGTGGCGGCTGACTGGCCAGATTTGCTTAGGGTTGTGGAGCGAATGGTCAAACCACAACGTGACAAACTAAAAGACGAGGGAATTGCGGCTACCCGCAAGAAATTCTGGTGGAAGTATGGATCTAGATCCGTCAATCTCTACAGTTCGATTGCGGGATTGAAGTATGTTTTGGCGACTGGCGCTCCTGCAGTTATGCACCACATGATTAGTCGGCTTGCTACGGGGATGATTTATTCTCACAAGCTAATCGTATTTGCTTATGATGGCTTCGCGCCACTTGCGTCGCTGCAGGCGAGAACACATGAAATCTGGAGCGCGAGTTTCGGCACCACATTTGGGTCGGTTGACGCTCTTACCTACAATCCGAAGGCTGTCTTTCGCACCTTTCCGTTTCCACCTGCCTTCCTCACCGACCCTACCCTCGAAGCTACCGGCGCAGCCTATCACGCCCACCGCGCAGCCCTGATGATCGCGCGGAGCGAGGGCCTCACCAAGACCTACAACCGCTTCCATGATTGCCGCGAAACCGCCACCGACGTTGCTCGCCTGCGCGACTTGCACGCGCACATGGACCGCGCCGTGCTGACCGCCTACGGCTGGGACGACCTCGCCGAGTGCGCCGCGCCGGAGTTCCAGCCCCGTGAGGACGATCCCGACAAGACCCGCCTCGACTGGCCCCAGGCTTTCAAGGACGAGGTTCTGGCCCGCCTCCTCGACCTCAACCGCGCCCGCGCCACCGCGGAGCGAGCGCTAGGCCTTGCTGCTGCATCCGAAGATGACGCGGACGCGGTCGATCATGCCGGTGACGAGGATTGAGGGAAGGGTTGTGGCCGCCAAGACAATACGCCGGGGCAAGCTAAGCAAGATCGACCTGCGTTTGGTCGACATGAACGGTGTCCTCCACGGCGTCGCCGAGGAAGGCGCCAAGCGCATCGTCCATATTCAGGGCGAGGGTGGCGAGGACGCTGACCGTGTCTGGACGCGGCTTCACGACGAAGTCGCCAAACGGAGCGTGAGCTATTTCGGCTATGAAGGCGCCAAGGCGCGCTTTCTGAAGTATTTTCCCGGCGGCTTCGCCTCCGATACCTATGTCGGCGATGGCAGCCAGCACGGCACGGGCGAGCGCGCCTACAAGCTAAAGGCAAAGGCGTTGCTCGAAGACATCGCGCCGCTGGACGCCGCGGCGACCGGCACTGGCTATGGCGCGGCGGTCAGGAAGGTTTTCCAGGCCACCAACCTGCTCTCGCCGTTCGAGAAACCCAGAATCGGAGACGTGTTGAAAGGGGCGAACGCCGACGCTTTCGTTCGGGGAGCCGCCCGCTTTGCTTTGGGCGATACGAAGGCCGGCTTGGCGGAGATGGAGAAGGCCGCCAAAGCGGATGGCGCGGCCAAGTGGACCGTAGCGACCTATCTGCCGTTCCTGTGGCGACCGGAAACCCACATGTTCCTCAAGCCGGAGGTGACGAAGGATTACGCCGAGCGCGTGGGGCACCGCTTTGCCGACGACTACGACTCTGCCCTGCGCCCGGAGGTTTATGACAGCCTGCGTGATCTCTACACCGAGACCGGCGCCGCCATCGCCGACCTCGGTCCGCGGGACAACATCGACCTGCAGAGTTTCATTTGGGTGGTGGGAGAATACACGGGTGAGGAGCGCCACGCATGACCGCTGCCGTCGAGGTGCGCGCCAAGCTGGTCGAGACCCTCCGGCGCGACCTTATCGGTCCGGGGCCCGAGCGGAAGGATGATGACATCGCAGCCGAGCGCCTCGATGTGCGGCCCTCGGTCTGGTACCTCGCTGGCTTCCTGGCGCCAGCCGAAGACAAGATCACCCTTGGCGGAGCGGAGGGCGGTGGCGAGGTCGAGACCCAGGAAGAAGGCGAGATCGATGTCGAGGGATCGGACGTTGAGGGAGCCGGCGGCGCGCCCGGCGACGACGAGCCGCCCGAGGCTGCCAGCGCCCGCCGCCGCTTCCTGCCCTCGTCGCTCGGCCTGACGGTCCTGCTCGATCCTTCGGTGACAAGCCTGAAGGCGACGGTCACGTGGGGAGACTATGTGGCCGAACCCGATCCGGCTGACTTCCTGCTCAGCGCGCCTGGCGAGGGCTCGGAAGGCGGTGAAAAGGCCAAGCGTGAGGCTGTGCCCAGGTTCCAGTGGGTGCGGAAGGCCAAGATCCGCACCTTGGATGTTCCGGTGATCGAGGGTCGGAGCGAGCACCCGATCATCGTGCGCGATAGCACGCCGGAACAGGGCAAGCGCGGTGGGCCGCTCGTGCTCGAGACCCACAGCCGCACCTTTGAGCTGACGACACCGGAGGGCCAGCGCCGGCGGCTGCGGGCGCTCACCGTCTTCCTAGTCAATCGCCGCGCGCCGGTGAACGGGCGGGTGGTGGCCGACCTGACCTATGCTTTTCAGGCGCGTCTGGAGCTCAACTGCGACGTCGGCTTCGAGGCCCGACGGGACCTTTCGGGCCACGACACCGACGACGCCGACCTGCGCCTGGCGGACCTGCACTATCGGGACGTGGTCGAATGGGCGGTGGGCCGCAACACCGCGGCCGGCTGGGAGGAAGGTGCGGGCAAGGTCACGCGCGTCTGGACCGATGCTCTGCCCACGGCGGAGGTCGAGCGCGTGGCGCCGAACGAGTCGATCGCCGGCGTGACGTTCGGGATGGAGGCCCTCGCTCGCCTCGCCGCGGGTGACGGGACGGAGTTAGCGGCGGCGCTTGTCGACCTGCCGGCGCTCTATGGCGATTGGATCGCGGGGCAAAAGGTCGACGGCCTCGCGCCTCGCCGCGCGGTGACGGCGCGGGAGCTGTTATCCGACATGCGATCGGCCCAAGACCGTATTGGGGGCGGGATCGAGCTCCTGAAGACGGATGCGAAGGCGCGCCAGGCCTTCGTTTTCATGAACCTCGCCTTGGCTAGGGCGAACTGTCAGCGGAGCGCGGCCCAATTCGGCGGCGCGCCGGAGGGTCGGCGCGTTCCCGCCTGGCGGCCATTCCAACTAGCCTTCATCCTGCTCAACCTCGCCGGCCTGACTGACAAGCGCGATCGCAACCGCGAGATCGCCGACCTGCTGTTCTTTCCCACCGGCGGCGGCAAAACCGAGGCGTATCTTGGTCTGGCTGCATACTGCATCTCGCTGCGCCGGCTCACCGCATCGGGGGTGCTGGGCGCGGGGGTCTCAGTGATCATGCGCTACACCCTGCGCCTGCTCACGCTGGATCAGCTCGACCGCGCCGCCGGGGTAATCTGCGCCCTTGAGCTGATGCGCCAAGAGGGCGAAGGCCGCGGCCTGCTGGGAGATTGGCCGATCGAGATTGGCCTGTGGGTGGGGTCCGATGCCTCGCCTAACCGCCTTGGCGGGCAGGGCGACACCGGTGACGACAAGGCGGTGACACGCGTGCGGGTCTTCCGACGCGACTTCGCGACTCCCAAGGCTCGCGCGCCGGCGCCGCTCAAGGCCTGCCCGTGGTGCGCCACGCCTTTCGGGCGGGACTCGTTCGTCTGCACGCCGGATTCCAAAGCGCCTACGAACTTCGAGATTCACTGCGCCAACATCGACTGCCCGTTCACTCGCGATCGCGCCCTGCCCATCCTGGTCGTGGACGAGACCATCTATCGCCGACTGCCAGCCTTCATCGTCGCCACGGTCGACAAGCTCGCCTCCCTCCCCTGGGTCGGCGAGACCGGCGCCCTTTTCGGCCATGTTGACCGCTTTCAGGCAGGGGTCGGCTTCTTCGGCGCCGCCGAACCGCTCGGCGGCCGCCCCCTCGACAACGGCTTGTCGCTCGACCCGCCGGATCTGATCATCCAGGACGAACTGCACCTGATCGCCGGGCCGCTGGGCACAGTGGCGGGGCTCTACGAGGCCGCTATCGACCAGCTCTGCGCGCGTGGCGAGGGCGACACGCGCGTGCGGCCCAAGATCGTGGCCTCGACCGCCACAGTCCGCCGCGCCCACGAGCAGATCAAGGCCCTGTTCGATCGTGGGGAGACGCGCGTCTTCCCGCCGCCCGGACTCGATCGGAACGACAGCTTCTTCGCCCGGACGGTCCCGTCCCGGCACGATCCAGCCAGACTTTATCTGGGGATCGCCGCCCAGGGCCGCGGACCAAAGCTGGTGTTCCTGCGCGTCCTGCGCGCCCTTCTGGCGAGCGCCCAGGCATCGTTCGAGCGAGATGGCGAGGCGGCCGATCCCTATCGGACCGCCGTCTGCTACTTCAACGCCCTGCGCGAACTCGGCGGCGCTCGCAGGATCGTCGAGGACGAGGTGCGAACCCAGGTCGCCGACTACGGCGACCGCCGGCGGCGGCACGACCCGCATGATCAGCCCTTCGCCAACCGCACGGTCAGGGAGCCGCTGGAACTGACCTCTCGCGTTTCTACCGACCAAGTGTCCGCGGCCAAGAAGCGGCTCGAACAGCCGGCCTCGGCGGATCAGGGCCTCGACGTGGCCCTGGCGACCAACATGATCTCCGTGGGTCTCGATATCCAACGGCTTGGTCTGATGCTGGTACAGGGACAACCTAAAACAGCGGCGGAATACATCCAGGCCACCAGTCGGGTCGGGCGCGACCACGACCGACCCGGCCTCGTGGCGACCATCCTCAACGTTCACAAGCCGCGCGATCGCGCCCACTTCGAGCAGTTCGGCCACTTCCATCGAACCTTCTATCGCGCCGTAGAGGCCACGAGCGTGACGCCCTGGGCTGCACGGGCGCTCGACCGCGCTTTGGCCGCGACGGTGGTCGCCGCCGCGCGACATGGCGACCCGGCCCTCACCCCCGACCGGGCTGCCGCGCGCCTGAAAGACGAGCCGGACATTCGGACCAAAGTCCGCGAGGCTCTGGTCGCCCGCGCGCCGGAACACATGGTCGCCGGGGGTCACGCCGCCCTTCGGGCGCGGATCGACGCCCTGTTCGACGACTGGCAGGAGACGGCGGACGAACAGACGGCCGGCGGCGCCGGTTTCCGCTATCGGGAAGGCAGCCTTGCTCAGCATCTCCTGCACCGGCCGCTTGAAGCGGGAATCGAGAACCTGACGCCGGCACATCGAGAATTCGTCGCGGGGTGGTCGATGCGGGATGTGGAGCCAAATGTGCAACTCCTGGTGCGTGACCCTTGGGGTAACGAGGTAAAGGCGGACGACGTCTGATGGCCAGAAACGTCCAGCGCCGCAGCCAACTGGTGTCGATCTTCGGGCCAGGCTCGATGATCGATCTGCCGACCCGCTCAGTGATCGTCGGGGGACTGGAGACCTGGGCGCTCGACTTCAGCGAGCCGGAGATTGTCGAGCCGCGGCTCAGCATGCGTTTGGCGCAGGCGTTGAAGAAGAAGGGTTGGCTGGCTGAGGACAAGTTCCTCAAACTGCGACCGCCGCCCGAGGCCGCCGACGCCCAGGCCCGGTTCCACCCGCTGGTTAAGACGCCGGTTTTTCCGGCTTGGTTCGTGGCCGACCGGACCGAGTCGCCTGGCGAGGCATCGACCCGCCGCCGACTGGTGCGCTGGCAGGACCTCGATCCAGGCCAGCGCAAGCAGGTCGACCTCGAGGACGGCCAGAAGAAGAGCGCGGTCACTCCGATCCGTTTCGTCTGCGCCTGCCATCGCGGGCATATCCAGGACATCGACTGGCGGTGGTTCGTGCACAAAGGTGAACCCTGCCGAGAGCCCATGTGGCTGGAAGAGCGCGGCGCTGGCGGCGGCTTGGAGGACACTCGCATCGTCTGCGGCTGCAAGCGGGGCGCCTCGCTGAAGGAGGCCGAAGCCGTGGGGCGGCTCGGCAAATGCAGGGGCGAGCGTCCTTGGCTGAGGGAAAGGGTGGACCCAGCGGGCTGCGACGAGCAGCTGCGGCTGATGATCCGAACCGCCACCAATACCTACTTCCCCCAGCCGCTCACGGTGATCTCTCTTCCAGCCGAAGAGGACAAGCTGGCTCGGATCGTGGGCGAACTTGGCGAGCACCTCGTGAAGGTCACGTCGATCGAGCGTTTGGCGACGGCGCGCGAGTTCAATCCGATGGTCGAAAAGGCTCTGGAAGGCTTTTCCGACGCCGATGTCTGGGAGCGGCTGCGGCGGCTCCGCGAAGGCGGCGGGAGCGAGATCGGCCAAGCCCCGAAGGTCGCCGAGTTCGACCTCTTCGCCAGCGGCCAGCCGGAGATCGGAACGAACGACCCGGCCGCCAAGCTCTACGCGCAGACCCTGCCGCGCGAAGCATGGGCGGCCAGAGCGGAGGCGGACGTCTCGGCCATCCGCAACCTCGTCGCCGTTCACCGGCTGCGAGAGGTCTCCTGCCTCTACGGCTTCACCCGCTTCGACTCCGCGCCGATCGGCACCGACGGCGGGGTCGACGACCTCGAGCTGCCGGTCGAGGTGGCTCCGCTGGCAAGCGAACAGTCAGTCGACTGGTTGCCGGCGGTGGAGCAGTTCGGCGAAGGCCTGTTCATCCACTTCGAAAACGATGCGGTCGCCCGCTGGCTCAGATCCGAGGGCCTCGCTGCCCAGCACGACAAACTGCTCGCCGCCTATGGCCACTGGGCGCAGAGGTTCGGCGACAAGGCCCCCGATTTTCCCGGCGAACCCTACATCCTGCTGCACAGCCTCTCGCATGCCCTGATGGCGGAGATCGCGCTTGAATGCGGGTATCCCGCGAGTTCGCTGAAGGAGCGCATCTACGCCCTGCGGAAGGATCGGGACGGGGGTGAGTTCACGCGCTGCGGCATCCTGATCTACACGGCCAGCGCCGGCGCTCAGGGGAGCCTGGGCGGACTCGTCGCCACCACTCCCCGGTTCGCCTCGATTCTCAAGAATGCCCTGGAGAACCTGCGGGTGTGCTCCAACGATCCGATCTGCGCCGATCATGAACCCGACGACAAGAGCGGCGACCGCGCCACGCACGGCGCCGCCTGCCACGGCTGCCTGCTGATCGCCGAGACCAGCTGCGAGATGCGCAACCTGTTCCTAGACCGGAAGCTTCTGGTGCAGACCATGGCCGGCGGCGAGGGAGCGTTCTTTGCAGATGGCGGCTGAAAGCGACGGTCGTGGGCGAATAGATCAGGTCGCCTCCAGTTCTCGTCGCTGCGAGGCAGCGATCCGTAGCCGGCGAGCAGGCGCTCGGCATGGCCATCGCGGGCCATTTGCATTTGGACGAACCCTCGGGCCATCGGATGTAAGTGATGTCCATGGCCCAGACCTGGTTGGCCCGGTCGATCGTCCGCCCGCGCAGCGGGTACGGATAGATCGGGTTCTGCGCGGTGCGCGGGCCGCTGAAGTCCACTTTGCCGCATCGCTGCAGTCGACTTCGAAAACTGACAAAAGCACACCCTCCGATATGTGATAAAGGACATTATCAGTTGTTCGACGCCCACCCGCGACGTGCGCATCGCGGTCCATGCGTTGCCTCCGCCGCCAATACCCGGTGCTATTGTCGGCGCGGGCCCGATGGTTGGCGGCGCTGCTGCCTGCTTCTGATCCGTCGTTCATGGTATGTACCGACTGGTGCCGACATCTGGCTTGATTCGGTGAGCATGGACACGCTGTGACGCGCTTCAGCTTTTACGAATTTTTCGCCGGTGGCGGCATGGCCCGGGCAGGCCTTGGCGAGCACTGGTCCTGTCTGTTCGCCAACGATTTCGACCCGATGAAAGCGCGCGTTTACGCTGACAACTGGGGCGGCGACCACATGCGCTGCGAGGATGTCGCCAGCATCGGCCCCGCCGACCTGCCGGGCGCGCCCGACCTCGTGTGGGCGTCCTTCCCCTGCCAGGACCTGTCGCTCGCAGGCGATTACAAAGGCCTTGGCCGCCACGATGCCAACGAAGGTACGCGATCGGGGACCTTCTGGCCATTTTGGCGGCTGATGCATTCCCTGCGCGACGAAGAGCGGGCCCCGACGCTTGTGGTGCTTGAGAACGTGCTGGGCGTGCTGACCTCCAACGGTGGCCAGGACTTCCAGGCCATCGCCAAGACCCTGAGCAAGAGCGGCTATCGCTTCGGCGCCGTTGTGATCGACGCCCGCTGGTTCGTGCCGCAATCTCGGCCGCGGGTGTTTGTCATCGCCGTGCGCGCCGACGTCGAAATACCCGCCACGCTGATGACCGCAGAGCCGGCCGATCGATGGGTGCCGCCGATGCTGCGCGCCGCCCGTGCGCGGCTGATGCCAGCTCTAGCTAAGAACTGGGTGTGGTGGAATCTCGCCGAGCCGGCTGGTTGTCCCCCGCGGTTTGCCGATCTTCTCGAGGAAACCCCGCAGGGCGTCGGTTGGCATGATGCGGCCCAGACGAAGAAGCTGCTCGACAGCATGTCGCCGGTGAACCGTCAGAAGGTCGAATACGCCAAAGCCGCCGGCCGCAGGATGGTCGGGACGCTCTATAGACGCACCCGCCCCGACGCCGATGGCGGTCGATCGGTGAAGGCCGAGGTCCGGTTCGATGACATCGCAGGCTGCCTGCGCACGCCGGCCGGCGGCTCGTCCCGGCAGAAGCTGCTGATCGTCGAGGGGCCTAAGGTGCGATCGCGCCTGCTGTCGTCTCGCGAGGCGGCGCGGCTGATGGGTTTGCCGGAGTCCTACAAGCTGCCGGCGCGCTACAACGACGCCTACCATGTCGCTGGCGACGGCGTCGCAGTGCCGGTCGTTCGCCACTTGGCGGCCGAGCTCCTCGAACCCCTCGCGACAGCCGCCCGCCGGACGGGCGCGGCGGCGATCGCCGCCGAGTGAGCGAAGCTCCCGCGCTCCTGGCAGAGGCGCTAGCCGCCTTTGCGGAATTGCATGGCATCAAGTCCAAGGGCGCGCTCTGCCTGCCGCTTGTCGTTACCGACCACGCCCGGACGATGGGGCTGCCGCTGGATCCCAACCGGCTGCGCACCGACAAGGAGGGCCAAGTCCTCGGCCTTGGTAAGGGCAAGGTGCAGCAGATCCTGGCCCGTTACGGCATTGATCGCGTGCTGGCGGAGGAGGGGGGCCGCACCAGCCGGGGGTCGCTGGGCAAGATGAGCGCCTATGTGGCGTTCCTGAACGACCGAAGCCAGGGCGGCGAACTCGATCTCGACAGCGTCGAGGCCTTCTGGATCGCCCGCGTGCGTGAGTTCTTCGCCGCTAAACCGTTCGTGCTGCGAGTTGATCCGACGCTCAGTCTTCGCGCCACCTTCCGGCACCTCTTCGCCCAGGCGGAAGCCCGGCAGAAGGAGATGCAGGGCACCATGGTAGTGGGCACGGTCATGCAGCATCTGGTCGGCGCCAAACTCGAAGGGGTGTTCCCCGGAGCCTTCGCCCACAATTCCTCGTCGACCAAGGACGAGGGCCAGCAGCGCCCCGGTGACTTTTCGGTCGGCGATCTGGCCATCCATGTCTCGACGGCGCCAGGCGAGGCGCTGATCCGCAAGTGCCAAGCCAATCTGGCGGCGGGCCAGCGACCAATCATTGTCACGGCAGGCCGCGGCGTAGGCTTGGCGGTCGGCTTGGCGGAGAACGCCGGGATCGCCGAGCGTCTGGACGTCTTCGACGTCGAGCAGTGGCTTGCGGGCGATATTCTGGATCGCGTCGGTGATCGGCCTGCCGCTCGGGCCGGGGCGTTGGAGGCTTTGTTGGCGCGCTACAACGCCATCGTCGAATCGGTGGAGACGGACCCGTCATTGCGGATCGAGGCGGCGGCGGCGCGGTAACGGCTTGGTTGGCCTCGTAGCGATCTTGGCGTCCTATTCGATCTAAGAGGTACCGCTTCGTCCTGGCGGGCGCCGCGCGCCACGATCTTCAGGGTACCATCCGGCAGCGACCGCTGCCGGCGAGCGACCTCACTCCAGAGCGCGTCGCTCAGCCGAGGGCTCAGTCGGCGCTGAAATAGCTTTTTCCCGAAATGCCGGCGCGATCGAAGAATGCCTGGTTCCGGTCGCGAGCGTCCTTGATCAGTTCGTCCCAGCCCATCAATTCGATGGAGCCGGCGAAGCCGCTGTCCGGGCGATAAATGCGACCACGTCCGTCCGCCGTGCGACGCCAAGTGTAAGTCCAATCATCGAGCTTGCCGACGATGTCGGCGATGATGAAGCAATAGAAGATCGTGTTTTGGTCGAGCTTGATCGGCCGGCCCTGGACGTCTCGCAACGCGCCCGATTGTAGTTGGCGTACATATCGCTCGACCTGGAACTGCGGGTGCTCATCGTCGCCATATTGGGTGCGCCCGGGCTTCTTGAATTCGACGAGCAGAACCTTTGAGGGTTGTTGGGTCTGTCTCAAACCGTGGACGTGGTCGAAGATCAGGACGTCCGGTCGATCACCGCTCGTCGCCGCCTCAGACAGGGTGGCGAAGTCGACATCAGAGCTAAAGTATTGGGCGAAGGTCAGCCGCTCATCGACGATCCAAAGGTCGTGAGACGCTGTCGCCTCCACCTTCCGACCATCGCCCTGCACCGTGTTGACGCGGAGCGGGCAGATGAATGAGTGCAACACGTCTTCACGCTGATAGGCGCCGTCACGGCTGTCGTCCCGGACCTTCTGCAGAAGGATCTCGATGAAATCGAGCACGACCTTTCGGCGCACGATGTATTCGGTCAGGCTCCGTTGCTCTGCCTCCTCAATCGCCTTGCCGGCCTCAGAAATGGTGGCGGCGAAGGTGTCGGCGTCCACCTGATCGTCCTTTAACTTGGTCAGGACCGATCGGACTTTCTCCGCCTGGCGCTCATCTCGCCGGAAGCGTTCTCTGGCCAGGTGGCCGTAGATGGCGTCGCCTTTCAATTCTCCAGACGGAACGCGCTTCTGCAGTTCCTCGGTGTCGCCGAACGCAACCGAGGGGTAGGTCGCCGTGATTTCCTCAATGGTCTTCTTCTGCTCACCCTTGAGCCGAGCGAGGGGTTCCTCAAGGAATAGCTCGATGTGCGGTGAGCAAACGTCATTGATGATCCGATCGAGAACGACGTCCTCGAACAAGAATTTGGTCCGTTCCTGATTGACGTTGGTGTCGAGGAACTCACCCCGGACGATACCGTGAAAGACGCTGTCGTCCGTGGCGCCGAAATATTTGAGACCAAGCTTGCCGTCGATACTCTGAGATTGAACTGTCCGGTCGTGGGCGATGAAATGGACGAAGTGAGAGCCCTTCAGGTCAGCGCTGGCGACCTTGTCGCACTCCATCATCGTCAGCTTTAGGACCCCATAGTCGTCCGTCTCCATCTCGATCTCAGGATCACGACGGCGGACAATGTCGTTGATGGCCTCGGGGTAGGTCCGGGATTCGTCACCGACATGCACCGCAATCGACGGGCAGCGACTGCCGATGAAGGTCGGCAAGAAATGTGACGTCAGGTGCTGGAACACGAAATTCCCGCGGCCGGGAAACTTCTCCAAATAGCCATTCGACCTGAGACCCTCAAAACGGACATGGAACGAGGTGTCAGAGGCGTCGCCCGCGTCGGCGACCACGACGTCCTTGATCTGGTCGTCGAGCTCGAGAACGAACCTAAAGGTGCGACGCTTGAGGCCGCCATCACCGAAGACGCTGTTGACCGAGATCCGTTCGAAGCAGTCCAACCACAATAGACGCCCGACGCCTTTGCCGCCGATCTGGATCTTGTGGTCGGTGTCCGTGGTGATGAAGGCTTCCCAGTTCTCGTCATCCAGACCGCGGCCGTTGTCCTCCACGCTCGCCCAGACGTCCTCCTTCTTTCGGTCTGTCGACACCGTGACCACGATACGGCCCCTTTCAGCGACGTTGTCGGGAAACCGCGCCTGTGTGGCGTGGATCGCGTTGCTCACGGCCTCAAACAGGGGCTGGAGAGCGTCGGTGACGTTGGTGGGCTTTGGCAGCCTGGCGATCCGCTTCACTAGGTTGGGTCGAAGGGAGGCCACTGAGAAATGTCTCTCGCCGGAGGACGTCGGGATTCGCCCAACGATTGTAGGGTGAAGTGATCGCACCAGCACCGCGCCGGCGCAAACTTCGCCGACAGCCTGGATAGCATTGCTTTGCCGATTTTGAGACGAGCGATACCATCTGCCGATGGTACGACACCCTGCTGTCACGGAACCCGAGGCGCCTTCCGACCGGGACGGCGATCCCGGCTTTATCTACATCGTCGAGGATCACGGGCGACTGAAGATTGGGAAGACCAGGCGAACTGTGGACCGCATGCGCGCCGCAAAAACCTGGCTTCCGGACATGGCGCTCCTCGCTTGCAAGCCGTTCTGGAACGTGTCGCAGGTCGAGCGCGACCTGCACGCAGGCTTCAGCGTGGGTTGGTACGCAGGCGAGTGGTTTGCTTTGGACGATTGTGACCGAGATATTCTCGTCGAGGGCTTTGGCGAGTTTTCCGACGTCGATCGCGACGCCAACACCGCCGACTTCATTCGCTGGTGCAATAGCGAGGGGATGGTCGAGTCGATCATCGAATGTGACCGCCAAGCCAATGGCTTGAAACGATTTCTCGGCGAGGAATCCTTTGCGAGAAAATCTACGATCTGAGTCCACTGAGCGGTGGGCTTAAGCCGCGATCTGCCGGCGTCCTTCGAACGCGACATCGAAAGCGTTGCGGATGGCCAACGACATGTTGATCCTGACCCGAGTGACCGCGTTGTCCCGCGCGATGGCGTAGGCGGCCTGGAGGACCCGGAGTTGCGCCGCCGACACAGGGTTGGCGTGGAAGTCACAATCGTCGACCTCCTCGTGGACGGGAAGAATTCGCGCCTGGGATCCGCGCCCTTCGATTCTGAATTCCGGATTGAAGGTGAGGGGATCTGAGACAGGGGAGTGGATTTTGAGGCCCTCCAGCCCCGCAAACTCCGTCGAGACGTAGGCGTGATCGGCGATATCGACGACGAAGTCGCCCCGCATCGCCTGACCCCTCGGGTAGAAATCAGCGTGCCGCCGCAGTTGGGTGTGCAGCCAGAAATCGTTTTCTAGGTCGGGCGGCGCGCCGTCGGCCTGGTCATGCCACGGTCGCCACTTCTGGGCGACACAGGCTTTGCTGCGAAGCAGGCTGGTCAAGTTGGTGGGCAGCTTCCCATAGGTAGCGTTGAACTGGTCAGCGAACGCCTTGGCGAACCGACCCGAGACCAAGAGTTCCAATCCGGCCAGGTGCAGAGCGCCGAGCAACGCCGCATGGCTGAGCGCCGCCGCATCGTAGGTCCGGTGCCCAGCCCGTCCGCCGCCGGATTCCATCGCGCTGGGCGCGAGGTCTTCATCGGTGAGGAGGGCGAAGTTTCGCGCCGAGAGACCGGACGCGGCAGCGACCTCACGTGAAGTGAAGGCGCCATCAGTTAGGCGGCCAGGACGGCCCATTTGTATAACTCCCAATCAGTGGGAGTTATAACTTACTGAAACTGGGAGTTTGTAAAGCGAATTCGACAATGGCCGAGGGGGCGTCACACAGGGTGCGGGGAGGAGACGCGGTCGCGGCAAGGTCTTTCGTCTCCGCAGGTGGATGCGCCGAGTGCGCGCTTCCCGGTCATCTCGCCGTGACGATCTTCACCCCACACCCCAAGAGGAGTTGGTAGATGCTGTCGATCGCGACCTTCGGCCCACGCTGCGCGCAGTAAGTGAACAACACCCGTTGTTTGGCCCGCGTAAACGCCACGAAGAAGCCTGCGGTCGCCTCGGCTCGGTCTTCCTCGAAACTCCGCTTCCAGGCGGAGTCGTCGAGGCCGACGAAGATGACCGTGTGGTACTCAAGACCCTTGCTTTTGTGGATGGTCATGAGCGGCACCGCGTGGACGCCTTCATACGCGTCGAGGGCTTCTGTCCAGCTGGACATTCCCCGCGATGAGGCTTCGAGGTGCCGCGCCATCGCATCCTCGATCTTCGCGAACCAGCCGCCTTGAGCGTAGGCCGGATGCCTCGCCAGCAATCGGTCGCGCCCGATGAAGGTCAAGACCGCATCAACCGCGGTGCGCGAGCCCGCCAGGGCGGACGGCGGCTCAGGCTGTCCTCGCCTGAGGTCGCGCGCAAAGCCGTCGAGCTGCCGGGCACAACGGGCCAAGCCCACCTCGTCGTCGACTGCGATCCCCCAAAGCTCCGCCAGAGCGTCCTGGCACCGGGTCCAGAAGCCGCCAGCGCGATCGGTCATCGCTAACCGCAGCACCGCCAGGACCAGTTCAGAGGCCTCGTCGGCGAGGAGCTCCTGCAGCGTCACATCTCCGACAGAACCGGCTTCGTTCCGGAGCAGCACGCCTGCAGCCTGAAACGCCGGCTCGAGCACTGCGGCGTACTTGTACGCGAGCTGCTTGATCAGCAGGACGAAGTCCCGTGGCGCAAGGCCACGCTTCTCCATCTCCGAGCGAACGAAACGCGCGAGCCTCTCGGCCTCGGCCTGCGGCGTCGAGAAATCGAGGATCGCGCAACTGTCGCCGCTGATGGTCGACTTCGCCTTGGAAACGGGCTCGGCCGCATCCGGGTCCAGCGCCTGCGCGAGCACATGCTGGATCCGCACCAGATCCGGCGAGGAACGATAGTTGTGCTTGAGCGGCGTGTGCTTCGCACCGAAATCCTTGGCCAGCGCCGCGAACGGATCGGCCATCGCCATGGCCCAGCGCATGATCTGCTGCTTGTTGTCACCGACCGCGGTGACGACGGTGTCGCTGCCGGTGAAGATGGTGCGGACCAGATCGTACTGGACCTGGGTGGTGTCCTGGAACTCGTCCATGAACAGATGCGAGTAGGTCAGCCGAAGCGCCTCGCGCGGGACCCTGTTCAGCCGCAGCAGCAGCTCCGCCAGCCGGCCGATCATCGGAAACGACAGGCTCGACTTTCGGCTTCCGTGAAGCGCCGCCCGCCAGAACCGGTCCGCGGCCCACTGGCCGATCGTCGGTTCGTCCCAGCCGTCCGGAGGCAAGGGCGCTCCGAACAGGTGCAGGCGCTCGAACCCTTTGACGCTGATCGCTCGAAGGTTCGCCAGCGAACCCGCTTCAGGCGGCGGCGCATCGAGTCCAGCCAGGAAGTTTCCGTACAGCTTTGCGTCGGGCCACATGATCTCGTAGTCCGGCGTCGGTCGCCACCGCTCGGGCAGGACTTGCCCGAACCGGTCCAGCAGGCCCTTCGCGAACGCGTCGAAGGTCAGCGAATCCAGCCGGCCAGCATGGCTGCGATGACAGCGCTGTCGAACCCGGGCGGCGAGGTTGCTGGCGGCGTCTCGCTTGAAGCTGATGGCGAGAATTCGCCGCGGCGCGGGCGCCGCGCCGGTCTGAAGCAAGTAGGCCGCCCGTTGGGCGAGCAGTTCGGTCTTCCCGGCGCCCGGCCCGGCGATCACCGAGCGGTTATCGGCGGATCTGACGATCGTCATCGCGGCCGGCTCGAGTTCCTCGACGCCGATCGGTGTCCAGTCGCCGGGTCGAACGCGCCGCGCCAAGACCGCCATCGTCAGTCCCGCCGCAGCTTGTCGGAGACGTAGTCCAGCACCTTCTTCAGCCCGGCCGGCATGTTCTTCTTCAGCAGGCTGGTCTTGATGTTGGTGAGCGCTTCCAGGTGTGTTGCGGGCTTGCTGCGGGTCAGAAAGTGATACCGGTAGTCCGGGAAGAGGGCGACGTATTCGGGGAAGTGCTCCTCGTAGAGGCCGATCCCAGGTCCCGCGGTGCCGAGAACCGCCTCCGTCGCCTGCTCGGGCGTCGATTTCGGCCCGCCCTTGGCCGGAATGATCGCCTGGTACGCCTCCGGAAAGGCCTTCAGCATCATCAGGTCGAGATCGAGCGGCGACGAGAAGAAGACGCCGTAGCGCTTGAGGCTGTTGGCCCAGCCCTGAATCTCTGGGAACGGGTCCCAGTCGTGCATCTTGGCGAACGCGGCGTCTGACAGAACTTTGCCGCCCTGGAGCTCGAGAAGCTTCGCCTTCGGCTTGCCGATGTCGATGAGATTCTGGATCGCCGTTTTCACCCGTCCGAACCCGCCGCCGTCGCGGCCGAGATCGAGGTCGAGCAAGGTGGCGTAGGGGATGTCGAGGTCCGACAGCAGACGCCAGAAGTGCTGCACGTGCCGGCCGCCGAGCGGAACGATGGCCACGAAGGCCGGATCGATCAGCAGGTCGATCGCCGCCGCGAGGCGCGGCAGCACGACCCGTTCGGAGTCGCCTTCGACGAGGAGAACGAACCGCGCGAAGTAGAGCTCGGGGTAGGCCAGCATAGCGCCGCGAACGAACTTTCCCGCCTCCGACGCGCTGGACGGCAGCTTGATCCGCTTCAGGGACGACCGGCGGGTTTTCTGATCGCAGCGGCAGTAGCGCACCTCCCGCGGCTCGACTCGACTGAGCACCGCCGGCGAATGGCTGGTGATCACCGCCTGCGCGCCCCCTTCCTGCGTCATCGACCGCACTTGTTTGATGATGCGGGACAGGAAAAACGGGGAGAGGTGGTTCTCGGGCTCTTCCACCGCGAAAATCGTCAGCGCCGGAATGGAGAGTTCGTCGGCGATGAAGCCTTCGACCTCGTCGGCGACCACCTGGCGTTCGAGATCGAACACCGCGGCCGCCAGCGCGAAGTAGAACAGCGACTGCTGGCCCTCGCTGAGCGCCTCGAGGCCTCGCTCCTGCGCGCTGGGGCCCTGCTCGAACACCACCGCCAGCTTGCTGACCACTTCCTCGAACCGGCGGCTGACGAGGCTGACGCGGGGCTTGGTGTCGATGGCCTCGTCGTGCAGGCCGGACCACCTCATCTGCAGCGCCTTGCTGATCGCCGCGATGGCCGCCTCGTCGCCAAACGCTTCGGTCAGACTCTCGGTCGCCTCGGTGACGGCGTCCTTGGTCTCCGCCGTCCACTCGATGGCGCGCAGCAGCCGCGCGGCCAAGGCGCCGGTGCTCGCGCGGACCTGAGCGGCCGCGTCGCGGTTGGCGGGCGTGTAGTAAAGCTGGATCAACCCGCGGTCCGCGGGAGGGACTGAGTGCTTCTTCTCCGCGGGAGGGTCGGCGTCGAGACACTCGACCCAGAACAGCTCTTGCGAGACCTCGCCTTCCGCCGTGTTGTCGTCTTCCCACCGCGCCTCGAGCCTCAGTCTGCAGACCGGCGTCTCGTCGGAGCGCGTCAGCAGCATGTGCCGGAATGTGGGCGCGACCGTCTCGGCGGTCGCACCGCCATCGTCCAACTCCGGCAGGGCGATCAACACATCGATGTAGAGGTCCTTCGGCTCCCGATCCTCGGGATCGTCGTCGGGGCCGACGTGAAAGTCCGAGCGCGAGATCGTCCTTTGCGCCCGGGTCACCGCGAACAGCTTCGCCAGCGCGTGCAGGAAGGCGGTCTTGCCTGACCCGTTGGGGCCGACCACCGCGGTAATCTCCGGCGCGAGCGTGACCTCGACCGGGTCGGGCCCAAAGCACCGGAAGCCGCAGAGGGTTACGCGCTCAATCTGCATCGTCGCGGTTCGCTTTAAGGCCATGCGCCGACCAGGCGTTGAAACGCAATGACCTGCTGCGGCGGTGGCGGCCGTCATCCCTCCCGGCGACGGCGGGGGCGCAAATCCCGGCCTCGCTCGCGCTGGCGCGACCCTCGTTCGTCATCTGGCTCTCCGCCCTTCGCGCGCCTGGATAGCTGTTTGTGGCGATACTTTCGACGTTTCGTCCACCTATGGAGGCGGCGCGCGCCGTCGTCCGGTCTCGCACGCGCTCGGCCGGAGCCTCGCGCGAGACTCGTACGGCGGACCGTTGCCAAAGCTTGTTGGTCGCCATCAGCTTCTGCGGTCGCGCGCGATTTCTTGGATTTCTCCATCTGGTTCGCTAAGGTGTGTCGGTTTGAGCCGACATAAAGGTAGAAATTGTCGGATAAAACCGACACTTTGTGCCGTCTTGGAGGATGTCAGATGCGTCGCGGCCACCTGTTGAGCACCCCGCCTTACGAGGTAGAGACGGCGCTGAAGCGCCTGGGTGCCGACCTGCGCACCGCGCGTCTGCGGCGCAACACCACCTTGGCGGAGGTCGCCGAGCGGATCGGTGCGAGCCGCGAGGTGGTCGGCGAGGCCGAGCGGGGCAAGCCCTCCACCAGCGTCGCCGTCTACGCCGCCCTGCTTTGGTCCTATGGCCTCGTCGACCGCCTCGGCGCGATCGCCGACCCGACCACGGACAAGGAGGGCCAGAGCCTCGCCAGCTTGCGCGAGCGCCGCCACGCCCGCGCGCCGCAACCGCTCGATGACGACTTCTGAGCCCAGCGATGCCGGAAACCTATGTCTACATAACCCTCCCAGGGGCGACCACGGCGGTCACCGCGGGGCGCTTCGCGCACACGGTCGAGCGCAACGGCGTGACCGTGGGCCGCTTCGTCTTTGGCCGGCGCTACCTCGAACGGGAGGACGCGGTGGAGATCGACCCGGTGGAGCTCCGTTTCGGGCGCGCCGGATATGAGACGGTGCGCCTGAATGGCGTCTTCGGCGCGCTGCGCGATTCCGGTCCAGACTACTGGGGCCGCCGGGTGATCGAGAGGCATGCCGGTCTCGCCCAGCTCGGCGAGCTCGATTACCTGCTCCATTCCCCGGACGATCGCGCCGGCGCCTTGGGGTTTGGCCTCGGCGTCGATCCGCCGGCCCCCGCCCGCGCGTTCAACAAGACCTGGGACCTGGAGAAGCTGCAGGCGCTCGCCGACTCCCTGCTCGCCGACGAAGTCCCGAAGGACGCCGCGCAGGTGGAGGAGCTGTTGCTGCTCGGCACCTCGATGGGCGGCGCGAGGCCAAAGGTCGTGGTCGAGAGCGACGAGGCGCTCTGGCTAGCAAAGTTCAACCGCCAGGACGATCGCTGGAATATGGCCCGCGTGGAGCACGCGACCCTCCAGCTCGCCCGCCAGTGCGGGCTGCAGGTGGCGGAGTCGCAGGTGGTGACCGTTGGCGGCCGCGACGTGCTGCTGGTGAAGCGCTTCGATCGCACCCGGGTTGAGAGCGGCTACGCCCGCGCGCGGATGGTCAGCGCGCTGACGCTCCTGGAGACGGACGAGAGCCCCGATGGGCGGCAGCGCTGGAGCTATGTACTGCTGGCCGAGACCCTGCGCAGGATCAGCCAGCACCCGGCCGACGACGCCTGTGAGCTTTTCCGGCGCATGGTGTTCAATGCCCTGGTGTCCAACACCGACGACCACCCGCGCAATCACGCCGCGATCGCCCCGGGACCTGGCTGGCGCCTGTCGCCGGCCTACGACCTGACGCCGACCCCGTGGGTGAGCGTGGAGCGCCGCGACCTGGCGATGATCTGCGGCGCCCAGGGCCGGTTCGCGAACGCGGGGAACCTTCGGAGCGAAAGCCGCCGCTTCCTGCTCGACGACGAAGCAGCAACGGCGCTGATCGACGAGATGGAGCGCGCGGTCGCCGAACAATGGTATTCGGTGGCCAGGGCCTGCGGCGTCAGCGAGCCGGACTGCGCCGCGATCAGCCCAGCCTATGCCTACCCTGGATTCCGCAGCTGATGCCCCTGGTAGCCATCCTGAGCACGGTGGTCGTGGAAGGTCCGCTGGCGTTGCGGACGCGTCGCCTCGAGGCGGCGCGCTCGGGCGAGATCGGCATGCAGATCGTCACCCTGCCGCAACTGGCCGCTCGGCTGGCGGGAGGCTTCGCACGCCCGGCGCAAGGGCGGCCGCTGGATGAGGCAGCCCGCGCAGCCCTGGGGCAGGCCGATCTGACCGCCCTCGCGCCGCTTCGGGACCTGCCTGGAATGGTCCGCGCCTTGGTGCGCACGCTGGAGCGGCTCTGGCGCGCCGACGTCGCCTTGGGTCCGCAGGCTGAGGACGCGCGCCTGCGAGACCTTGCGGCGCTCGACGCCCACGTCCGCGCGGCGCTGCCTCGCGGCATGCTGGCGCCGCCCGACCTCGTCCGTGCCGCCACCGCGAGGGTCGCGCTTGCGCCGCAGGTCCTTGGGCCGGTGAGGTTCGAGCATGTGCACGAACTGCCGCCGGTGTGGCGCCCGCTGGTGGCCGCCATCGCCGAGGTGACGCCGCTCGCCTGGAGCGCGGCGGCCGGGTCCGGGGGCGCGCCCGAGGATTTGGCGCCCGCCCTTGCTCCGCCGCGACCCGCGGCGCGCCTCGTCGCCTGCGCCGATCCGCAGCACGAGGTTGTCGAGGCTCTGCGCTGGGCTCGCGCCCTGATGGCGGACCAGGGCGTTCGGCCCGCCGAGATCGCCATCGTCGCGGCGTCTCCGGAGCCTTGGGACGACCACCTACTCGCGCTGTCCGCCGCCGCGGACTTTCCGGTCCATTTCAGTCACGGCGTGCCCCTGCTGGCCACGCGCGACGGCCAGGCCTGCGCGGCGCTCGCCGACGTCCTGGCCCACGGGCTGTCGCAGGAACGCGTCCGACGGGTGCTCGGCCACGGCGCGGGCAGGGCGCCGATGTTGTTTGATCTGCCGGCCAGGCCGCTGGCCGAGGTGCGTCGCCAAGCCCTGCTCGGCGACCTTGGCCAATGGCGGCGAGCCTTGGAGATGGCGCGATCCGAGCGTGACGATGGCGTCGACCCGGAAGCAGCCCTGTTGCCCGCCCTGGAGCTGATGGCGAAGGGCCTGGCCGTGGCCGAGGCGGCGGGGGGACAGTTGCTCCCCAGCAGCGCCGCCGCCCACTGGTCCGCGGCGCTGGCGGCCGCGCCCGCCGTGGCGCTGGGTTTTTCGCTGCAGGCATCGAGGGTCGGCGATGGCCGCGATCCAGGCGCCAATGTGGTTTGGGCGCCCGCGCGGCATCTGGTCGGCGCCCCACGACCCTGGGTCCGGATGTTGGGCCTGACGGCGCGCGCCTGGCCCCGCCCGGACCTGTCCGATCCGCTGTTGCCCGAGCACATCCTGGCGCTGGACCCGCAGGCACCCATCAGCCGCGCTGAGGCCGATCGTCGGGCGTTCGAGGCAATCGCGGGCGCCGCCAGCGCCGAGTTGGTCCTGTCCTACGGGCGCCGCAGCCGTCAGGGCGGGCGCCAGGCGCCTAGTCCCCTCGCGGCCGGCGACGCCGAAGCAACCGTCCTGCGCCGCATGCGGGTTCCGGAACACGCCTTCAGCGAGGCCGACCGCCTGCGCGCGCGGCCGGCCGAGGCGGCCGACACGCCGGCTCTGGCGCGGGCGCAGACCTGCTGGCGCGCGCGGCGCGCCGGCGCCTTGTCGCCATACGATGGCCTGCTGCGCGCGGACCATCCGGCGATCCTGCGGGTCCTGGCCCAACCCCAGTCGCCGACCTCGCTGCGCCGCCTGCTTCGCGACCCGCTGGGGTACGTCTGGAGCTATGTCCTGCGATGGCGCGACGGCGTCCACCCCGCCTCGCCGCTGGCGCTCGACGACCGGGCGTTCGGGGACCTCGTGCACCTGCTGCTGCAGCACGCCGTCAACGCCCTGGAACCCGTTCCCGGGTTCGGGCGAGCCTCCGAGGGGGAGACGCAGAGCGCGCTGAACGCGGCGATGACGTCGATCGGCCAGACCTGGCCGTTGGAGCGCGCCACGCCGCCGCCGCTGCTCTGGCGCTACACGCTGGAGCTGGCCCGCGCCTTCGCCTGGCGGGCGCTCACCCTCGACGGGACCTTCGCGCCCGGCACCCGCAGCTGGACGGAAATCGAATTCGGCGACCCGAACGGTCCTGCCGCCGAGGCCGACGCCCCATGGGATCCGCGGGCGCCGGTGCTGGTCTCCGGAACCGAGCTCACCATCCGCGGCGCGATCGACCGTCTCGAGCTCAGCGCCGACGACCGCGGCGCGCGGGTGACGGATTATAAAACGGGCCTGCCGCCGAAGAACCCGGCGGCGATGGTCCTGGCCGGCGGCGCGGAGCTGCAGCGGGTGCTCTACGCGATCGCAGTGCGCCAGCACCGGCCGGACGCGCGCGCCCAGGCCCGCCTGGTGTTTCTGAACGACGAGACCCCGATCCCGCATCGGCTGGCCGGCGACGAGCTCGAGGCCGCCATCGAGCAGGCGGTCGGCGCGCTTCGCGCCGGCGTTGACCTGATGCGCCGAGGCGTCGCCTTGCCGGGGCCTGACGCTGAGACCGACTGGAGCCCCTCGCGACTGCCGCTTCCGGCGGTCGGCGAGATGTACCGGGCCATCAAGCAGCCGGCCTTCGGCCGTGCCTTCGGCGCCTTCGACGCCGTCTGGCGGCTGCGATGAGTCTGGCGAGCGACGCGGCCGCGCGGACCCGTGCGCTGACCGACCTTGGGGCGAGCCTGCTGGTGGAGGCGGGCGCTGGGACCGGCAAGACCTCGCTGCTTGCCGGACGCCTGGCGCTGCTGCTGGCCAGCGGCGCGGACCCGCGGCATGTAGCGGCCATCACCTTCACGGAGCTGGCGGCCGCCGATCTGGGCGCCCGGGTGCGCCAGACCATCGACGGCCTGCTCGCCGGCCGCACGCCGAGCTCTCTGTTGGCCGTGCTTCCGCGCGGCCTCTCCGCGGACCAGGCGGCCCGCCTTCGCCTGGCCAGCGAACGCCTGGACGGGCTCACGACGGCCACGATCCACGGCTTCTGCCAGGAGCTGATCCGGGGCTACGCCGTGGAAGCAGACATCGACCCGGGCGCGCAGGTACTGGACCGCGACGCCGCGGACCTCGCGTTCGACCAGGTGTTCGAGGCCTGGCTGCAGCGGCGCCTTTCGGTCGGGCCGCAGCCGCGGGACCCCATCGCCGTGCTCGCTCGCGACGATCCCCGTGGCATGGCAGCAACCTTGCGTGCGCTCGCGCGGTTCCGCCGCCGCCATCGCTCGGCGCGGGCGCCGGCGCTGGACCTCGGCGGGCGTCCCGACACTATCCTGCAGGACGCCGTTCAGGGGTTCCGCCGCTGGGCGACCCATGCGCCGCCCGAGCCGGGCACGCTTCAGCTGGCCGAAGAGTTCGAGACCCTGTCGGCCTTCTACGAGGGCGCCTTCGCCGCGGCGCCGACCTTCGCCGAGCTGTGGCGCCTGGCCCATCCCCCGGCCCTGAAGTGCATGCGCAGGGGGGCGTTCGAGTTCGTGCGGCCGCGCCGCCTGGCGATCTGGAAGCGGCTAGCCGGCGAGGCGGACGGCGCGCGGCTTGAGGCCGAGAGCCTGGAGGCGTTCGACCAGGTGCGGGACGCGTTCGCCGAACTGCTGGGCCGGCTGGGCGCGGCGCTGGTGGCGATGCTGTCCGCCGAGCTCGACGAGGTCCTGGCCGACTATGCGGCGTTCAAGCGCGCCGCTGCGGTGCTGGACTTCGACGACCTGCTGGAGACGGCCGGACGCCTGCTCCGCGGCCACGAACGGGTCCGCGCCGCCCTGGCCGCGCGCTATCGCCATCTCCTGGTCGACGAGTTCCAGGACACCGACCCGCTTCAGTGCGACATCATCTTTCGTCTGACCACGGACGAGCCCTGGACCGACTGGCGGCGGATCGCGCCGCGCGCCGGCGCCCTCTTCCTGGTCGGCGACCCCAAGCAGGCCATCTACCAGTTCCGCGGCGCCGACGTCGGCGCCTACGAGGCCGCTAAGGCGACGTTTCTCGCCGCCTGGCCGGACAATCTGCTGCGCGTGAGCGCAAACTTCCGCTCCCGCCGCGGCATCCTCGACCATGTCAACGCAGTTTTCGCCGCGCCGTTCGATGTCGCCGGGCAGCCCGGGAATTCGCCCCTTGACGCCACCCGCGAGAACCTCGCGGACTTGCCCGCTGCCGCGCGCCTGACGCTGAAGGTCGCCCCAACGGCCCGCCGGGACGAGATCCAGGAGGCGGAGGCTGAGGCGGTGGCCCAGATCTGCGCCCGCCTAGCCGGCTCGGCCGCGATCGCCGACGACCTTGGCCGGACGCGCCCGGTCACCTTGGGCGATATCGCCCTCCTGGCGCCGACCGGCACGGATCTGTGGCGCTACGAACGCGCGCTCGAGCGCGCGAACCTCTCGTTCGCGTCCCAAGCGGGCAAGGGACTGCTCCGCCGTCAGGAGGCCCAGGACCTGCTCGCGCTGGCCAGGACTCTCGCCAGCGGCCGCGACACCTTGGCGTTCGGCGCGCTGATGCGCGGACCCTTGGTGGGTCTGACGGACGAGGCGATCCTCGACATCGCCGAGGCGCTTCCCGAGACGCCGGCGGGCCGGCCCCGTTTCACGGTCTTCACCCCGTCCGCGCACGTGGCCGATCCGGCGGTCGCCGCGGTACTTGAGGCGCTACAGGGGATTCGCCGCCGCATCCGCATGACCAGCCCGGTGCAGCTACTGACCGAGGCAATGGAGCGCCTGAACGTGCGCGCGATCCTGTCGATGCGCGATCCGCGCCACGCTCCGACGGTGAACGCCAACATCGATGCGCTGCTGGAGCGGGCGAGCCGCTACGGCGTGCGGGGTCTGGCGCGTTTCGTCGAGGACCTCACGGTCGATTGGCGGAGCGGCGCGCAAATGGGCGAAGGGCGCCCCGACGCAGACGGCGCGGCGATCGAGATCGTGACCATCCACAGCGCCAAGGGCCTCGAGTGGCCGATCGTCGTCGTCATCAACTCGGCGGTCGGCTTCCGCCCCCGCGACGCGCTGGTCCACCAGCCCGCCGACGATTCGCTACACTGGATGATGGGCGATGTCGCGCCCCCCGCCCTCGCCGCCGCGGTGCAGGCCGAGGCCGACAGCCTGAGCCGCGAGCGCGCCCGGCTGTGGTACGTCGCCTGCACCCGGGCGCAGGACCTGCTGATCGTCCCACGCTCGCCCAAGGCCGACGCGCGGGTCTGGGCCGGCGCCGTCGACCTGCGGCTCCAGGACCTCCCCGAACTCGATCTGGGTGGGCTGGCGCGGGCGCCCGTCGCCGCGGTGGAGCCGCCCGCCAATCTCCAGCACGCCGCGGCCTTCGCCGAGCAGGGCCGGCGGATCGCGGCGGCCGCCGCTCCCATCGTCTGGGTGCGGCCAAGCGACCACGACGGCGACCGCGCGCCGGTCGTGGAAGTGGTCGCTGAGGACGTCGACGAGGGCGGCGACGTCGTTGAAGCGGTCGGCGCGGGGCGCCTCCGGGGCCTGGTGCTGCACAAGCTGCTTGAGGAGGTCCTGGCCGAGGGGCTGCCGCAGACGCGGGAAGACCTGGCGCGCCGCGCCGCGGTCCTCGATCCCGAGGTCGAGCTGTTGCGCGGGGAGGCGCCAGCCCGCCTTGACCCCGATGAGCTCGCCGCGACCGTCCTTCGCACGCTCGCGCTGCCCGAGATCGCGGCGATTCGACCGAGGCTGCGCGCTGAAATCTCCGTCTATGGCCTGGTCGGCAGTCCGGAGGCGCCCGCGCCGATGGCCGGCCGGGCCGACGCGATCGCCGTCGACGCCGAGGGGCGCCCGGAGGCGGTGGTGGACTGGAAGAGCGACGTTTCGCCGACGGCGAGCCAGTTCGAGGCGCACGTGGGCCAGGTCCGGCTCTACCTTGCCGCCACCGGCGCGCCGCGCGGCCTGCTGGTCTACATGAGCCTGGGTCTGGTGCGCGTGGTGGAGCCGGCGCGCTAGCGCCGGCGCCGCCGTCGTCCGCGCGCGAACGCGGCGCATGGCCGCCGTCGGCGCGTTCGGCCGACTCGGCGCAATCTGGACGAGGATGAGTGAACCGCTCGGGGAAGGCTGCCATTTGAAGTTCCTATCGTACAATCCGGGCCACGACGGTGCTGTCGCCCTCCTCGAGGACTCCCGCCTGATCTTCTCGATCGAGGCCGAGAAGGACTCCAACTACAGGCGCTCCGCGATCTCGGTGGCCGAAGTCCTAGACGCCGTGAGCCAGCTCCGCGCCCTTCCGGACGTCATCTGCATGAGCGGCTGGTGGCCTCGCGACCACCACGAATTCCTTCAGGGTTCCCACAGGAACGGCGGCTACCGAGGCGTAGCGGCCGAAAGCGCCATCATGGAGAAAGGCAGACTTTTCGGGGGGCGAGCCGACTACTTTTCCTCGTCTCATGAGAGGTCGCACATCCTGTGCGCCTTTGGGACGTCGGCCTTGCCGAAGGGAACGCCCTGCTATGCGCTGATCTGGGAAGGGGAGATGGGCTCATTCTACGAGATCGACCCGGATCTCAACATCACCCTGATCGCCGACGTATTGAGTCAGCCGGGAAACAGGTACGGACTGCTCTACGGTCTGGCGGATCCCACCTTCCCTAAGGATGGCCCATATCCTCGTTCCTCGGATGCCGGGAAGCTGATGGCGCTCGCGTCGTTCTCGACCCGAAGGGTTCCGACGAAATCGGAGAACGACCTGCTGCGTTTTCTGCTGGACGGACCGTACAGGAAGCTCAGCGACTACGAACATCTTGACCGGGCGCCTCATCTCGACGTCGGCCTCGACGATTCCGAGTTCCGAAATTTCGTGGGAATTTATAGCGACGCCATCTTCGACTTCTTTCACCGGTTCGCACTCAACAATCTGGAGCGAGGACGACCGCTGTTGATCGCGGGCGGCTGCGGTCTCAACTGCGACTGGAACACGAGATGGAGGGCGACGGGTCTGTTTTCCGAGGTTTTCGTGCCGCCGGTCGCGAATGACTCGGGCGCCGCGATCGGCACGGCGATCGACGCCCAGTTTCGTCACACCGGCGATCCCAAGATCGCCTGGGACGTCTATTCGGGCCTGGAGTTCCGGACAGAGAACACGATCGATCCCGATGGTTACGACATCTTCGAGAATGACGATGTCCTAGTGGCCGACCTACTGGGTCAGGATCTCATCCTTGGCTGGGTGCACGGCAGGTACGAAATCGGTCCCCGAGCGCTCGGCAACAGATCAATCCTAGCCGCGCCTTTCAAGGACGAAACGCGGGTTCGTTTGAACGAGATCAAGCAGAGAGAACAGTTTCGTCCGATCGCGCCGGTGTGTCTCCGCGAAGATGCCGAGACCTGGTTCGGGTGCGATCACGACAGCCCTCACATGCTCTACACCTATCGCGCCGCCACCGGGGCACTCCGAGCGGTCACGCACGTCAACGGAACCGCCCGCCTTCAGACGGTCACCTCGGTCTCTAACCGTAGGCTGCATGACCTGCTCGTCGCCTTCAAGAGCCTCACGGGCTACGGCGTCCTATGCAACACTTCCCTGAACTTCAGGGGGAAAGGGTTCATCAACAACCTCGCCGACCTCGACGTCTATGCCGCCGAGCATGGCCTCGACGGGTTCGTCGTCGAAGGGCGCGCCTATCTCCGCAGGGATTCTGAGCGCTACCAGGCATACAGCCGACGCCTGCGATCGGCCCCTCCGACCCGAACGCCGACATAGCCTCGGGTCTTTTTACGATCTTGGGCTGAATGGGGCGCCTTCGGAACGCCGTTCGGCTCGCCATCTGGCTCTTCACAGGCGTCGATAGCAGACATGGATCAATATCCACCCGGCTTCGAGACGAATGAGGAACTTCGATCCGCCTTCATCCGCGATATTACCTTGCGGCAGCTCGAAGACGCGCCGAAATCGGCGGATGATCTCGAGGCGGGGTCGGGTTCCATCCCGAGACGGCTGATCAGGTATTGGCACGATCCGTCCGATCTGCCCGGGGATGTCCGCGCCTGTTTGGACAGTTGGGATCGCCTCGCCGACGACGGGTTCGAGTTCCGTATGTTCGACGACGTGAGTGGCGCCGCCTACATCGCGGACAACTACGGCGATCGCGAGCGTAGGGCGTTCGCGCGCTGCAGCCACCCGGCGATGCGCTGCGACTTTCTGCGCATGTGTTTCGTGCTCGCAGAGGGCGGCCTTTACGTGGATGCGGACGACGTTCTGCTTGGGGAAGGGTGGAAGCGCGCCTTTCGAGACGGAAGGCTAAAGGTTCAGCCGTTGTGCTACGACATCGCTGCTAGGGCGATGACGGCCGCGGCGGACATCTGGCGGCCGTGTCTCCCGGCCGAGGGCCACGTCTTCTACATCAACAACGACCCGATCGCCGCGCCGCCCGGCCATCCGGTGTTGCGTCGCGCGCTTCGGGACGCGACGGCAAAGCTGCTCGACGACGATCGGTATCCTGAAATCCAGTCCACAACCGGTCCTGGCAACCTGACCGCTGCCCTGGCCGCCCATGCGCGCGACCTGCGGCTGGCGGGGTCGCCGCCCGACTTCGAGCTCCTCCGCGATTGGGATTCGATCGCCGAAACGCGTTGGGACCTGTCCTATCGTGGCGATGCGCGCAACTGGCGCAACGTGTACGGCTGCTGAGGTATGCGCCACGGGCCCGCGCGATGAGACTCCATGAATCCTCGAGCCGGCTTCGACGCCTCGCCTTCCGTGCGTCTCGCGCAGCCCTGGGCCGAGTTAGCGGAGGCCGGATCTCGGCGTTCGGCACGGGCGAAGGAAAGATCGGGATGGTCCTGATCGTGAATCTCAACCGCCAGCCGCAGCGCCTGCGTCGAACGCTCCGCGAACTGGGCCGCTTCAAGACTTCCGACGGAACCTCCCTGGCCGGCCTAGCGCGCAGGCTTGCTGCTGTGGACGCCCGCGATGGCCGCGCCGTTGCGGCGACGGCTGATGTCGACCAGACCTACCGGCTCGGGGATCAGCTGTACGTCCAGCCAAATGCGCAATTGGAGGCGTGTTTCGGCGTCGATGAGCCAGTCAGGATGACCCGACAGGAAGTGGCGGTCGCCCGGTCGCATGTGGAAGCGTGGAAGTTCATCGTCGCGGGCCCCTGCGACCATGTTCTCGTACTAGAGGACGACGTTTGGTTCCGGGCTGGGGCCGCCGCGGCGATCGACCGCGGATGGCGCGCCGCCGCCCTTCGCCAAGCGGGCAGGGGAGGTCCGCGCCTGCTCTATCTCTCCTACGAGGACGCGGGTGGAACAGCCTCGCGGACCGACGTCTGTGATGCGCTGTTTCGCCCCGAGCGTGGGCTCTGGTTCCTGTCGGGTTATGTCCTGTCGCGCGAGGGTGCCGAGACGCTTCTGCGCGCGATGCCGGTCGTCGGCCCTATCGACATGTGGATCAACTATCGCTTCGAGGAGATGGGCGCGCTCGCGCTCGCCTCGCCGGCGATTCTTCAGCGTCCCGACGGGGGCTCGGACAACTTCTATTCCGTCCTGCCCTTCCTCGCCCGAGCGGGGATCGTAGATGCGGACACCGTCCCTGAGCCTCCAAAAGCCGTGGGGCCGGTGCTGGCCTGGACCGCGGGGCGGGACCGTGAGGGTCTTGCGATGGCGCTGTCGATGCTGGGTCTGCGAGTGCAGGCATTCGACCGCGACGAGCGCGTGATCCAGGCAAGCGAGTTGCCGGCGTTGCTGAACACGTTCGACGCGCTCGTGGACGCGCCACTGGCACCGTGCGCCGTCTCCGCCGCAATCGCAAAGGTCAGCGCCAAGTTCATTTTCGAAGCCGAGGCCTGTCGAGGCGGCGCGGTCCAACCTGTGCTGTCGCTTCCTTCCAGAACCGCGATCCTGTCACGGGGCGAGCCCGACGACGCGTCATGGCGACCGATCTGCGCCTTGCTCGGCCTCAACCAGCCGGTCCAGGCCTTTCCCGAGGGGGCGCCTCGGGCGTGGAGACTTTTCCGCGACGACCGCCCCGCGATGCGATCGGCGGCCAGCGACGCGCGATGGGTCGGTCCGATGGACGACACCGCCTGGACCCTCCTCCCGCGGAGCGATCGACCCTCGCCGCCGCGTCCGGATCGAGAGGAACGACTGGTAGGGGACGTCCTCGTCCGCGCGACCATGACGACTCCGAGCCCGCTGCTTCCGGGACGTGCGGAGACCTTTCCGGGAAACCTCGCCTTCTTCGCTCAGGAAGGTCTGCTATACGGCGAGGACGGTGCCCGTCTTGTCCTCGACAGAATGGCAATCGGGGATCGTCTCTATCGCTCAGGGGCCATTGCTTCAGCGCGTGCGTTCAGCCACGGGCGTTTCGAGGCGGAGATCAGGGCGGCCCGTGGTTCCGGGCTCGTCACCGGCTTCTTCCTTCACCGCGAGGCTCCCCGACAGGAGATCGACGTCGAACTGACCGGCGATGACCCGCACTCCATGCTGGTCAACGTCTACTTCAATCCTGGAGACGACGGAGCGTCGGTTGGATTCGGCTATCGGGGCTCTCCGTGCCGCATCGACCTCGGGTTCGACGCGGCCTCGGACTTCCATCGCTATGCGATCGATTGGCGGCCCGACTGCATTACCTGGTCAGTGGACGGCAGAATCGTGCACGAGCGGGTTGGGTGGAATCCCACGCCAATTCCTCATCTCCCGATGAGTCTGCACGCGAACCTTTGGGCTCCTCGCTCGAAGGAGTTGGCAGGCCAGCTCGACGAAAGCGCTCTTCCTTCATCGGCGACGTTTCGGAACATCTCGATCTGGATCTAGCTAGTGATTGAACCAGCCTGGGAAATGAAATTTCTCGGCTCACGTCGAGACGGATATGTTTGCACGTTCGCACTGTGCTTGCTGAAGGGACTCGAACGTCGGCTTCCCGGCCCGATCTCAAGGTCTGCTAGGGGCGCATCTTCGCCGTTGTGCTCTGGCCGCCGATCCGGCCGGCAGCGTCGACGCCGTTTGCCGGACAATCTGTAACTATTTGTAATCATTACATATTTCGCGCCTAATGTGCATTATCGGAAATTATATAATCTTATCAATAGGATAGCATGAATCGGATAGGCCCGCAAAACGGCGTCGACGCGCCACGCCGTCACGTCTCCGACCGCTCCGCCGGCATTTGATTCCACAGGACGAACGCCGGGTCCAGACACCCGCTCGACTACGGCCAGGTCCACCCGCAGAGTCGGCAACCGAGTCCCCGTGATCACACCGCCGAAATGGGGACGGTGGCGGCGCTGATGGCTTGGATCAGATCAGCGTCTCGGTCATCGTGAGAGGCGACGCCGGTTCGCATCTTCGGTAGTACGGTTCGGGCGTATTTGCAGGCCTCTAAGAATATCCCCGCCGCCTGCAGGACAATAGCCGGGTTTATGTCATCTGGCGTCCGTGATGTCCCCATGAGCCGAACGCTCTCCCGTGCGGTTTCGAGCAGTCCGTAGACGATGACCACATCCATGGCGTCGGCTTCAAGTAGACCGATCTGGAAGGCATTGGCGTTGTAGACAATTGGCGCGCGTAGGCCCGAAAGGCTCTCCACCATCCGGGCGGTGATTGGCCCATCTGTCTTGGCGCCAAGTGTTTTGAGCGAGGTGTGGGCCGCGAGGGCCCTTGGGATCAGCTGCCGAACTTCGATGGCGAGTGACTTCCGGAGCGCGTCCAACTCACGATCGACTTTCCTCTGCTCCACAGTGAGCGTCACGCTCACCGTTATGATCGCGGCCGCCAAGGCGACGAGACCTGCGATCAGTGTCTGCCAGTGATCAATCAGATCGAGTGGAGTCGTATAGTGCCATGGCATCGCTGCCCGGTTCCTTCTGGCTCATCTGCCTTTTCGCCACCTGACAGTTCGGGTGCCGACCTCGTCATCCGGCAGAAATACGAGCGGATCGGCGACCAGGCGCTCCAGGGCGTTCGCCAGATCAATCTGGGTCATGACGCCGTGTTCCGCCAGTTGGTCCGTCACCCAGAGCACGCCGTGGACCTCGACGCCGGCGTCGCTGGCGCGGCGGCGAAGCTGCTGGTCGCCTGTCAGGAGGATCCGATCCGGCCCGGCCTGGGCCAGCATCAGGCTGAAGCAGTCATTGGCTGACAGGCCGGGATGGCGCCGGCGCACCTCGAACGCCGCCGCCACCTCATCACCGGAGAGGTCGATGATCTGAAGGCCCCTCCCCTCCAGGTCGTCCCAATCGGCCGGCCCGAAATCGAGCAACTCCGAGGCCACCAGCGGCAACGCGACTACGAACGTGTACGGGAGCAGGAGAGTCGCGGCGAGCAATCCGCCCTTGCGCAGATCGATCAGGCACGAACTGTCATTGATAATGATGCGCATCGCCAACCGCAGGCCCCCTGACGGCTAGCTCGACATCCGGAACGGTTCGCTGCAGAAGCTCGGCCGCCCTGGGCGAAGAGATCAGGCGATCGGCAAGCGCCCAGTAGACCAGGCGTTCGAAACGCATCGGAAGCTCGGCATGGGCGAACAGGCCCTTGCCGTCGATCGGCTCGGGCTCCGCGGTGCGCCAGGTTCGGCCATAGGTCTGAAATACATAGGCTACGGTCGCGTCCGAAAGCACGCCGACGTCCTTCAGCCGCATGATCATAGTTGAGGCGGCGACACCGTAGGTGTGCTTCAGGCGTACGAGCTCCCGGTAAGGCGGCACGGTGTCGCTGGCGCCTTCCAACTCGTTCAACAGATGACTGGCCGGGATCAGGAAGGCCGCCGCGAAACGGTTCATCGCCCGTTCGTGGGGAAGGTCCCGAACGGTGGATTTGATCACACAGTGCCCCAGCTCGTGCGCGAGGGTGAAGCGGCGCCGCTCAATGTTGTAGCCGCGGCTGACAACGATCACCGGAACGTCCGGCTGGTTTCCCGACCGCTTCACGGCGCCGGTCAGCCCTGAGACCTTCGGCGGGATGTCGACGCCGATCACCTTGACGCCCTTGTCCTCCAGGAGGCCGACCATGCTCGGAATCGGATCGTGGCCGAGGTTCCATTTGCGGCGCAGATCGACGGCCAGCTCCTCGACCTGTTCAAATGAAGCCACGTTCTCCACAGGCGCCGGCAGCTCATTCTTCTCGCTGTCCAGGCCCAGGATGTCGTCGATCGACAGGAACCGTTCGACCTGATCGATCACGGCGGCTTCAGCGCGCGCGCGCTCGCCGGCGGAGGTTCCCGAATGGGCGCGGAACTCCACGCCCGCCAGCTCCTCTACCTGGCTGCTCATCAGAAAATCGAGCGACACGCCGAGCTCTTTGCCAAGCGCCACCAGGACGCTCGAGCTAGGGTGCATCTGGCCCGCTTCGTACTTCGACAGCGCTTGCGCGCTCACCAAGCCGTTAATGCGGTCGGCAAGGCCACGCAGCGACAGACCGGCCCGTTTCCGGGCCAGCCTCAGCCTATCTCCAAACATGGTCCACCTCTCCCGCGCCGCTGGTTGACGTTCGCATTTTATTCCTGTAAATGTAAACACTGTGTTGATGAAATGCAACACGTTTCGTGAGCTGATTCTCTGGATTCGCTGTGAATCCAGGCGGCTACGACGGAGCTATCGAAATGACTCGTGCTTTCAAACCGGGGCAACCGGCCCCTGTATCCGGTGAGTTCGGAATCGTCGGCCCTCGCGGCGGCGCGACGGGTCAGGAACGGACGGCCGTCCAGGGTCGGCCCCTTCCCCCGACGCCCAAGGCCGGCCAACGCTACGTTGTCGATCGCCCGGCCCACAACGGCGCCGGCAAGCCTAAGTGATTGACGACTGGAGCCGGGCGCATCGGCCCCGACACGTCCGGCTCCATTGCCAAAATCGACAAGAAGGTAACGCGCCGCCATGGCCGAAAACCCCCTCTTCAGACCCCCTTCCCGCGAAGGCGTCACCCTGGCGCTACGGGACATCGGCGGCCAGGTCATGGCCACGGTCATGCTCACCGAGAATAACGTCGTCCGAGCGCTTGTGGACCGGCGACCGATGCGCGTCTGTGACGCGCTGATCAGCTCGAGGGAGCTTGCCCGCACCTATGGTTTCGCCGGCTATGAGATCGAGCTCCTGGCTGAGCTGAAATCTATGTCCCGGGGCGACGTGATCGCGACCCTGGCAGAAATACCAAACCAGCTCGCTGAGCTGTCAAACTTCGTGACGGCCGACAGCACGACCGGGCGCTTGTCGGGCCATCTGAAGTCCCCGGGCCGAGGGGTATCGGATCTGGACCGGCTTCAGACGCTTGTGATGGGCTTGCTGGGATGACCGCAGCGCCTGCGGTACCTGTGTCAACGCTCGATGCGCTGTTCGAGGAAGAGAACAGGCTTCTGCAGCTGGCCTCCGAGAAGTACGGGAAGCATTTCGGGCACGCCTGTGACGCCACCGCGCTCCTATCGCTGTTCATCAAATCCGCGAACTACGACCGCGAAATATTCCTTCGGTATATGTCGCACGCCAAGAAGCACCACACGCTCGCGTTGATGTCGACGGTCCGACTTCACAAGATACAGGCGATGCTGAATCTGCGATTCGCCTTGGAGTCGGCCGCGAACGCCGCATTCTCCCTTTGTAATCCCTCGCTTGAGAACTTCCTCGTCAACGGGGCTGGCTCGCCGGCACGAAAGACGGAGGTCATCCTGAGCAAGGCCTATAAGTGGCTCGCAAAGACGCTACCCGAATATTCTGGGGCGCTGAAGAGTGTTAAAGACAACATCAACGCGACATCCGCTCATTCCAATATCGTCTATACGGCCAGCACGTTCCGTTTCGACCCGGATGTGAGTGACACGGCGGAGACCCCATTTTTTGATATTGAAGACCCCTATTTCGTTTCGACGGACCTATGGCTTATCTCAAACGCCGCTGTTGGCATTATTGGAATGATCGCGGCCGCCAGCGAGGTCGGGGCCGGCCTCGAACTGGCAGAAGATTTCCTGGTCAGATTCTCCGATCTCATGAAGGCAAACCAGGGCCTGCAAGCCGAATTCATGGCCGGCGACAGGTATAAGGCCGCCGCTGCTTTGAGCGTCCAGGGAGCCAAGTAGGAGCTACACACGCCGTAGACGTTGAGCGCGCCCCTTCGGGACCGGGCTCTAGGCGCTTTGCGCCCCGAGCCGCTTTCAGCGTCTCGGCCCATTCGGGTGACTATCCCTCGCGCGAGCGTCGCTTCGCTTCGCAGCCGGTGAGTTTCCGCCGATCGCGCTCGGTCCCGCGCCTGCGGCTCTCCTGCGGGCGCGCCCCTTCGGGCGCCTTCGGCGCCGCCGGAACCTCGACGGCGCTTCCCGCCCGCGCGGCGCGCGGGCTCCTCGCAGCCTGCTTTTCCTTGGCGCAGCTAAGGGTCCGCACCGAAACCCGCCCGCCACGGAAACCGCGCCGGGCTTTCATTGAACAGCTTCTCAAATCCAAAATTCAGCGCCGGGGCGGATCAGCCCACAAAACTCGGGCATGCGCCCAGAAATAGCCGTTTAGGTGCCGGAAGTAGCGCCGCATCCAAAGCCCGACTTCGGGGGCGTTCTTCGGCAAGAAAGCACTTCATGATGATATCTCCTCGCCAGTTTGCGAGCGCGACCGCGCGCCTGCTTGACCGGTCGCAGACCGCGCTGATCGCTGCTGGCGTCACGCTCCTGCTCGCGAGCCCGGCGTGGGCCTCGAGCAGCGGCACGGCCATGCCGTGGGAGGCGCCGCTCACCACGATTCAGAACTCTCTCTCTGGCCCGGTCGCCAAGGCAGTCGGCATCATCGCCATCGTCATTACCGGGCTGGGCTTCGCGTTCGCTGAAGGCGGATCGGCCATGCGCAAGGGGATCGGCATCGTCTTTGGGCTCGCCATCGCCTTCACGGCGACGACTTTCCTGACCAGCTTCTTCAACATCACGTCTGGCGCGGCGTTCTGACGTGGCCCAGTCGCAGCTGGAAGGCTTCGAGATCGGCTTCCACAGCTCCCTCTCGGAGCCGGTCACGATCGCCGGCGTGCCGCGCATGATCGCGGTGCTCAACGGCACTCTGACGGCCGTTCTGGCGCTCGGGCTTCAGGTCCCCCTGATCGGAATTCCCCTGGGCATGGCGGTCCACGCCGGCGCCTACTGGCTGAACAAGCGCGATCCCTACTTCTTCGACGCCCTGAAGCGTCACATCCGCCAGAAGCCCTATTGGGACGCGTGATGGTCGAGGTTCTCGGCCTGGAGCCGGCGGGGCCGGCGGCCGTCCTGGCCTTGGTCGCGGGCCTGCTGTGGCTGCCCGCCAACCGGACCCCCCTGTGGCCGGCCCTGACCGCGGGGCGTCTCGGCGGCGCCGTCGTCATGACCACGGCCATCGTCGTCACCGTCTATTCCGCCGCGCGCTTCGTCTCCTCCCTGCTTAGCGCCTGATCCCCTTCGCAGCGCCCCGCCATGCTTTACCTCAAAGAGTACCGCGCCAAGGCTGAACGCCTCTTCGACCATCTGCCCTGGGTCGCGTTGATCGGGCCGGGCCTCGTCCTCAACAAGGACGGCAGCTTTCAGAAGACCTTGGCCTTCCGCGGCCCCGATCTGGCCAGCTCGACGGACGCCAGCTTGGTGGCCACGAGGGCGCAGCTGAACAACGCGCTGCGGCGACTCGGCTCGCGCTGGTGCCTGCATATCGAGGCCCTTCGCGCCTCGTCGCAGGAGTACCCCGCGAGCGCCTTCCCCGACCCGGTCTCGGACTTGATCGACGATGAGCGCCGGGCGGCCTTCGAAGCCCAGGAGCGTCATTTCGAGAGCCGCTACTACCTGACCTTCACCTTCCTGCCGCCGGAGGAGTCGGTCAGCACGGCCGAAAGCCTGCTTTTGGAGAATGCCCCCTCGGGGCGCGGCGCGGCAGGCATGTACCGCGCCGCGCTCCGCGATTTCCTGAGCACCGCGGGCCAGATCGCCGACATCCTGCGCGCGATCATGCCGGAGGTGCGTGAACTCAACGACGACGAGACGCTGACCTATCTTCACGGCTGCGTCTCCACCAAGCGCCACTACGTGCGGACGCCGGACACGCCGGCTTATCTGGACGCCTTCCTCACCGACGACGATTTCCAGGGCGGCCTCTTTCCGCGACTCGGCGAGAACTACGTCCGGACCATCTCCGTGCGGGCCTATCCGACCACCTCGTCGCCGGGACTGCTCGATCGCCTGAACGAACTCGGTGTCGGCTACCGCTGGGTCTGCCGCTTCCTGCCGCTCGACAAGGAGGACGCCCGAAAGGTCGTCACGACCGTCCGCAAGCGTTGGTTCGCCAAGCGCAAGGGCGTCCTGGCGCTCCTCAAGGAGGCGATCACCCGCGAGCCGTCCCAGCTCGAGGACCCGGACGCGGCTGCCAAGGCCACCGACGCCGACGCCGCCCTGGCCATCCTCGGCGGGGACTACGCCTCCATCGGCTATTTCACGCCCACGGTCACGTTGATGGATCCCGACCCGGACCGCCTGGCGAACCGGGTGCGGGAGGTCGAGAGCGCCATCAACCGCGTCGGCTTCGTCTGCAAGGTCGAGGACGTCAACGCGGTCGAAGCCTGGGTCGGCAGCCTGCCCGGCCAGGCCTACGCCGACCTGCGCCGACCGCTCGTCTCCTCGCTGAACCTCTGCGACATGATGCCGATGTCGGCCATCTGGCCGGGGCCGACCCGAAACGAGCACCTGACGGCCGAGTGCCTGAAGCGGGGCTGCCTGGGCGCTCAGCCGCCGCTCATGTTCGCCAGGACCGCCGGCACGACACCATTCCGGTTCGACCTGCACCAGGGCGACGTGGGCCACACCATGATCGTGGGGCCGACCGGCTCGGGCAAGTCGGTCCTGCTCAACACCATCGCCGTCCAGTGGCTTCGCTACCCCGAGGCCCAGGTCTTCTTCTTCGACAAGGGCGCCAGCTCGCGCGCCGCCACCATTCTTACGGGTGGCAGATTCTACGTCCTGGGCGGCGACCAGAGCGAGCTCGCCTTCCAGCCGCTGGCCGAGATCGACAGTGCCGAAGACCGCGCCTGGGCCCAGGAATGGGTGCAGGATATCGTCGCCGCCGAGGGCGCCCCGATCACCCCCCAAGTCAAGGAGGAGATCTGGGGTGGATTGCGCAACCTGGCCGAAGGCCCGCGCGACCAGAGAACCTTGACCCTTCTGGCCGCCACCATCCAGGACCGCGACGTCAAGGCCGCGCTCCAGCCCTACACCCTGAGCGGCCCGCACGGTCATCTGCTCGACGCCCACCACAACGCCTTGACCAAGGCTTCCTGGCAGACCTTCGAGATGGCCGAGTTGATGGGGAACAAGGCCGCCCTCGCGCCGGTCCTCACCTACATCTTCCGCAGCCTCGAAAAACGCTTCGACGGCCGGCCGACGCTTCTCATTCTGGACGAGGCGTGGCTCTTCCTCGACCAGGGCTCGTTCGCGGCCAAGATCCGCGAGTGGCTGAAGACGCTGCGCAAGTTCAACGTCGCCGTCGTCTTCGCCACGCAGAGTCTGGCCGACATCGCGCGATCCTCGATCGCGCCGGCGCTGATCGAGAGCTGCCCGACGCGGGTTTTTCTGCCGAACCCCGACGCCCAGACGCCTCAGATCGCCGAACTCTATGCCGGGTTTGGTCTCAACGCCCAGCAGATCCGCATCATCGCCGGCGCCACGCCAAAGCGTGAATACTACTACCAGTCCAGCACCGGGAACCGGCTGTTCGAGCTTGGCCTCGGCCCGCTCATGCTCGCCGCGGTCGGCTCCTCCTCGCCTGGCGACCAGCAGTTGATGAGCGCCATCCTCGCCCAGCACGGCGTCGAGGGTTTCGCGGCGGCGTTCTTCGCGGCCAAGGGGCAGGCGGAGGTCGCCGCCTACCTGGCGCAGAGCGCCGCGCGCGCCAGCGCGAAGGTCGCGTGATGGAGAAGCCTTCCACGGATGACGCCTGTCAGGACTCGGCGAGGATCGCCGCCGATGACCCCCCTCCCCTAACTCCAGCGCAGTTCGCGCTCTTCTCGCGGCTGGCCGGGGGGCTTCCTCCGCGATGGATCGCCACCCGACGTCGGCGCCGGTTCCTGTTCCTCATGCTCGCTGCTCCCGGGTTCTTCGCCGTCTTCGCCACGCCGCTTCACCGCAACTTCTTCGTGACGCTCGCGGGCTTCCTCCTGTTCGGCGCGGCGATCGCCTTTCGCCTGCGGACCGAACCGCTTTTCATGACCGCGGACGCCGCGAACCTGTGGCCCAGCCCCGACCCCTCCATCCCCAACCCCAAGGACTCCCGTCATGCGTAAGCTCTTCGCAGCCGCAGCCCTGGTCGCTGCCCTCGCTATCGGAACGACGGCGACCTTGCCACAGCCCGCCACGGCGCAGGTGACGGTCATCGACCCGAGCGCCATCGCCCAGGCCATCAAGCAGGTCTCACAGCAGCTCCAACAGATTCAGCAGCTCGAGGCGCAGCTGGCCAACCAGGCGGCCATGCTGCGGAACCTGGGGACCAACGTCACTGGACCGCTCCTCACCATCAACTCGCAGGCCACCCAGCTGCTCCAGCAGGCGCAGGGCATCGGATACAACAGCCAGAACGTCGCCCAGCAGTATCAGCAGGCCTACCCCGCCAACATGCAGGGGATGAGCTTCGTCCAGATCAGCCAGGCGCTCGCCAGCTGGCAGACGATGAGCCGCCAGACCCTCCAGCAAGCGATGGCGACGCAAAACCAGATCGTCCAAGCTCAGCCTGCGACGGCGAACGCCGTAGGCCGGGCCGTCGCCGCCTCGCAGAGCGCCGCGGGCCAGACCGGCGCCATCCAGGCCACCAACCAGCTCCTCGCGGCGCTGAGCACCCAGCTGACTCAGCTGCAGACCATCCTGATCACTCAGGGGCGGGCAGAACAGACGGCCGCCTCTCAGGCCCAGGCGGCGCAGGCGGCCGGCGCTGCCGAGAGCCAGCGCTATTGGAACGTCCAGAAGCCGGCGAGCCGCGTCACCAACCCGGGATCCCTTTGATGCGAGGGCTTCCTTTCATCATCTCCGTCGTTGGCGGCCTTGGCGTCACCGCGTGTTCGCCGCTGAAGCCGGTTCACGACAAGGCCTACTTCCTCGCGCACCCGGACGAACGGAGCGCATCGATCGCCGATTGCCGGGCCGACCCCGGTGAGATCGAGAAGCCGCCGAACTGCATCAACGCGTCGTCGGCCGCCGCAGACGTCGAGAGCGATCGCTTCTGGGCGATCAAGAAGCCCAAGAGCCGGGTCGCGCACCCCGGCAGCCTTTGAAACCCAGGGCGACAGGACACCGCCATGGCGACCGCCGATCCAGGGGCACTGGACGACTTCCTCAACAAGTTCAGAAGCCAGGTAGATACTGGGTTCGGCCTGATTCAGGGCGATGTCACCGCGACGCTGGCGAGCCTGGTCGTCATCAGCATTGTCGTCACGGCGATCCTCTGGGCGATCGACGAGAATCAGAACGTGCTTGCCTCGCTGGTGCGCAAGACCCTGCTCGTCGGATTTTTCGTTTTCCTCGTCGCCCAGTGGCCGACACTGAGCAAGACGGTCGTCAATGGCTTCGCCGCCCTCGGTCTCAAGGCGGGCGGCGGCGCGATGTCGCTGTCGGACTTTACCACTTCGCCCTCCAAGGTCGTCTTGGCCGGGATCACGGTCATCAAGGCCCTGATGCTCTACGTCAAGCAGATCGCCCCCGGCCCGATTGAGTTTTTCGCCCACATCGACGTGGTCCTGATGGCGCTGATCGCCGCCATTGGAATCCTCATCGCCTTCGTCATCCTGGCCATCGAGATCGTCGTCACGATCATCGAGTTTCACATCGTCACGCTGATCGCGTTCGTCACCGTTCCCTTCGGCGTGCTCACGCAGACCTCGTTCATGAGCGAGCGAGCCATCGGTTACGTCGTGTCCGTCGGCATCAAGCTCATGGCGCTGGCCATCGTCGTCAGTCTCGGAACCGCTGTGTTCAACACCTACACGGTGTCGGCCGCTCCCGACATCAACGAAGACGTCGGGCTGCTCCTCGGCGCGGTCGTGATGGTCATGCTGGCGCTCAAAATTCCCGCGATCGCCGGCGCGCTGATCAGCGGCGGCCCGCAGCTCAACGCCGGCGGGGCGGTGATGGGCGCGGCGGGCGTCGCCGCCGGTGTCGCCGGAGTTGGCTTGGCCGCTCGCATGGCTGGAGGCGCGATCGCCCAGGCGGCGGGGGGTCAGACGGTTGCGTCCGCCCGGGCCGCCGCCGGCGCGATCTCCCCCGGTGGACCGAGCGGCGCGCCGGGGGCCGCCGGTGCTACCGGCGGTCCGGGCTCCTCTGGCGCCGTCTTCGCGCCCGCGCCTGTGTCTGCCGCGTTCGCCGAGGGTCGCAGCTTCGCTTCGGGCGCCTTCGGATCAGGGTCCTCGGCCGTCGACGTCCAGGACGTTGCGGAGACGGCGCCGTCGGCCAATCCGGCCCCGCAACCAACCCCCGCCCAGACCGTGGCGCGCGCGCAGGTCCGCCAAGGCGGAGGGCTCGGGGGCGCCGCCCGCGGCGCCGCCGCGACGGCCACCGCTGGCGGGGAAGGCTCGAGCCCCGGAATGGCGGCCACCCCCGCGCCGCCGCGCGAAGAGCCCGAGCCATGAACTCCAGAGGGGATGATCTTCGATGCTGAACGCTTTTCGACGGCCCAATGACCGCTACGGGGACTCAGCTCCGCGCGGGAGCCCGTATCAGCGCGCGGCCCAGGAGTGGGACAACCGCATCGGTTCGGCCGTGGTCCAAGCCAAGAACTGGCGCCTCGCCGCCTTCGGCGCGCTCGGCCTGGCGGCTCTGTCGCTCGGGGGATTCATCTACCAGTCCAGCAACACCCACATCGCCACCTACGTCGTGCCGGTCGACAAGTACGGCCGCCCTGGGCGCATCGAGGTCGCCGGCCGCGTCTACGCGCCGTCCACGGCCGAGACCGGCTACTTCCTGGCCGACTGGGTGAAGCTCACGCGATCCAAGAGCATCGACCCGATCGTGATCCGCGACAACTGGACCGGCGCCTACCGCTTCGTCGCCGGCCCGGCGATCGGCTCGCTCAACGAATACGCCAAGACGCACGACCCCTTCTCGAACGTCGGGTCACAGGCCGTGAACGTCGAGATCGTCTCGATCCTGGCCCGCAGTCCCAACACCTACCAGGTGCAGTGGCGCGAAACGACCTTCGACGAGGGCGCCAGCAGCGCGACCGAGAACTGGACGGGCCTCTTCACCGTCAAGATCAACCCGCCCAAGGACGAGGCCGAACTGAGGGCCAACCCGCTGGGCATCTTCATCACCTCATTCCAGTGGAGCCGGGACCTTTAGCGTCATGAACAGGAAACTTCCCCAGGCCTTGGCCGCCTCGAGCCTCGCCGTCCTCCTCGTCCTTGCCGGCGGCGGCTTATCGTCCGCGACGGCGGCTACCTCCGCCGCCCCGCCGGCGTCGCCGCCGGCTGTCGCGGCGCGGGCGGCGGTCGTCACGACCGGATCGGAAGCCCCGGCGCCGGCCGGCGTGGTCCACCATCGGCGCATGTCGACGCGGCGCAGGGCGGCGAGATCCGGGGCGCTTCGCACCGTGCGGGCGGCCAACGGCGCATCCGTGTCGGCGCCGACCCCCGGCGCCTACGTCAATGCGGCGCTCTATTACGATTTCGAGCCGGGACGGCTCTACACGGTCAACACCAGCCCGCGGTTCCTCACCGCGATCACGCTTCGTCCCGGGGAGAAGCTGATCTCCAAGGCGGCCGGCGACACGGTGCGCTGGGTGCTCGGCGAGACGGTCCAGGGGACCGGCCCAGGCGAGCAGGTGATCGTGTTCGTCAAGCCCGTCCGCGGGGGGTTGCGGACCAACATCATCCTCACCACCGACCAGCGGACCTATCTTCTGGACGCGGTCAGCCAGGAGGGCGACACCTACACCAGCGTCATCGCCTGGAACTATCCGCAGGAACAGATGCGCGAGCAGCAGGCGGCGCGTGCGGCCGCGGCCCGATCGGTCGTCGCCGAAACCGCCATCGATCACCTGAACTTCGGCTACAGCGTCAAGGCGGTGCACACCCGCCACGCGCCGCGCTGGCAGCCGCTGCGGGTCTTCGACGACGGGCTGAAGACCTACATCCAGTTCCCGGCCAACCTCGGCTCGAGCGAGGCCCCTCCCCTGTTCCTGATTGGCCCCAAGGATCAGGCGCAGCTGGTCAACTACCGCCTTCTCGGCGGCTACTATGTGGTCGATCGTCTGATCGATGTGGCCGAGCTGCGTCTTGGTGAAAAGCCCCAGACAGTCGTGCGGATCACCCGCACCGGCCAGCGGGGCTGAGCCATGACTCACCTTCCCCCCGATCCGCCGATCGTCGATATCGTCTCGGGCGCGCGGCCGGAACGCAAGGCGCCGCCGGCCAGCGTGCTGGCCGCGCCGCGCATGCCCGTCACCCGGTGGAACCGCAAATACCTGCTCGCCGGCGCGGCCGCTCTCGCCGCCATCGTGGGGCTGGGCTTCTACCTTGGCTTCGGCGGCGCCAGCGCGACCCCGCAGAAGAGCCAGGACCTGCAAGCGGCGGCAGACACGCAGAACCCCCAGAAGCCCGAGATCGCCAATCGCTATGCCCAGGGCTACGCCGACCCGGCCCTCCGCGCCGCCGGGGCGCCGGGCACGGCCGCCCTGCCCCCGCCGGGCGCGCCCGGTCAGGCGCCGGCCGCCGGCTCCCCTGCCTCGCCCGCGCCGGTGGATCCGGCCCGCGCAGAGGCCGCCGCCCAGGCCACGGCGGCGCGCGCCGGAGGCCCTTTCTTCGGCGGGGCCGCGAGCCAGGGCGCGCCCGACGCGGGTCCGTCGGGCCTCGCCTTCGTCGCGCCGCCGGACGGCGGCGGAGGTCCCCACGAGGCGGCGGAGGTGGGGCTTCAGAACGGCCAGGGCGAGAAGCGGCAGTTCGCCGCCGGTTCCCGGGTGGACGATTATCTCGCCAATCCCCTGCGCGAGGCGATCAGCCCCTGGGAGGTCAAGGCCGGGACGGTGATTCCCGCCGCTCTGATCACGGCGATCAACTCCGACCTGCCAGGCGAAGTGATCGCCCAGGTGACCGAGCCGGTCTACGACCATGCGACCGGCCGCACCGTCCTCATTCCCCAGGGCTCGCGCCTGATCGGCCAGTACGACAGCCAGGTCGCCTACGGCCAGGAGCGGGCGCTGATCGCCTGGAACCGGGTGATCATGCCCAATGGCCGCTCGATCAACATCGGCTCGATGACCGGCGCGGATCTCACCGGCGCCAGCGGGCTGCATGACCGGGTGAACGATCACTTCGCGCAGCTCGCCAAAGGGATACTGCTTTCGACGCTCTTCAGCGTCGGCGCCGCCTCCGCCCAGGACGCCAGCGCCCGCAGCTCCGGGGACCTGGTGATCAACAGCGCCGGAAGCGGCGTCTCGAACGAGGCGCAGCAGGTTGGTCAGCAGATCACCGCGCGCGACCTTAACCGTCAGCCGACCATCACCGTGCGCGCCGGCTGGCCGCTTCGGGTGCTGGTCAACAAGGACATGATCCTCGCCCCTTATCAGTGAGAATTCCAAAAGTGACCTGTACCGCCGAGAAGCTTGGGCTCTTTCTGCCCGAAGGTCTGCACGAGCAGATGCTCGAGACCGCCGAGACGTTGAACACCCGCAAGAACCCTCGCGGATGCGTCCGCGTCGCCTACGAACGCGCCTTTGCCCAACTCGTCGACACGCTCGATGCCGGCGTCTCCGTTACCTTCCCCGCGACGCGCGGAACCAAGGACCGGGTGTCGGTGCGAATCTCCCGCCGGCTCTGCACGCGCGTGCGGGGCCACCTCGAGACCCAGAATCTGAAGCTCACCGACTTCGCCTTTGCGGCGATCGATCGCTTCCTCGTCTCCCAGGAAGGAACCTGACCGTGGCGCGGACGCCAATGACGACTCTGGCCCTCGCCAAGATCGACACCGAGGAGAAGACGACCGATCTGCGCCTGCGGCTGAAGGGCAAGCTCGCCGTGGACCTCGCCGACTATCTGCGCGCCTATGCCGAGGCCAACGGTCCGGTCGATCTGGAGGTGCTCGTGCCACATATGCTGGGCGCGTTCATGGACGCCGATCGCGGCTTCCAGACCTGGCGCAAGGGCGACGCGGTCCGCGCCGGCGGCAAACCAGCGGTCGCGCGCGCTTGATTCGAAGCGAATCGGCGCCGGGCGGACATGCCCAACCAGGCACCTTCGTCAACCGTCCCAGACGGCCCTTTCCGGGCAAAACCGCACGTTTTCCGGGCTTTGGCTTTGTTCAGACTCAGCAAAGGCTCCGCCGTGCCGAGTCGCGATTCGATTCGTCCGCGTCCGGCGCATCCGAAGGACTTTTGCCTTGACCTAGACGAGACCCTCAAAACGGCGAAAGCCCCCAGTTGGCGCTGGAGGCTCTCGGAAATCGCAGGTGCCGTGTGATGGCGGCTGATTTGGTCCGGACACCCTAGGGGGCGCTTTTCGCGTCGTCAAGTCCGGAAACGGGGACTTGCGTCTCCAAGCCTGCCGATTTCCCGCACCGTCGAAACGGCCTCGTCCCAACTCAAAAGGGACGACATGGATACCGCATGCTCCATAGGCGATTGGCGACCAGGTTTCGCCAAGCGCGCCCCCAACTTCGCGGAGGTCTGCGACAGCGCGGAGCGCTGGCGCTGGCAGCCTGGCGAGACCGTGGCGAGGATCGCCGCGGCGGTGCTGAAGGGCACGCCGACGCTCACCCTCGCGCAGCGCATGACCCTGATGCTCTACGTCGAGCACCTCAACCAGGACCGCCTTGAGCAGGACATCGCCTGCGTCTGGCCCAGCTCGTCGTTGATCGCCGACTATCTCGGCTGCAGCGAGAGCACCGCGCGGGCGCACCGCAGGGCGCTGGAGGCCGCCGGCTTCATGGTCCGCGACTACACCCGCGCCAACCGCCCCGCCGGCGTCGAGGCTTACGACCTCGCCCCACTCGTGGCGCGCCTGGGGGAGATGGAGGCCGCCGACGCGGCCGTCCGCGAAGCGGCGCACGCTCGTCGGGCGCTCTATTCCGAGGCGGTCGTGTTCGCGGGAAGAAATAGCGCCCGGGCGCCGGAAGACCGGCGCCTAGAACAGTCCCATGTGAACGAAAGTTCTACTGTACGAGAAGCGGACGCGCCTACGGCGCGAAGTCCATTCCCTGAGCGGCGCGATAGACGCGCCGGCGGTGTCGAGGCCAACGGATCCTCGACCCACCATCAAGCCAGCCGAGAGGTCAGCACCCCTTGCTCACCAAGGAGAGCAAGCGGTTTTGCCGGGGGTGGTTCTGCGCCGTCGGTGCGGGCGGAAATGGTGCGCCAGGAGCTTCAGGCGGCCGTCGAGGTATGTCCGAGGCTGGCGCCGCTGGTCCCGGCCCACGTCCTCGCCGACCCGTCCAGCGCTGGGCCGGCCGACGCCGCCCGAATTGCCGCCGCCGCGGCCGAACTGCTTCCGGAGACGGAGCGAAACAACGCGCTGTCGGTCACCTGGGGCTGGCGGCGCCATGGGCCGCGGGTGATTGCCATGCTGGCCATCGCCCTTGAAGACCCGGCCATCCAGAACCCTTGCAAATACTTCGGCTGGATGGCGACGCGCGACCCCGAGGGCGCCCCGGATCTGCGGCTGAACTTCGCTCGCATCATGCGGGCCAAGGGCGAGATTCCGGCCGTGACCCCTCCCCCGCCGGCGCTGATGGATTCCCCAGGCGCCGAGGATCCCAAATGGCACGCGATCGACGCCGAACTTCAGCGGATCGTCCGCCAAGGCGCCTACGGGAGCTGGTTCGGACGGATCGGGTTCCATGGCATAGAGGCCGGCGTGCTGACGCTGTCGACGCTATCGGGCGTGGCGGCCGACAAGATCAAGCGGGACTTCGTTCCCGCGATCCTCGAGGCTTGCGACGCGGCCGGCGAGAGTGTCCAGCGCGTTGTCGTCACCTTGCGAAAGCGGGGATGAAGGAGGCCTGGCATGCAATCGGTTGGGGCCCATGGCGGGTCTTGGTCTGCCTTGACGAACGAAGCTTAACGCATGCATACTAGTCTGACTAGTTGGAGAGTGTTCCCATGAGCGCGAACGCCAAAAAGGCCAGCCACGAGCCGATCTGGCAGCTGCAGGAAGCCAAAGCGCGTCTGAGCGAAGTCGTCCGCCGCGCGCAGGGCGAAGGACCGCAACATGTGAGCGTGCGCGGCGAGCCGGCGGCGGTTGTCCTCTCCGAGCAGGAATATCGCCAGCTCACTTCCAAGCGACCGTCCATCGTCGACCATATCCTCGCCGGTGAGCCCTGGCCCGATGATCTGGTCGAAGCCATCAACGACCGGCCGCGCGGCCCGGACCGCGACATCAGCTTCTGATGTACCTGGTCGATACCAACGTCCTCTCCGAAGCCAGGCGCGGGCGCCCCGAGGCGCGCGACTGGCTGCGGTCCGTCGATCCTGACCAGGTCTTCTTGAGCGTCGTGACCCTGGGCGAGATCATGAAGGGCATCAGCCAGAAGACGCGTTCCGACGCGGCGGCCGCCATCTCGCTTCATCGCTGGCTCGAACAGCTGCGGGTGGATCACGCCCGCCGAATCCTGCCCATCAGCGATGAGGTCGCCCTGGAGTGGGGACGCATGGCCGCCGTGCGCCCTCGGGACATGGCCGACACCCTCATCGCCGCGACCGCGGCCGTGCATCGCAAAATCCTGGTCACCCGCAATGTGGCGGACTTCAACGACCTGGGCGTCCCGATCGTCGATCCATGGAAGCTCGAGTAAAGCTCACCAGCCACGGAGGGAACAAGGGCCTGAAGCAAGGCGACCCCAGCCCACCGGTCTCTGGCGCAGGGGCTGAACCTTGACGCCCGGGGACAGTAGAGACGACGAGCAGGTGTTCATCGGGATTGATGTCGCCTGCGCGAAAGATCGGCGATTGCCCGTGTGCTTCGCCTTGCGCCGGGACGGCAGGCTGGAGCCCGCGGAGCTGCGCCGCGCCCTGTTGGACAGGATCCCGCGGGGAACGGGCAATCGAGAGGTGGCTTTGGCGGCTCCGTACGCCGAAAAAACGCGCGCTGTCGCCGCGGCGATCGCGGGCATCTCTCGCGAGATGGGGTGGCGCGTCGAGCGGATCGCCGTCGATGCACCCGCGGCCCCTGGCCGGCAGGGCGGTCGCAGATGCGAAATCGACCTTTTTGGCGCCGGGCTTTCAGCATTCAAGACGCCGAGCGTGGACGAGTGGCCGGGAGTGCTGGCCGCCTGTCGAGCCCACCTTTCCGGGGGCGTACCGCTGGCGCGGTTGCCGCACGCGAACAAGGTCTGGATGCTCTACGGCTTCGAACTGTTCGCGGCGCTTCGAACCAGCTTCGAGGTCATCGAGGTCTATCCCTTCGCGATCGCGCGGGCGCTGCTGCCCATCCACGCCCACAAATCAACGGAAGAGGGCTATCGATTGCAGTTGGCCGCCATCGCCGCGGCGACCGGATGGGCGCCGGATGCGCTCGAGGTTCGTCTCCGGCGCACCGTCGCCGGCTCGAGACATGACCGGCTGGACGCGTTCATGGCGGTGTGGGTGGCGAGCTTGCCGACAGCCTTGTTGCGGGCTTTTGGCGACGCCAGTGACCCAAACGACGCTATCTGGACACCGTTGCCGGCGTCGCGGGACAGCCCGCATGCTCGGCGATCAGAGGCCCAGGCGCCGTCCGCAAGGCGTTAGCCTCGAGAGTGTTCGCCAACGTCCCCTCGGCGCGCACGATGCTTGATCCGATCGGCGAGGCCGGGGCTCCGGACTGGTCTACTCGGCGTCGCCGTTGACGTTGTGGTCGGCGGCGATGGCCGCCTGGCCCGTCGGGCCGCCCGGCGGCTTGTCGGTCGACAGCGTGATCGCGCCGAAATAGCCGAAGTCCTCGCGGCAGCAGGCCACGGCCAGCCCGACGTCCCGGTAGGTCTTGGGCTGATCCGACTTGAACTGGTTGACCCGGTATTCGCCAGGACGGCTGGCCAGGCGGACCCACATGGTCCAGCTCCCGTCCTCGCCTTCGACCAGGCGGATGTCCTTCAGCGATCCGCCGTGGTGCAGGTAGAGCGTCAAGCTCCGTACGCGTATCTTGAGCTCCGGGTTGGAGGACACGATCCACGCCTCCTCGCTGCGCGCCCCGGCCTCGTCATCTTCTTCGTACGGCGGCTGACCCTTCAAAGAGGCCTCCTTTCCAGACTGCCTTCGCCGCAACCTAGCGTGAGCCCCGCTGCGAGTCGCGCCCGAGCTTACCCCGCGGACGCCAGAAATCACCCGGTTTCCGGCGGTCGTAACGCTTGCGATTCCTCAACGGTTGCGACGATCGGCGGCACGCCGCGCCAAGCTGTTCGCCGGGGCGGCGACAAAACGAGAGATGCGAGCTCGAAGGGGGGAGCGCCCTCCCCCTGAGTCGGAGCCCCTTGGGTCTCCGTCTACCCCCTCCAGCGGGGGCGCCCCCGCAACGCCCCCGGAGTTTCAGCGGGCGGCGGCGGCGATCGAGAAGGATGGAGCGAGGGCCCGGCCTGGTGAGGAAAGGGTTCCTCGGGCGCCAGGAGGTTGCCATGTTCTGTTTTTGTGCTTTGCTGGGTTCGGAGATTTGGTCATGACCTTGAAGACCATCGTCCAGGTCCTCGGCGGCGATCTCTACGACCGGGGCGACCGGGCCAATATCCCAGCGCCGGGCCACAGCCCGGCCGACCGGTCGGTGTCGCTGATGCTCAAGGAAGGCCGCATCATCGTCCACACTTTCGGTGACGGCGACTGGCGCACGGTGCTCGACCATCTGCGCGAGCACGGCCTGGTCGACGCCCACAACGCGCCGACCTCCGTGTCGAAGGGCAACGCCAGGGCGGCGCTCGGCGTGATCAGGACCTCCGATGTTGAACGCCTGGCGGCCGCGCGCCGGATCTGGGAAGGCGGCCGGGCGCTGCCGGGCTCGCTCTCGGAGCGCCATTGCCGCCTGCGGCACATCGAACGCGCCCTGCCCGGCCCCGAGATCGTTCGCCACAACAGCGAGACGCCGGTGTCCGCCTACGGCGACGACCGGCTCCGGCGGCCGGCGCTGCTTGTCGGCGTCACCGATGCGCAGGGTGCGTTCACCGCCGTCGAGGTGACCTATCTTGCGCCGAACGGCCGTCGCGTGGTCGACCTTCACCTGTCGCGCAAGACCGTCGGGTCGGTCCCGCCTGGAACCGCCGTGCGGATCGATGCGGCCGCTCCGGAGATGCTGGTGGCAGAGGGCTTCTTCACCGCCCTATCGGCGACCGAGTGCTTTGCGCTGCCCGGCTGGGCGCTGATGTCGACGCGCAACCTGCGGAGCTGGTCAGCACCCGAGGGCGTGCGTTTCGTCATGATCGCCGCCGATCGCGGCAAGGACGGCGAGGCTTCCGCCGAGGTCCTGCGGCGCCGGCTGGCGCGTCAGGGGGTACGCAGCCAGGTCGCCCTGCCCCCGGAGCCCCATGGCGACTGGAATGAAGCGGCCCGGCCGGCCTAGGTCCCCGTCGGCTATGCGCCAATAGCAGAAGTTGAGATCAGCGCCTGAAGCGGACACTCGGGAGCCGTGCCGGCGGTGCGGAACGACCCGTTGCCAACTCCCGACACCGGACTTGCCAACGCGGGAAGAAGGCGCTGCCGACGTTCCCTCTTATGTAAACGGTGTCGTTAAATTCCATTGCACGACCTCACTCAGGTCTAGAGCATGCAGTTCAACTGGAGAAGGCCCACTGCCTTTCGGAAGAATCTTGAGAGACGCACTCTTGAAGTTTGTATTCGACCTTACCACATCCGCGCAAGGGCACGTAACGGGCTTGTAACGCATAGGAGGTCAAGGTGAAGAAGGATCAGCTTTTTGTGGAGCGGCGCCCTCAAGGCGACTACGCCGTGCGGAAGGCGGACGCCCAGCGGGCTAGCGCTGTGCTGCCGACCCAAGCGGCGGCGATCGAGCGTGCCGTGGAGTTGAACCCGAATGGGAAACCGCTTGTGGAGCGAGTCCGCAACACCACCGCAGGCGGTCGCGACAAGTGGAGGAAGGCCTGATGGCTAAAGCGAGAATCCCGACGCCGGCGAAACTTTCACGCGCGGCCAAGGACATGCACAGCAAGAGCGCAGCCGTGCGCAAGGAGGCCGCCGAAGTCTTAGCTCTCGCTCCACGAAAGAAGACGAGGTAGCAAATCATCGGCGTGACTGAGCCCCAGCAGAAATCGAACGTCGTTGTCCAATCGGGCCGGCGCGTCTTCAAATACGTCAGGGAAAATCCTCACCTCGGCTTGTCCGTGGCGCTCTTTGTAGCAGGCGGTATCGCCACGGTGCTGAAGACGTCGCCGCTCGCGGGCGCCCTGTTCGGCGCCGGCGCCGCGTTGCTGGGCGCGTGGATCACCGAGCTCAACAAGCGCCGTACCGACGCCGAGGACAAGGCGAAGAAGCAAAGCGAAGCGCAGGACTGTCTGGCGCCGGAACTGTACCGGACGATCGAGCGCGTGCTCTATATCAACGACCGCGCCGCGGTGAATTTCAGCTGCGCGTCCGCCGACAATCAGATCAAGCCGAACGACTTGAAGGAGGACTTCCTTCCCTATTTGCCGGTGCTGTATCCTAGCGTCCCGCAGGTGAAGGACTTGCCCGGTGCCAAGGCGTTGGCGCTGATCCGGTTCTACGACTCCCTGCACACACTCGCGCTGTCGGTGGAGGGTTGGTGGCAGCGCGAGGGTCAGCTGCCGGTCAACCTGTTCAATTCGTTCCTGCACAGCTCGGAAAAGAGCCTGCGGCTGGCGCTGGTCTGCATCGAAGCGTTCGACCTGGAACAGGCCTATCCGCCCGAACACGAATCCTGGGGAACGCTCACCTCACGGATCGAGCGATCCTTGTCGTTGGCCGAGCAAACGCGAAAACACCACATCGATCGATTCAACGCGAAGTCGACGAGCAAAGCGTCGCGGTGACCGGCGACGACACCATTCCCAACCCAATCGACGCGGGCATCGCCGCCGCCATGGCGACCTGCGTCGCGCACGCGACGGACCTATTCGAGAGCGCCAAGGTGGTGCGGGCGTCGGGGCGGGCGAACATCGCCTACCACCTAGCCGCCCTGGCGCTTGAGGAGCTGGGACGGCGCGAGTTGCTCGGCGTCGAGACGGTCGCCGGGGCCTCGTCGACCCCGCCGGCGTGGCCGATGAAGGCGACGCAGGATCACGTCAAGAAGTTGTTCTGGTGCTTCTTCGGCGGCAACTTCCTGGCCGAACGGATCACGAAAGAGACGTTCGAGGACATGATCGGCCTCGCCCGCCGGATCCATGACACCCGCCTGGCCGGCCTCTACGTCGATGTGACGGACGACGCCTATTCGATCCCCAGCACCGCGGTGAGCGACGAGGAGATCGACAACCTCCTGCGCTTCACCGAGGCGCGCTTGGCGCACGCGGCGGCGCAGTCGCTGCGCGAGACGGTCACGCTGGCGGAAGTCGAACGGCAGGCCTGGTTCCTGAAGGTCGCCGATGACCCGGAGACCCGCAAATATATCTTCTCCAAGGAGTCCCTGGACAAGCTCGCCGAGTTGAAGGACGCCAAGGCTTGGGCTCAATGGCTGCGTGAGGTCTTCGATAAGGCAGACGCGGCGGCGACGGCGGCCAGAGACGCAGAACTGCAGCGCTCGAAGGCGCTACCCGCGAAGAAGACCAAGGATAAATGGCGCATCCGGACACGGATAAAATGCGCCTCGCACTCGATCCGGCCGAAGGCGTTGAATGAGTGGAACAAGCAATGCGATTGGGTCAAGCTGACCGCCAACAAGACCGGCTTGATCGTTGAATTCATCCTCGGCGACGATACTCCGGTCGAGGCGCTGTGGATCACTGGCTTTGGCCTCTACAGGGTCTTCGTCGCCGCCCTGAACCTTGGGACACTCGGCTTTTGGTGGTGGCGGTTGCCCGAACAGACGAGCCGGTTCTACGAGGACATCGTCGATCTCGAGTCCCAGCATCCCTTCGGACTCGATCGCAATCCCGAGCTCAAGATCAACTGGGGTGAGAACCGGGTTCTCACCGAGCAGGACCTTGTCGCGGTTGCGGCCGTCCTCAACGCGCTCCCGCGACCGAGCGAGCAGACCGACTTTCCAGGCGTCGCCTACTATCTGGGCGGGCTCAACTTCCTGTCGCTGAACGACGTCCATTGGCAGTGCGAGATCCAGGCGCTCGGCAACTTCATCATGGCGCTGAAGGCCTGGATGGAGCAGACCGGCGAGTGTCCGGCGGGTGATGACTTCGCCACGGCGTTTCGCGTTTTCTTCGATGAGACCTGGGGCCAGACCGAGGATCGCGACCGCGCGGTCGAGATGGTCGCCAAGTTCGAGAGCGACCAGCGCCACACGCTGACGGCCGATCTCAAGGATGCCGCCCTGATGAAGTGCTTCGCCGAGCACTATTTCCTGCGAAAGGTGCTCCCCATCGTCTTGCGCGCGCGCCACGCCGAGACGGTTGTGGCCTAGTCCATGGATGCAAACGAGGTCGTTGCGGCTGTCGGCAGCCCCTTCCAGAAAGGCGACATTCACCCGGTGCATAACTGGCCGTCCATTTCCCGCGGGGTCCGCGCGCCAGTCGAAGCTGTGGCGTCTCTTTTTTGACAGACTCTAAGCACCGCTTGTCTCCAAGGTGAGCGGGTCAAGCATCCCTTATCGTGGCTGAACGGTCAGGTTGCTGAGGCTCCCTCTGCCGAGAGTCGGAACCGGTGATACCGCAGCGTTCAACCAGGTCGCCGAAAGCGGACCCCTTGAATGTCCGAGAAGAGTCAACATTGACCATCCGATGACGCGATCTGGATCGCGTTCGTTGGATTTTGCCGGCCAGGCTAGCGGTGCCCCCGAAAGGATGGAGGTAGGGAGGGGTTGGGTGCGCTTAGGGGCAGGATGGCCCTCGCCCACGGCGCCGGACCCGATCCCCATGACCGACCTCGCCGCCCAAACCGCCGCTGGCCCAACGGCCCCGATCCAGACTGTTGTTCCGCTCTGTGACATCGGCATTGCGCCGGAGAACATCCGCGCCATGGAGCCCGCGGACGAAGGCATCCCCCAACTCGCCGAGACTATCGCCGTCGCCGACGTCGTTGTCCCGCTTTGCGTGAGGCCCGGCCGAAAGGGCGAGAAGCCCTACATGGCCCTCGATGGCCGCCGCCGCCTGTTCGGCCTGGAGCTGCTACTCGAGGCGGGCCGGATCCACCCGGCCCATCCTGTCCGCTGCGATGTCTTCGAGTCGAAATCCGCCCAGGCGGCCGCGGCCGTCCTGACCAACGCCGAGCGCTGGCCGATCCACATCGCCGACGTGATCGTGGCAATCGGCAAGATGCGCAAGTCGAAGATGGACAGCACCTCGATCGCCGGCGCGCTCGGCTACGACGAGCTGGAGATCCGGCGGCTCTCCGCGCTGGCCGGACTTCACCCCAAGGCGCTAAAGGCCCTGCGCCAGGGAAAGATCAACCTGAAGCATGCGCGCCAGCTGGCGCGGATCCCTGACCAGAAGGAGCAAGGTGACATCGCCCAGACCGCCCTGGACGGCTACTTCCAGGACTATCAGCTCAGCAACCGCGTCGAGCGGACCCGCACGGACGTGACGGACGCTCGTTTCAGCATGGTCGGCATGGCGCGCTACACGGCCGCCGGCGGGCGGGTGGAGAGCGATCTGTTCGGCGAGCTGCCCGACGTGCTGCTCGATCCGGAGATGCTCACGGAGCTCTGGCGTGGCCGGGTCGATCCGGTCGTCCAGGCGTTCGAGACCGCCGGTCTGGCGGTCTACATCGGTGGCGAGAAAGGCTTTCGGGCGCCGGATGGCTTCTTCAACCTGCCCTACGTCTACCAGGGCGACCTGACCGAGGAGGTCAGGGCCGCCTACAGGGGCGCGCAGCAGGACGCTGCCAGCACGATGGCGGACGTGGGCCAGGCTGACCTCTGCGGCGAAGAAGCCGCCACGACGATCCTGCCCGCGCTGCGGGCGAAGATGGAGGTCGCCCGCATACCGCTGGGGCGCACCACGCTCGGCGCGGTCATCCTCTTTCCAGACTCTGAAGCTGGCGTGGCGGCGAGCTTCTTCGCCAACCCGGCCCCCGCCGCGGAAGAGGGCGACGAGGAGGAGGATGGCGAGGAGGCGGGCGGCGGGTTCGGGGCCAAGACGGGCTACGGGCGGGCCTATGACGATGTCGAGGTCCCTCAAGCCGACGTTGATGTCGCCGGCGCCAGCCATGTCTTCCATGAGACGCGCACCGACGTGGCTACGCGCGGCTTGATCCGGGACCTGGCGGATAATCCCGGCGTGGCGCTGACGGCGCTCCTGGCGCAGCTCTTCAAGCATCTGGCGCTGCACGGCGGGGTCTCGGCGGAGACCTCGGCCGTGACCATCTCGGCGACCCGGTATTCGCGGGGACAGACACCTGCGATCCCCGCCCTGGACGGCGAGGTGCGCGGGCGGTTGGAGGCCCGGCGAGCCGACTACAAGGCGTCAGGTCTCAGGCCGATCCCCTGGGTCGAGACCTTGGCCCACGGCGAGAAGATGGCTCTGCTCGCCGAGCTGGTGGCCATCTCGCTCAATGTGCGCGAGGCTCGCACCAGTTCGATCCGCCATGCGGCCCGCGCCGAAGCCGTGGAGATCGCCGGGCTCTGCGCCGCCGACATCTCCGCCCATTGGACGCCGGACGCGGACTATCTGGCCGTTCACACCAAGAAGCATCTGCTGGCGCTGCTGGCCGAGATGGAGGTGGACGACCCCCGGGCGAAGACCCTGAAGAAGGACGACCTGGTCGTCTTCGTGGCGGAAGCGGCCGCGGAACGCCAATGGGCGCCGGCGGCGCTGTCGTGGGACGCGGCTGAGATCATGATCGCCGATGAGGGGGTTGACGATGCGCCCGCCGATGACGGCGAGGATCCATCACCGGAGCTGACGCCGGGCGAGATCGACCACCAGATCGCCGCCTGAGCCGTTGGAGCCCCTCGCCTTCGGGCGGGGGGCTCTTTTGCCGTGGCTGATCGGGAGCGTCGTGGACGGTCCAGCTTCGCAGCCGAAAGGAGGGAGGCGGGGAAAGGGCTTCGCGAGCCCGGCGGGACTGGAGGGAGGCGCCCTCCGCCCCGGGCGAACGGAAGCCTCCCATGAACGCCCTTCTTCCCCTCTTCGGCCTCGAACAGTGCTCGGACAAGGCCGCCAACACCCTGGCCGCCGCGCGAGCCCTCGTCCCCAACCTGAATCGCTCGCGTGCCCTGGACCGCAAGCTGGTGGCGGGCGTGATGACCACCTCGTTCGGCGGCACGGACGCCGACGGGGCCTGGTCCTGGCGGGACGCCTACGACGCGATGGAAGCCGCGCTCGTGCTTCAGCTGCGGCGCCTCGGCCCGCAGATCGGCCGTCTGGAAGACGCGCCGGCCGAGATCGCTGCGCTGCTGGCGGCCGTCACCGACCTCACCTTGACTCACACCCGCCGCAGCGAGGAGCAGGTCGCGCTGGACCAGTTCTCCACGCCGCCGGCGCTCGCGGCCCTCGCCGTCGCGGCCGCGCAGATCCGCCCGGGCGATCTGGTGCTCGAGCCGTCGGCCGGCACGGGGCTGATGGCGATCATCGCCGAGGCCTGCGGAGCGAACCTGCAGCTCAACGAGCTGGCGCCGCATCGGGCGGCCCTGCTCGACGGCCTGTTCGGGGCCGCTTCGCGCACGCGCCACGACGCGGTGCATCTGAAGGACCTGCTGGCCTCGTCGGGCAGCTTCCACGCGGTCATCACCAACCCGCCCTTCCAGCACCTCGAGGCGCACTTGCACGCCGCGATCGACTGCCTGGCCGAAGGCGGCAGGCTGTCGGCGATCGTGCCCGCGCGCGTCTTCGAGGACGCCGGCGCCATGCGCGCCCTGGCTCTGCGCGGCCGCATCGTCGCGACCCTGGCCTTTCCCGCACGCGCCTACGCCAAGCACGGCACGTCGGTTGAGACCGGCCTGCTGGTGCTCGACCGTGGCCTGGCTGAGGCCCCCTCCCCTCGCCAGGTCGTCGTCTGCGAGACCCTGGCCGACGCCGCTAAGCTGGCGGCTTCGCTCGATCCCCGACCAACCGCCCAGCCGCGCCAGTTTCGCGCGGTCTCGGCCGTCGCCTTCCTGGCGCCCCGGGCCCGGGCGCTGGCGACGCCGTCCAGCCGGCTGGGCTTGCTGGGATCGACCACGCCGCTTGCCTATGAGGCGAAGGCCTGGTCCGGCGAGGGCCACGATGTCGGCCTCTATCAGGCCTATGCGCTCGGCCGCGTCGCCTTCCCGCAGGCCCAGCCTCACCCTTCCGCCCTCGTGGAATCCGGTCCGATGGCCTCGGTTGCGCCGCCGGCGCCGAGCTATCGCCCGGTCCTGCCGACCGGGATGGTCGAGGACGGCCTGGTCTCCGATGCGCAGCTGGAGACGATCATCTACGCCGGCGAGGCGCACTCCAGGACCCTGCCCGGCTCATGGCGGCTCGGTGAGGCGGCGCACCAGGTGATCCTGGTGGCCGACGGGACCGAGGGCGCGGTTCAGTTTCGCCGGGGCTTCTTCCTTGGCGACGGCACCGGCTGCGGCAAGGGCCGCCAGATCGCCGGCGTCATCGTCGACAACATGGCCCAAGGCCGCACCCGGGCGGTCTGGCTGTCCAGGAACGACGCTCTGCTGGAGGATGCCCGCCGCGACTGGGGCTCCATCGGTGGCGCGGCGACCGACATCACCCCGCAGAGCGCCTGGAAGCAGGCCGACGCAATCGCGATGGATCGGGGCGTCCTCTTCACCACCTACGCCACGCTGCGCCAGCCGGCCCGGGGCGAGCGCCTCTCGCGGCTCGACCAGATCGTGGGGTGGCTGGGGGCGGACTTCGACGGCGTGATCGTCTTCGACGAAGCGCACGCCATGGCCAACGCCGCGGGCGGCGGCAAGGGCTCGCGCGGGCCCAAGAAGGCCTCGCTGCAAGGCATGGCGGGCCTCGCGCTGCAGAACCGGCTGCCGGGCGCACGGATCCTCTATGTCTCGGCGACCGGAGCAACCACGTCGGAGAACCTCGCCTACACCGTCCGGCTCGGCCTCTGGGGCGGCCCGGAAGCGCCGTTCCCGACCCGCGAGGCCTTCATGGACGCCGTCGAGAAAGGCGGCGTCGCGGTGATGGAGCTGATCGCCCGCGAATTGAAGGCGCTGGGGCTCTACATCGCCCGCTCGCTGTCGTTCGACGGCGTGGAATACGAGGCGCTGCGCCACCCGCTCGCGAAGGGCGACGTCGAGATCTGGGACGCCTGGGCCGACGCCTATCAGCTGATCCATCACAATCTCCGCGCGGCGCTCGAAGCCGTGGGGATCACCGAGGACGGCAAGGCCAAGAGCGGCCAGGCCGCATCGGCCGTGCTGTCGGCCTTCGAAGGGGCGAAGCTGCGCTTCTTCGGCCATCTGCTGGCCGGGCTGAAGGCCCCGACCCTGATCGCCTCGATCCGCGGCGATCTCGCCGAAGGGCGATCGGCCGTGGTTCAGATCGTCTCGACCAACGAGGCGGTCATGGAGCGCCGCCTGGCGGAGATCCCGCCGGAGGAGTGGAACAACCTCACCATCGACATGACCCCCAAGGATCAGGTGCTCGACTATCTGATGGGCGCGTTCCCGATCGCGGCGATGGACGCCGTCGAGGACGAGGACGGCAACGTGACCATGGTCCCGGTCATGCTCGACGGCCGCCCGGTGCTGAGCCAGGAGGCGCTCCGGTTGCGGGACGAGCTCGTCGTCCATCTGGCCTGCCTGCCCGCCGTCCCCGGCGTGCTGGACGCGGTGCTGGACGCGCTCGGCACGGACAACGTGGCCGAGATCACCGGCCGCTCGCGCCGGGTCGTCTTGCGCGACAGCCGCCGGGTCGTCGAGCGCCGCAGCGCCTCGGCGGCCAAGGCCGAGACCGACGCCTTCATGTCCGGCAAGAAGCGCGTGCTGGTGTTCTCGGACGCCGGCGGCACCGGCCGCAGCTACCACGCCGACCTGAACGTCGCGAACCGGAGCCGGCGGGCCCACTACCTGGTGGAGCCGGGCTGGCGCGCCGACGCGGCCATCCAGGGCCTGGGTCGCTCGCACCGCACCAACCAGGCCCACGCGCCGCTGTTTCGTCCGGTGACGACGGACATCCACGGCGAGAAGCGCTTCCTGAGCACGATCGCCCGGCGGCTCGACAGCCTGGGCGCCCTCACCCGGGGCGAGCGCCGAACGGCGGGCGCCGGCCTCTTCAGGGCCGAGGATAATCTCGAAAGCCCCTGGGCGCATCGGGCGCTGCAGGCTTTCTTCGTCGCGCTGCATTTCGGCACGGTCGAGGCGATGGACAGGATGAGCTTCGAGCACAAGACCGGCCTGAAGCTGGTCGATGGGGACGGCAACCTGAAGAAGTCCGACGACATGCCGCCGATGAACACCTTCCTCAATCGGCTGCTGGCGCTGCGGATCGGGGACCAGAACGCCCTCTTCGTGGCGTTCGACCAGATCCTGAGCAGCATCCTGGAGCGGGCTGCCTCGTCGGGTGCGTTGGACCGAGGGATGGAGGACATCCTTGCCGATGACCTCGGCGTGGTCTCCGAGGAGGTGATCCGGACCGATGCGCTCACCGGCGCGCAGACCAAGATCATCACCTTTCAGGTGCGGACGCGCCGGGTGATGACGACGTCGGCCGAGGCCCTGGTGGGCCTGGATCCGCTGGCGCTCGACTATGTCGTCAACACCAGGTCCCAGCGCGCCGGCGTCGCGGTGAAGGGCTTGACGACGACCGATGACGACGACCGCCTGGTCCCGGCGGTCCGCATCATTCGCCCGGAGAAGCGGAGCGTCGCGCCCCTGAAGGTCTATGAGGAGTCGGCGTGGGAGCCCGTGGCGGAAGCCGTCTGGCGCGCGACGTGGGACGCCGAGGTGGTCCAGGCCGATCCCTGGCATACCCGCCAGCTCGTGCTGGTGACCGGGTTGCTCCTGCCGGTCTGGAGCAGCCTGCCGTCCAAGCAGACCAACGTTCGCCGCCTCAAGGCGCCGGACGGCCGGCGCTGGCTTGGTCGGGTTCTCGACAGTGGCCAGATCCCGGTGCTGAAGATGGCCCTCGGTCTGACCGATACGGCCACGGCTGTGGGCAACGGCGAAGCGGCCGCCGAGATGGTGCTCACCGAGAACACCTCGATCGCGCTGGCGGGCGGTCTGTGGCTGCGCCGGGCGAAGGTGATGGACCGCTACCGGCTGGAGATCGTTGGGGCGGCCTCGCAGCGGTCGGTCTTCACCGTGCTCGGCTGCTTCGTCGAGATCATCAACTACGCCCCTCGCGTCTTCGTCCCCACGGATAAGCCCGAGGTGCTGACGGCGATCCTCGCCAAGTGGCCGGCCCAGACGATCCTTGCGGCTGCTGCATAGGGGCCAGATGGGAGCCGCGGGCGTCGCCGCCTGCGGCTCTTGCTCTGCAGCCGATCGGCCGCTGGGGAAAAGGAGGAGGGAGGGCGCGAGGGGGCGAGCGAACCGGGATTTGACCCGGCGCCGACGTCCTTGAGGCTCCCATGTCCAATCCCCTTGAACCCCTGATGGCCGACATCATCGCGCGCATCGAGCGCGGCGTGCCGCCGTGGCGACAGCCTTGGGTGGGCGGCGGCGATCCGACATCGCCGTTGCGCTCGGACGGCCAGGCCTTCACCGGCAGCAACGCCTGGCTCCTGGCTTTCG
>Ga0208849_1000171_pt1 | contig 64191 bp, 68 predicted proteins | sample NGESurdeep072012_10_FD_184470 | JGI IMG/M metagenome (GOLD analysis project Ga0208849, IMG submission 184470) | Arctic peat soil microbial communities from Barrow, Alaska - NGEE Surface sample 53-3 deep-072012 (SPAdes) | ecosystem: Environmental > Terrestrial > Soil > Wetlands > Peat ...
GGTAAACGCAAAGGAAATGCCCGGTCTATATTGGTTTTGTGGCCGGCTTGATTAGATGCGGCACTAAGGGGATGGCCGCACTTGTTCCGGCCATCCACGACTTCGGGTCAATGAAGAAAGACGTAGATGCCCGCGACAACCGCGGGCATGACGGTTTTACCGCCTTCCTTCCAACCGCCGCACGACATCGTCGAGCTGATCGAGGCTGCGATAACGGATGCTGATCGCACCGCCGCGCTCACGATGATCAATGCTGACCGCGAGACCAAGCGCATCAGCAAGGCGCTTTTCCAGTGCGAGCGTGTCGGCGTTTTTTGCTGCGCGGGCGCTCGCTTTGCCGCTTCGCTTACCGGTTTCGCGGGCGATCTCCTCGACCTGGCGCACATTGAGGCCGCGCGTCACGATTTCGTCCGCCAGCCGCTCCGCATCGTGATGGCCGATCAAAGCGCGCGCGTGACCGGCGCTGAGGCGGCCGGAATGGATGTGCTCCTTGACACGATCGGGCAGCGTCTGAAGCCGCAGCGTATTGGCAACATGGCTGCGGCTTTTGCCGACCATGCGGGCGACATCGTCCTGGCTATGGCTGAAATCGCGGATTAGTGCGCGATACCCTTCCGCCTCTTCGAGCGGATTGAGATCGGTCCGCTGCACGTTCTCGACGATCGCAAGCTGCAACGCTTCGCCGTCAGTAGCCTCGATGATGACGACCGGAACCTCGTGCAGCCCGGCACGCTGGGCCGCCCGCCACCGCCGTTCGCCGGCGATGATCTCATACATGTCGGGAACGCCGCGCAGCGCGCGCGTGACGATCGGTTGAATGATGCCGCGTTCGCGCAGCGAGCTTGCCAGTTCATCAAGCTCAGTATCGGAAAACATCCGCCGCGGGTTGCGCGCGTTCGGCTGCAACGCCGAAATCGGCAAGTGCCGTTGACCGCGCCGGCGGTCGTTTGAAGTCTCGGCGCCGACATCGCCAATCAGCGCGGCGAGCCCGCGTCCCAATCGCGATCGTCCTGCCTCTTCCGCCACCGCAGGTTCTCCAGAACTTTCACTCACGCTCACGCACCCATCATCCAGCGCATAATTCTTTTTCACGTTGGATGATCTCGGTCGCAAGCCGCAGGTAGGCTTCACTGCCGCTGCATTTAAGATCGTAGACCAGCACCGGCTTGCCATAGGACGGCGCTTCGGAGACGCGCACATTGCGCGGAATGATCGTGTCGTAGACTTTCTCTTTCATGAATTCGCGAACGTCGGCCACGACCTGAGCGGAAAGGTTGTTGCGCGAGTCGTACATCGTCAGCACGATACCGTGGATCGTCAGGCCGGGATTGAGCGTTTCGCGCACCTGATCGACTGTCTTGAGCAATTGCGACAGTCCTTCGAGCGCGAAGAACTCGCATTGCAGCGGCACCAGAATGGCGTGGGCCGCCGCCATGGCGTTGACCGTCAGCAAATTCAGCGACGGCGGACAATCGACCAGCACGTAGCTGAAATTGGTCGCGCCTGACGCGAGCACGTTGAGTGGCGCCAGCGCGTTACGCAATCGGTAGGCTCGATCGCGCTGCTGCCCGATCTCAAGTTCAAGCCCTGACAGGTCAAGCGTCGACGGGGCAAGGTGGAGCCGCGGCACGGCAGTCGCCACAATCGAATCGCGCAGCGTCGCTTCGCCGATCAGAACGTCGTAGGTGGAGTGCACCCGGGTGCGGCGGTCGATGCCGAGACCGGTCGAGGCATTGCCCTGCGGATCGAGATCGAGGATCAGAACCTCATCGCCGATCGCCGCAAGTGCAGTGCCGAGATTGATGGCGGTTGTGGTCTTGCCGACGCCGCCCTTCTGATTGGCGACGGCGAGTACTCGCGGCGGCCGCACTGATCCGGTCAGCAGTTTTCGCTCCGGCGCGGATTCTGGCATCACACCGGGTGATGGCTCCACGAGTGGTGCATCGCTCATTGCAGCAGGCCTATCGTTGCACGTTCATCGCTTTTTCGATTCCGTTCGCGCGGTCGGCCCGGCTATCGGCGCAGCATCGCGCACGACCACAATACGGGCATGGGAATCGGTCAAACTCGGCACCAAAGTCACCTGAAGCCTCCAACATTTAGCGGCTTCGGTCAATTCAGCATCTACCCCTTGTCCCTTTGGGAAAAGGCCAACGGCGCCCATTTTCAACAACGGATACGCTTCCGTCAGGAGCTTGGAAAGCGGAGCGACCGCCCGCGCGGTCACGACCTCCACATTTTCCGGCGGCGCTTTGGCAAAATTCGCAATTCGCATCGCGTGGACGGCAGCCGGCGCTCCGGTGGCCTGGACGGCCTCGCGCAAGAACGCGGCTTTCTTTGCGCTGCTCTCGACAAGGTGCACGCACGCTCCGGGGGTCTCGGCGAGCGCGCAGGCAACCGGCAGCCCCGGCAGGCCCGCGCCAGAGCCCAAATCGGCCCAGACACGCGCGCCGGGCGCAAGCGCCAAGAGCTGCAGCGAGTCAGCAATGTGGCGCGTCCATAGCGCCGGCTCTGTCGAGGGCGCGATCAGATTCACACGATGCTGCCAGTCAAGCAAAAGCGCGACGTAACGATCGAGGCGATTCAATGTTTCACGTGAAACAGGAGTGAGTGCTAACGCGCGATCGCGGTCTTGGGTGAGTTCTTCTGTGGTGACGATGGGCGATCGCGAGACGGCCGGACGCAGACCCGAATGCTCCCGCCCCGCCTGCCGGCTCATGCCGCCCCGCGGGCCGGCCTGCGGTTCTTGTCTCGCCGCAAATGCGCGACCAGCAAAGCCAATGCGGCTGGCGTGATGCCATCGATTCGCCCTGCCTGCCCAACCGTGCGCGGCCGATGTGTCTGCAGCTTGTGACGGACCTCGTTGGAAAGTCCAGGAAGCACCGCATAATCGATATCGTCCGGCAGGACGAGATTTTCATCGCGCCGATATGACTCGACGTCGGCTGCCTGACGGCTGAGATAGACCGCGTATTTGGCATCGGTCTCGATCTGCGCCGCGATCTTGCTGTCCAGGGCCGCCAATGACGGCCAGATCCGCGCAACATCGGCAAAGCCGATATCCGGATAGGACAAGAGATTGAAGGCCGAACGGCGCTGGCCATCTTTCCGTAGCGCCAATCCGTGCCGGTCCGCTTCACTCGGCGTAAGGCTCAGCTCGCACACCATCGTTCTCGCCGAATTCAGTGCCGCCATCTTCGCGCGATGCAGTCGCGCCCGTTCGGGGCCGACACAGCCGAGCGCGATGCCTTTGTCGGTCAGCCGCTGATCGGCGTTATCGGCCCGGAGCGTCAGACGATATTCGGCCCGCGAGGTGAACATGCGGTAGGGCTCGCTCACACCCCGCGTCACCAGATCGTCGATCATCACACCGAGGTAGCCTTCGGCGCGATCGAACACGATCTCGCTGCCGCCCCCTGCCCGCGCGGCGGCATTCAGTCCGGCGACGAGACCCTGCGCCGCAGCCTCCTCGTAGCCCGTGGTGCCGTTGATCTGGCCGGCAAAATACAGTCCCGCGAGCCGCTTGGTCTCCAGCGACGGCTTGAGTTCACGGGGATCGACATGGTCGTATTCGATGGCATAACCCGGCCGGATCACGCGCGCATGCGTCAGGCCCGGAATCGATGCCACCAGCGCGCTCTGCACCTCTTCGGGCAGCGAAGTCGAAATCCCGTTGGGATAAACCGTGCTGTCGTCGAGACCCTCGGGCTCGAGGAAAATCTGGTGCCCATCCCGCTCGCCGAAGCGCACGATCTTGTCTTCGATCGATGGGCAGTAACGCGGTCCGCGGCTTTTGATCTGGCCGGAATACATCGGCGAGCGATGCACATTGGCGCGGATGATGTCGTGAGTTGCCGCCGTGGTCCGTGTGATGCCGCACTGAACCTGCAGATTGGAGATCCGCTCGGTCAGCACCGAAAATGGCTCCGGTGGATCATCGCCAGGCTGTAGCTCAAGTGCGTTCCAGTCGATGGTGGTGCCATCGAGCCGCGGCGGAGTCCCCGTCTTCAGGCGGCCAAGCACGAACCCATGACGCTCCAAGGTCTGGGAAAGGCCCATCGCCGGCGCTTCCCCGACGCGTCCGGCCGGAATTTGCCGCTCGCCAATGTGGATCAGCCCACGAAGGAACGTCCCCGTGGTGAGAACAACCGCCGCGCTGCTGAACTCGCGGCCGTCGGTCAGCCGGATCCCAGTGATGCGTCCGTCGATCACCAGGTCGTCCGCCTCGCCTTCGATGAGCGACAAATTCGCCGTCGCGCCGATCGCTTGCTGCATCGCCGCGGCATAGAGCTTGCGATCGGCCTGCGCGCGCGGACCGCGCACTGCCGGTCCCTTGCGTCGATTGAGCACGCGGAACTGGATGCCGCCGGCGTCCGCCACCCGGCCCATCAAACCATCAAGAGCATCGACTTCACGGACGAGGTGCCCCTTGCCGAGTCCGCCGATCGACGGATTGCACGACATGGCGCCAACGGTCGCGAAACGATGCGTCACGAGCGCCGTTCGCGCGCCCATGCGCGCAGCGGCGGCGGCGGCTTCACAGCCGGCATGGCCACCGCCAATCACAATCACATCGAAGCGCGCTTCCATCGCAGCCATATAGACCCGATCGCATCACATCTCCATCGCACGATGCGCCCCGTGTTTCACGTGAAACAGAGTGCCAACGTTCGCTATTCGTTAACCATGATTTTTAACCACTCACTCACTTTCCGATGCAGAAATCGCGAAAGATAACGTCCAGGATGTCCTCCACATCGACCCTGCCCGTCAGGCGGCCGAGCGTCGTCGTTGCGGAGCGCAATTCTTCTGCAATCAGCTCTTCGCTGCCGCTGGCCCGATGGCTGAGCGCACGATCCAGCGCTGCGATCGTTTCCTCGAACGCCTGCCGGTGGCGACCCCGTGTGACGATCGCTGACTCGGTGGCACCGAAATAGCTGCTAGCAAAACCGGAGAGCGCCCCAACAAGTGAATCCATCCCCAAACCGGACTGCGCCGACATGGCGAATGAATGGTTAATCCCGTTCTTCATCGTCGGCGGCGATTCAGTTCTTGGATCGCCTGCGCCAACAAGGTCGATCTTATTTCTGAGCAGCCAAACCTCGGCATTAGGGGGCCATTGACCGACCTCCCCGACCGCTGAGCCAACGACGGCTGAGCCAACGACCGATGCGTCAGTGACCCATAACGTCAGATCGGCGGCGGCCGCGCGCGAGCGAGCGCGTCGCACTCCCTCCTGCTCCACCGGATCACTGCTTTCGCGAATGCCCGCGGTGTCGAGCAGCGTCAGCGGATAGCCGTCGAGATCAAGATGCACCTCAATAACGTCGCGTGTCGTGCCTGGATGCGGTGAGACAATAGCCGCTTCCCGCCTCGCCAATCGGTTGAGTAATGTCGACTTACCCGCATTAGGCGGCCCCGCGATTGCGACCACGAGGCCCTCCCGCAATCGCTCACCATGCCCGCTATCGGCCAAGCATGCTGCAATTTTGCTGCGCAGCAATTGCGCAGCAAAAAGCGCCGGCTCGACCAGATTCTCGGGCACATCGGCTTCGTCGGAGAAATCGATTCGCGCTTCTATCAACGCGAGCGCCTTGATCAATTCCCGCCGCCATTCTTCCGCGCGGTCGCCGATCAATCCTTTGAGCTGACGAAAGGCCTGGCGCCGCTGCGCTTGCGTTTCCGCGGCGATCAGATCGGCCAGCCCCTCGACCCTCGTCAGGTCCAGCTTGCCGTTCTCAAACGCCCGCCGGGTGAACTCGCCCGGTTCCGCCAGCCGGCATCCCTCGATCTTACAAAGCGCATCGAGCACGCCGGCGATGACCGCCTGCCCGCCATGAAGCTGCAATTCGACGACATCTTCGCCGGTCTCGCTCGCCGGCGCCGGAAACCATAACGCGAGCGCTTCGTCGATGACCTCGCCGCTCTGCGGATCGCGAACTCGAGCGAGTGCCGCCTTGCGCGGCTCAGGCATGCGACCGATTAGCGCCTTCAACGCCACGCCGGCGCTCCGGCCAGAAATGCGCACCACCGCAATCGCGGCCGGCGGGCGGCCGGAAGACAAGGCGAAGATGGTGGAGCGATCTGTCATGACCATCGTTGAAGCTTGGAGCCGGCCTTTCGCTCAACGCGGGCTACTTGCTACGGTGCAAGCATGTCAACGCCCCCGCAAGCTTCGCCCGCTTCCGAAAACCGCCTCGCGCACGAGACGAGTCCGTATCTCCTGCAGCACAAAGACAATCCTGTTGCCTGGTGGGCCTGGGGACCCGAGGCATTGGCCGAGGCCAAGCAGGCCAACAAGCCGATCCTGCTGTCAGTCGGCTATGCGGCCTGTCACTGGTGCCATGTCATGGCCCACGAAAGTTTCGAGGATGGCGACACCGCGGCCGTGATGAACGATCTGTTCGTCAACATCAAAGTCGATAGAGAAGAGCGCCCCGATATCGATCAGATCTACATGGCAGCGTTGCATCATCTTGGCGAGCACGGCGGCTGGCCGCTCACGATGTTTTTGATGCCCACCGGCGAGCCAATCTGGGGCGGTACCTATTTTCCCAAAACATCGCGTTACGGCAAACCGGCTTTCGTCGATGTGCTGCGCGAGATATCGCGTATCTTTCGCGAAGAGCCGGACAAGATCGAGCGCAACCGCACGGCGCTGATGCGGCGGCTGGAAATCGCGGTGCGGCCCGCCGGCAGCGTCACACTCGGCCTGGCCGAACTCGATAACGCCGCCCGCCAGCTCGCCGGGCTGATTGATCCAGTCAATGGCGGCACGCGCGGCGCACCAAAATTCCCGCAAGCTGCGCTGTTCGAACTGTTATGGCGCGCAGGCACGCACAGCCCCCACCCAAACCCTCCCTCGCAAGCGGCGGAGGGAAGGGAGGCGGCACGCTACTTTGCCGCCGTCGAAATCACGCTCGACCACATCTGCGAGGGCGGCATCTACGATCATCTTGGCGGCGGCTTCTCGCGTTATTCGGTCGACGAGCGCTGGCTCGTGCCACATTTCGAAAAGATGCTCTACGACAACGCGCAGCTCCTCGAACTTTTGGCAGTTGCGCACAAACGCAACGGCAACGCGCGCTATCGGCAACGCGCGTATGAAACGGTCGCATGGCTCAAGCGCGAGATGACGACCGCGGAAGGCGCGTTTTCCGCTTCGCTCGATGCAGACTCCGAAGGAGAGGAAGGCAAGTTTTACGTCTGGTCTTTTGCCGAAGTGATGCAAACACTCGGCACCGAGGACGGCGAATTTTTTGCTCGGCATTACGATGTGACGCAGGCCGGCAACTTCGAAGGCCACAACATTCTCAATCGGCTCGAGCGACCCCTCCCTAACCCTTCCCCACTTACGGGGGAGGTAACGGTGGGAGACGCGAACGACGAAGCAAGATTGACGGCGCTGCGCGCCAAGCTGCTTGCCGTGCGCGAAAAGCGCGTGCGCCCCGGCCTCGACGACAAAGTGTTAGCCGACTGGAACGGACTGATGATCGCGGCGCTCGCCAATGCCGGCTTGATGTTTGAAGAACCGGCATGGATCGAGATGGCCGCGCGCGCATTCAGCTTCATCGCGCACACCATGGTTCGCGGCGATCGGCTCGGCCATTCCTGGCGGCAGGGTCAGCTCAAATTCCCCGGTCTTGCATCGGACTTCGCGGCGATGATCCGCGCCGCACTCGCGCTCTACGAAGCGACAGGCCGGCCCGATTACCTCGATCAGGCGCTCGCCTGGCAGCGCGCGCTCGACCGCGACTATGCCAATATCGACACCGGCAGCTATTATCTGACAGCCGCCGACGCCGAAGGACTTGTCGTGCGGCCGGCCGCGACCGCCGACGACGCCACGCCCAACCACAACGCCGTCGCGGCGCAGAATCTAATTCGGCTGGCGGCACTCGCCGGCGACGATACCTGGCGCGACAAGGCGGATCGGATTATCGCCGCGATCGCGCCGCAAGCGATCGAAAATCTTTACATGCACATGGCGCTGCTCAATGCCGTCGACCTGCGGCTGCGCGCCGCAGAGATCGTGGTAACCGGGCAGGGACCCGGCGCCGACGCCCTGCTCGCCGCCGCGCGGCAAATACCACCGCTCAACCGTATCGTGCTGCATGCCGCCTCTGCCGCCGCTTTGCCGCCCGGCCATACGGCGCGCGACAAGGCCGACGCGGCGAGTGAACCGCAGGCCTTTATCTGCGCTGGAGAGACCTGTTCGCTGCCCGTGACGGATCCCGCCGGCCTCATTAGCGCCATGGATGCCATGCGACATACTTGACGAAGCCCTTCATTTGGCGCCGATTCGAAGCTATTGAAGCACCGCTGAGCGGAGCAAGGGAGACCAACATGCGAAGCGGAATCGTTCTTGTGGCCGCGCTGATCGCCATGCCGTTCGCGACCACCTCATTCGCCGCCATCTCGGCAACCAGCGCACAGGCCGAGGAATATTGCGGCTTCCTCCCGCACCTGGGCGCCATGGTCCAGTGCGGCTATACGAGCCTGCAAGGCTGTGAAAACGCGGTCGGCAAAGGCGCGATGTGCTTCATCAACCCGTACCTGGTGCTCAATACCAGGCGGCCTACGCCCACAATGCGCGCGCGGCCTACTGCCCAAGGCTGACACAAAATCGCAAAACACCAGATGTCCGCGCTCGTCGCGGACACGACGTTTTAAGACCGATGGGATTTGAGGCGCGGACGGCTGAACCAATCCCGCCACACGGAATTTCACGTATTCATCGACTCGAAGAACTCGCCGTTGTTCTTGGTGTTGCGCAGCTTGTCGAGCAGGAAGTCGATGGCGTCCATCGTCCCCATCGGGTTGAGGATGCGGCGCAGCACGTACATCTTCTTGAGCTGATCCGGCGCCACCAGAAGCTCTTCCTTGCGCGTGCCCGAGCGGGTGATGTCCATCGACGGGAAGGTGCGCTTGTCGGCCACCTTGCGGTCGAGGATCAATTCCGAATTGCCGGTGCCCTTGAACTCTTCGAAGATCACCTCGTCCATGCGGCTGCCGGTATCGATCAGCGCGGTGGCGATGATGGTGAGCGAGCCGCCCTCTTCGATATTGCGCGCTGCGCCGAAGAACCGCTTCGGCCGCTGCAGCGCATTGGCGTCGACACCGCCGGTGAGGACCTTGCCAGATGACGGCACCACGGTGTTGTAGGCGCGGCCGAGGCGCGTGATCGAATCCAGCAGGATGACCACGTCGCGGCCATGCTCGACCAGGCGTTTCGCCTTCTCAATCACCATCTCGGCAACTTGCACGTGACGCACCGCCGGCTCGTCGAAAGTCGAGGACACAACCTCGCCCTTCACGGAACGCTGCATGTCGGTAACTTCTTCCGGCCGCTCATCGATCAACAGCACGATCAAATAGCATTCCGGATGATTGTGCGTGATCGAGTGCGCGATATTCTGCAACAGCACCGTTTTGCCGGTGCGCGGCGGCGACACGATCAGTGCGCGCTGGCCCTTGCCGACCGGCGCCACGATGTCGATGACGCGTGCCGAAAGATCCTTCTTGGTCGGATCCTCGTATTCCATCTTCAGCCACTCGTCGGGATAGAGCGGCGTCAGATTGTCGAAATTGACTTTGTGGCGCGCCTTCTCGGGGTCCTCGAAATTGAGCGAGTTGACCTTAAGCAACGCGAAGTAGCGTTCGCCCTCTTTCGGGCTTCGAATATGGCCGTCGATGGTATCGCCGGTACGCAGACCGAAGCGGCGGATCTGCGAGGGCGAGACGTAGATATCGTCAGGGCCCGGCAGATAGTTTGCTTCCGGCGATCGCAAAAAGCCGAAGCCATCGGGCAGCACCTCGACCACGCCTTCGCCGACAATGTCGGTTTCACGCGCCGAGAGCTGTTTGAGGATGCCAAACATCAGCTCCTGCTTGCGCATGGTCGAGGCGTTCTCGACTTCGAGCTCCTCGGCAAACGAGACAAGCTCGGCCGGAGACTTGGCCTTTAGTTCTTGGAGTTTCATTTCCCGCATAAAGAGACCTATGGAAATTGCGCCAGCGCGGTGTTGGATCGCGGCGTCGCTGACGGGAAGGGTCGCAGGTCGTGAGGTTGCCGGAGGCTTAGCCCCGTAACCCGATGCATCAATCGGCTCCAGTCCACAGGAGCCAGGACTTAAACTGCATCCGCCTACGTTCGGTGGGATAACGCAAAGATAGGAAAAGACTGCCCAACAGGCAAGAGCTGATACACATTTTGCACTGGCAACGCGCGGCGCTCAGAACGGTTTCACCACGACCAGGATCACGATAAGGATCATCATGATAGTCGGTACTTCATTGATAACCCTATAGAATCTCTGAGAATGCTGGTTCGAATCGGCCGCGAAAGCCTTTACCCAACGCGCAAATAATCCATGCATCGCCGACAGCATCAGGACGATGACGATCTTGATCCACAGCCACCATGCCGTCGTCAGGTAGAACCACTCATACCGAGAATCAGGGCTCATCCAGGCGAGCCATAAGCCAAGAATCCAGGTCGCGATCATTGCCGGATTGATGATTGCGCGCAGCAGCCGGCGCTCCATGACCTTGAAGGTCTCTGACTGCACCGAGCCCTGTTGCACCGCACAATGATAAACGAACAGTCGGGGCAGGTAGAGCATACCGGCCATCCAGGCGATGACGGCGATCACATGGAAGGCCTTTAGCCAAAGATAAATCGCAGCCATTGGCACCAAACCTCAGTAGGCTAAGCTTCTGCCGCGGCCTTACGTCCGCCGAACGCGCGCGACGAGCTGCTCGACATGCGCTACCGGCGTGTCCGGCAACACGCCGTGACCGAGGTTAAAGATGAAAGGCCCCCCGGCAAACGCGTCCAAGATTGCATCCACGGCCCGATCCAGGGTGTCGCCTCCGGCAAGCAGCGCCAGCGGATCAAGATTGCCCTGAATTGGACGCTGCTTCTGCACGCGTTCGCGCGCAAAAGACAGGTCGACCATCCAATCAAGTCCGATCGCATCGACCGGGACGGCGGCGAGATATCCTTCAAGCCTCGTTCCAGCGCCACGAGGAAAGCCAATAATCCTCGCTTCGGGAATCCGGCTGCGTACCGTTGCTACAATTCGCGCTACCGGCTCAGTACACCATTTCCTGAACTCATCATCGGGCAAGATTCCAGCCCAGGTATCGAAGATCTGAACTGCATCGGCACCAGCTTCAAACTGGCCCACGAGATAAGCCGACGACGCATCGACGAGACGCTCGATGAGCTCCGCAAAGGCTTGCGGATGCTGATAGGCAAACAGCCTGGCTGGAAGCTGATCCGCCGTTCCACGGCCGGCAATCATGTAGGTTGCGACAGTCCACGGCGCACCGCAAAACCCAACTAATGCTACCGCGGGCGGCAATTGCGATTTTACTTGCGCGATTGTTTCATAAACCGGTGCAAGCGCCGCATGATCGATCGCCGGTCGCAGCCGCTGTAGCGCATCAGGCTCGGATAACGCATCAAGCCGTGGCCCTTCTCCGATCTCGAACCTGACGCGCTGACCGAGCGCGTGCGGCACCACCAGGATATCGGAAAACACAATCGCCGCATCGAAGGCAAAGCGCCGGATCGGCTGCAACGTCACCTCCGCCGCCAGCCGCGGATTAAAACATAGACTGAGGAAACCATCGGCTTCCTCGCGAATTCTTCGATACTCAGGCAGGTACCGGCCTGCCTGCCGCATCAGCCAGATTGGCGGAGCGGAGACACGTTCACCTGCCAAAACACGCAGTAGTGGTTTGTCCGTACGATTGTTCTGCACACCGCTATCCTAATCCAAATAATAATCTAAATAGAGTCTGTTGTAGTGATATGACCGTTGATTAGACTCATACTTTTATCTTCACACCCCACGCACGCGTTCTCCACATATTCCCACTAATCACAGGTCGCCGATTTGCAGCATGTGGAGCGATTTGAGCGTTAGTTATCGATGTTTTTTGCGGTACTGCCGCAGTTCATTCACACTTCACAACGTTTCAGGAAGACCCCCTATACCAGTCCCGCGCGGCGGCTGTGTGGATGATTTTTCGACTTGACGGCTAAGGTACTTGCCTATCCGTGAAAGCCGTGGCCTTCTCCCTACTTATCGACAGCTTATCCAACGAGCCCTAAAGATCGGCCCATGGCGCAAACCGCGGGTTACTTTCATCTGCACCTGATCTCCGATGCGACTGGTGAGACGTTGATCACGGTCGCACGGGCGGCTGCTGCCCAGTACGCCAGGGTCATGCCAGTCGAACACATGCACCCGCTGGTACGCACGCAGAAACAGCTCGACCGGGTGTTGGGCGAGATCGAGGAATCGCCGGGGATCGTGCTCTACACGCTGCTTGAGGAGGGCTTGGTTGCACGGCTGGAAGGCAAGTGCCGGGAACTCGGTTTGCCGTGTCTGTCAATTCTTGGTCCGGTGCTGCACCTGTTCCAGGCGTATCTTGGGGCAGAAACAACTCATAAGGTTGGTGCGCAGCACACCCTGAACGCAGAATACTTTCGCCGTATCGACGCACTCAATTACACGATGCTGCACGACGACGGTCAGCAAACCGACGATCTGGAGGAAGCTGACGTGATCCTGGTGGGTGTGTCGCGGACTTCAAAAACCCCGACTTCGATCTATTTGGCCAATCGCGGCGTTAAGACCGCAAATGTACCTTTGGTGCCGGGCGTGCCGTTGCCCGCTGAAGTGGAGCGTCTCCAGAATCCGCTGGTTGTCGGTCTCTTCGCCACGCCCGAGCGCATCGTGCAGATCCGACAGAATCGGCTGCTTGGGCTCAAGGCGCACCGCGATGACGATCAGTATATCGACCGGGTGGCGGTCGCCGAAGAAATTGCGGCGTCGCGGCGGCTGTGTGCCAAGCACAACTGGCCGCTGATCGACGTAACCCGGCGCTCCATCGAAGAAACAGCCGCGGCAGTGCTGGCACATCTGGTCGAGCGTCGCCGGCGCAAGGCGTCGTGATCGATGGAACTTTGGCGCGCGGCCAACCCTCTCGTGCTCGCCTCGAAGAGCAATATCAGGCGTGCGTTGCTCACTGCTGCGGGCGTTGCGGTGGAGATTGTGCCGTCGGTTGTCGATGAGCGTGCGGTAGAAAGCGATGCTCAGTCGGTTTCAGCTATGGCGGTGGCGGCGCTGCTGGCACGTGCCAAAGCATCGGCGGTAGCTTTGCTGCGTCCCGGACGCCTCGTGCTCGGCGCTGATCAGGTTTTGTCGCTTGACGGCAGGCGCTTCAGCAAGGCGACCGATCGCGCAACCGCCCGGGCCCAGCTGCGCGCACTTGCCGGGCGCAGCCACGAGCTGCATTCAGCTATTGCGTTCGTTCAAGATGCAACGGTGCTGTTCGAACACGCCAGTACGGCGCGGTTGAGGATGCGAGCCTTCTCGGATGAGTTCCTGGAGTCCTATCTTGATGCGGCCGGCGCCGCCGCCACCGAGAGCGTGGGCGCTTACCAGCTCGAAGGGCTCGGCGTGCAGCTGTTTGAGTCTGTGGACGGCGATTATTTCACCGTTCTGGGCCTGCCGCTGCTTGCCGCAATGGATTTTCTGCGCCGTCGTGGATGCTTGCTGGCATGAGCGAGGAGAAGGACGGCATGTTGCCATTCGTGCTCTGCCTCACCGGTTCGCTCGGCATGGGTAAGACGACAGCCGCGCGATATTTTGCCGAGGCTGGCGTGCCGGTGCACGATTCCGATGCGGTTGTGCACGCGCTGTATGAGGGGAAAGCCGTGTCAGCCATCGAGCAGGCCTTCCCCGGTTCGACGTCGGGGGGCAAGGTGGATCGTGCCAAGCTTGCCGCCATGGTGCTCAATGACCGTGCCGCGCTCGCCCGTCTCGAGGCGATTGTGCATCCGCTGGTGAGCGAATCGACCGACGAGTTCCTTGCCGACGCGAAAGCCAAGAATGTATCGGTCGTTGTTCTCGACGTGCCGCTGCTGTTCGAGACCGACACGCATCGACGCTGTGACGCCACCGTCGTGGTTTCGGCGCCGGCTGAGATCCAGCGTCAGCGTGTGTTGGAACGGCCGGGCATGACCGAAGAAAAGTTTTCAGCGATACTTTCCAAGCAATTGCCTGACGCGGAGAAACGCCGGCGTGCCGATTTCATCGTGGATAGTTCCAAGGATTTCGATCACGCCCGTGCGCAGGTGCACGACATTTTGCGTAGCGTCGCTAAAATGACGAAACGCTGATTCGCAAAGTTCCCTCGTCCGCAGCGCCGGCGGGGTTATGGAGCCATAAGTGCGCGAGATTGTGCTCGACACGGAAACTACCGGTCTCGATCCGCTTCAGGGCGATCGCCTGGTGGAGATTGGCTGTATCGAGCTGGTCAACCGCATCCCATCCGGTCAGACGTTTCACGCCTATATCAATCCCGAGCGCGGCATGCCGGCGGAGGCGTTCGCGGTCCACGGACTGAGCGAGGAATTCCTCAAGGACAAGCCGCTCTTTGCGACGGTGGCCGACTCCTTTCTGGGGTTCCTCGGCGAAGCGCCGCTGGTCATTCACAACGCCGGTTTCGATATCGGCTTTCTGAACGCCGAGCTTGAGCGCACCGGCCGGCCGTCGATCGGGCGCGAGCGGCTGATCGATACGCTCCTCATTGCGCGTCGCAAGCACGCCGGCGCATCGAACCGGCTGGATGATCTCTGCGTCCGGTACGCGATCGATCATTCCCGACGCACCAAGCACGGTGCGCTGCTCGACGCCGAATTGCTGGCGGAGGTTTACGTCGAGTTGATCGGCGCGCGGCAGGCGCAACTCGTTCTGTCGCAAACTGCGGCGCCAATCCTTGTGCCGGGGGCGACGATCACCATCCGCCAGCGGCCGACACCGCTTGCGCCGCGCGTATCGGCAGCGGAGCAGGAAGCGCACCGCCAATTCATCGCGACGCTCGGCGAGGCCGCGATCTGGCGCGACTATATCAGTTTGGATTGATCGGCTCGGATGGCGTTGAGGCCTCCGAAGCCGCGACGCGCTGCCGGTAAAGCCCTACGAAGTCGATCGGATTGAGCAGCAACTGGAAACCGCCGTTACGCACCGTGCTGGCGATGATTTCGCGCGCAAACGGAAACAGCAGGCGCGGACATTCGATCATCACGAACGGTTGCAAGGTGTCGGCAGGTACGTTCGTGACGCGGAACACGCCGGAAAATACCAGCTCGAAACCGTAGAGCAGCAAGCCCTGCGACTCCGATTTTCCCTCCAGCCTCAACGTGACCTCAAAGTCGGTTTCGCTCATCGGCGCCGCATCGACGTTGACTTGGATGTTGACGGTAGGCTGCTGGGTGCTCGGCGCAAGCGAGCGTGGGGCATTTGGATTTTCGAAAGAAAAATCCTTCACGTATTGGGCGAGCACAAAAACCTGCGGCATCGTCGCCTGGGGCTGGGGCCCGCCGTTCGTCATAGACATGCGCGTCTCCGGCCCGCGACCTGCGGGTATCGCGGCTTCGCTAACACAGCGGAAAGCGGCGAACAATGGAGCCAATGGAGGGCGGCCCGCGGACGCTCAGGGTTGGGTCCAACGTTCGGGAGGCGCGACGATGCCCAAAGTAACGCAATTACTCGTCATGTTCGGCAAAAGCCGCGCGGATCGCGCGAATTCGACCATAATCGGTAAGGATGCTATCTGCGGAATATTGGACTGAGGCGCCCAATCGTTTAGACTCCGCCTTGACGGCCATGATTACAGCAGCGGCCACTGGAGGGTTTCCCGGGCGTACTTACATTGCTCAGGGAATGGCTTCCTGTTCCGGTTCTGCTTGCCCGGACCGCCTTTGGGAAGCCGTGCGGCTTTTCGTGCAACGTCGAAAGACCATGAGACGTGTTCGAGGATAACATCTACACCATCATCTTTCTGGCGCTCGCGGTGTTCATATTCCTGCGGCTGCGCAACGTCCTGGGACGGCGCACCGGGCGGGAGCGGCCGCCCTACGATCCCTATTCGGCTCGCGATGCGGTCCGCAGCCCGGCCGGCGACAAGGTGGTCACGCTGCCGGCGCGAACCGCTGAGCCTGCGCCGCGGGCCCCGGAGATCCCGCCGATTCCCGGGGAACGCTGGAAAGACATCGCCGAGAGCGGCTCCCCCGTAGCGGCAGGTCTCGATGCCATCGTGGCGTCCGATTCCGGGTTTGATGCCCAACACTTCATCGCCGGCGCGCGCGCCGCTTACGAAATGGTGGTCACTGCCTTCGCGGCTGGCGACCGCCGGCAGCTGCGCGGCCTGTTGTCGCCTGAAGTCTATGACGGTTTCGATGCTCACATTGGCGAGCGCGAGTCCCGTGGCGAGACACTCGAAACAAAATTCATTTCGATCGATTCCTCGACAATCACTGCCGCTGAGTTTCGCAATCGGACAGCCCAGATTACGGTGCGGTTTGTCTCAAAGCTTGTCTCGGCGACGCGCGATCGGTCCGCCGTCGTCATCGACGGCAATGCCGAGAAAGTTACCGATGTGACCGACGTATGGACCTTTGCGCGCGATGTGTCGTCGCGCGATCCCAACTGGAAAGTGGTCGCGACCGAAACCGGGCAATGACGCCGATGACGCCGCGTTGTTGGATCGTCGGCGCTTTGATGCTGGGGTTTGTTGCAGGCGGCGGCGCTGCACTTGGCCAGACCGCCGCACCGCTGGTCTTTCCGGGCGCGCAATACGAACCCGTGGAATGGTCCGACCTTGACGGCTGGGCCGACGATGATCACGCGGCGGCGTTTGCCACTTTTCTCGACAGTTGTACGGCAGTCACCGGCAAGCACCAGTCTCCGAGCGGGATGACGGAAATCGCCGTTGCGTTGCGCGACGTATGCGAGCGCGCGCAGGCGGCCATTCCGCTTGACGATGGGGGGGCGCGAAAGTTTTTCGAGGAAAATTTCCGGCCGTTGCAGATCTCAAAGCTCAGCGAAACCAGCGGATTTCTCACCGGCTATTACGAGCCCATCATCGACGGCTCGCGGGTGCCTACCGGCGAATTCCATGCACCGCTTTTCCGGCGGCCGCCGAACCTCGTGGCGTCCGGCTGGCGCAAGCTCGGCGACGCATTTCCCTCGAAGGGTGTGAAGGTCGGTCGCCGCGTCGGTCGCCGCAAAATCGTGCCCTATTATACGCGCGGACAGATTGAGGATGGCGCGCTCGACGGCTGGCATTTGGAGATTTGTTATTTGCGCAGCGAACTCGACGTTCAGTATGCGCAGATTCAAGGATCGGCCCGCGTGCGGCTAGAGGACGGCACTATTTTGCGTGTGAACTACGATTCTTATAACGGCTGGCCCTATACGCCGATCGGCCGCGTGCTCATCGAGCGCGGCTATCTGACCAAGGACCAGGTTTCCATGCAAAGCATCCGTCGTTGGATGGAAGCCCATCCGGACGAGGCCAAGGATGTTCGGCGTCAGAATAAGTCCTATGTTTTCTTCCGCATCACCGGACTTTCGAACGAGGATGAAGCCGTCGGCGCCGAAGGTGTGCCGCTCGTGCCCGGCCGCTCTATCGCCGTCGATCGGGCGCTCCACGCTTACGGCACGCCGTTCTTCATTGACGCGGATTTGCCGATCACCAACGATAAGGCGACGACGGAGTTTCACCGCTTGGTGGTCGCTCAGGACACCGGATCGGCCATCGTTGGTCCGGCGCGGGCCGACATCTATTTCGGTGCGGGGGACGAGGCTGCGCGCATGGCGGGCCGCATCAAGAATACTGGCCGCTTCTACATGCTGCTGCCGCGAGCGCTCGATCCGGTTGAGGCTGGTCGCGACACGCCGCTGCCGCTTGAGCCGACGAAGACCAGTGGGTTCGCGGGACTTAACTTTGGGAGCCCGGAGGCCGCGCCGGCAGAAGATCCGCCGCCGGACGCCGCTGCCGCGGAACCAGCAACCGCGCCTCTTGCCACGCCAACAAAGCGGCCCGGTCCATAGAGGCTTCCGATGAGCCGCCGCCGGCAATTGAGCGACGAGGAACAGGCATTGTGGAGCGGGTTCGCTCGCTCAATCGCGCCGCTGCGCCAGCAGAAGAAATCCGGTAAAGCAACGATGAGCGACGACCGGCTGGCCTCCGAGCCTGCCAAGCCTAACTCTCGCGAACCCAACTCTGGCGAACCCAACTCTGGTGAGCCCAGGTCGACCAAAGCACCCGAAGTCAGGCTTCAGCCGCCGGCGGCGAAAACCCCGCCGCTCGCGCCGTTGGGCCGGCGGCTCAAGCAGCGCGTCGCGCGCGGTCGTGAGCCGATTGATGCGCGGATCGATTTGCATGGCATGACGCAGGCAAGAGCACACGCAGCTCTGCTCGGCTTCCTGCAGCGTTCTCAAGACGACGGGGCAAGAATGGCTTTGGTCGTCACCGGCAAAGGCTCCGGCGGAAGCGCGCGCGATTCCACGGCCGTACGCGGCGTCCTCAAACGTCAGGTGCCGATCTGGCTTTCTTTACCGGAATTCCGCGCCTTTATCGTCGGATTTGAAGATGCGCATATCGGTCATGGCGGGGAGGGTGCGCTTTACGTGCGCTTGCGGCGACCCCGCTAGCTAGGCCCAGCGAGTTAAGGTTAACGTTCGGAAATTCACACGATTTGCAAGTAATCGCCCGCGTCATCTGCGAAAGTCGTGCCGCAGGGGAGGGAAGGCGATCATGTCGGATACGATCACCGTGCAGCAGGAAGCGGAACCGCGACGGAGCGGTCCCACCGATCAAGATGTCTTCATGCAGGTTGAGAAGTGGCTCGCTGTCATTCGCGAGCTCGCGCGCGACCAGGCAAAGAGAGTTAGTTGATCTTTAGTCCGGCCGACTTGATGATGGTGCTCCACTTTGCCGTGTCGGTGGCCAAGAACGCCTTCAGTTCCTGCGGGGTGCTGGCCTCCGACGAGTAGGCGCCCAGTGCCAGCTTTTTGATAAGCGCCGGCTCGGCGAGTGCCTTGACCACGCCGGCATGCATTTTCTCAATGATGGCAGGCGGCGTCTTGGCCGGCGCGAAGATCGCCTGCCAGGATTCGACTTCGTAACCGGGAACGCCGGATTCAGCGATGGTCGGCACGTCCGGCGCCGAGGCGGAGGGCTTCGTTCCGGTCGAACCAAGGACGCGAACCTGGCCCGAACGCGAATAGGTAAGCAATTCGCCACTGCCGAAATAGCAGTCGATCCGACCTGGTATGAGGTCAATAAAGGCCGGCGCCGCGCCGCGGTATGGCGCGTGTGTCATCTGAATGTGGGCCATGTTCATAAACAGCACTTCGGCGAGATGCGGGCCGCTGCCGGTCCCAGGAGATCCCATGACGAGCTTGCCGGGCTTCGATTGGGCGTAGTCAATAAATTCCTTGACGGTCTTCGCCGGGGAGGAATTGGGCACGAACATGAAAAACGGGAATTTGGAAACCATCGAGACCGGCGCCAAATCCTTCGTCGGACTGTAGCTCAGCGCGCGATAAAGCGCGCCGTTCGAGGACAACGACGAGGTTCCGTAGAGGATCGTGTAGCCGTCGGGATCGGCGTGGGCGACGAACTCGTTGCCGATGTTGGTGCCGGCGCCGCCTTTGTTGTCGATGACAACCTGTTGACCCCAGAACTTCGTCAGCTCCTCGGCGACGATGCGCGCATTGCTGTCGGTCGGGCCGCCCGCCGCGATCGGCACGATCATGTGGACCGGGCGGTCCGGCCACTTGCTTCCCGCCTGGGCGAAAGCGGAGCGTGATAGAACAGCGGGCGCGAACACGGATGTGGCGGAGAGTGCAAGTAAGCGGCGACGCGTCAGCATGGCCAACCCCCGGACTTGGAATGCGCCAACCTTAGCGGCAAAATGCTGCCGCCGCCACGCACCGGGGTGCGTCATGCTGACCGGGCCTGGCCCCACGATGCAGCGCAAAATGCTAGAGGATAAACCGGCTCAGATCGGCGTTCTTGGCGAGATCGCCGATGTGCTTGTCCACGTAGGCGGCATCGATCATCACTGTCTCGCCGTGGCGGTCCGGGGCGGTGAACGACACCTCGTCGAGCACGCGTTCCATTACCGTCTGCAGCCGCCGGGCGCCGATATTTTCCACGCTCGAATTGACCGCCACCGCTACGTCGGCGACTGCATCGATGGCGTCCTCCGAGAACTCGAGCGTCATGCCTTCCGTTGCCATGAGCGCGATGTATTGCTTGATCAGTGAGGCTTCCGGCTCGGTCAGGATACGGCGGAGATCGTCGCGGGTCAGCGGTTTGAGTTCGACGCGGATCGGCAGGCGGCCCTGCAGCTCCGGCAGCAGGTCCGACGGCTTGGAAATGTGAAACGCGCCCGAAGCGATGAACAGGATATGGTCGGTCTTTACCGAGCCGTGCTTGGTGGCGACAGTGGTGCCCTCGATCAGCGGCAGTAAATCGCGCTGCACGCCTTCGCGCGAAACGTCGGCGCCGATGCGTCCGTCGCGCGCGCAAATCTTGTCGATCTCGTCCAGGAAGACGATGCCGTTCTGCTCCACGATCTTGATGGCTTCCTGTGTCAGCTGGTCGGTGTCCAAAAGTTTGTCGGATTCTTCATTGATCAGGATGTCGTAGGACTCGTGCACGCTGACTCGCCGGGTCTTGGTGCGGCCGCCGCCCATCTTGCCGAAAATGTCACCTATCGAAATTGCGCCCATCTGCGCGCCAGGCATGCCGGGAATATCGAACACCGGCATGCCGCCGCCGCCCGACTGCACTTCGATTTCGATTTCCTTGTCGTTGAGCTCGCCGGCGCGCAACTTCTTGCGAAACGCCTCCTTGGTCGCAGGACTGGCGCCCGGGCCGACCAGGGCATCGAGCACGCGCGCTTCAGCGGCCTGCTCGGCCTTGGCCTGAACGTCCTTCCGTTTGCGCTCGCGTGTCTGCGCGATTGCGATCTCGACGAGATCGCGCACGATCTGCTCGACGTCTCGGCCCACATAGCCGACCTCGGTGAACTTTGTCGCTTCGATCTTGAGGAACGGCGCACCCGCGAGCTTGGCGAGGCGGCGAGAAATCTCGGTCTTGCCGACGCCGGTCGGCCCGATCATCAGAATGTTCTTCGGCAACACCTCGTCGCGCAGCCGCTCGTCAAGCTGCAGCCGTCGCCAGCGATTGCGCAACGCGATCGCTACCGCACGCTTGGCGTCGCCTTGACCGACAATGAAACGATCAAGCTCGGAGACAATTTCACGGGGAGAGAAGTCACTCATGCGTCACGCACCATCAGGAGTGCCGGCCCATCGCACGTATCGACCAGATGCTGCGCTTGGAAGCCGGCTTTTTCATACGCCCGAACGGCGCGAGCATTGTCGGGATCGGGGTCCGTTATAGCGCGCGGCGCCCCGTTCTTGAAAAGTCGATCGACGAACGCACGGATAAACGCGGAGCCATGTCCCCGCTCAACCATAGCCGGGTCGCCAATGAACTGATCAATCCCGCGCGTGCGTGCCGGTTGGGTGCCAAGGCCGCCCTCCGGCCATGCCGCAGGGTCGTAGCATTGCAGGTAGGCGAACGAGAGGTCGTCGGCCGTGACGATGAACTGTTTCATCGCCGGATGACCGAGGTCGTCGTTGATCAATGCGTATTGCTCGCCGGGATCGCCCCACCATGCGGCGATATGGGGCTGGGCCAGCCAATCGCGGATCAGGGGCAGGTCGGCTGCGGTCATCGCCCTGAAAGCATAAACATGCGGCGCCATCCTCAGGCGCCCCGCAATGTTTCGATCGTGACGTTGCGATTGGTGTAGATGCAGATGTCGGCCGCAATATCGAGCGAACGGCGCACGATCGCTTCGGCATCGAGCGGACCATCGAGCAGCGCCCGCGCCGCGGCCAACGCGTAATTGCCTCCCGAACCGATGCCGGCGATGCCGGCTTCCGGCTCCAAGACGTCGCCCGTGCCGGTGAGCACGAGCGAGACGTCCTTGTCGGCGACAATCATCATCGCTTCGAGTCGGCGCAGGTAGCGATCGGTGCGCCAGTCCTTGGCGAGTTCCACGGCGGCGCGCGTGAGCTGACCGGGATACTGCTCAAGCTTCGCTTCAAGCCGTTCGAACAGCGTGAACGCATCAGCGGTAGCGCCTGCAAAGCCGCCGATCACGTCGCCTTTGCCGAGCTGGCGAACCTTCTTGGCATTGGCCTTGACGATCGTCTGGCCGATTGAAACCTGACCGTCGCCGCCCACCGCCACGATGCCGGCTTTGCGGACGGTCAGAATGGTGGTGCCATGCCAGAGCGAGTTTGCTGGGTTCGAATCGGCAGATTGCATGCGCCAGGGATCCCTGATCAAAGGCATCATTTAGGATCGGCGCAACGGCAATGCAAATGCGCGAAGCGTTAAGCGCTGCCGCGGACCGCAATGGCGCGAGGCGCAAACCCCTGATAAAAGGCGCGAAAGCTTTGAGCTCTGGAGCACGATATGCGCAAGGCCTCCGTCAAGCGCGCCACCAAGGAAACTGATGTTGAGGTTGCGGTCGATCTCGACGGCACCGGTGCTTCGTCGATTTCCACTGGTATCGGATTTCTCGACCATATGCTTGACCTTCTGGCGCGGCATTCGCGGATCGATCTCACCGTCAAGGCCACGGGTGACCTGCACGTCGATCACCACCACACCACCGAGGACGTGGGCATCGCGCTCGGCCAGGCGCTCAAACAGGCGCTCGGCGACATGAAGGGAATAACGCGCTATGCGGACGTCCACCTGCCCATGGACGAGACGCTGACGCGCCTGGCGATCGATATTTCGGGCCGGCCGTTTCTGGTTTTCAAGGTCGAGTTCGTGCGCGCCAAGATCGGCACGTTCGATACCGCGCTGGTGCAGGAGTGGTTCCAGGCTTTTGCGGTGAATGCCGCGGTAACGCTGCATGTCGCGACGCTCTATGGCAGCAATGACCATCACATCGCCGAATCCTGCTTCAAGGGACTAGCCCGGGCGCTGCGAACCGCGATCGCCATCGATCCGCGTGCCGCGAACGAGGTGCCATCCACCAAGGGCACGTTGGGGGGCTAGTCCGCCACTGTGGCCGCATCAAGCGAGCGGCGCACGGCCGATTTTATGCCTATATAGGAAGCCGAAGGATGGCTGGATGCCGTCTAAGAGGCCTGACATTTAGTGGGGCAGCTCCTCGAATAGCTGAAAGACCGAAATGGCCGTTTACACCGTCCACCAGCCCCCGGCCCGTCACGCCGATCCGCTGCCGGACGCCGAGCGGATTGTGTTCGTGCGGGACGGCTTTTCATTCTGGGCCTTCTTGATCGCGCCGCTGTGGATGCTGTGGCACCGGATGTGGCTGGTCCTGCTGGGCTATGTCGTGGTGTTGGCTGCGGTTGACACGGCACTCTCGGCGATCGGCGCGTCGCACACCGCGATGTCCGCAATCGGGTTGTTGATCTCGCTCCTGGTCGGTCTCGAGGCGAGCACGCTTCGCCGCCTCAGTTTGCGGCGCCGGGGTTTTCGCAACATCGGCATCGTCAGCGGCGCCGATCGCGAGGATGCCGAGCGGCGCTTCTTCGGTAGCTGGCTGGACGATGCTCGGCCCGGCAGCGCGGCCGGAGCGCCTCCCGCTGCATCGCCCGCAGTTCCGCCGGCCGGTTTGCCGGCGCACGCTTCTCACGCTCCAGACGTAACTGGACTGTTTCCTCAACCCGGAGCGCACCGGTGAGTGTCGCTATCGTCGATTATGGCTCCGGCAATCTGCATTCGGCGGCCAAGGCATTTGAGCGCGCGGCCCAAGACTTGGCTCGAGACTCGGCGCAGGGCCTGGACCGCGCGCAGGAGATCGTCGTGACCCGCGATCCGGCCGTCGTTGCAAAGGCGGATCGCGTCGTGCTGCCGGGTGTCGGCGCCTTTGCGGATTGCCGCCGTGGGTTGGACGCCGTCGACGGAATGGTGGCGGCGATCGAGGAGGCGGTGCGGCGCAAGGGCCGGCCATTTTTCGGTATCTGTGTGGGCATGCAGCTCCTCGCCGAGCGCGGCCGCGAGTATGAGGTCACGGACGGCCTCGGCTGGATCGCCGGCGAAGTCGATCGCATTGCGCCGAAAGACGCTTCGCTCAAAATCCCTCATATGGGCTGGAACACGCTCAATGTGGTGCGGCCGCATCCGCTGCTCGAAGGTCTGCCGTTAGGTCCAGACGGCCGGCACGCCTATTTCGTGCACTCCTATCAGCTCAATCCCTCGAGCCGCTCCGACCTGGTGGCGGAAGCCGAATACGGCGGTCCGGTAACGGCGGTCGTGGCGCGTGATAATATTTTCGCCACGCAATTCCATCCCGAGAAGAGCCAGCGGTTCGGTCTTGCGTTGATCGCGAACTTTTTGAAATGGCGCCCTTAGAGTCCGGGGCGCGCGATGTACTGGGTGAGCAGGGGAGCTTGAGACGATATTTCGAGTGCGGCCATTTGTTGAAGTTGGTAACGCTCGGCCCAATACATCGAGCTGCCGCCGGTAAGGACGCTTGCCCTACCCTGTTGGCAACGTTTCGATTTTCAGTTTTGTCGGGCCGTCGCGATTCGTCGGCGCTGGTCGAGCGGCCCCGCGCAAATTGCTTGCCTAAAAACTTCGGACGCTCAAAATGCGCGTCAGTGCAAATAATGCTAGCAAGCAGCGGTTCTTACATCACTTGGGATCGTACGAGGTAATTAGGTGATCCTGTTTCCCGCCATCGACCTGAAGAACGGTGAGGCTGTGCGCCTGCAGCAGGGTGATATGGCGCGCGCCACCGTGTTCAACAGCAACCCGGCCGCGCAGGCAAAGGCTTTCGAGCAGCAGGGTTTTGAATACCTGCATCTCGTCGATCTCGACGGGGCCTTTGCCGGCAGGCCCATCAACGCCGCAGCGGTCGAGCGCATTCTCGCGGCAGTGAAGATTCCGGTGCAGCTTGGCGGCGGTATTCGTAATCGCGCGACGATCGAAAATTGGCTCGGCAAGGGCGTGGCGCGGGTGATCATCGGCACCGCCGCGGTGCGCAACCCGCCGCTGGTCAAGGAGGCGGCACGCGCCTATCCGGGCCGTGTTGCGGTCGGGCTCGATGCCCGCAACGGTAAGGTTGCCGTCGAGGGCTGGGCCGAGACCTCCGAACTTGCGGTGCTGGATATCGCCAAACGCTTCGAAGACGCCGGCGTCGCGGCGATTATTTACACCGATGTGGCGCGCGACGGGATGCTCAAGGGCTTGAACCTGGACGCCACGATAGAGCTGGCGGATGGCGCTTCCATTCCAGTCATCGCTTCGGGAGGGCTTGCTTCAATCGAGGATGTCCGCGCGCTACTGGCGCCACGCGCACAGATGCTCGCGGGCGCTATCGCAGGCCGTGCCTTGTACGACGGCAGGCTTGATGCAGCGGCGGCGCTGCAGCTGATCGCTACTGCGCGAGCGGCTTGAGCCATGTTCAAGGTCCGCGTCATCCCCTGTCTCGACGTCAAGGACGGCCGCGTCGTCAAAGGCATCAATTTCGTCAACCTGCGCGATGCCGGCGATCCGGTCGAGGCCGCGATTGCTTATGACCAGGCCGGCGCCGACGAACTGACTTTCTTGGATATTACGGCAAGTCATGAAAATCGCGGCATCATGCTCGATGTGGTCCGGCGCACCGCGGAGGCCTGCTTCATGCCGCTCACGGTCGGCGGCGGTGTGCGCACCATTGAGGACATTCGCGCGCTGCTCACTTCGGGTGCCGATAAGGTGTCGATCAACACTGCGGCGGTGGCGCGGCGCGGCTTCGTCAAGGAAGCGGCGGAGAAATTCGGCGATCAGTGCATCGTGGTGGCGATCGACGCCAAAAAAGTGTCGCAAACCGGCGAGGCCGACCGCTGGGAGATCTTCACCCACGGCGGCCGCAACCCGACCGGCATTGACGCGCTCGCCTATGCGCGCGAAGTGGTCGCGCTCGGCGCCGGCGAAATCCTGCTGACCTCGATGGATCGCGACGGCACCCGGCAGGGCTTCGATATCGCGCTGACCCGCGCCGTTTCCGACGGCGTGACGGTGCCGGTCATCGCGTCCGGCGGGGTCGGCAATCTCGATCATCTGGTCGAGGGCATCCGCGATGGTCACGCCAGTGCCGTGTTGGCCGCCTCGGTTTTCCATTTCGGCGAATATTCGGTACGCCAAGCCAAGGACTACATGGCTCGCGCCGGGTTACCGATGCGGCTCGATCCCTAAAACCGAGCGATCGAGGGGCCGGCTCCCGAGATTGGCGAGGCTTTTCGCAGCGGTGACGAATTCGCTCGGCATTACGATGATCGTCATGGTGTTCTGTTCGGCGCCGACTTCGGTCAGCATCTGCATCCGCCGCAGTTCCAGATGCGCATGTCGATTTTGCGCTGCCATTCGATCAAGGAAATAATCCAGTATAGGCCCGGGCCTTTGGTCGCCTGGTAGCGGCCGAGACGAAAGACAACGCCGCGCACGTACTGGTCTGTGATGCTCGCTACCAGTCCGCCCCCGCCGGGTTGCCTTGACGGAATTGCTGGAGAATATTTGTGGAAGTGATGCTAAGGAAGCCTTCATGACGACGTTCACCCTCCATGACCTTGAGAAGCGCGTGAGCGACCGCGCCCAGGCCAGCGCCAGCGTGTCTTATACGCGCAAGCTGATCGACCGGGGCGTGGCCCATTGCGCCAAGAAGCTCGGCGAGGAAGCGGTCGAAGCGGTGATCGCGGCCATCGCCGAAGATCGCCAGCGCACCATCGCCGAGGCGGCCGACGTGCTCTATCACCTTCTTGTCGTGCTTCACGTGCGCGGCATTACACTCGACGAGGTCGAGGCCGAACTTGGGGCGCGCACGCGTCAGTCCGGCCTCGACGAGAAGGCCTCGCGCAAGGGCGGCTGAGGGTCACCGGATGGAGCAACGCACCGAGCCGGAGGTGTCGCCCTATCGCGTGTTCTCGCGCGCCGAGTGGGCCGGCCGGCGTGCCGATACGCCAATGACGCTGCGGCCGGAGGAAATCACGCGGCTGCGCTCGATGCATGACCGGCTCGATATCTCGGAGGTGGAGGAAATCTACCTGCCGCTGTCGCGGCTGTTGTCGCTCTACGTAGCGGCGACCCAAGGTCTGTTTCGTGCCCAGGAAGGATTTCTCGGCACCGAAGATACCAAGATGCCGTACATCATCGGTGTCGGCGGCTCGGTTGCGGCGGGCAAATCAACTACCGCGCGCGTGCTGCAAGCGCTGCTGGCGCGCTGGCCCAACGTGCCAAAGGTGGATCTTCTGACCACCGATGGCTTTCTGTTTCCCAATGCGGTGCTCGAGCGCGAAGGCCTGATGGAGAAGAAGGGCTTTCCTGAGAGCTACGATCTGACCGGGCTGTTGCGCTTTCTGTCAGATATCAAGGCCGGCCGCCGTCCGGTTCGGGCGCCCGTATACTCGCATCTGGTCTACGACGTCATCCCCAACCAATGGATCGAAATCGACCGGCCGGACATTCTCATCGTCGAGGGGCTCAATGTGCTGCAGGCGGGCCGTCTGCCGAGAGATGGCAAGGCGATTCCGTTCGTCTCGGATTTTTTCGATTTTTCGGTCTATCTCGATGCCGACGAGGATGTGCTGCTGTCGTGGTACGTCAATCGTTTTCTGACGCTGCGCGGCACGGCGTTCGCCGATCCCAGATCCTACTTCCACCGCTATGCCAAAATATCGGATGCCGAAGCAGTCGCTACCGCGACGTCGATTTGGAACCGCATCAACCTCGTCAATCTGCACGAAAATATTCTGCCGACGCGGCCGCGTGCCGACCTCATTTTGAAAAAAGGCGAGACTCACCAGGTCGAGGCAGTGGCGTTGCGCCGGCTATAGCGCTTCACGCCGCACGCGCCGCCTTGTTCGAGCCCGCCACCGCGGCGGCGAGCCGTTCGCGATCGAGCGGTTTGATGACAAAGCCATCCATGCCGGCGGCAAGACAGGCATCGCGATCTTCGGCAGAGGCATTGGCGGTCAGCGCGATGATCGGCGTGCGCACGCCGCCGTGCTCGGCTTCAAAAGCGCGGATGCGGCGCGTCGCTTCGAGGCCGTCCATGCCCGGCATGTGCAGGTCCATCAACACACGGTCATAAGGCGTTCCGGCTATGCGTGCGGCAATCAAGCCTTCGATCGCTTCTGCGCCATCCGTCGTCATGGTCGGGCGGTGGCCGAGTTTGACGAGCAGTGCGCGGGCGAGCAACGCGTTGATTTCGTTGTCCTCGGCAACCAGGATTGATAATCCGCTGCCAGGGGCCACGCTCGGCGCCGCGCTGGACAGTTCTATGGTGGGGCCGGCATCGAAGGTGTCATGCTGGGCAAAGCGTGCCGCCAGCGAGACAGCGCGCACCGGTTTGATCAGATAGCCGGAGAAGCCCGCCTCCTTGAGCGCAGCGAGTTCGAAACGTGTCGCTGGCGTGACCAGCACGATGCGCCGCCGCACCGTTGCCACCAGTTTGGCAACAGCCATGGTCGCGGAATTGCCGAGCGCGTGATCGACCAACACAGTGCTCCACGGCTGTTCAGGCAACAGCGCCGCAGCCATCTTCTCGTCGGAGACGATCCGGGTGCGCGCGCCCCAGCGCTGCAGGCGCCGTGCAATCAGCGAAGCTTCGATCACCGCTGCGGCAACGATGAGAATATCCTCGCCGTGCAGGTCGGGTACGGCGAACGACCGCTCGTCGGTGTCGTGCGCGCGCGGCAGCGGAATAGCGACATCAAAAGTCGAGCCTTCGCCGGGAGCGCTATGGACGGCGATTGATCCGCCCATGCCTTCGGCGATCCGCTTGGAAATGGTCAAACCGAGGCCGGTGCCGCCGAACTTTCGCGCCGCTCCGCCGTCGGCCTGTTCGAACTCGTGGAAGATGCGCGACACATCTGCAGCCGAGATGCCCATGCCGGTGTCGCGCACCGCGATTGCGATCGTGTCCGGTTGAACGGCCGGTTCGACCACGATCGAAACGCCGCCACGCTCGGTGAACTTGATTGCGTTGCCCGCGAGATTGAACAGCACTTGGCGCAGCCGGGCTGCGTCGCCGGTCACCCGCGCCGGCAGCCGTTCGTCGACGTAGCCGCTGATTTCCAGTCCCTTCGCCTGAGCGCGTGGCCCCAACAGCTCGACCGTCTCCTCGACCAGCGTCGCAAGCGCAAACGGCTGCGCGGCAAAAGCGAGCCGTCCGGCTTCGATCTTGGAGAAATCGAGAATTTCATCGATCAGCGTCAGCAGCGTTTCGCCTGAAGTCTTCACCGCCTTGAGATAGGCTGTCTGTTCCGCCGACAGCGGTGTATCGGTCAGGAGGTCGGTCATCCCGAGAATGCCGTTAAGCGGCGTCCGGATCTCGTGTGACACGACGGCGAGAAAGCGGGATTTTGCGCGGCTTGCCGCTTCCGCTTGATCGCGCGCTTCGCCGAGCGCGCGCTCGGCCGTGACCCGGTCGGTGATGTCGCGGCCGACGCTCTGCGTCGCGCTTGCGCCTTCGGCGTGGACCGTCACCTCGCGCCAGGCAACCCAGCGGCCCCCGTCGGGGGAGAAGATTTGCTGATCGAAGGCGCGCGTACCGTCGGTGAGCAGTGTGGTCTCGCCGTGCTCCAGCACCGGCAGGGCAAACGCGGTTGCGAGCAGGGTGGACCGCTCGCGGCCCGCCAACTTGCAGAAGGCATCGTTGACATAGCTGATGGCGCCGCTACCGTCGCGCCGCACGATGAGGTCGTCCTGCGCCTCGAAAAAGCTCTTGGCGCGCTCCTCGGCTTCCCTGATTTCCCAATTCCGATCGGCTGCTTCATCAAGTCGCGCCTCCAGGTCGCGCAACTCTCGCTTCATCTGCCGGACTCGGGAAAGCAGGATGCCGATGGCGCCGCACGCGGCACCAAACAGCGCGGAGACCCCAATGGCGAAGTTGTTGGGGTCGTAGTGGGCCCCTTGGCCCGTGGCGCCGGATAGAAAGCCGAACGCGATGCCAAACGACATCGAGGTGATGGCGGCGACACGCACGACAAGCGACAGCAAACGGCGACTGAGGATGGCGGGCTTCCGCATGGTGGCGCGCGCGCGCATAATCCGGTTCCTGCTTGGCCCTTTATCCGTCGAGGCGATTGCAGGGCATATCCGCACTGGATTTCATCGACGAATACCGCACATTGACCCATGAACCTTGCGCATCCCTTGCATCTGCCGGGCGCGATTGGAGGGACGGTTGCCGATTTGTTAACGTTGCATCCGAGGAACCGAAGGGATATTTGCCCCAAGAACTTGTGCCCGCGGTATTTGCGGCGGCCGGAGAAATCGAATGGATAAGATGGTGAATAACAAGCGCTCGCGGGGGCGCACGGCCGCGGAGTCGGTTCCGGCGAGGCCGTCGCGCGAGGCGGCCGAGGCCGCCGTGCGCACGCTGATCCAATGGACTGGCGACGATCCGGACCGTGAGGGCCTTCTGGCGACGCCGTCACGTGTCGTGCGGGCCTATGAGGAGTGGTTCGCCGGGTATAACGACGATCCGCGCGAATACCTCAAGCGCACGTTCGAAGAGACCGGCGGTTACGACGAAGTCGTGGTGCTGCGCGACATCCGCTTCGAGTCGCATTGCGAGCATCACATGGCGCCGATCATCGGCCGGGTGCATATCGGGTATCTGCCGCGCAACCGCGTGGTCGGCATTTCCAAACTGGCGCGGTTGGTCGAAGTTTACGCCCGCCGGCTGCAAATTCAGGAGAAGATGACCGCCGAGATCGCCTCCTGCCTTGACGCGGTGCTCAAACCGCATGGCGTTGCGGTGGTCACCGAAGCTACCCACCAGTGCATGACCACGCGCGGCGTGCATAAGACCGGTGTGTCGATGGTGACCAGCCGCATGCTCGGCGTCTTCCGCGACCATGCGGAAACGCGGCAGGAGTTTTTATCCGCGATCGGAATTCACAGCACTCACAGTGTCGCCAACGGCGCGTGATGACGGCTAATCTGGTTTAATAGAATTTTCTGCGGAAAACCGGCCGCCGCGTTTCTGCAAAATGCTCTCTAGCTAGGCGGCGGCTGGAGTCACGATTGTGATGCTTTCCAGGCACTTGTCGTCTTTATGAAGGGCGATGAAATTCATTCCGCTTGGGTACGCTGAATAGCCGTAATTCTCGAGCCAGCCGCGCAGCGCGTTCGCGTCGGTTTTTAACATCTCGACGAATACAATCGGCCGTCTTTCGGTAATGCAGCGCGCGGCGCCGGCAAGCACTTCGAGCTCCATGCCCTCGACGTCGATCTTCAGCAGGTCGAGGCGCGGGAAATTGAATGAATCGAGGTGGAGCATTCTCACCTCGGTCATTTTATCTTCCGAATAGTCGATTGCTTGCCCGACAAACTCGCCGTGTTCGCGCTTGGTCAGTTCGATGCTGCCGAAGCTCGCGTTCTTCAGGTAGTTCGGCTGCGGTATTTTCATCGCTCCCGACTGTCGCGACACTGCGGCGTTAATGGCGCGGGCGTTGAAGCAGTTGTTGAGTGCAAGATTGCCGGCCAGCGCATAGTAGATGCGCTCCTGCGCTTCGAATGCCAGCACCACGCCCCAGTCGGTCATGTGCTTGGCCCACTCGACGGTATGAACGCCGAGATTGGCGCCGCAATCGACCGCAACCACGCCGTTGCCGTAGTGCTTGCGGCGCAAATCGAGCAGTTTCAACAACAAGTCAACTTCCTGGGGATCGTAAGAGGCTCTGCTCAAGAGCTGATACCCGACCCCATACGCGTGATCGCCGGAGCCGTGCTGATCGAAACGATTCAAGATCATGGCCCCGTGGTCGGTCGAAGCGAGAATAAACGCGAGAGGACGGGCGGGATTTGGCATGGCGGCCCTGCGATCGGTGCGGTGTGGACGCTGACATTAGCGCGATTCGGGGTGTGTTAAGTGCAGGTTTAGCCGCGAACCGAGGCTGCTGCCGTCAGGCGGCGCGACGGATCTCGTCGGCCAGCGCCCGGTACGACAAGGCTTCGGCCAGATGGATCCGGCCGACCTTGTCGGCGCCATCGAGATCGGCAAGCGTGCGCGCCACCCGCAGCACCCGATGGTAGCCGCGCGCCGACAGCCGCATGACGTCGGCGGCTTCACGCAACAGTGCCAGCCCGCTGCCGTCGGGCTTTGCCACGTCTTCCAGCACCGTGCCGGAAACTGCCGCGCGGCTGCCCTCGGTCGGCGGCGGCAGGATCAGATCGGCGGCGGTCACCGCCGGCACCTCGATATGCAGGTCGACGCGGTCGAGCAGCGGCCCGGAAATGCGCGCCTGATAGTCGGCGCTGCAGCGGGCGTTCGGCTTCCGGCTGCACGTATAACCGGGTTCATTCGCCCGCCCGCAGCGGCACGGATTCATTGCCGCCACTAGCATGAAACGCGCCGGATAAGTGACGCGATGATTGGCGCGGGCGATCGAGACTTCGCCGGTTTCCAGGGGCTGTCGCAGCGAATCCAACGCTTGCGGCTGAAATTCGGGTAATTCGTCAAGAAACAAAACGCCATGATGGGCGAGCGAGATTTCACCCGGACGCGCATGAATGCCGCCGCCCACCAAAGCCGGCATGCTCGCCGAGTGATGCGGGGCGCGGAACGGGCGGCGATTGGTGAGCGCGCCGCCTTTGATCGCGCCGGCAACCGATGCCACCATTGATACTTCGAGCAATTCGGCCGGCGCCAACGGCGGCAGGATCGACGGTAGCCGTGCCGCCAACATGGATTTACCGGCGCCAGGCGGCCCCACCATGAGCAGGTTGTGTCCACCGGCGGCGGCGACTTCGAGCGCCCGCTTGGCGCTCTCCTGCCCCTTGATGTCGGCGAGGTCGAGCAGGCCGCCCTCTACCGCGAGGATTTTCGGCTGCGGCCGTGACAGCACTTGGGTGCCCTTGAAATGGTTGGCGAGCTGGATGAGCGAGGACGCGGCGATGATCTCGATGTCCGGGCTCGCCCAGGCGGCCTCTGGCCCGCACTGGGCCGGGCACATCAGCCCTTCGCCGCGGGCATTGGCGCCGATCGCGGCCGGCAGTACGCCGGCGACCGGAGCAATCGACCCGTCAAGGCCGAGTTCGCCCAGAACGGTGAATCCCGCCAGCGCATCGTGCGGAATGGCTCCAATCGCCGCCATCAAGCCGAGCGCGATCGGCAGGTCGTAGTGGCTGCCTTCCTTCGGCAAGTCGGCCGGAGCCAGGTTGATGGTGATGCGGCGCGCTGGAAGCGCCAATCCTGAGGCGATCAGCGCCGAGCGGACGCGCTCGCGGGCCTCTGAGACTGCCTTGTCGGGAAGACCCACGATGGCGAAGGCCGGCATCCCCGGCGCCACCTGCACCTGGACGTCGACGGGCCTGACCTCGATGCCTTCAAATGCGACCGTCGATACTCGCTGGACCATGTGCCCGTCCCTGCCGTGACCTCCACACTACCGGAGGCTCGCGAAGGTTGCAAGAACAATGCATGAACATAGGTGTGCCGTCAGCGCAGCAGCATGGCCTGAGCCAAGCCGGCCGTTATCCCGACGAGGCAAGCGATATCGGGCCCACCTACCTGCAACACCCGCCTAGGCGTCTCTGGGCCCGGGGAAAACCGAAGGGAGGCGAGCACGCCAAGTCCAAACCAGCCGGACACGGCGGCGCATGCGCCGAACGTGGCGACCTGTCCGCGGGGCACGAAGGTGACGAGTACGGCGACCGCCAAGGCGCCATAGAGCGCATAGATTGCGATCATCACTTTCCGCCTTTGCGCGAACCGGCGGTTGACGCGCGGATCGGTGCACATCTGCGCGGCGGCGGAAACGATCACGGTCGCGGCGATCAACACGACGGCGATATTCACGGTAGCGGATCCCTTGCCCTATGACACACCCGGCTTTGCCACATCGGCAAGCAGCCCGTCGACGATGCCGTGGAATTTCTCCCACGGCGCCTCGCGGTCGCTTTGGTTGCGTACGATGATCGAATTTCCCGCATAGAATTTCTCGTACAGCATGTGGCGGCCCGCGAATTCCGAACCGATCAAATCCCAGACCAGCTTGTAGAGCTTGTAGCGCGCATCCGCTCGCATGCTCGCTGTTCCCCACCAGCGCTCGAACCGATCTTTCAGCTCGGCGTCGGCGAACAAGTCGAGGCTCGCCGGCATCTGCAGCGGCGCGGCGCCGGCGAGCGTGCGCAAAGTGTCGATGATCTCGGTGTGGTGCTCCTGGCACCAGTTCAGCGTGGCGTAGACGATGCGCCGGTTCGGCGTGATGTAGCCTTCCGGCCAGTTCTCGCAAGCCTCAATCTGACCGTGGACGAGGCCCGCGACGGTTGCTTCCAGAGCGGCGAGCCGGCCGAGCGTTTCGCGCACCCCTGGCACCTTGTCGACGCCGTTGGCTTGGCAAATCCGGCTCGCCAGCCCCACGATAAGTCCCATCTTGGCCCAAAAGCGGATGTTGGACTGCTGGTTCTGATAAACATTGGCCGGCGTCTCGACATAGATGCGGCGCGACCACGCGCCGTTGTTGTGCAGGAAAACGCGCTCCCACGGAATCTTCACCCGGTCGCACACCAGCACGGCGTCATTTTCGTCGAACCGGTAGCTCAGCGGATAATCCGCCTCCTGGCGCACATGGCGCTCATATGGCTCACGCGCCCAGAACGACACGCCAGGCGCGTTGTTGGGGATTGCGGCAGTGATGCTCTCGCCCTTGCGGCTGTCGTCGATGGCGGTGAGATTGCCGATATAGACTTCGTCGCCAAAGATCGCGCCCGTCGCCAGCATTTTCATGCCGGAGACGATGACGCCAGAATCGTCTTCGCCCACCACCTGCAGGGTCGGATCGTCGCGCACCACGCCGGTGTAGATTTCGCGGTCGCGGATGCCGGACGGCGGCGTGACCGCAAACGATAGATAGAGATCGTTCTTGCGGGCGCGATCGTAGAAGCGGATCAGATTGTCGCCGAAGCCCGAGTGCAGTTCGTTGAGCAGTTGCGGCCGCATGGCGAGGCCGGTGATCAGCCCGGCGACATGGTCGGGCGAGCGGCCGATCAGCCCGTAAGTGGCATCCGCAATCGCCTTCATGGCGCGCATGCGGCGCGCGAGATCTTCCCGGGTGCGGCAGCGCAGCCATTGCAAGCCGACGCGCTCGCCGTTCTCCTCGAACGTCAATAGTTCGCGCTTGGCCGGATCGGCCTTGAGATCGTAAAGGGCCGCGATGGTTCCCGCGGCGTTGCGGAAGGCGGGATGGCTGGTGACATCATCGACCCTCTCGGCGCCGATGTAGATGACGCGCCCGTCGCGCATGCGCTCAAGCCGTTCCCTGCCGGTCGCAAGCATGGCGCTCCCTCCGCGTTGCCCCGCCAAACGCAAAGGCGGGGTATCCAGTAATCACAGAGGGGAATTGATGCGCAACCGCCGTCGAACAGGGCTTTCAATGCCCCATGGACGCCAGCAACTCGCGGCGCGCGGCGTCGAGAATTTCGTCGGATAGCGGCGTGCCTCCGGCCGCACGGGCCAGCATCAACGCACCCACCAAGGCGGCCATTGCGGCGACGGCCTTGCGGCGCCGAGCTGGCTTCGTTCGTCCCGGAATGGCCTCGGCCAGGATGCCGATGAGTTCTGCTATCCCTTCGGCGAAGGCATCGCGGACGACCTTACCGCTGCGCGCTGTATCTGCCGAGAGTGCGGCGAAGACGCAGCCATTGGCAGGATCGTCGCGGTGCCTTGGCGACAGGTAGTGCTTGAGCAGCGCCGCAAAAGGCTCGCCGGGTGCGCCGGCAACCACGTCTTGCCAATTCGCGGCGGCGCGCGCCATGGCGCGTTTGCTGGCTTGTGCCGCCAGATCGTCTTTGGAGGCAAAATGACCGTAGAACCCGCCGTGGGTGAGGTCGGCCGCCTTCATGATATCGGCAACGCCGATGCCGCCAAACCCCTTGGCGCGAAACAGCGCGCCCGCCGCATCGATAATGCGATCGCGATTGGCGGCGGCTTGTTCACGGCTTACCCGCATTGCGCACCTCAGCTATGCACTCATCCGCGCGGCTTGACAGTTTATATGATGATCGTCATCAATATGCAAGATTAAAATGATGATCATCATCTTATCGCGGTTTTGAAATGAACGACGCTGAAATGAACGGCGCAATGGCGACTTCCGGTCTGGCTGCCGCACTGGCGCGCCGCAACATTCATTACGGTTGGGTCATTGTCGGCGTCACCCTGCTCACCACGGTGGTGACGGCCGCGGCGATGAGTACGCCGGGCGTGCTGATCGTGCCGCTCGAGCAGGAGTTCGGCTGGAACGATGCGCAAATCTCCTCGGCGCTGGCGCTCCGGCTCATGCTGTTCGGATTGTTCGGTCCGTTCGCCGCCGCGTTCATGAATCGTTACGGTGTGCGCGCCGTCATGGTCAGTGCGGTGATCATCATTTCAGCAGGCTTGATCGCCTCATTGGCGATGACTCAGATTTGGCAGCTAGTTCTGCTCTGGGGCGTCGTGGTCGGGGTCGGCACTGGACTGACCGCAATGGTGCTCGCCGTGACGGTGGCGACGCGCTGGTTCAACGCTCGCCGCGGCCTGGTCATGGGAATCTTTGCCGCCAGCAATGCGACCGGACAGCTGCTGTTCCTGCCGCTGATCGCCAAACTGGAAACCGCGTATGGCTGGCGCATGTCGTTGGTCTTTGTCTGCTGCATGCTGGCCGTTGCCGGGTTTGTGGCGTTGCTGTTTATGCGCGATCGGCCGAGCGACGTCGGCCTGCCGCTCTATGGCGAAACCAAAGTTGCGCCGCCACCCAAGGCCGGCGTGGGGCTCGTGTCGCTGCTGCTGTCGCCCCTCGTCGTGCTTAAGGATGCCGCGCGCGTGCCCATCTTTTGGGTCCTGTTCGGCACGTTCTTTGTCTGCGGCTCCAGCACCAACGGCCTGATCCAGACCCACTTTGTCACGCTGTGCCACGACTTTGGCTTGCCGGCCGTCACGGCTGCCAGCGTGCTCGCCATGATGGGTTTTTTCGATTTCTTCGGCACTATCGGTTCCGGCTGGCTGTCCGACCGGTTCGATCCGCGCTGGCTGCTGTTCTGGTATTACGGCCTGCGCGGATTATCGCTGCTCTATCTGCCGTTCACCGATTTCACCTTTTACGGCCTGTCGCTGTTCGCTGTCTTTTATGGCCTCGATTGGATCGCAACCGTGCCGCCGACGGTGAAGCTTGCCGCCGATCGTTTCGGCCGTGAGAAGGCCGGCATCGTATTCGGCTGGGTCTTTGCCGGCCATCAGATCGGCGCGGCCAGCGCGGCGTTGGGTGCGGGGCTGGTGCGCACCGAGTTTTCCACCTATCTGCCGGCGTTCTTTGTCGCCGGCGCGCTCTGTATCATCGCGGCGCTGGCGGTAATCTCGGTTCGCAAGTCGTCGGGCGCGGGCATCGCCATGCCGACGGCGGCTGCTGCTGCGCCAGCGCGCGGGTGAAGCTGAAAATCTATTTCCGCTTTTCTTCGATCTTGTCCCAGATCATCGCCGCAATATCCAGCCCGCCGAAGTTTTTTATCGAACGAATGCCGGTCGGCGAGGTGACGTTAATCTCGGTGAGAAAGTCGCCGATCACATCGATGCCCACGAACAACAGGCCGCGTTCGCGCAAAGCGGGCCCGAGCCGCGTGCAGATTTCGCGCTCGCGGTCGGTCAGATCGGTTGCCGCCGGCGCGCCGCCGCGCACCATGTTGGAGCGCAGATCGTCGGCTGCGGGTATGCGATTGATCGCTCCGGCGAATTCGCCGTCCACCAGGATGATGCGTTTGTCGCCCGCTTTCACTTCGGGCAGAAATTTCTGCACCACCCATTGCTCGCGGAACGTGACCGCGAACATGTCGAACAGCGAACCGAAATTAAGGTCGTCGCGCGTGATCCGAAACACCGCGCCGCCGCCGTGGCCGTAGAGCGGCTTCATCACAATGTCGTTGTGCTCGGTGCGGAACGCCTTGATGGCATCGAGGTCCCGCGTGATCAGCGTTGGCGGCATCAAATCGGGAAATTCGGTGACGAAGATTTTTTCCGGCGCGTTGCGCACATGCGCAGGGTCGTTCACCACGAGCGTCTTGGGGTGGATGCGATCGAGCATATGGGTCGAAGTGATGTAGGCGAGATCAAACGGCGGGTCCTGCCGCAGCAACACCACATCAAATGATGACAGATCGACGTGGTGCGGCTCGCCGAGCGTGAAATGATCGCCGGGAATGTCGCGCACCACGAGCGGGCGTACCGTGGCGGATACTTTGCCGTCGCGCTGCGCCAGGCGATCGGGCGTGTAATAGGACAGTGGAGAGGCGCGCTTCTGCGCCTCGAGCAGCAACGCAAAGGTCGAATCGCCTTTGACGTTGATCCGCTCGATCGGATCCATTTGGACGGCGACGTTGAGGCGCATGGCGTGATGGTGTGCTGGGCTGAACTCGTCGGGCGCGATTGCCGGGCAAGGTCTACGCAATTTTCCGGCGGTCTGCTACCCGCATCGAAGAGTGCCGTGCTCAGCGCGTCGCATCGAACGCGTTGACGATGTGGCGCGGAATCTTGCCCGGCACCATCAGGATCACGTCGAAGCGGATCGCGCGTTGAGCATCTTGCGGGTGGTGGGCGAGCCAGAGCTCGGCAGCGGCGACGATGCGCTGCTTGTTGCGTGCGGTGACGGCTTCCGCCGCGTCCTCAAGCGTGTCGCGCGCCTTGACCTCGAAGAACACCAGGTCGTTACGGCGGCGCGCGACGATGTCGATTTCGCCAAACGGCGTTTTCCAGCGCCGCGCCAAAATCCGATAGGCCTTGGCAATGAGAAAAAGCGCGGCGCGGCTTTCCGCCGAAATGCCGAGCCGGAACGCCGCCACCCGCTCCTGCCGCGGCGGCGGTTTGGGCTGTGCGGCGTGTCGCAAGGGTCTAGCGGGGCGTCTCACGGTTCGGTCCTTGGCCTGTCTGGTTCGGCTGTTTCGTCAGCTCCAGCGCCTGCTGGTAGAGTTGGCGGCGCGGCAGGCCAGTCGCTTCGGCGATTTCAGCGACCGCATTCTTGAGCGAGCTTCGGGCGAGCGCCTCGCGCAGCAGCGCCTCGGTGTCGGCAGTGCTCGGTTGCTCCGATGCCGCGGCCGGACCGATGACGAGGACGATTTCGCCGCGGCTCTCGCCCGCTTCTCCGCCCTGCGCCAGCGTGCTGAGATCGCCGCGACGGATTTCCTCGTGCAGCTTGGTGAGCTCACGGCACACCGCTGCGTCCCTTGGGCCAAGGCCCGCCGCAAGGTCGGCCAGCGTTGCGGCAAGCCGCGGACCGGTTTCGAACAGCACGATGGTTGCGGGGATCGCTGCGAGTTCGGCGATGCGCGATCGCCGCGCGGCTTGCTTCGGCGGCAGGAAGCCGGCGAACAGGAACTGATCCGTCGGCAGGCCCGCAACCGCCATCGCCGCCAACAGTGCCGAGGGTCCGGGCAATGCTGTCACCGGGTGGCCCGCGTCCTGTGCGGCGCAGACGAGCTTGTATCCGGGATCGGAAACCAGGGGCGTGCCGGCGTCGGAGACCAGCGCAACGGCGGCGCCTTCCGCCAATCGGCGCAGCAACGCGGGCCTGGCCTTCGCGGCATTGTGGTCGTGGTAGGCCGCCAGAGGCACGGTAATGCCATACCGCTCGAACAGCTTACGCGAGACCCGCGTGTCCTCGCAGGCGATCAGGTCGGCCCCTGCCAGTGTGGCCAATGCCCGCAGCGTAATATCGCCAAGGTTGCCGATCGGCGTAGCAACAACGTAAAGGCCTCCCGCCAGACGAGGCACGTCAACCACGGTGCCACCAATAGAGTAGCGACGTTGGCTGCGATCTTGCGGCGTAGCCGCGCTGGGCGAACTGGCGGACGCTGGGGTCATGGCGGCGAATTTAACGCCATTTTCGGCCGACTTTCAGCACGAACGCAATTAATTATCCTTTTCATGCGGTTAACTATTCGCCCCCAAGATGACGAATTGTTATAAACCTATGCCCGTTGCGCAGGCAGAGGTGAGGGGAACCGCAATGTCCGCGGAATTGCAGGTTCGGGGGTCCGCGCCGGCGATGCCGACGCGGCGTCGGACGGTTGCCGCCTTGCTGGCGTCCAGTGCTGCCCTCCTCTCCGGATGCTCGAGCAGCTCCAGCCTGTTCAGCAATTCGCACTTTTTCTCGTCGACACCGCCGCCGCCGGCGCCGGCTGCAACCATTGGAACCGGCCAGGTCAAGGTCGGCCTGCTCCTGCCGGTATCGGCCGGAGGCAACGCCGGGCTTGCCGGCGAGGCGATGCGCAATGCCGCCGAGATGGCGCTCGCCGAATTCAATTCACCGAACATCCAGCTGCTCGTGCAGGACGATGCCGGCAACACCGACACGGCCCGAATCGTCGCCCAGCAGGCGCTCGACCAGGGCGCGCAGATCATCCTTGGTCCGCTGTTTGCGCAATCGGTCAATGTTGTCGGTCAGCTCACGCGACAGCGTAACATTCCGGTCATTGCGTTCTCGACCGACGCCAATGTGGCCTCACCCGGTGTTTATCTGCTGAGCTTTTTGCCGGAGTCCGATGTCGAGCGCATCGTTCAATATGCAAGTTCGACCGGTAAACGTTCGTTCGCCGCGCTGGTGCCGAGCAACCCGTATGGCACCGTGGTCGAAGCGGCATTCAGGCAAGACGTCGCGCGCCACAATGGCCAGATCGTCGCGCTTGAACACTATCCGCACGACAATGCCGGCATCGCGGCGCCGGTGCGGGCCGTGGCGCAGGTCGCCGCGCGCGCCGATGCGCTGTTCATCCCCGATGGCGGCGATGCGGTCCCTGGCGTGGTCCAGATGCTCGCGGCCGATGGCATGAATACCAAGCGCATTCAGCTTCTCGGCACAGGACTGTGGGACGATCCGCGCATCTACGCGATGCCCGCGCTCGACGGCGGGGTCTATGCGGCCCCGGATGCCGCCGGATATCGGAGCTTCTCCACCCGTTATCGGCAGCGCTTCAACAAGGATCCGGTGCGCACCGCGACGCTTGCCTATGACGCGGTCGCGCTCGTCGCCGCGCTGGTGAAAACCCAGCCCGACCCGCAGGTGCGGTTCTCGCCGCAGATCCTCACCAATCCGTCGGGCTTTACCGGCATTGACGGCCTGTTCCGTTTTCTGCCTAACGGCACCAACCAGCGCGGACTTGCGGTGCTGCGCGTCACCCGCTCGGGGCCGCAGACGATTTCGCCGCCGCCCCGCAGTTTTGGCAATTCAGGAATTTAACGCGCATTTCGCTCGTCATTGCGCGGCCGCCGGGCGCGCGCGACACAACTTTGGAAAATGCTGGGCGCAGTTGAGATCCCAGGCCTCGATGTCGATGCGGATCACGCGCTCGACCTCTGCCGGATAGTCCGGATCGCTCATCCGCCGGAATAGCGCCGGATCGTCATCGATGATGCGCGCCCGGCCCCAGATCTTCAGACGTCGTCCGCGCTCGTAGTCGATGATGAAGAGCATCACGCGATCGTTCTCCGAAAGATTTCCGGTGGTGATGTACTGCTTGTTGCCGGCGAAGTCGGCGAACGCCAGCGTGCGGTCGTCGAGCACCTTGAGAAAGCCTGGCGGCCCGCCACGGTGCTGCATATCCGGCCATCCATCGCGGCTCGCGGTACCGATGAAGAAACTGTCGGCGGCGCCGATATAGGCGGCAAGATCAGCGTTGAGGCGGTCGCGCGCCGGCTCTCTGTTCTTCGTCAGTTCCCCCAGCTCGCGGCTGCCGTAGCGCGTTTGCGCCGCTTTGACGGCGGGCGAAAACGCTATTTGGGTGAATGCGCGGGGCATTCGCTGCTCCTATCCGATAAATTGCTTTTGGACGTGAGCACATAGGCCGAATCTCCAGCCGTGATAATATGTGCATATTATGATAGATTCTTCCAGTCAGCGGGAGAATGCCGTGGATCGGATCGAGGATTATCGGGCCTTCGTCGCCACAGTCGAAAAGGGCAGCCTCACCGCGGCGGCGAACCAGCTTGGACGATCGCTGCAATCGGTCAGCCGGTCGCTGGCGGCACTGGAGCATGAGGTCGGCGTCGAACTGATCCGGCGCACGACGCGCCGTTCCAATCCGACCGATGCCGGGCTCGCGCTGTTCCGCCGGTTGAGTGCCGCGCTCGCCGACATTGACGCGGCCAAGCTTGAGGCCGCGAACCGCCGCGCGGAAGCAAGCGGAGTTCTGCGCCTCACGGCGTCGTCCGCGTTTGCTCCGCTCTATATCGTGCCGCATCTGCCGGCGTTTCTGGTGGCGCATCCGCGCGTCGAAATCGCTCTCGATCTGACCGATGCCTACGTGGATTTGATCGGCGAAGGCTTCGATCTCGCTGTCCGTATCGGCGAACTTCCGGATTCAAGTCTCAAGTCACGGCTGCTTGCGACGTCGCGTCGCGTCGTGTTTGCCGCGCCGAGCTACCTCGCCGCGTACGGCCGGCCGCGCCGCCCGGACGATCTCAAAAATCATCAGTGCATCGTGCGCACCGCCGCACGCGACGCCAACGCCTGGCCGTTCAAGACCGATGGGCGGATCAAGACCGTCAAGGTCGGTGGACGCTTCGCCACCAGCGGCGCCATGGCGGCGAACGCGGCGGCCGTGGAGGGGCTCGGCATCGCCAACGCGCCGCTCTGGCAGGTGCGTGCGCTGGCCGACGCCGCCAAGATCGAGGTGCTGCTGACGCGCTTTGAGCCGCCGCCCGTTGTCATTCACGCGGTCTGGCCGGCAACACGCGTGCTGCCGGCGCGGACGCAACTGTTCATCGATTTTCTGGCGAGGCGGCTCAAGAAGGAGCGGCTGTAATGATTTACGCCGCCAGATCGGCGACCACGGCGTCCAGCACCGGAAAGCCCGGCAGGGTCACGCGCAGACGCCCGGCCGGCGTTGTCTCTATGAGACCATGCTGGCGCAGGGCGGCGATGCGCTCCGGATCGAGCGGGCGGCCCGCGAGCTCGGCGTAGCGATCAAGCGCAATGCCCTCGGCGAGGCGAAGCCCCATCAACAAGAACTCGTCGCATATTTCCTCGCGTGTCAGCACCTCGTCGGTGACGAGGCCGTCGCCATGCGCCTCGACCTGCGCGAGCCAAAGTTCGGGACGCTTTTCAGTGACGGTGGCGTGCCGCTCGCCGTCGATATCGAGCCGGCCGTGCGCGCCGGGCCCGATGCCTGCATATTCGTGGCCGTGCCAATAGATGAGATTGTGCCGGCATTCGGCGCCGGGCCGCGCATGATTGGAGATTTCGTAGGCCGGCAGATCCCGGGCTGCGCAAACCTCCTGTGTCGTGTCGTAGAGCGCACGCGCGGTATCTTCGTCGGGCGTTTTAAGCTTGCCGGCGGTGTGCAGCGCGTAAAACGGCGTGTCCGGCTCGATGGTGAGCTGATAAAGCGACAGGTGCTCGCCGGCTTCGGCCAAAGCGCGCTTCAGCTCGCTCGCCCACGCGGCCGGAGTCTGGCCGGGCCGCGCATAAATCAAATCGAACGAGAACCGCTCGAACACTGAGCGCGCCACCGCAACGGCGTCCAGCGCGTCGCGCGCGGTGTGCAACCGCCCAAGTTCGGCGAGCGCGCGGTCGTCGAGCGCCTGCACGCCAAGCGAAACCCGGTTGACGCCGGCCGCGCGATAGCCGCGAAAGCGCTCCGCTTCGACGCTGGTCGGGTTGGCTTCAAGGGTTATCTCGGCATCGTCGGCGACGCGCCATTGCCGCGCGATCGAATTGAGCACGCCCGCAATTGTTGCCGGCTGCATCAGCGACGGCGTGCCGCCGCCGAAAAAGATCGTGGATACGGTTCGGCCGCGGCTCCGCTCGCCGACCGCCGTGATTTCCTTGTGAAACGCCCGCAGAAAGCGCGGCTCGTCGATCGGCTCACGCCGCACATGGCTGTTGAAGTCGCAATACGGACATTTCGACAGGCAGAACGGCCAGTGAATGTAGACGCCGAATTTTTTCTCGCTCTCTTCAACGCTGCTCAAGGCAAGCCTCCGCGAGTTTGACGAAGGCGCGGGCGCGATGTGACAGCCCCTTGCCGCGAGGCGGCAGGCCATGTTTCTCTTCGCTCGGCATTTCGCCGAACGTCCGTGTGTGGCCGTCGGGCAAGAACATCGGATCGTAACCGAAGCCTTGGTCGCCGCGCGGTGGGCAGACCAGCGTGCCATCGACGCGCGCTTCGAACTCCTCGGCATGCCCGTCCGGCCACGCGATGCAGAGCGCGGAGACGAATTGTGCTTTCCTTCGCTCGGGTGTTGTAGCGCCGCGCGCGCCCAGTTTCTGCTCGATCGTCTCCATGGCGCGCGGAAAATTCTTATCGGGGCCGGCCCACCGTGCCGAATAGATACCCGGCGCGCCGTCGAGTGCGTCAACCGCAAGCCCGGAATCGTCCGAGAATGCCGGCAATCCGGACGCCGTGGCGGCGGCTTCCGCCTTGATACGCGCGTTCTCGCGAAAGCTCATTCCGGTTTCGTCCGGTTCGGGAAGCTTGAGTTCACCCGCAGAGATGGCGTCGATACCGTAGGGTGCAAGCAGTTCGCGCATTTCAGCGAGCTTGCCGGGATTATGCGTCGCGATAACGAGCTTCCCCGTCAGTTTTCGATGCCCGGTAGGGTGAGACACACGCTTACCCGCACGCCATCTTCTGCAGATCGACGAGCTTCGTCACGCCTTTGCGGGCAAGCGCCAAGAGTGCGGTCAGCTGTTCTTCGGAAAACGGAACTTTTTCGGCGGTGGCCTGCACCTCGACAATGTTGCCGGAGCCGGTGAGAACAAAATTGGCGTCGGTTTCGGCTTGCGAATCCTCGGCGTAATCGAGATCGAGCACCGCCACGCCGCCGCAGATGCCGCAAGAGATCGCCCCGATGTGGTCGCGCAAAACTTCAGTCTCGATCATCTGCCGGGTCTTCATCCAGGCGAGGCAGTCGTACAGCGCAATCCACGCGCCGGTGATCGAAGCCGTGCGGGTGCCGCCATCGGCCTGAATGACATCGCAGTCGACGGTGATCTGGCGTTCGCCGAGTGCCTTGAGATCGACCACCGCGCGCAGCGAACGGCCGATCAGCCGCTGAATTTCAACGGTGCGCCCGCTCTGCTTGCCGGCCGACGCCTCGCGGCGCGTGCGCTCCAGCGTCGCGCGCGGCAGCATGCCGTATTCGGCCGTAATCCAGCCGCGACCCTGGCCTTTGAGCCAGGGCGGCAGGCGATCCTCCAGCGTGGCGGTGACCAGCACGTGGGTTTCGCCGAATTTCACAAAACAGGAGCCCTCGGCGAATTTCACCACGCCGCGCTCCAGCGATATCGGGCGCAACTCATCGGGCTGTCGGCGGCTTGGCCGCATGCGCAACTCCTCACTATCCCGCGGACCGGTGCCGTCCAGGCGGCCGGCAAGGGCGGGGCGCACGCTTTTAGGCGTTCTGATATGGTCGCCACAAGGGCATAGGCCGCAGGGAGACCGGTATGGCAACCGAAGTGACACAAACGCTGGCCAAATTCGCCGCCACGCTGCGCTATGACGATCTTCCCGATCGCGCCCGCGAGCATTGCAAGAACCTGCTGCTCGACGCGCTGGCCTGCGCCGTCGCCGGACGTCTGGGTGAAGAGACCAGCCAAGTGGCGGCGTTTGCGGCCGCGCTGGCGCAAGGCCGCGAGGCGAGCGTGCTGGGCGGGGGGTCGCTGTCGCTTGCCGGCGCAACGCTGTTCAACGCCTACCTCGTCACCGCGGTCACCATGTGCGACGTCTATCGGCCGACGCTGACCCACATCACGCCCGAAGTAGTGCCGCCGGCGCTGGCCATTGCGGAGCGCGACGGTCGCACCGGCCGCGAACTGCTCACGGCGCTGGCCGCCGGCTGCGAGGTGACGACACGAATCGGTCTTGGTCTCGATTATCCGAAATTCCGTGCCCGCGGCTGGCACGGACCCGGCATTCTCGGCCCGTTCGGCGCCGCGGCGGCTGTCGGCCGGTTGCTATCCTTTGATGCCGACACGATGGCGCGGGCATTCGGGCTCGCCGGCAGCCAGGCGGCCGGCACGTTCGCCGCCTGGGGCACGCCCACGGTGAAATTCCACCAGTGCCGCGGCGCCTTGTCGGGCCTGATGGCCGCGCTCCTGGCGCAGCAGCAATTCGTCGCCACGCGCGAGTTTCTCACCGCCAAGGATGGCGGCCTCTACAATGCCTATGTGGATGGCGGCCTGCCCGACGCTGCCACGGCGGGACTTGGTCAGCGCTGGGAGCTGGAGCAGATCGCGATGCGGCTGTGGCCGTCGGCGTCGCTCATCCAGGGCATGGCGACGGCGTTGTTCGACATCCTGGAGCTTCACCAGGTCGAGTTCGCCAAGGTCCGCAAGGTCCGCGTCGGCCTCAGTCCCGGTGCCTACAAGATGCATGGCGGCTTCGGCACCTACAAAGGCAAATTCGAGGCGCTGCTGTCGGCGCACTACACGGCCGCGGTGATCCTGCGCGATCGCGCGCTCACCTTGGCGCAGTTCGAGCCCGGCCGTTACGACGATCCCGAACTGCGGCGCTTCGCCGCCGAACGGGTCGAGGCCTACGGAGATGACTCGGTCGAGGGTTCGCAAGCCAAAATCGATATCGAGATGGCGGCTGGCGAGACGCTGTCGTCGCGTTGCGAGCATCCGCTGGGTTCATTCGAGAACCCGCTGTCGCGCACTCAGATCGCGCAGAAGTTCCGCACCTATGCGCGCGGCGTGCTGCCGGATGCCAATATCGCGGCCGTGATCGATGCGGTTGAGCACCTGGAGGATTTCGGCCCCGTCGGCGGCTTGATGAATCTTATACGCGCGGCGCCGCGCGCCATGGCGGCCGCGGAGTGATATTATATGCAGGCTCGCATCAGCGAGGACAGCCGTGACCAGCCATGACATTCCGCTCTCCGCGAACCAGCTGGGTCTCGCCCAGCTCAACGAGCGTTCGCGGGAAATCTTTCGCCGGATCGTCGAGGGCTATCTGGCGACCGGCGAGCCAGTAGGCTCGCGCAACCTGTCGCGCATTCTGCCGATGACATTGTCGCCGGCCTCGGTGCGTAACGTCATGTCCGATCTGGAACAGCTCGGACTCGTCTACGCGCCGCACACGTCGGCGGGCCGGCTGCCGACTGAGCTCGGGCTGCGCTTCTTCGTCGACGCGCTGATGCAGATTGGCGATCTCACCGAACAGGACCGCAAGGCCATCGAGGCGCAAGTGGCGGCCTATGGCGAGCCGAAATCGGTCGAAGCGGTGCTGACCGAAGCTTCGGGCCTGCTCTCGGGCTTGAGCCGCGCCGCCGGCGTTGTGCTGACCGCGAAAGCGAACCCGCGATTAAAGCACGTCGAATTTGTCCGGCTCGAACCGGCGCGCGCGCTCGTCATCCTGGTCGGTGAGGATGGGCAGGTCGAAAATCGGGTGCTCAATCTCCCGGCTGGCCTGCCGGCGTCCGCGCTGATCGAGGCCGGCAATTTCGTCAATGCGCGCATCCGCGGCCGCACGCTCGACGAGCTCAAGTCTGAAATCGAGACCAAGCTCAAGGAAGGCAAGGCCGAGCTCGATGCGCTCACCCAGAAAATCGTCGCCGCGGGTCTGGCGAGCTGGTCAGGCGGCGAAAGCGACGAACGTAAGCTGATCGTGCGCGGCCAGGCGCATTTGCTCGACGACCTGCGGGCGCTGGCCGATCTGGAACGTGTCCGGCTGCTGTTCGACGACTTGGAAACACGCCGCGAGGTGATCGATCTCCTCGGCCGGGCCGAGCAAGCCGAGGGTGTGCGTGTCTTCATCGGCTCGGAGAACAAGCTGTTCTCGCTGTCCGGCTCGTCGACCATCGTGGCGCCATACCACGACGCATCCGGCCAGATCGTCGGCGTTTTGGGGGTGATCGGGCCAACCCGGCTCAACTACGCCCGAATCGTTCCGATGGTGGATTACACCGCCAAGGTGGTGAGCAGGCTGCTAACCGGCCGCTAAGGCCTCTATGAACGCCGAAATCGGCCCATCGCTTGATTTTTCCCCTCCCAGCCCTGATATCCGGGGCATCAAGAAGGGGAAAACAAGGCTATGACGAAACAGTCCGCTCGCGAGGACGAGGCGGCCCAGACCGGCGACGGCGCCGCTGCGGCCGATCCGGCGCCGGCTGCGGCTGGGCCGGCCCCCGAAGGCGATCAGGCGTCGCTTGCCGCGGAGCTGAAAGACAGGCTACTGCGCACGCTTGCCGACATGGACAATTTGCGCAAGCGCACCGCCCGTGAGGTCGCCGACGCGCAGTCGCGCGGCATCACTTCGTTTGCCCATGACCTGCTCGGTGTCGCCGACAACATGCGACGCGCGCTCGATGCGGTGTCGCCGGAGGCGCGCCAGAGCGCGCAAGCTGCGGTGACGGCGCTGATCGACGGCGTGGAATTGACCGAGCGCGAGCTATTGAAGGCGCTGGAAAAGAACGGCGTGCGCCGCTTCGCGCCGCAGGGCGAGAAATTCGACCCCAATCTGCATCAGGCGATTTTCGAAGTCCCCGACGCGTCGGTGCCGGCCGGGCATGTCGTCCAGGTGGTTCAGCCCGGCTACATGATCGGCGACCGCGTTCTGCGCCCGGCTCTGGTTGGGGTGTCCAAGGGCGGCCCGAAGTCGGCGCCAACGTCTGCCACCAACGACAACGTCAGAATATAGCTGCCGGCGATCTTATTTAAACGTGATGCCGTCGCGGATCTCGCGCAGCCGGGGCAACTCCTTGTCCCAAATCTCGGCGCGCGACACGCCGATCATTTGCAAAAATGCGCCGCCGCCGAAACGCAGCCACTGCACCACCTTCAGATTGGCGCCGGTGGAAGCATCCTTGGCGGATGCAACAGTTTCGAATGCTTCCTGGCCATTGATGCGCACAGGCTCGGCCATCGTGACTTGTTTGTCTTTGATGCCATCGATGCTGTTGAACGCGTCCCGTGCCAGATTGGCGCGCTGGTTCGGATCACTCGGGCCGCCCGGCGCCGCCGTCACGATGAAGCGGGCATTGAATTCATATTCGGGCAGCCCATTGGTTGCGATCATGTGCGGGTACTCCGGCGCGTCGATCAACATCAGCGCCCGTCCCGGAATGACATTGCCGATGTGAAAGCCGGCTGTATCTCCGACCTTGAAGGGCAGGGCCTGGAGATAGTCGGTGTCGGGCACCTTCGCTCGCAGCGTCAGGCTGGCTAGCGCGGCACGCACCGCTGCGTCCGAGTAGACGCTGTCGTCTGCCGGGGCCTGAACGCTGACCGCAGCGGTGAGATCGTTGGTCGGCACCAACAGCAGCCACTTGCGGAACGGCTTCTTGTCGGGCGAAAGCTCGTTGCCTACGACAAGATCGGCCTTGCCGACGGCAAGCTGCATCGTGTCGCGTTTCACCACCGTGAGGCCTTGTTTTTTCAGCGTATCGTCTGCCAGTGACTCTTTCATCGCCGGATAGGCATTGGGGGGCATCACGCGAATGACGATGCCGGCGTTCTTTTCCGGATCCATGAAACCCGGAAACGTTTTGCTCACCACCATGCCGGGTGGCGGAACGAGGCCGACCCGCGATCCAACCGGGAAAACCACAGCGGCGGGCGCGGCAGGCTCGGCGCACAGCGCGGGTGGCGTGAGCATCAAGAGCGCGAGCGCGGCGGCAAACGCGCCGCTGGCGATGAATCTGATGTTGCGAATCGTCATGCCGGAGAGTCTCCGCTATCGCCCGCCAGAGATGAAACCTCGATGCCGGGGCGCGTGACCCGGCGCAGCGTCAAATTGATCCTGCCGCCCTGCGCAAGCGCAGTTGACGTACCCGGATAGATGCGGTCGACGCCGTGGAACGCAAGCCGATCCCTGCCGGCTAGCACCAGCGCGTCGCCGGAGTTCAATCGAAACGAACGGGTGGGATCGCTACGCCTAGGTCCGCCGATTCGAAACAAACAGGAATCGCCGAGCGACAGCGAGACGACCGGCGCATCGAAATCCTCTTCGTCGCGATCCTGATGCAGTCCCATCTTTGCCGCCTCGCCGTAAAAATTGATCAGACACGCTTGCGGGGGATGGCGGTAACCGCCGAGCTCGTTCCACGCCGCAATCAGCACATCGGGCATCGGCGGCCAAGCCTGTTTGGTGACGGGATGGTTGGGTTCATAGCGGTAGCCCGCCTCATCGGTGATCCAGCCGAGCGGACCGCAATTGGACATCCGCACCGACATCGGCCGGCCCGACTTCGGCATGCGCGGCGTAAACAGCGGCGCCGCTGCAAAAATCTGCTCCAATGTCGCGACCAACGCCATCTGCGCGCCGCGGTCAAGATAGCCCGAGTAAAGCCGCAGACCGCTCGACCCCGGAGCCGCGGCGGGCTGTATGTCCAGCGCCGTTTTGCCGGCCGGCATCATCGTATTTTACCACTCTGCGGGGTATCGCGCGCCATTATCTTTGCATTGCTGCAGGCCGGCATTGTGGCGCAACCCGGTCTGTCGGGCAAAACTCCGATCGAGGCATCGCGCCGCGCGAGCGGCCCGGCATTGCGGCACGGCGCTGTGGCCACTGCGCAGGCGATGGCGATGCCGGGGACAGAATCGCCATCAAGGGTCGTAACCCGGCACGACAACACGCTTTTTAGGTTGCGCGGAATCCAAAGTCTTGTGGATAGCGCGCGAACACGCCTTGCTCGCCGCGCACAGCTCAGGCGCAATGATGGTGGAAGAGTTGTGGCGTGGGGTGGCGTTTCATGGTTGCGGGAAATTCCGGTGCGTCGCGCACCAGGGTTCGTGAGTGCGTCTGTTGCGGAGCGGCTACAGCGACGCCCAGTATCCCGGCATGCTGGGATGATTGGAATTTGCTCCCAGAGGACTTGCGCTCGTCAATCGTCAAAAACTACGGCCGTCGTCAGATCAAAGAGTATACCGATGATCTGTTGGTCGCGGTGACGTTCTGGCGTCAGATCGGTGCGTGGCGCAGCAAGCTCCGCGAGAGGGTTCGTTCTGCGCTCCCGCCCAAAGCTCCCGCTGTCCCGATCGCGAGTGAAGAGCGCAACGTCATTGCACTCGCCGAACGGCGCCGGCCCCACGCAGTGCAGACCGACCCGAACTCGGATGACGGCTCGGAATACGAGCTGATCCGGCCAATGACAGCAGTCCGATAGGACTCCGCGGCTTCGGCGCCTGCCGGCAATCGAGCACGCCGGCGCGAAACGGCAGCAAGCTATGCGGCCCGACCTGCGGCGGCCTTTTCAGGAACGCGCCGGACGCTGTCGAGCGCATCCTGGACGCCGGACTCGCCCGCCTCGTGATATTCGGCGTCTTCGTTGACGTTCCAGACGTCGTAGAGCCGCGCACCGGCGAGGATGTTGCGTGCGGTCAGCATCGCCGTCATCATCGCGTGGTCCTGATTGTTGTAGCGGTGCATGCCGTTGCGGCCGACCACGTGCAGCGTCGGATAACTGCCTTCGAGGTCGCGCCGGATGACGGCGATGTTATCGGCGTAGCCTTCGTCGTAGACCGGATAGGCCTTGGCCTGACGCACGACGCAGGCGTCGACCACGTCGTCGGCACCAACAAGGCCGATCTGCGCGATTTCCCTCTTGGCCAACGCGATGAGTTCGCTGTCCGGTGCGTTCCACAGGCCGTCGCCCTCGAAGCAGAAATATTCGAGGCCAAGGCAGCTCATGCCCGCGGGCACCATTTCGGGCGACCAGGAGCGGAAGTTCTGGACGCGGCCGACCTTCACGCTCGGGTCGTGGATGTAAATCCAGTTGTCGGGGAAAGTTTCGCCTTTGCGCACCATCAGCGCGACGGTGAGGAAATCGCGGTAGCGCAGTGCGCGTGCGTGCAACAGTGAGATCGGCGTCGGCTTGATACGCTCGACCAGTTCGCGCAGCGGCGCCGAGCTGACAACATGGCGTGCCGAGTAGCTTTCGCGGCTGCCGTCTTCAAGCGCGACCTCGATGTGCCAGCGCTGCCTGTCAGCATCGTAGTCGAGTGCCACCAGCTCGCGGCCCATCTGGATGCGGCCGCCGAGCCCTCGGATTTTGCGCGCCGCCGCCTGCCACATCATGCCGGGGCCCTTGCGCGGATATTGGAAGCTCTCGATTAGCGTCTTGACGGTATCGCCGCCGGGGCCCGCTTTGCGGCGTAGCCGCAACGAGCGCGTCAGCGCATTGACGATGGCAGTGGCGAGGTCGAGGCCCTTGATGCGCTGCGCCGCCCAATCGGCGGAAATCTCATCGCACGACATGCCCCAGACCTTCTCGGTGTAGGTCTTGAAGAAGATCTGGAACAGCCGTTCGCCGAACTGGTTGCGCACCCACTGATGGAACGTGCGCGGCTGCGCCATGGGGCTGAACTTCGCGCGCGCGTAGGAGGCGAGGCACGCCACGCTGGTGAAGACGCCGAGCTTGACGAGCGCTTCGAACGCCTTGAGCGGGTAGGAGAAGAGTTTGCCGTTGTAATAGATGCGCGACAGCCGCGGCCGGATAATGAAATCGTCGGGTAGGAGTTCCTGCCAGAGCGCCACGACCTCCTTTGATTTGGAGAAGAAGCGGTGGCCGCCGATATCGAACAAAAAGCCCTTGTATTCAACCGTACGGCTGATGCCGCCGACATAGACCGGATCGCGCTCAATCGTGATGACCGAGCGGCCCTCCTTGGCGAGGCAGTAGGCCGCCGTCAGGCCGGCTGGCCCCGCCCCGATCACGAACACATCGGTGTCGGTGCTGGTATCGATTTTCATGGCGCGGCGATCAGGCGGGCTCGACCGGCCGGTGCGGCCGGAAGGCGAACAGGATTTGACCCGAGTAGGAGACGGCGGCGCCGGTGGCCGCGCCGCACAGCACTGCGAGTTGCGGGATGGCGCGGAATACGGTGACGACGAGCGCGGCAAAGACCGCGTAGCTCACCGCTTGCGCCGCCGCGGCGACGGCCGTGTAGCGCATGGCTTCATCGGACGGCCGGCGGCCGCTACGGTCGAAGGTCAGTGCCCGGTTGAGCCTCCAGGTGATCAGCGTCGCCACGGCCAGCGAGACAAGCCGCGCGGTGAGCGGAGGCACGCCGTGTCCGATGATGGCGGTGAACACCGCAAGGTCGGTAATGAGGCCAAGCCCGCCGACGCCAAGAAAGCGGATCGGACGCGGCAATACTTCCAGCAGACGGCGAACCGGATCCTCGATGGCGGCCGCCTGTGCGGGCGCTTCGATCTTCGCGGCGCCGAATTTTTCGACTTTGCCGACGCGCATTACGTCTCCCCGAGCAACGGCGGGCGTTCTGGCGCCGCGTCCGGCCGCTCATAGGCTGCCGCCCTTCGTCCAAGGCATCACTGCCAGCCTTTCCTTAATGGCCAGCTAGCGCGGCAGCGTTGTTGGGCGCTCGTGCCGGACACTGTTAAGAGAGCCTCACCGCGATGCCGGACCCGGCGGTCCGACGGGCGCCGACGGCCCAGCCCCGATCATGGAGTAAAGGGCCATGCATCGGCACTGCTGCCTTGCGGGCCGATCACTCCCTCCTATATGAGCCAAGGGTAATCGCTCGGACTTGGTGGGCGATGTGAGGCAAGATGGGGGTCGGATTGAGGGTGCCTTTGGGCCTGCCCGACCTGCCGAGAAAGAAGAGGATTAACAGCCATGGCTAAGGTCATTGGTATCGATTTGGGGACCACGAATTCATGTGTTGCCGTCATGGAAGGCAACACACCGAAGGTGCTGGAGAATGCGGAGGGAATGCGGACGACGCCGTCGATCGTCGCTTTTACCGATGAGGGTGAGCGTCTGGTCGGCCAGCCAGCCAAGCGCCAGGCGGTGACCAATCCGGAGCGCACGATTTTCGCGGTCAAGCGCCTGATCGGCCGGCGCTACGACGACCCGATGGTGGAAAAGGACAAGAAGCTCGTCCCCTACAAGATTGTCCGCGCCTCGAACGGCGACGCCTGGGTCGAGGTCGAAGGCAAGACCTATTCGCCTTCACAAATTTCCGCCTTCATCCTGCAGAAGATGAAGGAGTCCGCTGAAGCCTATCTGGGCTCCAAGGTCGAGCAGGCGGTGATCACCGTTCCCGCGTATTTCAACGACGCACAGCGCCAAGCCACCAAGGACGCCGGCAAGATCGCCGGCCTGGAAGTTTTGCGCATCATCAACGAGCCGACCGCGGCCGCGCTTGCTTACGGTCTCGACAAGCAGAAGACCGGCATCATCGCGGTCTATGACCTCGGCGGCGGCACGTTCGACGTTTCGATCCTGGAAATCGGCGACGGCGTGTTCGAGGTGAAGTCGACGAACGGCGATACATTCCTCGGCGGCGAAGACTTCGACATGCGGCTGGTCAGCTATCTGGCCGACGAATTCCAGAAGGAGCAAGGCATCGACCTGCGCCGCGACAAGCTGGCGCTGCAGCGCCTCAAGGAGGCGGCCGAGAAGGCCAAGATTGAACTGTCTTCGACGACGCAGACCGAGATCAATCTGCCGTTCATCACGGCCGACGCATCCGGGCCGAAGCATCTGACCATGAAGCTCACCCGCGCCAAGTTCGAGGCGTTGGTCGACGACCTGGTGCAGAAGACAATCGATCCGTGCAAGCAGGCGCTCAAGGACGCCGGACTTACCGCAGCCGAAATCAATGAAGTCGTCCTGGTCGGCGGCATGACGCGCATGCCGAAGGTCCAGGAGGTCGTGAAGCAGCTGTTCGGCAAAGAGCCCCACAAGGGCGTCAACCCAGACGAAGTCGTGGCAGTGGGTGCCGCGATCCAAGCTGGTGTGCTGCAAGGCGACGTCAAGGACGTGCTGCTGCTCGACGTGACGCCGTTGTCGCTCGGCATCGAGACGCTGGGCGGTGTGTTCACCCGGTTGATCGATCGCAACACGACGATCCCGACTAAGAAGGGCCAGGTGTTCTCCACGGCCGAGGATGGCCAGACCGCGGTGACGATCCGGGTGTTCCAGGGCGAGCGCGAGATGGCGGCCGACAACAAAATGCTCGGCCAGTTCGATCTGGTCGGTCTCCCGCCGGCGCCGCGCGGCGTGCCGCAGGTCGAGGTCACCTTCGACATCGACGCCAACGGCATCGTCAACGTGTCTGCCAAGGATAAGGGCACCGGCAAGGAGCAGCAGATCCGCATCCAGGCTTCCGGCGGTCTGTCCGAGGTCGACATCCAGAAGATGGTCAAGGATGCCGAGGCTCACGCCGAAGAGGACAAGAAGCGCAAGGCGGCGGTCGAAGCCAAGAACCACGCCGAAGCGCTGGTCCATTCGACCGAGAAGGCGCTCTCCGAACACGGCTCGAAGGTCGGCGACGCGGAGCGCCGCGCTATCGAGAACGGGCTCGCGGACCTCAAGGAGGCTCTCAAAGGGACCGACGCCGAGGCGATCACGGCGAAAGCCAACACGCTGGCGCAGGCCTCGATGAAGCTCGGCGAGGCAATGTACAAACAGTCCGGCGACCAGCAGCCGGGCGGCGGTGGCAGCGACGGCGGCGCCACTGAAGGCAAGAAGGACGACGTCGTTGACGCTGAGTTTACTGAAGTCGACGACGATAAGAAGAACAAGAAATCCGCCTAAGCCGGCGAGAGGTTTGATGCCGCAACGTACTGCCGATATCGTCACCCCCGGGCATTCCCTGGGGGTGTGTTTATTGGACGGTGCGTGTGAGGCCGTCGAGCCCGGATCAGCCGCGTCAGCACGGTTTTGGGCGCAGTCTTGGGCACGCTCTTGGGCACGCCCCGGAATGGCGGTAGGTTGGGCATCATTGGGTGGGGAGTGATGGCCAAGCGTTGCTACTACGAAAGCCTCTCGATCGAGCGGACCGCGAGCGATACCGAAATCAAAACCGCGTTCCGTAAGCAGGCGATGCAGTGTCATCCGGACCGCCATCCGGCTGACCACACCGCCGAGCATCGGTTCAAGGAGATCAACGAGGCCTACGAAGTCCTCAAAGACCCTAATAAGCGCGCCGCCTATGACCGCTTTGGCCACGCCGCTTTCGAGCACGGCATGGGGGGTGGGCCGACGGCCGGCTTCGGCGCCGATTTCGCCACGACGTTTTCCGACATCTTCGACGATCTGTTCGGCATGGGCGGAGGCCGCCGCGGGCGCGGCACCCGGCAGGAGCGCGGCGCCGATCTGCGCTACAACATGGAGATCAGCCTGCAGGAAGCGTTCGTCGGCAAGGCGGCGCAGATCCGCATTCCGACGTCGGTGACCTGCGATGCGTGCTCGGGTTCTGGCGCCAAGACCGGCTCCAAGCCGAAGGTCTGTCCGATGTGCGCCGGGCAGGGCAAGGTTCGCCACGCCCAAGGCTTCTTCACGCTGGAGCGCACCTGTCCGAATTGTCAGGGCCGCGGGCAGGTGATCGAGAGCCCGTGCGCGTCCTGCTCCGGCTCCGGACGCGTGACGCGCGAGCGCACTTTGTCGGTGACCATTCCTCCCGGTGTCGAGGACGGCACGCGTATCCGTCTCGCCGGAGAAGGCGAGGCCGGCGTGCGCGGCGGCCCAACGGGGGATCTCTACATTTTCCTGTCGATCGGCGCGCATCCGTTCTTTCAGCGCGAAGCCGCTGACCTGCATTGCCGCGTCCCGATCTCGATGGTGACGGCGGCGGTCGGCGGCGAATTCGAAGTGCCGACCATCGACGGCGCCAACACGCGGGTCAAAGTGCCTGAAGGCACGCAGTCCGGCCGGCGCTTCCGCCTTCCCGGCAAAGGAATGCCGGTGCTGCGCTCGAGGCAGAGCGGCGACATGTACGTGCAGGTCGTGGTTGAAACCCCGCAGAAGCTGACCAAGCGACAGCGCGAACTGCTGGCCGAATTCGACAAGTTGTCGTCGCATGAGACGCAGCCGGAATCCTCGGGCTTCTTCGGCAAGGTCAAGGAATTCATCGACGGTCTGGGCGGCCGCGCCAACTCCGCCTGAAAGCCCCGCTGGTCTTTGCCCCGCAAATGTTTTAAAAACGGCAAGATTTTGTCGTGTGAGCACCTATGCCTCTGCCGGCCTTACAGAATTTCGAGCGTACGATCGAGCGTACGATCGAGCGGCAGATGCGGCTCCTGGAAGCCAAAAAATATCTCATCGAGCGCAAGATCGGACGGCATTTCCGGCTGTTCGAGGAAAAGCGCGACGGCATAGGCAAGAAGATCGAAGAGCGAATTCGCCAGTTCGAGCGCAAAAAAGGCATTCGGCTTGACGATGAAGTGCGCTTTATTCGCTCGTGGCTGAAACGGCCGCTGTCGATCGGCGCAGTGACGCCATCCGGGAAGATGTTGTGCCGGGCGATGGCGCGTTACGTCGACCCAAACAGCGACGGGCCCGTTGTCGAGTTGGGGCCGGGGACCGGCCCGGTGACCGAGGCCCTGCTGGAAGCCGGCGTCTCGCCATCGCGCCTGGTGCTCGTCGAATTCAACCCGAGCTTTTGCCGAATTCTGCGGGCGCGCTACCCCGACGCTACCGTCGTACAGGGCGATGCATATAGCCTGCGCCGGCTGCTGGAGACGCTGCTCATCCAGCCGGCAACTGCCGTCGTCTCTGGCCTGCCGCTGGTGACAAAGCCCATCAAGGAGCGCTTGCGATTGATCCGCGATGCCATCGACTTGATGGCACCGGGCGCGCCGTTCGTGCAGTTCACCTATTCGGTGGCGGCGCCGCTGCCGAAGCGGCTCGGCGAGTTTGCGGTCGAAGCTTCCGAACGCATCTGGATGAACATCCCTCCGGCGCGGGTGTGGGTGTACCGGCGGGCAGGTTGACAGGGATAAGGAAACAGCCATCAGGGATCAGGTAGGACTACAAGCTCCTGATCCCTGATGGCTGATCGCCGATACCTGTAATGCCTGCTCCCAAAATCCTCGTCATCCCCGGTTCGCTGCGCACTGGCTCGCACAATGCGCGGCTCGCCGCGCTGGCCGCCAAGGAGCTGGTGCTGGCCGATGCCGAGGTGACGCAAATTTCCTTGCAGGATTACCCGCTGCCGCTGTTCGATGCCGACACGATGGCCGCAGATGGATTGCCGCCCCGTGCGTTGCAATTGCAGCGCATGATGGCTGCGCATCAAGGCGTCTTCGTCACCAGCCCCGAATACACCGCGTCGGTGACGCCGCTCTTGAAAAATACGATCGACTGGGTGTCGCGTGCGCGCGTGCGCGGCGAAGCGAACTATACGGCTTTCAAGGACCGCGTCTTCGCCATTGGGGCCGCCTCGAGCGGCGCGGGCGGAGGCATGCGCTCGCTGATGGCGCTGCGCCACATTCTTGAACTCGGATGCGGTGCGCTGGTTATTCCGGAGCAGGTTAGCGTCGCCAATGCGGCGGACGCGTTCGATGACATGGACAATCTCAAGGACGAATGCGCCGCCGCGGCGCTCAAGGCGCTGGCCCGCCGCATGGTCGAGGTGACGCGCGCGCTGGCGCGAGGAGATTAAAGCGATGCCGCTTGAGTCGCGCCAGCGTTTGATCGTTGCGCTCGACGTCCCGTCGGTCGAGGCGGCGCAGGCCCTGGTGGCGCGGCTCGGCGACGCCGTCGTGTTCTACAAGATCGGCTATCAGCTCGCATTCGCCGGCGGGCTTGCCTATGCGCCGATGCTGGCGGACGCCGGCAAGCGCGTGTTTCTCGATCTCAAACTCCACGACATCGGCAGCACGGTCGCCGAAGGCGTACGCAGTGTCGCGCGGCTAGGTGCGAGTTTTCTCACCGTGCACGCTTACCCGCAGACCATGAAGGCTGCGGTCGAGGCGCGGCAAGGCGATTTGCGCATTCTCGCCGTCACGGTGCTCACCTCCTATGACGATTCCGATCTGGCCGCGGCCGGTTATCGCGCGCCGGTGGCCGAGCTTGTTGCCGCGCGCGCCGCGCAGGCGCGCGACATTGGCGTCGATGGCCTTGTGTGTTCGGCCGCCGAGGCCTCGAAGGTGCGTCCAATCGCGGGCAGCAAGCTCGCGCTGGTGACGCCCGGCATCCGGCCGGCGGGCGCCGATGCGGGCGACCAGAAGCGCATCATGACGCCGGCGCGGGCGATTGGCGCCGGCGCCGATTATCTGGTGGTCGGGCGGCCGATCATTGCCGCTGCCGATCCGAAGGCGGCCGCACGGGCGATCGTCGAGGAAATTTCACGAGCAGAAAACTGAAAAGGGAGAGCTCACATGGCGAGGGGCTATTGGGTCGCGCGAGTCGACGTAAAGAATGAAGACGGCTTTAAGCCCTACGCGGAAGCCAACGCGGCGATCTTCAAGAAATTCGGCGGGCGCTACGTGGTGCGCGGCGGCAAACACGAGGGTATGGAAGGCAGCGCGCGCTCGCGCAACGTGGTGATCGAATTTGCCGATTACGCGACCGCGATGGCCTGCTACCGCTCGCCCGAGTATCAGGAGAATATCCAGCGCCGGCAGCCGCATTCGACGGTCGATCTGATCGTCATCGAGGGCTACGACGGCCCGCAGCCGTAATGCTTCGTCATTGCGAGGAGCGAAGCGACGAAGCAATCCAGGGCCGCGCACGCAATGTGGGTCGCCTTGGATTGCTTCGCTGGCTCGCAATGACGCGTTTTCGATCCATTAGGAGCAAGCGATGCCCAAGGGCTATTGGATCCCGCATATCGACGTCAGGAATCTCAACGGTTACAAAGACTACATGGCGGCGACGCCGCCGGCGCATGAGAAATATCATGGCGTCGCGCTGGTGCGCGCCGGCAGGACAGAGGTTGTCGAGGGTCATCAGCGTTCGCGCAACGTGCTGCGCGAATTTCCCGACTATGCCGCCGCGATCGCCTGTTACCGTTCCGACGAATATCAGCGCGCACGTCCGTTGCGACTCGCACACTCGCAATGCGATTTCATTATCGCCGAGGGATTCGACGGCCCACAACCACAGCCGCCGCAGGGGGCGTTACCTCCGGCCCCGACGGCGCGCAAAGGGTATTGGATCGGGCATAGCGATGTGACCGATTTCGAAAGCTACAAGCGTTACATGGCGGCCGACCAGCCGCCGATCGGCCGGTTTGGCGGCCGCTATCTGATCCGTGGCGGCAACCAGGAAGTCACCGAAGGCAAGGCGCGAAGCCGCACCGTGGTGCTGGAATTTCCGAGCTACGAGGCGGCGCTCGCCTGCTATCGCTCGGACGAATATCAGGCCGCCAAGAAATTCCGCGACGGCAATGCCGAACTCGATCTCGTCATCGTCGAGGGCTATGACGGACCAAAGTTCTAAAGCTTTCTTCCTCCGCAAAGCCCCGCTATATCCGCATTAACCGGGAGAAAAGCCGATGGACGACATGCGGATCGTGATTGCCGGCGCGGGCGGGCGGATGGGCCGCACGCTCATTAACGCGGTCGCGGCGAGCAAGGGTTTGACCCTGGCCGGCGCCGTGGAAGCCGAAGGTTCGGCGGTGATCGGCCGCGACGCGGGCGAGATCGCCGGCCTCGGACCAAACGGCATCAAAATCACGAGCGACGTTGCGACCGCACTCAAAGGCGCCGACGGGCTGGTCGAGTTCACGATTCCCGCCGCGACGCTTGTCTTCTCCGAGCTGATTGCCGCCGCCGGCCTAGTCCACATCATCGGCACCACCGGCTATTCGGTCGAAGAGGAGAAAATCATCGCCAAGGCGGCGAGCCGCGCGACAATCGTCAAGGCCGGCAATTTCAGCATGGGCGTCAATCTCCTGGTCGCGCTGACCAAGCGCGTCGCCAAGACGCTCGACAATGCTTACGATATTGAAATCGTCGAGATGCACCACAACAAGAAGATCGACGCGCCATCCGGTACCGCACTCATGCTCGGCCGCGCGGCCGCCGCCGGCCGCGGCGTCGACCTCGAGCAGCATTCCGCGCGCGGCCGTGACGGCGTCACCGGCGCGCGCCACGCCGGCGACATCGGCTTCGCGTCGCTGCGCGGTGGCACCGTGGTGGGCGAGCACAGCGTCATCTTTGCCGGACCGGCCGAGCGCGTCGAGCTCACCCACCGCGCCGAGGACCGCATGATCTTCGCCCGCGGTGCGCTGCACGCAGCGCTCTGGGCGCGCGGCCAGAAGCCGGGGCTTTATTCGATGACGGATGTTCTGGGGCTGGGCGACTCGTAAGACGGGCGGGCGGAATGCCGCAGGTCACACTCAAACAAAAGATCGGCATCGTCGCGCTCATCGTCTTGGGCGTTGTCGTGCTGTTGGGCGCGCGTGAACTCGCGGCGACGGCGCCCCCGCTCGGCGCCCCGCGCGCGGTTGGGCCGATCGTTCTTATTGCGCTGGGCACATTTTGTTTGGTCGCCGCCGGCCTCATGGCCCGTAAGCTTATGCGGTAGCGTGTGCCGGCTGATTATCGGGGGACACCTATGACCATCCGTATCGCCGCCGTCGAAGTGAGTCATTGGCATGCGCTCAACGACGCGGCCTATCTGCGCCATCTCGTCGCCATGCCGGACGTCGAACTGGTCGGCATCCAGGACTCCGATCCCGCGCTCGTCACCAAGCGCGCGGCCGAGGTGAAAAACCCGCCGACATTTACCGACTACAAAAAAATGCTGGCCGAGCTGCGCCCGGATTTCGTCGTCGCGCTCGGCCGCCACAGCCAGATGGCGGCCATCGCTCACGATTTGCTCGACGCCGGCTATCCGTTTCTGATGGAAAAGCCGATGGGGCTGAACGCCGCCCAACTGGAGCCGGTGGCCGAAAAGGCAGCGAAGCGCAACGCATTTGTTGCCGTCCCGCTGGCGCAGCGCTATGGGCCGTTTGCGCGACGCGCCCGCGACCTGATGGCGGCTGAGCGCATCGGTCCGTTGTCACATGTCTATGTGCGCATCAACCGGCCCGGCCCCGCGCGCTACAAGGCCTGGGACTGTCCGTGGATGTTCGATCCCGCCGAAGCGGGCGGCGGTTGCCTGCGTAATCTCGGCTCCCACGGGCTCGACATGTTTTTGCATCTCACCGGCGAGGAGGCGCAGGTGACCGGAGCACAGGTCAGCTGGCGCGCCCATAAGCTCGCAGTCGAGGATTACGCCTCGGTGACGCTGCGCTCGCAAAGCGGCGTGCTCGGCACCGTCGAGGTCGGCAATGGCTTTCCGCGTGACGGCACCGACGGCGAGTGGAAGCTCGCCGGCCGCGATGCCATTCTCACCATGAAGGACGGCGTCCTAAAACTTGCGACCGCGGCCGGCGACGAGATGCTGCCGGGCAGCGACGTCACCGCGCCGTATTTCACCACGCTCCGCGATGCGCTCGATCATTGGCAACAGGGCAAAGCCCCGCCGATCGGCGTGCAAGGCTGCTTACGCGCCGTCCGCCTGATTGATCAGGCTTACGCGTGCGCGAACAAGGTTGGCTGAGGGCGACGTCCAGGGTTTGCTAAGAGGAGGAGGAAGAATGTCTTGGGTGACTCTACTCGGCTACGCCGCCTCGGCAGCCGTCCTCGTGACGTTCTGCATGAATACCATGATTCCGCTGCGTGTTATCGCTCTCGCCAGCAACGTGCTGTTCATGGCCTACGGCTATGCCGATCACCTTTATCCGGTGCTGCTCCTGCACGCGATCCTACTGCCGGTGAACACGCTGCGCCTGGTGCAGTTCTATCGGCTGGTGCGCGAGATGCGTGAAGCACCGCGCAAAGATCTCTCGGTTCAAACCCTGCTGCCGTATATGGCGCGGCGAAAGTTTAGCGTTGGCGAAGCGCTGGTGCGCAAAGGCGAGCGGGCAGACCGGCTTTATTACCTGGTGGATGGCGAAATCGAGGTCATTGAATTCGGCAAGGTGCTCCACCCGGGCGTGATGGTCGGCGAGATCGGCGTGTTTGCGCCGGACCAACAGCGCACCGCCACCATCATATGCCGGACCGATTGCAACGTTCTCGAACTCACGGAGAGCAAGGCGAAGCAGCTTTATTTTCAGGATCGCTCGTTCGGATTTGCGGTGCTGCAGCTGATCATCGCGCGGCTGGTTGAAGACACCGAACGCTTGATGCAAGCTGGAACTGCCAACTTGGCAGACTTCGATATTGTCGTGAATAGTGCTGCGCCGGCCGCTTAGGTTCTGTCAATAATTAAGTCATACAGTGTTTCTTGGACGTGATTGTTTTGGTTTGTTTGGGAAGATCGTGTAGTTCCAATCGCCGTGGAATGCGTGAGGAGAGATATTGACGGCGGCAAGTTGAGCATCGGAGATTTTGACGGCTTTGGGGTACTTTCGTTCGTCGAGCTCGGCGCGCACCTTCAGCCCGGCGTCGGTTGTTGTTGCGGCGATCAGCTGGACGATGGTGCGATAGCTGCGCAACGGCTTGCCCCGCCAGTTTATGGTGATGAACGAGAACAGGCGATGCTCTATCTTGTTCCACTTGCTGGTGCCGGGCGGCAGATGACAGACCGTGATGGGCCGCTTGAGCTCATTAGCCAGTTTCTCAAGCTCGACCTTCCACAGGCGCACGCGATAGCCGTTGCTGCCGCCGCCGTCGGCGCAGATCATCAGCCGCGAGGCCTTGGGATGGGATTTCCGGCCCATGGTCCGCCACCATCGGCGGATCGCGTTGACGGCGAAGCTGGCGGTGTCGTGATCGGTCCCGACGCTCACCCATCCCACATTGTTGGCAATGTCGTAGACGCCGTACGGCACGGCGCGGGCGAGCTTGGGGTCGATGAAGTCATGGACATTGACCAGCTCGGGCTTGCCTTTGGGCCGCCATTCCCGGCCATTGTTCTTGAAATTGCCCACCAATTCCTTCTTCTTGGTGTCCACCGAGATGACAGGCTCGTGCGCCGCCAGGAAGGAAACGGCCTGCGCGTTGATGTATTGAAACTGTGCGTCGCGATCAATGTGCCCGCTGCCTTCCCGTGTTTTGCTGTTGGCCTGCAGACGGTAGCCCATCCCTTGCAGAAGCTCGCCGACAACCGTGTGGCTGACTTCGTGCCCTTGCCTGGCAAGCTCTCCGGCAAGCGTACGCAGGCTTCTGCTCGTCCACAACAAGGCCCTGACCGGGTCGCCCCGTGTCGCCGGTGCGACCAGCGCTCTGAGATCGGCCACAAGCGTGGCATCCGTCGAGGCTTTGGCCTTGCGCCCGGCACCCGCCCTGCGCACACGTCCGGGCGGAGCCGCGAGCTTGTCCCGAATGTCAGACACTCCGCGGTAAATGGTGGAGCGCGCCAGACCACTGATCTGCGCCATCGCACTCACCCCGCCATGGCCCAGCAACCGGGCCTCCAGCGCCACAAACCGCCGTCGGCTCTGCTCATCCAACACCGCCGCCATCTCCCGATAGCGTCGTCTTGCCGTGCGCATCTGCAATGAGCGAATCATCCTCCAACGCTACAAACCGCGACTCCTTCCGGGGAATCCCCCAGAACCAATATTTGCCCGTCCGTGACAAATTCGACTCACTCATTCCCTGACGAGCCCTTAG
>Ga0208849_1000172_pt1 | contig 63423 bp, 61 predicted proteins | sample NGESurdeep072012_10_FD_184470 | JGI IMG/M metagenome (GOLD analysis project Ga0208849, IMG submission 184470) | Arctic peat soil microbial communities from Barrow, Alaska - NGEE Surface sample 53-3 deep-072012 (SPAdes) | ecosystem: Environmental > Terrestrial > Soil > Wetlands > Peat ...
GATGTCCATTCGATCTCTCCTCGGAAGTAGATTGCTCAGCACAATCAGCTTCTCCGGTTTTGGTCGAATGGACAACGTGTTGAAAGATCACAGGCACCCTCTTGAGTCCGCAAGAGCGAGTCACTTGGCGTGATATTGGCACTACACCCTATGATCTTACCCCCCAAACTCGGCATCATCGCTGGCAACGGACGCTTCCTGTTCCTAGCGCCCAAGCTGCGCGGCAGTTGTGGTCGCGGCGATCCGCCTTCTTGCTTCGTTCTAAGTGCTCTGCTAGGCTCGGCTTGTGACTGAACTGTTGGAAAATGCTCTGCGCAAAGTGGCCGCTCTTCCTCGGGAGGAGCAGGACGCGATCGCCTCGCAGATTCTCGAAACTCTCGAGGACGAGACCGCCTGGAAGGAAAAATTGGCGCGCACACAAGACAAGCTGCACGGTCTCGCTCGTGAAGCCCAGCGCGAACACCAGCGTGGCGAGACTCGTCCTATTGATGAAATCTTGTGATCGAATCGCGGGTTACGCGTTCGTTCCGCGCCGCTTTTGCCGCTCTGCCCGATGAGATTCAGGCCCGTGCGCGCCGGGCTTATCACCTTTTCCGTGACCACCCTGAGCACCCGAGCTTGCGATTCAAGAAGGTTGCCCAATTGGAGAATGTCTACTCAGTCCGCATCGGGCTGGGCTACCGTGCTCTGGGTGTTCTTGAAGGCTCGACGGTGATTTGGTTTTGGATTGGCTCTCATGCGGATTATGATCGCTTGATTTGAGTTCCCAGCAAGGAAAGATGGCCTCACTCCGAGGTTCCCCCAGTCCGCATAACAGGAACTGCAACTGCAGAGTCAACGGCGTCGGACGGGAGTGTCCGACCCACACGAGGTGATTTAGTTACAATCTCTCTGGTTGACCCTACACCCCAAACTCGGCATCATCGCGGGTAACGGACGCTTCCCGTTCCTCGTGCTCGATGCTGCTCGTGCGCAAGGCTACGAAGTTGTGGTTGCGGCGATCAAAGAGGAAAGTTCTCCGGAGATCGAATCCTGCGGCGCAACTGTGCACTGGCTTTCGCTGGGAGAACTTTCGAAGCTCATCGAAACTTTCCATCGCGAAGGCGTTACTCGCGCGGTCATGGCGGGACAGGTGAAGCATAAGCAGATTTTTTCCGCCATTCGACCTGACTGGAGGCTTGCTAAACTTTTGCTTTCGCTAGGAACCCGCAACACTGATTCATTATTAGGAGCGGTGGCGAAAGTCCTGGCTGATGAAGGCATCGTTCTCGAAAACTCGACATCACTGCTGGAACCGCTTCTCGCCAGGCCCGGGGTTTTGACGCAGCGCTCCCCCTCCGAGCCGGAGATGAAAAATATTGAGTATGGCCGTGCCGTTGCCCGTCCTCTTACACATTTCAATGTGGGACAAACAGTGGTCATTGCAGAAAATGCGTGTGTAGCGATCGAGGCAATGGAGGGTACTGACGCTACAATTGAACGGGCTGGACAACTGATGGCGTCACTCGAATTGGGCGGTTCACTCGATCAATCGTTCTTAAGCAGAGAATTGACGGTGGTAAAGGTCTCAAAGGCTGACCAGGATATGCGTTTTGATGTGCCGATTGTGGGAGTTAGAACGATTGAGGTAATGCAGATAGCCGGGGCGAAATGTCTCGCGCTCGATGCGGGGAAATGTTTGTTGATAGACGGAGCCGAAGCGATTGTTTCAGCTGCAAATGAGGCTGGCATTGCAATCGTGGCTGACTGAAACAGTCTGCGGAAAGAGTTACGGCGCGGCTGAAACAGGCTGAAAAAATACGGAGATTGTGCGAAAGGGGAAGGTCCCGGGTGGGATGAGTCTTTCCGCAGCCTGTCCAAACGGTTTTAGAGGATGAGCTTTGATGTGTTTGTCTGAAACTGTTTTCTGGCAAGGATTACGACATTTACTTCATGCTGCACGGAGCGGTTCAGCACGCGCTTTATCACGCGGGACAAATGGCAATATTGAAGAAGGCTTGAGTAGAATAATAATCCTGTCCAAGGAGCATGCATTCTGAAAAGCAAAGAGACTATTAACGTTGCTGTTATCGGGGTAGGAGCGTTTGGGCGCAACCACGCGCGTGTGTATCACGAACTTTCGAAACAGGATGAATCGGTGCGGCTGGTTGGCGTCGCGGACCCTGACATATCGCGCGCCGATGCGGTAGCGCGAGAATTTGGCTGCCGCGGATTTGGCTCCGTTGACCAGTTAATCAGCACTCACAGCGAAGTCCAGGCCGCTTCTGTCGCGGTCCCAACTACGCAGCATCGCGAAGTCGCCGGGGCATTGATGGAGGCGGGGATAGACGTTCTCATTGAAAAGCCGGTGGCGACTTCTGTAGTCGAGGCCAACGAATTAATCGAAATCTCTCAGAAATCCGGACGGATAGCACAGGTTGGACATCTGGAGAGATTCAATCCCGCAGTGCGAGCTACGGTACCTTTAGTTACGAAGCCGATGTTTTTCGAAGTGCATAGGTTGAGCGTTTTTACATCGCGCTCGCTTGATGTGGATGTGGTTCTTGACCTGATGATCCACGACCTGGATGTAGTTCTATCGTTGGTAAATTCGCCGGCGCGTGAAATTCGCGCCGTAGGCCTGCCAATTCTGTCTGACAAAGTGGATATCGCGAACGTTCGAATCGAGTTTGAATCCGGCTGCGTAGCCAACTTCACGGCAAGCCGAGTTTCTACGGAACGGGTTCGAAAACTCCGCTTCTTCCAGCCACAGCAATATGTTTCTGTTGACTACGCGCGGCAGGATGTAATGGTTTTCAGCCTGGGAAAAGAAGGACGCGATTTCGGAAACCCGTCGGTCAATCCGCAAATCAACGTCGCAAAGCCTGCCGTCGTGGCGGAGGAACCGCTTCACGCCGAATTGAGGTCGTTCCTGGAATGTGTGCGGGAAAGATCGAAGCCCGTTGTTTCGCTTGAATCAGGGCGCAACTCGCTCTCGTTGGCGCTGGACATCGTGGGTGCAATGAGCGACCACAGCGAGCGCACCAATCTGAAGCACTTCGAAATGGCCGAATGACGGTTTGGTAGTGGCTCAGTCTAAACAAATTTCTCTCTTGCGGACCACTATCCGAGCAAGTTTACTTTGTGTAGACCCGCGAAGGGCCGACTTTCGGTCCACGAGGGCGTTTTAAAGCGCCGGACTGCACATGAGTGAGTGCGAGTCTCCTCTGACATTCAGCGATACTCGAAAATGATCATGTCCGAAAACCGCTAGTTTATCTCTGTGGCGAGTGCGAAAATCCAAGCATGGAGTTGCCTGACCTTCGAGTCTGTTATCGAGCTTTGCAGAGCAGGGACTCCCGCTTTGATGGTCTGATGTTCGTCGGCGTCACATCTACGGGTATCTACTGTCGCCCTGTATGTCCGGCGCGTACTCCTAAACTTGAGAATTGCAAATTCTTCGGTTCGGCCGCAGCCGCGCAGGATGCCGGATTCCGTCCATGCCTTCGCTGCCGCCCGGAGACGGCTCCGGACTTCGCTTCGTGGCGTGGCACTTCGAATACGGTCTCTCGCGCCTTAGCTCTCATCGCGGAAGGCGCCCTGGATGGCGAGGGGGATAGCGTTGAAAAGTTGGCGGAGCGCTTGGGTCTGGGAGGGCGTCAATTGCGGCGCTTATTCCTCCAGCATTTGGGTGCGTCCCCTATTTCGGTTGCGCAAACACGACGAGTTTTATTTGCGAAGCAGCTCATCCATGAAACGCAGATGCCAATGACCGAAATTGCCATGGCTGCGGGATTCAGTAGCTTGCGGCGATTCAACGAAACGTTTCTCAAGCTGTTCCTTCGTCCTCCCAGCGCCTTACGGAGAAAGAGCACCGCGAGGCGGGAGGAGAGGGAAGTCGTACTGCGGCTTCGCTACCGTCCGCCCTACGACTGGAACTGTATGCTCGACTTTCTGAGAGAGCGCGCGATTTCAGGTGTGGAAATTGTTCAAGACGGACGCTATCTGCGCACGGTCGAAGTAGATGGGAAAATGGGAAGCATAGAGGTGTCTCACCTTCCCGAGCGACAGAGTCTTGCCGTCAGTATCCGCTTCCCAGATGTCAGGCTTTTGCCAGCAATCGTCGCCAGGGTACGCCGCTTATTTGATCTCGGAGCTGACATCGAGACGATTGATAATCATCTGTCCAGCGATCCGGTGCTCGCTCCATTGGTGGCGAAGCGTCCTGGATTGCGGGCTCCCGGCGGTTGGGATGGCTTTGAAATAGCTGTGCGGGCGGTCCTGGGTCAGCAAATCAGTGTAGTCGCCGCGCGCCGATTGGCTGGCCAACTCGTGGCGTTACATGGCCGGGTTGTGCCGAAGCCCTTCCTGATTCATCCGGACTTGTCTCATATATTTCCGACAGCGAAGCAGCTCGCCTCGGCTTCCTCTATTGGCCTGGCCATGCCGGGCGTGCGCTTAATCGCATTGAAAGCGATCTCCGAGGAGGCACTGGCCGATCCAAATTTATTCCGGGCGCTCAGCAGCGTTGAGGAGGCAGTCACCCGGCTGCGAGCGATTCGAGGAATTGGCGAATGGACCGCACAATACATTGCCCTTCGGGCTATACGAGAGACGGACGCCTTTCCGGCGACTGACCTTGGATTGCTCCGCAGCGTGGCTTCCATGGATGGAAAGAAAGGAACGTCGGCAAGCCTTTTGAGTCGCGCCGAATCCTGGCGACCGTGGCGCGCCTATGCAGCACAACATCTCTGGGCTGCCGAGAGTAGCGCTCCCCGGTAGGCAGCTGTGTGTTTCACATTGACCGTCGGCTGGAGCATCTCAGAGTTACAAGGCAAACGTATTGCTAGAGAAAGGAAAATAATTATGAGTCTCTACTACAAGATGACCGACTCGCCCGTCGGAAAGCTGAAACTGGTTGCAAGTGACAAGGGTTTGGTAGCCATCCTCTGGGAAGACGACAGTCCGCGTCGCGTCCGCCTTAGCGAACCGATTGCCAATGAACACCATTCCGTCATCGTGGAGACGGAGCGGCAGCTTGGTGAATACTTCGCCGGGAAACGCAAAACCTTCTCCGTTCTTCTTGATATCAGAGGCACTCGCTTCCAAAAAGACGTGTGGGGGGCCTTACTTGCCATACCGTTTGGAGAGACGAGAAGCTATGGGCAGCTTGCGAAGCAGTTAGGAAACCCGAAAGCTTCGCGTGCCGTTGGCGCTGCGAACGGAAGAAACCCGATTTCAATTATCGTGCCTTGCCATCGCGTGATCGGATCGTCAGGAAAACTTACGGGCTTCGCTGGCGGACTTGAAGTGAAGGCTCGTTTGCTCGGCCTTGAGAAGTAGGGACCCGACCGTCAAATCAGTACCGCGTGAAAAGCAACTGTTGTTGATTCGCGGGGCCGCTCGTATTCCTCCGCCGCGGCTCGGCTATTTCAAACTTTCCACATACGCGATTAAGGCTTTCAACTCGTCCGGAGGAAGATCAATGGGGGGCATGCCGCCAGCGGTCATCTTCGCTGTGGGATGTTTGAATAGTTCGGCGACTTGAGCGGAATCGAGTTTTGTCGAGAGGCCGATCAGGGCCGGAGCGGCGGCTGTGCCTACTCCATTATCTCCATGGCACGCGTTGCAGGAGTGCTCTTCGAATATCGTTTTCCCTTTGGCGGCCAGCGGATCAGCGAGCGTCCCATTTATAGCAATGAGGGACGCGGAAGAAAGCTCCGGCTCGAATGGCTTGCGCGCGTAAGCGTCCTCCTCGGCTCGCTGTTTCGCCAATTGCTGTGCGACTCCATTGTCATGGCGGTCCAAATACTGGCTGCGCAAACCCAATCCAACAAGCGCGAACACTACGAATGCGTACGCTCCCATTGCAATCGGGCGTTTCCACGGGCGCCTTTCGACGCTGCGATCAAGAAACGGAATTGCGAGGATTGCCAGAACCACGACCGTTGGAATTATGAGCACGCCAACGATCGCTGCCGAACCATGCCAATATTTGAGCCACTGAAATATCGGCAGGTAGTACCACTCGGGACGTGGCACGTATTGCGCGTCGGCCGGGTTCGCGGCTGGACCCAACTGCATGGGCACGAAAAAGCATAGCAAGCCGAGCCCAGCGATCAATAATGCCGTCAGGGAGAGATCCATCAAGACCTGGCGCGGATAGAAGGGTTCCGCCTTTTGCTTCGGGTGGTAAGGGTCTTCGCTAACTGGTCCCGCCGCGCCAGCTTTGCGGAATAAAAAAATATGAGATGCGAGGAGCGCGAAAATCAAAGCCGGAACAAAAAACACATGGGCCACGAAAAATCGCGAGATGGTGAGGGTTCCCATCTCGGTGCCGCCGCGCATCAGGCGCTTCATGCTCTCGCCAATCCAGGGAACTTCGCTGACGGCATTGGTTCCTACTGCGGTGGCAAAATAAGCTCGTTGGTCCCAAGGAAGAAGATAGCCAGTGAAGGCCATCGCCAGAACCAAACCGAAAAGCATGCATCCAGAGAGCCAGAGAAGTTCGCGCCGTCCTTTATAGGCCCCGTAAATGTAGGTTTGCGATAGGTGAAGGAACAACACAACCACCATCGCGCTTGCCCCGTAGGCGTGAAGGCTGCGAAGAAAAGAGCCGGCCGTTACCGCTTTTGTAATGTATGCGACAGTAGTGTGCGCGTGATCGGCAGAGGGCACATAGTAAAGAGCAAGAAATATTCCGGTGATTACCTGCGAAATGAAAATAAATAACAAGCCCGAGCCGAAGATGTAAGCGAAGCGGGCGCCGCCGGGAATGGGTTCATCGAGGGCGGTGCGAAGCAGATCGTCCAGGCCGGTGCGGTGATTCAGCCATGCGCGGAATCCGGCTCGCTCGGACGGGGCTGCATCGGGATCGCCTTTTATGAAATGCATTCGCGAAAATCCGCTCTTAAGTTGCCTGGCTTGCAGAAACACTAGTTTGCGGACAAAGTTCAACTGGGTATACCCCGACTTTCAGTCGGGCCGATCTGGTTTTGCCGAACTTACGGCCCGACTGAAGTCGGAACCTCCCCTTCTGCGCAAAATGTCCGAGTTTTTTGCAATCTCGTTTTCCTAACCAATCACTTCCTTGTCGGCGACGAGTTGCCGGAAGTATTGGAATCGCGCCTGTAATTGACCACCTTCAACCGATGTTTCGAGCGTGTCCATGCCCCGGCGTGAAGGTCCGCTAATCCGAGCGCCATCGGCGGCGAAAACGGCTCCGTGACACGGGCACGTAAATTGACGCCTATCCTTGTTCCATGGCACGGTACAACCTAAATGAGGACAGACGGAGGTGAGCACGCGCAGATTGCCCTGGCTATCTTTCGTCACGTAGACAGCCTTCTCAGATATGATTTTGCGCCAGCCATCCACTTGCTCGATCTGAATGGTTTTCAAAACAGGATCGGTCAACGATGAGAACTCGCCGAGTTCTCCAACGGGTGAACTCTTGAGTTCGGTTGTGCGGCGCAGCAATGGGAAAAGAGCGAAGCGAATCAGCGGCACCGAAAGCAGGGCTCCCACGAAGACCGAGCCTAGCCCCACCAACGCCCCAAGAAAAGAACGCCTGCTTTCGAGATGCGATGCAGATGGCGAGGCGTCGGCACCCGCGTCTTTCCGGCCCGCTGTGTATTCTGCCATACACCCCCCAACTACAGGTAGATCACGGTGAGAATCATGAAAGCGTTGTTATTTCTTCTTTGGCAACTCTCGAATGTAGGCCACCAGCTTCGTTACGCCATCTGGGTGAATCTTCGTTCCGAAGGCTGGCATTTTTCCTTTGCCCCTGGTAATCACTTCTGTGAGCGCCGCATCACTCTGCTTCTGAACTTCGTCGGATCGGAGATCCTTCGCGTGAAGTGCTTTGCCCGTTGCGCTATCGCCACTGCCATTTGCGGAGTGGCACAGGACGCAGTTTGTGCTGAAAATCTTAGCGGCATCGGATTGGGCTTGCATCACTGCTGGCAGAGCCAGGATCAAGAGCAGAGCTGATTGAACGAACCGCAAGAAAAATTCACTCATGGCATCTCCATCAAAATGATCTGACCGGTTGTTTGAACAGCCGGAATCTGTACGGTCGAAATTCAAGCTCCCAGTTTCGACTCTTCCTTCAGGCTAGGAGTCTACAATATTGTGGGTGTTCAAAGAATAAATGGTTGGAGTGCACGAAGGTTGATGCTGTGTGTGGCGCCGAAGAATTACCACCGCTATAGGATGGAAAGCGGAATATCTGAAGTGACGAAGTTCCAGACATTCCACTTTTTGGATAACTACATTTGCGCTTGTAGAAATTCTCCGGGTAGACGGACCATTTTCCCGCGCGAGATCGAGAAATTCCTATCGTTTTTCATCCGCTGCTCGTGTGCTGCCATTTCGGACGGACCCATTTGGGAAGACATTCTTTCCATACGAATGCCCAGCGTGCGTTCCAAGTTGTAGAGATCGGTTCGTTGCTCCCGGGCGAACAGGGTTGAGGCAACGCCGTGCCCACCCGCGCGACCTGTGCGTCCGACGCGATGGATGAAGTTTTCCGCAACCTCTGGCAGGTCGTAGTTGATGACGTGTGCGATGTCCTGCACATGGATGCCGCGGGAAGCCAAATCGGTCGCGACCAGGATGCGATAGCGCCCTTGCTGAAATCCAGAAAGAGCTTCGGTCCGCTGCGATTGTGAACGATCGCCGTGGATCATGGCGGCGGCGAAGCCTTCACGATTCAGGTTCTTGGTGAGACGTTCGGTTCCCCGCTTGGTTCTAGCGAAGACCAAACAGCGTCCCGTTTCCTTGGTCAGCAAACGGTGCAGCATTTCCTGTTTGCCATCAGGGGCAACTTCAAAAGCCTGCACTCGCACGTTCTCTGACGGCTTCAGAGTCGAGCCAAAAGCGATTCTTACTGGATTGGTCATGTAATCTTTGACCAAGTGGACGACGGAAGCTTCGAGCGTCGCAGAAAAGCACATCGTCTGCCGCTTTTTGGGCAGGATGGCGGCGATTCTGCGGATTGCCGGAAGGAATCCCATATCTAGCATGCGGTCCGCTTCGTCGAGCACGAGCACTCGCAGATCACGAAAAGTAACGAGCTTGCGGTCGAGGAAATCCTCCAAGCGACCGGGAGTGGCGACAATTAGGCGCGCTCCTTTTCGAAGAGCGTTGAGTTGTTGCCGTTCAGCCAAACCGCCCACTACCAGCGCCGCGGCGGGAAGTTTTTCTCCACGCAAGGAGTTGTATTGCTCCTCAATTTGCATTGCAAGCTCGCGTGTGGGTGCGAGCACGAGGGCTGCTATGCCCGGGGTGTTCTGCCGTAGCAGTTGCTCCATGATTGGAATAAGAAACGCGAGCGTCTTACCGGTTCCGGTCTGAGCCGTAGCCAGCACATCTTTGCCTAAAAGCGCTTCTGGAATGGTCGCAGCCTGAACTGGAGTTGGGATTAAAAAATTGGAAGACGATAACCGCTGTTTTGTGTAAGCGGAAATCGTGAGTTCTGAAAAATTCTGCATCTGTATTGTTTTCTCTTACTTTCTTTACTGGCGGGGCGATGGCGGGGCGCACACGAACTTGTCGGCGAGCACTGCAACTAGCATTGCCAGTTTTAGTTTTAATTACGCCGAAAACTTACGGAGTGAAGGAAGGTGGGAACTCTCAGATCACGTACTCAGCCGGAGCAACCGCACCACGCAACCGTGGTATTAAGCGTGAATTCAGTGTATCACGTTTGGTGCAATTGCCTGGGGGCGTGTTCCCCATTAGTAACCAGTTACCCTGGGATCTAGCTAACCCTCCGCCAGAGCGCGATGCACAAGGTGCACCACAATCGAACCCTCCCCCACGGCCGAGGCTACGCGCTTTACGTTCCCTGAGCGAACGTCGCCGACGGCGAAGACTCCGGGCAGAGTGGTCTCCAGCATTTGGGGGGAACGGGCGAGCGGCCAACTCGGCACCGAAGCTCCGTCGTCGGGAGGGGTATCCAGATCTCTCCCGGTGAGAATGAATCCTTTATCGTCGAGCGCAATACATCCCTGAAGCCATTCGGTTCGAGGCGACGCGCCAGCCATAACGAAAAGATGCCGGATGTCATGAGTGGATGTTTCGCCGCTATTTTTGTCAAGCCAAGTCACTCGCTGCAAACTTGCTTCGCCTTCCAATCCGACAATTTCTGTTTTGTAGTGCAAGTCAATATTCGGGTTTTCATCAATGCGTTGAATCAGGTATCGTGACATCGTGTCCGAAAGCTGCGCGGCGCGTACCAGCATGTGAACCTTGCGGGCGGTCTGCGCCAGGTACGCTGCGGCTTGTCCCGCGGAGTTCCCTCCGCCGACAACGATCACATCTTCGTTTCCGCATAGTTGCGATTCAATATAAGTCGCGCCGTAATAAATTCCCTGGCCTTCGAATCTTTTCAAATTCGCGATGTTCGGCTTGTTGTATTGGGCTCCGGTGGAGATGACAATCGCGCGCGCCGACAACACATTGCCGTCGTCGAGCACAACTTCATAGGGACGGTGGCTGCATTTCAGTTTGACAACACTATGAGCAACCATCATTTTGGCGCCAAATTTTTGCGCTTGGGTGATAGCGCGAGAAGCCAGTTCCTGTCCAGAAACTCCCGTGGGAAAGCCGAGGTAGTTTTCGATCTTGGAGCTTGATCCAGCCTGGCCACCGGGAGATTCAGTTTCTACCACGAGAGCATCCAGACCTTCCGAAGCCGCATAAACAGCCGCAGCAAGGCCCGACGGTCCGGCGCCTACGATGATCACGTCTCGCACTAGAGACTTATCAATGCTCGCATTGAATCCGAGACAGTCTGCAAGTTCCTGGGTTGAGGGATTGCGCAATACATTCACGCCATTGCAAATTACAACCGGAATTTCCGTCAATTTGACGGCAAAACGGTCGAGCAATTCCTGAGATGTCTTATCAGTATCGAGATCCACGTAGGTGTAGGGATAGGCATTGCGGCTGAGGAACTCGCGGAGTCGCAGCGTGTTGGCGGAATGGCGCGATCCCATCAGGATAACGTTCCCGAAGCCGCCAGAGATGAGCGCCAGCCGGCGCAAGATGAACGCTCGCATGAAAATCTCGCTCAACTCGGCGTCTCTCGCCACATGCGACCGCAAGTCATCTCCAGTGATCTCAAGAAACTCGCCCGCGGCGGTCACGCGGCCGCGAACAAGGCATTGCTGCCCGGAGATCATTGTGATCTCACCAGTGAATTCACCCGGACCATGGGTCACGATGGGCCGCTCGCCTTTCACGTCGGGCTGCACGATTTCCATGCTGCCCGAAAGCAGAACAAAAAAAGGAACTCCAGTGTCACCGGGCTCAAACAGGATTTCGCCCGGCTCAACCTTCCGCAACTTACTGCCGGGGCGTAGACGGGTGATCTGCGCCGAAGTTAAAACCGGAAAGGCCTGAGTGCGAGGATCGAGAACGCTGGGTGCAGGCCATGTAGACATATTTTTTTCTCCATAAGTTTTGACAGACGGAAGCGTGAAATAGTAGATGATGCATTTGGCGATTCGGCTTCAACCGGCAGCGGCGAGCCAGTCTGCTTGCGGCGTACAATGGTGCGTTGCATGGAACGCGCCACTCAGTTCGACCTCAAGCTCGCTGGCCGCATGTCGAGACTGGGCACGGAAACCGCTTTTGAAGTTCTAGGTAAAGCTCGCGCCCTCGAGAGTCAAGGTAAAGAAATCATTCATCTCGAAATCGGCGAGCCCGATTTCGATACTCCTTCCAACATTGTTGAAGCTGGCGTCCAGGCCCTTCATGCCGGATGGACTCACTATGGGCCTTCGGCGGGCCTGCCCGAATTGCGTCAGGCGATCGCCGATGAAATTACTCGAACTCGTCGTGTCCCCGTTTCGACGGATGAAGTCGTGGTAGTCCCCGGCGGCAAACCGATCATTTTTTTCAGCGTTCTCGCATTGATTGATGAAGGCGACGAGGTCATCTACCCCAACCCAGGGTTCCCCATTTACGAGTCCATGATTCGCTATGCCGGCGGGAGAGCGGTGCCGATCCGGCTCCAGGAAAAAACAGATTTTGGACTCGATCTCTACGAACTGGCGGGGCTGATCAATGAGCGCACGAAACTGATCATCCTCAATTCACCCCAGAATCCTACGGGCGGAGTACTTGACGAACATCAAGTTTGGAACATCGCCGAGATCATCGGTGATCGCAACATAATGGTTCTCTCCGATGAGATTTACAGCCGCCTTCTTTTCGAAGGCGAGCACTTTTCAATTCTGTCGGTTCCCGGTTTTAAAGACCGTACTATTCTGCTGGATGGATTCTCGAAATCCTATGCTATGACCGGATGGCGCATTGGGTACGGTGTTATGCGGTCCGATCTGGCGGCTCAAATTACGCGATTGATGACGAATTCAAATTCGTGTACGGCGAGCTTCACGCAGATTGCGGGTATCGAAGCACTCCGGGGGGATCAGTCGTCGGTGGATCGGATGCGGGCTGAGTTTCAGCGCCGCCGCGACCTATTCGTTGCAGGACTGAATCAGATCAAAGGATTCTCATGCCGCATGCCAAAGGGCGCCTTTTATGCTTTCCCTAACATTACGCAAACCGGATGGAGTTCGAAAAGGGTGGCAGAGTCACTGCTCGAAGATGCCGGCGTTGCGTGCTTGTCCGGTACTTCATTCGGCGCGTTCGGAGAAGGATATTTGCGTTTCAGCGTGGCCAATTCTTTGGAGAATTTGGATAAAGCGTTAAAGCGCATCGAGCAGTGGACAAAACAAAATCTATAGTAAGGAATTGTTTTTCGGAGGCGCATGGCTGCCAGGAAAACTGTTCGCGGGAATAAGGAACCAAAAGCAAGCCGTCCACACATGCCTGGATACATTTCAACCTATACCAAGGGTCTGCTTCCATGGAAATGGGCGGACCCGGTATTCGTCGTTCGCCCAAGTGTTATTTTTGGGCAAGCAGAGAAGACTTTCGCGAAGACAGCAACTCGATGGAATTTTGAGAAATGAGCATCGCCTTCCCACCGCGGAGTAGAATAAAGGCATGAGTCCAGAGGTTTCCGATCTCCTAAAACGCGCGCTCGCCCTTTCCGCTGACGAGCGTGCCGCATTGGCGAACACCCTCCTCGACAGCCTTGAAGGTGTGGATGAGTCCGTGCAAGACGCTTGGGAGAAGGAAGTATCACGACGCATAGAGAGCCTCAAAGCCGGCAAAGCGGTGACCGTACCGTGGGAAGAACTTCACCAAGAGCTTTTGGCCATGGTGAATGGTCGCTCGGCGTGTCCAATATCACCAGGACGCGGCTGCGGACGTCAGGAACGCCGTCGCCTGGTATGAGGCGCGTAATCCGCAAGTGGCGCTGAAGTTCATCGAAGAACTACGTCGAGATGCCGACATAATCCGGGATGCTCCGGAAAGGTGGCCGATCGAGACCAACAACACGAGGCGGTTCCTGCTGTGGCGATTCCCGTTTACGATTATCTACTCAGAACAACAATCCACGGTGACAATATGGGCCGTCGCGCACGGAAGCAGACGACCGGAGTATTGGACGGACCGGCTCTAATGGAGTCGCGACTGAAAAGACCGTCATTCGCTGTAATGGTCTCAGAACAAGGCATCTTTTAGAACCGCTCATGGTTAACAAATTCCGCGTTTTTGCGACTTGCGACTTTGGCGAGGCTCTTGCTTTGTTGCGGCAGCGTGGCTATGAGGTCGAGGTATTTACGGAGCCGGTAGCGCCGCCGAAGAGTCTGATCATCAAAAAAGTAAAATCAGGAATTGACGGACTGATCACGACCTTGCGTGACCAAGTTGATGCCGAAATATTCGAAGCCGGAAAAGGAACGTTGAAAGTTGTAGCTCAATATGCGGTTGGTTTCGACAACATCAACCGCGCAGACGCGAATCGCTACAAAATCCCATTCACAAATACTGCGGATGTTCTCACCGAGGCGACGGCAGAATTCGCTTTCTTCATGCTTGGCTCGCTGGCGCGAAAAATATGGTCCGCCGAGCATCTCACCCGCGAGAACAAGTGGGTATATTGGCATCCCTCTTTGCCATTTTTAGGAGACGAAGTCACCGGGAAAGCCATCGCCATTATTGGGACAGGGCGAATCGGGCTCGCGATGATTAAGAAGTGCGCGGGATTCGATATGAACATTTTGTGCTATGACCCTGCATATCAAAACGACGAATACGTAAAGGCAATTCAGGAAGTGATGGATTTGCGCCATGCGCGCGGCATTTCTCACGAAAAGACATGGGTCAAATATGTGAGCTTCGATGAAGCTTTGAGCCAGTCCGACTTCCTCAGTATTCACGTGCCATTGATTCGGAAGGGAGAAAGCGCGACGCCGACCTATCACCTTTTCAACGAACGCACTTTGCGGATGATGAAGCCGACGGCATTTCTTGTAAACACATCGCGGGGCCCAGTGATAGATGAAGCGGCGCTGGCAAAAGCGCTAAAAGAAAATTGGATTGCCGGGGCGGCCTTGGATGTTTACGAAAAAGAGCCTCTGCCCGCGGACTCGCCATTGCGCGATCCGGCTATCGAAGATCGGTGCCGCCTTTATCCACATTTCGCCAGCGCGGCGAAAATTACCCGGCTCTCTCCGGATCCGAACCAGGGTATGGCCGGAAGATGCGTGCAGGGGTTGATTGACGTTCTAGAAAAGAATTACTGCGGGGATATTACGAAAATGCCGTATGTGGTGAACAAAGAGGCGTTTGGGAATTAGCTGTTATCTCAATGCCTGCTCTGCGCTCGCGAATAATTCAGGCATGCCTTCGTTCCAACTTTGCCAATCGTGACCGCCGCGGGTTTCCAGCGCTTCCACATTCATGCCAGATTCGCGAAGTTGCTTTACGAACCGTCGATTGACGGCAAGTAATGGATCGCTTCGACCACAGGAGTCAAACCACCCGCTATTCGGCACACCTCTCGAATTCCTCAGTAGGTCGAATACATCCTCATCGCGTCTTGCACTCGGTCGCAAGCCAAAGATCGTCCATATTCTCCAAGTCTGCCCCCAGCGTCGAAGGCTTGCACTGCGTCGAGTAATATCGAACGGTCCGCTCATGGCTCCGACAAACCCGTACAGTTTCGGATGTTTCAAGGCTAGCGTGATCGCGCCGTAGCCTCCCATTGAGATTCCAGCAATTCCCGTGTGCTCCCGACCCTCAAGAACCGGGAACCTCATTTTGACGTCCGCCATCAGCTCCCGCGTGATCGCGTCTTCCCAGCTTGAATGCCACCGGTGCTTCGCATTCACGTAGTATGAAAATCCTGCATCAGGAATGACCACAATCAGCCGGTGCATGCCTGCCAACTTGGCAACAGCTGAACGCGTTAAGATTTCTTCAGGGCCGCTATTGATTCCATGAAGCAGATACAACACGGAGAGTCTTGCAGGAGGAACCGATTGCGGAACAATAACCCGATACCAAAGCAGTCCACTAATACTGTCGCTATAAAAACGCACGTCGGTCACGCTGACTGAGTTGTCAGCCGCAATTTGCGTAACCGTTGCAGCCGGCTTTGCTGAGCGGCACGCATCGCAGGCAAGCACGAGAATCAAAAGAAAAGCTCTGCGCACGAGGCCAGACTACGAAGGATTAACGTGGTAGGCAATGACCGCGAAGGTTACCAGTGGCGCGCGATGTAAAGTAGTGACTACTCCGAGATCGTGTGCTCTTCGCTTTGCGCCCGCAGAACGCGGTCAACCGAATAAGGTGCGCGCCTGGAAGGTTCGTGGTAATGCCGCACTTGCATCTCGCCTAACAATCCCACGGCCAGCATATTGAAACCACCGAGCAGGAGGACTGCTCCGAAAATCATCAACGGGCCGTGCTTCATCATTACATCGCTGTGATTCAGGAATTTTTCCACGAATAACCACAGGGTCACAGCCGATCCGCCCATGATGCTTACCATTCCCAGGGTCCCGAAAAAATGCAAGGGGCGGGAAAGATAACGCAGCAAAAAGCGAATCGTGATCAGGTCAAAGAACACTCGGAAAGTCCGCGAAATTCCGTAATGGGAAGCCCCACGCTCGCGGTTTACATTGCGAATCGGCACTTCACAAATTGACGCGCCATGCCATGACGCCAGCGCCGGAATGAAGCGATGAAGTTCGCCATAAAGAGGAACCTGTTCCAGAATTTCCCGGCGATAGGCTTTGAAGGTCGTGCCGAAATCGTGAATATCCACGCCGCTTAATTTCGCCATCAGCCAGTTAGCGCATTTCGACGGAATTCGCCGCAACCACAGATTGTCAATGCGGACCTTCCGCCATCCGCTCACAATGTCGTATCCTTCGGCGATTTTTTCGAGAAACAGAGGAATGTCAGCGGGGTCGTGTTGCAAATCGCCGTCCATGGCGATGACGTACTCGCCCCGAGAATGATCGAATCCCGCTGCTAGAGCCGATGTCTGGCCAAAGTTACGGCGCAGTTTTACGACCGTAACGCGGCTATCAATGGCAGCAATTTCGCGAAGAAGATTGAACGTGCGATCTCTTGATCCGTCATCAACCAGCACTATCTCGAAGCTCTCGCTGTTAATTTCCATCACCGCCTTGAGGCGGTCATAGAGGTCGGTTACGTTCTCCTGCTCGTCATGCAGGGGAACCACAATTGAATACTTAGGCATGAATTTCTATTATACGATTCTGGACCAGTTTTTCGACAATTACCGCGCACCGGCATACATAGACGTAGCTTGTCATGCGCTCCCGTAGTCCGAAGCGCAGAGCCTTCAAGGCCTCTACCCATTGACCTGAACCATAACGTAAAACCTCTATCTTTGCGTTTTGCCGCGTATTTCCGTATAAGATGCGAGTCAGAAGCAAGATTGAAAACGCGAAGTAGCTGAGAGAGGGAGCCCGTAAAAATGGACATTGCGTTAATTATGTTTGGAAGCCTGATCTCTACTATGACGGCGCTGACCTTTCTGGAGGTTCGGCGAATCCGTAAGTCAACGGAATCGAGGATGGCGGAATTGAAGAGGTCTGCCACCCCGCTCCGCGAACCCCAGTCGCCGGATTCCGGCGTGGGCCGTTGAGCATACAGTTTGGCAATTGCACCCAAAGCCGCAGATGCGCCATCTAATGACTTAAGGCTGAATTACCGGGAATACCTACTTTTCCAAGGGTTGAGATAGAGGTAATTTGTTACAATGAAATGTTCCGAAGGAGAGAGCCCATGGCCACCACAACCATTCCAGAAATAACGACCGAAAAGAAAACGCCCCCGATTTCGCTAACCCCCAATGCCGTCGCTAAGGTGAAGGAAATCATGGCGCAACAGAACCCTGTGCCCAGCGGCCTGAGGGTAGGCGTCGTTGGCGGCGGCTGCTCTGGTTTTTCGTATTCCATGTCCTTTGAAAACACACCAGGCATGATGGACAAGGTTTTTGATATGGAGAGCTTGAAGGTTTATGTGGATGCCACGTCAGTCATGTATCTCAACGGATGCGTGGTTGATTACGTCGAAACGCTCGAGGGCGCAGGATTTAAGTTCGAAAATCCGAACGTGAAAAGTACTTGCGGCTGTGGATCTTCATTCAGCGTTTGAACTACTCTGCGATTTGTGAAAAAAGAACCCGCCTTTGGGCGGGTTTTTTACTTGGCTGAACAGATTCGCAATGAATTTATTGTCGTTGCGGTTGCTGCTGTGGCTGGATATTCTGAGGAGCTTGTTGCATGCCGCCGCCAAACGGGGATGTCTGATTTCCCATTCCCTGATTCCCAAATCCTCCGGGCATTCCCTGGGCCCCGCCGGCGCCGGGCTGACCGATAGGCACAGCACCCATCAATGACGGCTGGTAGGGGGTACGGATCAAACCTCCACGATCGGACTGCGGATCATAAACAAAGAGCCACTCGTTGTAATGATCTTTCTTGTTGAATTCGCGGATGCTGTGCGCTTTGCTTGTGCTCTCTACCCCCGCGATTGGTCCGCCACCAAAGGTCTCCCCAGTGAGTTTGTCGGTGCTGGTCGCGCCTGCGGGACCGCCCCCCGGCTGGTTCGTGCTGGAAGCCGTGTTTCCTGATGCCGATTTGTCCGCAGCGGCAGCAGCATTGGGATTGCCTGGGTTTGTATTCGCCGATTGGCCAAATTGACTGCCGGTTCCCGGTCCCGAGTTTGCGCCCGGTCCGAGACCTCCTCCAACAGAGCCGCCAGCCAGCGCCGCTTGAAGGTCACTCAAATGGAGTACTTTGAAATCTTTGCCTGTAATCGGATCTTTATATTTTTTTCGCAGAAATCGCAGGTTGTTCGTATCCTCGAGATCTTCGATTCTTGAGGGATATCGGTTGAACTTTTTGTAGTAGTGCTGTACCGCACGCGAATATTGCACGCCGCGATGGATCATTTCTTCTTCGCGGTCACGCTTCACCTGAAACGCAATACTTGGCGCGATTGCGGCGGCCGCTATCGTCAAAAGAGCGACAATAAGGATTAGCGTGATCAGGATGTATCCAGCACTATCATTGCCGCCTCGGCGTGAGGCGCGGGCTAGAAGCGATTTTGGCGAAGTTGATATCAATCTTATCCTTGAGTCAGCGGAATACTCTGACGGTTATTGGTGAGCACGTCCTCGACTTCGACAGAGGTCGGAGAAATTTGCAAGACCTTGTACCGCCGGTCCACAATATCTCCCTCTCCGGCAATGAAAACGTCGTCGCCCTGCGACAGAAAAATCTTCTTTGGCTCGCCGGGACGGCTGGCAAATCCATAAAATTTAAGATTGATCGGCGGCGGCGGGGGCGGAAGTTGCGGCCCGGTATCCGGCGGCGGCGCAGAATGCTGGACGATTGCCGGGAATTTAGCCTTTGGAATAACTTCAGCTTCGGCGTGAAAGATATCGCGCCCTTTACCTTCGTACTTTGTCTCTTCGCTAACCTTCAGCAAATCCAAACGCAAACTGGGATCGAGAGTCCGCTCGACTGTAAGCCCCTTCTTTGCTCGGTTAGGCCGCGTTGCAGGAGCATTGACGGCTGGCACGGAGGCGGTGGGAGGAATGACCGCCGCAGAGGATGTCCCTCCCGAACTGAAAAGCCACTGTGCCAATAACCCGGCGGCGACAATCATCAGCACGACGGCGATGATCAGCTTATTTCGATTTTCGCTTCCAATCTTCATTTGTAAATCATTTGTAAATCGCGATTCGTAATACTTGCAACTCGTCACTGCAACCGGAGCAGTCCATCGGTGCTATGTGATGTCCGTCTTGCGATAAGTTTCGAGCCGCATTGCAAGCTTGACTATGCCACTTTGCTCGCCCCCTAGTTCGACGCTGTCCACTATAAAGAATAGTTTGTTCCTCTCCAGAGAGTTGATGAAACGCATGAGCTGCAAATAATCGCCTGAAAGGTCCGCCTCCACCAGGACGCGATGCAAACCTACTGCCTCGGCGCGCTGTTCCAGGTCTCCGGCCTTGTCGCCCTGATCCTGCGCATATTTCACTCCTTCGATTTTTACGCCGCTCCCGCTTGCCAACTTTCCGAGTTCCCCCGAAATCTCCGAGTCCTCGGAGGTGAGCCGGCCATTATAGAAATCAGTGATCTGCTGACGTGCGGTCGGAATCTTCATATCAAGTCCGCGCAAGGGCTCCGCCTGGCGACTTTTAACCTGTATCTCGGCTCCGAGGCGGGACAGTTTTTGATCCCGCGACTGTGCGGACCCCACCAACGGTGAAAACAAGACCCCCGCAGCGACAACGTCGAGGACGACCAGAACTCCGATGGCAATTTTGATCTTTCGCCGTGTTTCTCCGAGTTCGGGCATTATCGAGGACCTCCCGGAGCGGCAATCTGGACCTGCTGAGGAGTTTGGGACAACGATTGCGGAACATATAACGCGCTGATATCGAAACTTACCGTGTCCCCAGACGCTTTCTGGCTTTGCATGGACGTTTGCACATGAATCTCTGTCTGCCGGAAATGCTGAGAACCTTCCATCTTGCGCACCAGTTCCAGAACCCGTCCGGGCGAATCGCCGGCGACAATAAGCTTGATTTGTAACTGGTTATCCGGCGACATGTCGGGATGGATCGAAACCACATGCACTCGCGGCGGCATGATTCGTTCGAGATCTTCGAAAACCTGGGTCCAGGAAAACGCTTTGCGCTCGAAGAGGGCATTCAAAAACTGGGAACGATCCCTGGTTGCGCGATTTTCGGGCCGATTCAAAACCGCCTCCGCGGTCGCTTTCTCGTCTTCCAGTTTGGCGATGCGTTGCTCGCCATAAGTAATACGTTCTTGCGCTGAACGCGCCTGTTCCCACCCGTGGGCGATCAAAAACACGAGCGCCAAAAGAAGAACGCTAAGGCCTGCCAGCACACTTCCCCAACGCACCCAGAAAACCTGCACGTCCTCATATGGATGGGTCGCGAGATTGATATCTATGCGCATGATCTAAGAAAGCAACGCTCCCAGGACTCCAGCGGTTCTCCATTTGGGGACTGAAACGATGTTGCCGCCGAGTTGCGAAGATCCCACTAACTCTTCGACTTCAGCCCCAGTTTGCGCGCGCAGCGCGGGAGCGGCGCTGCCCAAGTCGGAAACTCCCGCCACAAAGATTCGATCAATATTCATATGATACGTGTCCTGGAAGAAGACTACCGATGGATAGACTTCTTCGGCCAACTGTTCGCCGGTAATGGTGACACCGCGGGCATTTTCTAAAGTTCGGAAGAGCAATAGTTGCTGCTTGTCCATTATGGCAATGCTGGTGGTGCGAGCGTCCACCTTTACGATAAGGGTTGGACCGCTAGACTGCGCCACACCCAGCGCTGCCAGCATGGACGGTAGCACGACTCCGGGAGTGTAACCGGCTTCTCGAAACACGGATTCATAATCGTCAACAACGCTGGCGAGCGCCACGGCGGCAATCACTCGTAATCCGGACGTGGTCGAGGTTTGGGACTGGTAGGAAACTTTTGCTTTATCAACATCGAAAGGCAGCGACTTCTTGAGCCGGAAACGCACCACAGCTTCGGCTTCGACGCGATTGGCGGGTAAGGTTTCAAAGTCCAGCAATACGACGCGTACAGCCGCATCGGGCAGGACCGCAATCACATCACGGGAGCGGCCGCTTACACTGCCTAATGTGTTGCGAAGGGCCTGAAACACTGAGTTGCGCTCCCGCAGATTCGGCTCAACCAAATCGGGCACGACACTGCCCGGCGAGAGTTCGTGCGAGACACACGTATCCATCATGCTGCCGGTATCGGCGATGCGTCCGGCAATGATCCGGTCGGCAGCGATTTCGCACGCCACTTTCGGCTTTGCTGAATTTGCCTTGGTCATGTTAGAAAAGTTTCGAGTTTCTAGTTTCGAGTTTCAAGTTCAAAAAAACAAACTTGAAACTGGGAAACTTGAAACTGCTTCGAGTATAGTTTCCAGTTTCCAGTTCAAAAAAGAAACTTGAAACTGCTTCTATCTCATACTTTCGATAAAAGTAACTTTATTGATCTCTTTCAGGGTGGTCATTCCCAAACGAACTTTGTCCAGCGCAGATTCCCGCAAGAACCGCATTCCTTCTTCGCGGGCGGCCCGGCGGATTTCGGATGTCGGTTTTTTCAACAGAATCATTTCTCGAATACGATCACTCAAGTCAAGAAGTTCATGGATGGCGGTGCGTCCCCGAAATCCGGTACCCGCACACTCAATACAACCTTGTCCTTCATAGAAGGAGACTTTAGACCAATGTTCTGCGTCCAGCCCGCTTGCCTCCAGCAACTCTATCGGATATTGCACAACGGTCCGGCATGATTCGCAAATCAAACGTACCAGCCGTTGAGCCAAAATGCAGTTCAGTGCCGAAACAAAATTATAAGGTTCCACGCCCATATTCAGGAACCGCCCGATTACGTCCACGACATTATTGGCGTGGACGGTGGTGAACACCAGATGTCCGGTAAGTGCGGATTGGATCGCGATCTGCGCCGTTTCCGTATCGCGGATTTCTCCGATCATTATTTTATCGGGGTCGTGCCGCAGGATGGAACGCAATCCGCGGGCAAAGGTCAATCCCTTCTTCTCGTTTACCGGAATCTGCGTGATGCCGCGAATCTGATATTCCACTGGATCTTCAATCGTGATGATCTTGTCTTCGTCAGTCTTGATCTCGTTCACGGCGGCGTACAGGGTCGTAGTTTTTCCGCTTCCGGTGGGTCCCGTTACCAGCACCATGCCGTAGGGTTCGCTGATATAACGTCTGAATTTCTTCAAATCCTGTTCGTCGAAGCCAACTACATCCAAAACGAGCTTATGGAACTTCTCACTCATGGATTGTTTGTCGAGTACGCGCAGCACGGCGTCTTCGCCGTGGATGGACGGCATGATCGAAACGCGAAAATCAATCGGCCTTTCCGGCTGGCCATATTTCACGCGGAAGCGCCCGTCCTGCGGGACGCGGCGCTCGGAAATATCGAGCTCGCTCATGACTTTGATACGCGAGATGATGGTCGAGTGGTGCTCCCGGGCAATTGGCGGCATGGCTTGCGTTAGAACGCCATCAATACGGAATTTGATGGCCACTGAATCGTCACGGGTTTCGATGTGAATGTCGCTGGCCCGCCTCTGCAAGGCAGTAAAGATCGTCGTATCCACTAACCGGATGATGGGACTGATATCCCCCTGCGTGGTTAGCCGGTCAATCGAGATGCTCTCATCGCCTCCGGCTTCGTCCTCATGGATGACATCGAGCGTGAATCCTTCGCTGGCATCTTCTAAAACCCGTTTGGATTGCTCGGTCTTCTTGAGAATTTCGGTGATTTGCGCCAGCGTGGAAACTTTTGTGATGATTCGCTTGCCAAGCAGCAGGCTGATCTCATCTATCATCATCAGTTGGCTGGGATCTGCTATGGCAATGGCTAAGCGATCATCTTTGGTTTCCTCAAGAGGGATGAAGTTATAGCGGAACATCAAATGCACGGGGATTTTCTTGAATAAATCGTGGTGGAGCTGGAAGTCATGCAAGTCCACGAACTCGCAGCGATAACGCCTGGCGATGTCGCGGGCTCTTTCCAATTCCTCGGCATGACTGCCGGGTACGGCGCCGTTGCCGCCGTGTACGAAAACAGACTTCTTTTCCGCGACATTCGCCATTGAGTCCACCTTGCGCCCGGACGCGAGCGCAACGAATACTAATGAATTGCCGATCCTAAGCTAAAGATCGGCATATACAGCGAAATCAAAATCCCACCTACGACGACTGCCATGACAATGAGGATTCCAGGTTCGATCAAAGCCATTGCCGCGCCAAGCGCCGTTTGCACATCCTCTTCGTAAAATTCCGCCACTGAATTGAGCATGGCCGGTAAAGCTCCCGTTGACTCTCCGACTTCAATCATTTCCACCGAAAGGCCGGGAAACATCTTTTGATCTTCCAAACTCTTTGCCAGCGGCTGACCTTCGCGCACTCGGATTGCCGCGTCGGCAACACCGTTTAGGATGCGCCGGCTGCTCATGGATTCCCCGGCGGTCTGAAGGGAAGGAACCAGTGGCATGCCTCCACTGAGCAATGTGGAGAGCATTCGAGAGAAGTTAGCTACTTGATACTTCAACCATATATCGCCCAATAAAGGCATGGCCAGGAGTGTCCGGTCAACACGTTCGGCACCTTTGTCGGTGTTCTTCCACTTCCACAACGCCACAATAGCCGCGACGGCTCCCACGGCCACGAATGGGCCGTACCGTTGCGCGTGATTTCCCAGGGCCAGCATAAAGAGCGTCATCGCAGGAAGGTCCGCATGCATATCCTCGTAAAGCTTCGCAAACTGCGGGACCACATACGTCACCAGAAATATCAGCATGACGAAAACGACGGAAACCAGCAGGACCGGATATACCAGCGAGACCACCAGCTTCTTCTTGAATGTCAGGGCCATACGTTGAAGCGCGATGAAGCGGGCCAGCACTTCTTCCATGTTGCCGCTCTTCTCACCGGCCAACAATGTGCTCGTGTAAATCTTTGGAAAAGCGCCCTGCGCCGCGAAGGCGTCGGAGAGCAATTCTCCGCTTTTCACGCGGTCACGCACATTCTGCAACAGGCTGCGCAGGTAGGCGTCCTTCTGTCGGCGAATCAGCAAATCCAGCGAACTCAAAACTGGGAGGCCGGCCTTGATTAGCGTCAGAAACTGTTGATTAAAAATAACAAACGAGGATTGCTTGACCTTGCCGCCCCGCCTAAAGTTGAAATCTCCCGATGAAAGCATTCCCCGAGGCTTAACCCAATAGACGAGAAATCCCTGTTGGACGAACCGGTCGCGGACCTCCGCCTCGGAGTAGCCGCTCTCCACCTGCTGAACTAGACGACCCCGTTCGTCAGCAACTTTTATGAGAAATTCGGCCATAGATTTTTATGAGGGAACCCCGATCAAGTTTAGCATCTCGGATAACAGTTCCCGGTAGCCGAAGATCTCGATCCGGTACCGGAGTAATGCCGGGTCGAAGGCAATACTGGCCGAGCCTAAAAGATTGAAATCAAAAGCGGTTTGCGAGGTTTTCTATAACGTTAGATGCTATCTTACTGCGCAAGGTCGCCCTCGACGATTTCAACCCCCGGGGGAGGGACAAAATGGAATTGCCGATCAGAGACCGGAATGTTTTCCCTTTGGTTGCTGAACCTGTACTCGGTTACCGATCCATCAGTTCCGTCTAGTAGAATCCGCGAGATCTCACGGCCCGGGGTTATTTCCAATACTACCTGGCCCACGCGGTCCGCCATGCCAATGGGTACGCCGCGCAAAACAGTATCGCCAACCGTTACGGGTGATATATCGGCGGCCAATGATAATCCCTTTAACTCCTTCTCCAATCGGCTCTTACCTAAAAGAAAAGCTACTGGAGACCGAAGGTCCTCCAACTGACGCGCCGAAATTTTACGGGCCTGCTGCTCGCCCGGGATGTAAAACCACGATTGTTTACCGTCGCTCACGAACAACTTCTCTCTGGGAGAACGGTAATCCCACCGCATCTTGCCAGGTTTTTTTAGCCATAGGGTCCCTGATTCTGTTCTTTCGGATCCCGCACCCGTGTAAATCTCGACAAAATCGGCCTGCATCGTTCGCAAGTGGTTGTAATGGCTGTCTACGGCTTGCGCAATTGTGGGTACGTTCACAGGAGGGGCCCCCCGCGCGGGCGATCCAACCAAAAGGAAGACTAAAGTCCCGAATATCCAGGGGCGAGAGCTTAAAATCATTTCGTTCGTTGGACCAGATACTTTGCCAGTGAATTCAAAGTTACGGCCCTCGCACCAAAATTCACGAGAGACGTTAAGGCCAATTCGAGAAGCGCGTTCGCTCGTACCACGGACTCCTCCACGCCAAAAAGCGCCGGATAAGTCGCTTTCTCAGCCTCCGAATCTTTGCCTGCGGTTTTGCCCAGTTGCTCGGAGGTTTGGGTAAGGTCAAGCACGTCATCGAGAATCTGAAATGCCAGTCCGATGGATTGGCCAAACGCCCTCAGTTTGCTCACTTCCTCGTCGTTTGCCCCGCCGTATAGTCCGCCGCTGACAACACTTGAGGTGATTAATGCTGCCGTCTTGGCGCGATGAATATATTCGACCGTGTCGAGGTCGGGCTCGCTGTGTTCGGCCTCGAGATCAACGACTTGGCCGCCGATCATGCCATTGATCGTGCCGGTTCCGCGCGCGATGTCTTCAATAATACGCACCCTCGCATCAGCGGGGCATTGCAGCCGGGCAAGCACTTCGTAGGCCAGAGTCTGAAGAGCATCTCCAGCCAGAATCGCGATTGCCTCGCCATAAACCCTGTGACAGGTGGGGCGACCCCGGCGCAGATCGTCATTGTCCAGCGATGGAAGATCGTCGTGGATCAGCGAGTATGTATGAAGCATTTCGATGGCAGCGCCGAGATCCTCAATCCCTTCAGGAAGCGAACCCGCGATCATTCGGCCCGCCTCAATGCACAAGATGGGCCGCAATCGCTTGCCACCGGCGAATACGCTATGACGCATCGCCTGGTGAATCGAAACGGGCCGCACATCCGCAGCCGGCAGTAATAGCTCAAGCGCCGAATCTACAATTTTCTTGCCGCGCTCTAGAGTTTCCTCCAGCATGACGGTGAGTATAGCAAGGGTAATTTACAATTTTTCGAAGCCCGCGCCGGAGCAGCCGCCTATTGCGATGAGCGTGGTTCGATGAAAGCAGTGTGTGGCCGTCCCTATCTGGCGGCGGAATGTTGCGGTGAGTTCGCCAGTGCTGCCCGTGCAATGCCCTTCGTGTCGGACGATGGGCAGCAATCAGTAGCCCCGGCATTCAGCGTCGCGGTCCACATCTGTTCGTCGGCGATGCGATGGTTGCACACGATCGAAACGTCCGGGAATTCGCGCGACAGTTGCTCCACATCCGATAGAGAAGACAACTCCAGATCAAGAATCACTGCTCCCGCGTGGTTGCTGACTATGCTTCGACGCAGTTCCTCTGACGAGCGGGCGAGATGAACGTGACTGGAGGAGTCAGATAACGATGCGATCAGATTTTGCGATATCCCAGAATCACTTTGGAGCAGGACAACGTTGAGAGGCTGCATACTTCCCTCTACTTTCACCACCGGAGCGATGGTGTTTGGTGTGGCAATTTCACCGGCACGATTCTGCCACACACGTTAAAACGTGCGTCTATTTGCGGACAGACCCCTTCTCGCTCAAAGCATCGAATGGTTCTGCCTGAAGCTTCCCATTCTGTTTCAAGAGAATCTCTACTTTACCTTCGGCCTCTTCGAGTTCTTTTCGGCAGTTCGCTGAGAGCTGCATTCCCTCCTCGAAAAGCGTCAGAGATTTTTCCAGTGGCACTTCACCCTTTTCAAGTTCCTGCACCACTTTCTCTAATCGTTCGAGACAATCTTCAAATTTGGGCAATGGAAGTACCTAGCGTCATTCTACAGTCGGAGGGGAGGGTGTGTATCAGGTAAAAACTGTAGGGGTTCCGTAATGGGTTTCCCCCAGGGGCCTAAATTCCGGCAGCCGAACTGGAGGACCCTCCAAGAGCTTCAAGCACGTCCACCGCGGACGAATATTTCCCTTGCGGGGCGCTGATTTGGGCGCCTTGCACCAATCCCCTGACCGCGATAAGCATTTCACGTGCGATCGCAATCCCCTCTTCTCTTGCCGCTTCGGGAGTGGCTGCGCTACTCATCCGTTGCAAGACGGGGTCAGGCACGGAGACTCGAAGCTCATTCTTCATGAACTCTGCGTTGCGCGCGCTTAGCAAAGGCCAAATGCCAGCCACAACGGGAATCCGGCAGTGCTCGATTCGGCGGAGGAACGCTTCGAGTAGACTCAAGTCGAATACTGGTTGGGTAACCGCGAATTCCGCGCCCGCTTCGACTTTGTATTCGAAGCGGCGGACCTCTTCGTCCAGATTAGAAACGCCGGGGTTTGCCCCGACTCCTATCACGAACGACGTGCCCGCTCCGATTGCGTTGCCGCCGATATCAAGGCCGCGGTTGAGATTGTGAACAATGTTCACCAGGCCGATAGCGTCCACGTCAAATACTGCCGTGGCATCGGGGTAACTGCCCATTTTCGGCGGATCTCCGGTGATGCAGATCAAATTGCGCAGGCCGGTCGCAGCGGCCCCAAGCAAGTCGGACTGAATACACAATACGTTGCGATCCCGACAGGTGTAGTGCAGGATGGTTTCAATGCCGACCTCTCGTTGAATCAGCAGCGAGAGAGCCTGGTTGCTCATTCTCGCAGAGGCCCGCGGACTGTCTGGAATATTGATTCCATCTACTCCCACAGACTTGAGAAACCGCGAACCTTCCACTTCTTTGCGGATATCCGTGCCCTTGGGGGGCACGATTTCGACCATGGTTATGAATTCGCCTGAGGCGAGCTTCGCTCCGATGTGGGAGCGCTCCGCAAGCGGCGCCGCCGCGGCCGCAACTGTTGCCGCGTCGCTCTTCGCTTTGGCAGCGACGGTTTTGGCACGCGCTTCGCCCGCCCGCAGCGCCGATTTCATCACACGGATGTGATCGGGAGTGCTTCCGCAACATCCGCCAATCAGCCGCACGCCCGCAGTAACGAATTTTCGGGCATAGCTGGCCATGTATTCGGGAGAACACAGATAAATATTGCGCCCCTCCACCGAGCGCGGTATCCCAGCGTTCGGCTGCGCGGAGAGAGGCAGCGATGTCGCGGCACGGACCCGTTCCATCGCTTCCAGCATCGCCACCGGACCCACGCTGCAATTGCAACCTATGACGTCTGCGCCCCAGTCTTCCAGACGGGGAGCAAATGTCTCCGGAGTCGAGCCGTCGAGGCAATTGGAATCTTCGTCAACGGTGACTTGGGCCACTACTGGAATTTTCGGATCCACATCGCGCGCCGCTAGGATTGCCTGATGCAGTTCTTCAACGTAGCCAAAGGTTTCCATTACGAGGACATTTACGCCGCCCTCGATTAAAGCTTCAATCTGCTCGCGAAAGGCGGCGCGAGCCTGGGCGAACGACGTTTTGCCGAGAGGCTCTATGCGAATTCCCAGTGGGCCAACAGCACCAGCCACCCACACGTCGAAACTCTTGGCCGCGTCTCGCGCGAGGTGCGCCCCCGCCAAATTGATGTCGCGGACTTTATTTTCCATGCCGTGACGTTCAAGGCGAAAAAAGTTTCCTCCAAAAGTATTGGTTTCTATAACTTCTGCGCCTGCCTGCAAATATTCATGATGAATGCCCCGAATTAACTCGGGCTGCGATAAGTTGAGTTCGTCGTAACAGCGGTTGATGAAAACGCCTTTGGAGTAAAGAAGAGTGCCCATTGCGCCATCGCACAACACAGGCGACTTCTTCAGACGCTCCAGTAGATCAGCAGCCATGATATTGAGAATACAAGATGACCGTAAGGTTTGCACGGACCTCAAACCTTCGGGATGTGTGCAAATACCTCTGCTATAATCCGCTTCTTTGCATCCTACTCACTATTGCTCATGCCTTTGGGAGTTCCCGGGTTGAAAAGAGTCTTCGGCGCTATCTTACTGCTGTCTTTGTGCGGAGGTTTCGTTTCCTGCGGCAATTACAACAACAATGCATACGGGGGCATCACTGCGACGCCGCCCAGCACTTCTGCCAGCAACCCAAACGTTCCCAGCAAACTGGGATTTCGGGCGTTTGTTTCAAATCCGTTGTCAATCACGGCCCTTGGTACCAACGGCCCAGCGCTCAATATTGTAGATGCTTCCATTGATTTCCTCTCCATTTCCACGGTGGACTTGTCCAGCCTTCCCGACGCCGGAATGATGGCACTTGCGCCCAGTAAAGCTTTCACCCTGGTGCTGAATCCGACAACTGATTCGATAGCGGTCGTGGACAACACCCACGAAGCCGTCCAGTCCACTGTCAATTTGCCGGGCACGACTCGAAGCATGTTCGTCTGGACTGACAATCAAACCGGCTACGCCGCGATTCCGACCGCGCCGGTCAACACGGGCCAAGGCCCATCGCCGGGAGCGGTGGTTGCGATGAACCTGCCGAATTCCGTTATATCGGCCACTATTCCGGTTGCAGGCGCTCAATACATTGTTGAGAGCCACAACGGGGACAAAATTCTTGCCTTTGGCAGCAATCCACAAGCTGTAACTATTATTTCCCCAAGCCAGATTGGAACCAGCACCGATCCACGCACGGCTGTATCGAGCCCGTCGTTCGACCATCCGGTGTGGGGAGTTTTTAGCGCAGACGACACGACGGCTTACATTCTGAACTGCGGACCAGAGTGCGGCGGGACGGTTGCCAGCGTGGCAGTGCTGGATATGACACAAAGTCCACCGCAAGTCACCGCGACGATTGCCGTGCCGGCCGCGACCTATGGTCTTTTGAGCGGCTCCAGGTTGTATGTTGCGGGAACATCGGCAAGTGGGGGAGCCTTGAGCGTGATTGGTTTGGGTTCCAATACAGTTCTGAACCCCGCTCCTATTGCAATCTCTGACGGATATCACGACCGCATGGCGATTAGCACGAGTGGCGAGTTATTTGTCGGAGCGCGCACTTGTAGCGGCGGATGTTTATCCATCTTTAACCCCGCAAGTTCGGCGGTTGTCGTTCCGTCAGCGAATGGAAACGTAACCGGCATCCAGCCGATCACGGGCCGGAATGTGGTGTATGTCTGCCAGAACGGGGCATTGAATATCTACAGCACTACGACGAACGCCCTTCAAACCACGCAGGTAGATATAGTCGGGCAGGCGGTGGACGTGGAGCTTGTGGATTCTCCCTAGCCGTTTGTCTGACAAACTTCCTGTGACAATCTTCCTCTTACAGGCTGGCTCTAACAGGTTAGGACCGGTTTAGTCTTCCGAACATTTCGCCGCAGATCCCCCAGAACTAGCTCTTATGTTGGCCGTCTCGTTCGAGCAAAATGTTCGCACACCGGATTGGTTTTCGGTCATCGGGGAAGCTACGATCACATATTTCGTGCTGGGCGCTCCTGATCCACTATCAGCGCAGCCTGTCAATTCAAAAACGTAGCCATTTTTATGATCTTCACTAAGGCGACCGTATGTGAATTTGTAGAGATCGGAGATCGTGCATGTGTAACCGGTGCTGGGATGCGCAGCGGCGTAAGCGGCCTCGGCGGAATTGATGGCACGTATCGAGTCAACCGCCGAAGCTTCATTGGCCGCAATGCGCGCACGCAATAAGTTCGGAATCGCAATAGCCGCAATGATCAAAATGACCGGAATGAACGCCAGGCCCATATAGCCGAGGATCAGCCCAGCCAGCGCCATTCCATCGCCCGTAAGGCGGCCCGCGCTCTTGCGTATGTTCGACCTGGCAATGTGCCCAAGCACAATGGCCGCAATCGCGGCGGGAAAAATGAAAGAAAATATTCCGGCGATAAGGCTGCCAATTGCGAGTCCACTAGTTTCGGGCGTGGCATAAGCGGGAGACGCGGAGGGAACCGCCGTTGCGACAGTGGCTTGAGTTGCAACTGCCTTTCCGCATCTTCCGCAAAATTGGCTATTTTCCAGCAGGGTTTGTCCGCATTGATTGCATACCATAATGTTCTCCTGGCCCGAACGCCGTCCGCCCAGCCGCTCGTCGCAATTGCCAACACAACCTACTCCCACGACGAGTCGCCGTCAATTATGTTTCTTGCTTGGTCATTTTCTGGCTCTGCCACAGCTACACTAGACCGAGTCCCGAGAGACATCGGCTTTGACGGGATTTCAAACGAAAGAGAGCCATTGCGATGCCCGGTGTTTGTTCTAATTGCGGAGTTGAGGGGAATGATGCCGGCAAGCCGTGCCCAGTATGCGGCGAAAGTGACTTTTTCACCGTTTCCGGGGTGACGACACTCGACAGACTCGCGGCAGGATTCGCTTACTTCACTCTCATACCGGCGGTAATTTTTCTTCTGTTAGCCCGCTTCAAGCCTAATAGCTTTATTCGATTTCACTCTTTCCAGTCCATTTCCCTCAGCGCAGGCGCTCTGATATTGGCTTGCCTCCTTCGGTTTGCCTTTGTCGCTTTCTCATTCATTCCTTTTTTGGTTGCGGCACTTATCGCGACCATTGCGTGCCTGGCATGCTTTATCCTTTGGATTGTATTGGTGGTTAAAGCCTTCCAAGGCAGGAAATTCAAATTGCCATGGATTGGCGACTTCGCAGAAAAACGAGCGCAACATTAGGTGGCCATCCAGTTTCGATTACAACGGAACAAGCAGTAAACCACGAAGGGATCTCGCGTGCAGCGAAGTTGCGTTTAGCGCGTTTCCACTACACGCGAGATCCCTCGCAAGCTCGGGATGACGCCTCAGATTAAGGCAGAAATTCAAACTGACCTACTACCCACCTTTCTAATTACTTTTCGTTCTCCAAGGATTTCAGGTAGTCTGCATATTTGGATTTTGAGTCAATGGCCCGAAGGGATGCACGGTTTGAAAGTAAAAGTTTTCTATCATGACAAGTGTTTCGACGGGGCGTCGTCGGCCGCTCTATTCTCGCGTTTTTATCGGGAGCGCATTCGCAACGACGCGGAATTTGTCTATTCCGGGCTGCTACATCGCGCCGGGGCGCTATTCGACAATGTAAGTTTCGATGGCGACGAAAATGTGATTGTGGACTTCAAATACTCCAGTTCGCCAAAGATCACATGGTGGTTCGATCATCATCAAAGCGCATTCCTTACCCCGGCGGACGCCGCGCACTTCGAGCAGGATCAGAGCAATCGCAAATTTTACGATCCCGATTTCAAATCGTGCACCAGCTTTATCGCGATGATCGCCGGGCAACGCTTCGGGTTCAATCCGGCGCCCGTTGCTGAATTAGTTCACTGGACTGACATCATTGACGGCGCAATGTATCCGGATGCGTTGACCGCGGTTGAAATGAAGGCTCCCGCCATGAAACTCACCATGGTGATCGAGTCGGCGCAGGATCCGGCGTTCATTCCGCGCCTTATCCCACTGTTAGCCGGCCAACCCCTTGAGGAGGTGTTGGACGAGCCGTTCGTCGCATCGGTGATGCCTCCTCTTTTGAGCCGCCATCAGCAATCAATCGCGATCTTGAAACAGCGTATCGAATCCAAGGATGGAACGCTTTTTTTCGACGTTTCCGACTTGGACCTTGAGGGCTACAACAAGTTTGTTCCGTATTATTTGAGTCCCGAATCCATCTATAGCGTTGGTTTGAGCAAGAGCAGTTTTCGGGTAAAAGTTTCAGTGGGATCCAATCCCTGGGGGCCGTCGGAACCTACGGTTAATCTCGCTAAAATATGCGAGCGCTATGGAGGAGGGGGGCACGCTCGTGTAGGAGCGATTTCTTTTGATGTTGCACATCAGGATCTCGCGCGCAAGGCAGCCAGTGAGATTTTGCAGGAATTGCGGTCCAGCGTTGCCGCCCGGTAGTGCTTAAGAGCAACAAATCAGTGAACACTCTCGCAACTTCCGATTCTGTCCTCCTTCGTACCGAAAATCTGGGGCGCAGCGTGAATGGGAAAATCCTGGTGGAAGGGGCCACATTTGAAGTTCACAGCGCAGAGGTATTAGCCATCGTCGGCCCGAGCGGGTCGGGGAAAACTTCGTTGCTGAGACTGCTGAATCGCCTGGATGAACCCACCAGCGGAACAGTTTATCTGGAGGGTGTTGACTATCGCCAGATCGAGCCGCGAACGCTGCGCCGCGAAATTGGATTGGTAACCCAGCGGCCTTTCCTGTTCCCTGGAACCGTCGCGCAAAACCTGAAATATGGACCTGCGCAACGGGGTGATACTTTTTCCGCAGACGCAATTTCGCAACTATTGGGGAAAGTGGGATTGGGAGATTATTCCTCCCGGAACGTTGCCAATCTCTCAGGCGGCGAAGGTCAGCGAGTTTCTGTGGCCCGCACGCTCGCAAACTCGCCGCGAATACTTCTGCTGGACGAACCGACCTCGGCTTTGGATGAAGCATCCAAGATCGAAATTGAAGCGCTGCTTCGCAATATTGTGAGTAATCTTCGACTCACCTGCGTGCTGGTTACTCATGACAAAGCCCAGGCTGCGCGCCTCGCTAGCCGGGTAATGGTACTTGAGAACGGACACATCATTCGCATCGGCTCCATGGAAGAGGTGTTGCATGCTTAAGCATTTGTTCCATGACCCGCTGCATCTGGTCTTCGCACAGGCCGTGGTGGCGGCTCTGGCCGCAGTGTTAGTTGTATTGCTCGCGCGGAAGCGGCGAATCCACCTGGAAAGTGAAGTTCTGATCGCAATGCTGCGCGGCCTTTTGCAAATCGTAGCGGTCGGCTCCATTCTGGTTCTTTTACTGAAAAGCTCCCGGTGGAATAGCGCCTGGTTGCTGATGGTAATGATCGTCGCCGCCGGCGCAACATCCGCGAGACGCGCTCGGGGCATCCCGGGAGCATTTACAGTTTCGACTTGGGCGATCGCTGCGGGCGCAGGATCGGTCATTGCGGTCATGACATGGCTCGGAGTCATTGACAGCGCCATCACTTCTCTTGTGCCGGTAGGCAGTATGCTAATTGCCAACGCAATGAATACTAATGGCCTGGCATTGAATCGCATTCGCGCGGACGTACTCGCGCACGCCGGAGAAATTGAGACGGCGCTGGCATTAGGGGCGGAACCTGGCACGAGTGTTTCTCCTTATGTGCAGGCGGCGTTCGAATCCAGCCTGATCCCCGCAATTGACTCGGTGCGGTCGCTTGGAATTGTCTGGATTCCGGGCTTGATGGCGGGCATGCTGCTTTCTGGCGCGCGTCCTTTGTACGCAGCCATCTACCAGTTTGTGGTGTTGGCAATGATTCTCGCCTCATCGGGCCTGACGTCACTCATTAGTACGCTGTTCATTCGTGCGCGGTTATTCACTTCCGCCGACCAACTGATTGTGCAGCCTGGGAGATAATGAGTTAAGGATGAGGAGCGCAGCGCAAACTACCGTTTTTCCTGCGACACGCGAGCCCAAACCACACATTAAGGTGCTGCGCGCCGTGGCTTCGCTGGAATTGATCAAAGGTGTCGCCGCAGTGGCCAGCATTCTTGGAATTGTGTTTCTTGTCCACAAGGACCCCGGCGATGTAGCCGATTGGTGTTTGACGGTCCTGCATATCAGTCCCGACCATCACTTTGCTCAGATTTTTCTCGATTGGGCAGACAGCTTGACGGACAAGAAGTTGTGGGTCGTCGCGGGTGTTGTCGCAGTTTATTCCATCTTGCGTTTTGTGGAAGGTTACGGACTATGGAGGGCTAGAGCTTGGGCAGAATGGATTGCGCTGGTTTCCGCGGCGCTATATCTACCGTTTGAAATAATCAAGCTAATTCATAGACCGGACCTGTTATATGGCGGCCTGCTAATTTTGAATCTCGCTGTCATCGTCTATATGGCTTACGTCCTATGGGAAACCCGGACGGCAAAAGCTAGAGCTGATTCCCGGGGTTCTCCTACACGTGGGCTGGTTTCATAGGCCGGCCGCCCGTCCCAATTAATCCGAAACCGCGCCGAATCACAGGTCTTGCCCATTTCGATTTCGATATTCTGGATAAACTTTCGAGTTTTCGTTGGCGGCACATAATATTCGATCCACAATTTCCTCCACGGTTTCCAAGACATTCTCTTTCAGTGCCCGGGCGCACAGTTCGTGGAAATTCTCTGGGACGTCGTACTGCATAAGCGTTTTTCCTCCGACGCAAGTACTGTGTCATGATATGTGCCAGAAGTTAGTAAAAAACACGCAGTGGCTTAAGAAATTGATTCCAAAAAGGGCAAGTTCCCAAAATGGAATGGCTTTGGAATGTTAGCCGCTCGCAGCGATGGCGATAGCTGAGTGAGAACTGGAGGGGCTGGGCGGAGTCGAACCGCCGACCTAGAGTTTAGGAAACTCTCGCTCTATCCATCTGAGCTACAGCCCCGGATTCAATTTCATTTTATACAAGATTTCGTGAACAGTTTTCGTCTCGCTCAATTCCTGGGTTGCATTGGTTAGAAGATTGAGGGATCGAATCGAGCATTTGTTCGATTCCGTCCCTATTCCCAAATTTGATACAAACTTCCAGTATCAAGGCGTATAGCCTGGCGGATTGTTTGCCGACAATTTAGCAAGTGCCGATACATTCTTAACAGAGATCGAGAAGCTTTCGCAGGAGTGAGAGATGGCCTATGGCGAAGTATGGTTTGTTTTATGCTGCCGGACAAGCGCCCCTTCAACAATATGAAGGTGATCAGATGATTCAGCAACGCGAGTATGTAATGATTTACAAAAGTTCGACGGAGAATGAACCACGCCGTCTGGTAGCGGCGATTCGCCTGGATAAGAATCAAAGCGTCCGGGAAATGTAGCTAAACGGCGATCCGAACATGTCCGGCCTAAGCTTTTAAAACTATTCTTCCAACAGTAACTACGGTCTGACATTTAGCTTTCGTACAGAACCATGCCAACTTTCTTCAGGACGCCAGTCCCGAGTCGGATTTCGGCAAAAAAGGCAGGCCAAAAAGGAAGGCTTTGCTCCCGGACCTGATCAGGGTATAGTGTTCCTGTTTTTGCACAACGTCTCAGGGTATCTCTAACATCTAAGTTGCACCATGAGTGCCCTGGCAGGAATAGGAGGAGTCTCCGTGCGCGCCCGGATACTCATTGCCGACGACAGCCCGTTGGTCCGGAAATCCATTCGCCGCCTTCTGGAGAGCAATCCAGAATGGGAGGTCTGTGGGGAAGCGGCTAACGGGCAGGAAGCCATAGATCAGGCGATGGTGCTCACCCCGGACATCATTGTGCTTGATCTCGTCATGCCCGTGATGGACGGCTTGCAGGCGGCTCGCCGCATGGCTGTGATTGCTCCCAAAATTCCAACCGTTATGCTCACCATGTATGCTTCGGACCAGTTACGGACTGAGGCTTCGGAAGTTGGGGTTCAAAGCGTTGTATCAAAATCGCAAAGCTCCTCTTTGATAGAGACGATTGAAACCCTGCTCGCGAAGCGCGAAGAAATGATTGGCCGTCAGTCTCCCCGGTCGGGATGCCAGGAATAATTCGCGTTGGTAGGGGCTCAGTTTGAACAAATCCCTCGACGTCATCCTGAGGGACTTCAGTCCCGAAGGATCTCGCGTGCAGCGGAGGTGCTCTTGTTTAGCGCGTTTCCGCTGCACGCGAGATCCCTCGCAATCTCGGGATGACGCCTCAGATTAAGGCAGAAATTCAAACTGAGCCATTACCTTCGCGTTGTCGTCCTGCGTCGCCGAAGAGATAAGGGAAAGACCTGAGTTTAGTGGCCGTATTGCCCTATTTTTGAGCGTTTTCTACCGTTTTAACCCTTTTTTCTTGACGGCGGCTTATCCCAACCGCATTATCAGCATTGAAGCTTCTATCCAACTGCCGCTTCCCCGTGGCGTAGCTTCGGACTGATCTCCATACGATGATCGTCCATACATTGATGTAGGAGTGCTGTGCCATGGGTGTCGCCGCTGTTCGTCCGCTTAAATTGATTAGTGTGTTGTTTCTTTTCTCTAGCCTGAGCCTGGCCCAAAATTCACCCAGAACCCTAATCACCCAACCCATAGACGAGAGCCAGTTGACGGTCCTGAAGGGAAATACTCATCCCTTGGCTCGCGCGGAATTCGATCAAGGCGCGGCTCCAATGGATTTGCCAATGAATCGCATGCTGCTGGTCTTGAAGCGGAGTGACGAGCAAGAAAGCACATTGAGAACTTTGATTGACGGCCAGCAGGATAAGGCTTCTCCCAACTACCACAAGTGGTTGACGCCGGATGAATTCGGAAAGCAATTTGGCCCTTCCGATCAGGACATCCAGCAGGTGACAACATGGTTGCAATCCCACGGCTTTCAGATTGCGCAGGTCAGCAAAGGACGCACCGTCATTGAATTTTCAGGAACCTCCGCGCAGGTGCAAGAGGCGTTGCATACTTCGATTCACAAATACGCCGTAAACGGCGGAGAGCATTGGGCGAATGCAAATGACCCGCAGATACCGAGCGCATTGACGCCAGTTGTGGCGGGAGTGGAATCGTTAAACAATTTTCCCCGTAAACCGATGTATCGCCTCGCTGGCGTCGTTTCGAGATCAAAATCCACCGGCCAGATCAAGCCGCTTCGGCCCCTATTCACTATTCCCAGTGGCGGATGCGGTGTGCAAAGTTCGGACTGCTATGCGGTCGGCCCGTATGATTTTGCGACGATCTATAACGTTTTGGGAGTCTGGAACGCATCTCCGGCGATTGATGGCACGGGACAGACGATTGCAATTGTTGGCGAGACGGACATCAATCCGCAAGATGTCGCGGATTTCCGAAACTTTTTCGGTCTGCCGGCTCTAACTGGCTCTCAACTCAATATCATCCATAATGGACCCGCGCCGGGAATCCTGACGGACGGGGAAGAGACTGAGTCTGATCTGGACGTCGAGTGGTCGAGCGCGGTAGCGAAAGGGGCGACCATAGATTTTGTAGTCTCGGAATCAACTGAAACCACCGCCGGAATTGATCTTTCAGCCCAGTACATTATTGATAACAATCTGGCGCCGGTCATGAGCGAGAGCTATGGAGAGTGCGAGCTCGGCCTCGGCAATGCAGGAAACAGCTTTTATAGCCAGATGTGGCAGGAAGCGGCGGCGCAAGGTATTACCGTTTTTATTTCGAGCGGCGATAGCGGTTCCGCAGGTTGCAGCAGCCAGGATTCCGCCGCTCCGGCACCATCATTGTATGGACTTGCTGTAAGCGGATTCGCCTCGACACCGTACAACATAGCTGTCGGCGGTACCGATTTTAATGACCTGACTACCGCCAGCACGTATTGGAGTTTGTCGAATAACTCTACAACGCAGGCTTCCGCATTGAGCTATATTCCCGAAACAACCTGGAATGATAGCTGCACCAATTCAGTGTTTGGGATTCTTCTGGGCTTCAGCGCCAGTGCCGAGGCGAACTGCAATAACGCGCAATTGCAGGGCTCCGTGATTACGGTTGGCGGTTCGGGCGGGAAAAGCAATTGCACAAGCTCCGACGGTCTACATCCTGCGAGTTGCTCGGGCGGTTACGGAAAACCTTCCTGGCAGAGCGGTTCCAACGTTCCGCCGGATGGCGTTCGCGATATTCCCGATGTTTCACTATTCGCGGCCGCGGGATCTCCTTCTGGCAGCTTCTATGTCATCTGCGAAGTAGATCAAGCGGCGGGGGATTGCAATCCGGGAAATCCGTTTACCACTTTCTTGGGTGTCGGCGGAACGTCGGCGTCGGCGCCGGCCTTCGCGGGAATTATGGCGCTGGTAAATCAGCACACCAACTCTCGGCAGGGAAACGCTAACTATGTTTTTTATAAGTTAGCCGCGAACCAACCCGGCGTATTCAATGATGTCCCTTCGGGAGGAACCATCGCGATGCCGTGCCTTACGGGATCGCCAAATTGCACAACGTCCGTCCCTGGAGATCAGTATGGTGTTCTCACTGGTTACAGCACCGCAACAGGCTACGATTTGGCGACGGGTTTGGGGTCCGTCAACGTCGCGAATCTGGTGAACAAGTGGAATACCGTTAGCTTCAATGCTTCGACCACTGCTATCAACAGTCTCCTGCCGACCTCGATCACGCACGGGCAGACCGTCAATGTGAGCGTGAAAGTCAGCGGGAGTTCGGGCAGCACACCCACAGGTACGGTTACTTTGTTCGGAGGACCGAGCGGGACGCAACGGATTGACAGTCACACGTTGGACGGCACGGGGACTTCGGCGTGGGCAACCAGTCTTCTCCCCGGCGGAAGCTATGGCGTGAAAGCGCACTACTCCGGGGATGGAAATTATGGCTCGAGCGATTCCACCGCGTCAGCGGTCGTGGTTAACAAGGAAAGCAGTTCGGAGCAGGTTGGCCTTATAACCTTCGATCCTAATACCGGCCAGATAACAAGTGTCAACGCAACCAGCGCGGTTTACGGTTCTCCTTACATATTGCGCGTGAACATTTTGAATTCGACGGGCGCCGCCTGTTCGAGTTTGCAGACCGGCTGCCCTTCAGGGACTGTGACGCTAACGGACAACGGCGCTGCGCTCGATGGAGGAACATTCACGCTGAACAGTCTGGGTTATTTCGAGGATCAACCCATCCAGCTTTCCGGAGGGATAAATTCTTTGCAGGCTGTTTATGCTGGCGATAACAGCTTCAAACCGAGCGCCCCAGCAGTTGACGTGGTCACGATCACGCCCGCGCCGACCACGATGACGATCGCCCCATACCTTGGCCCCCCGCCGCCCGTTGGTTTCGCTTCGAATATCAGTGCAACCGTTCAGTCGTCGGGTTCTGGCGCGGAACCGGGGGGAACGGTAACCTTCTACGTGAACGGGAACGCCGTCGCCGGCAATACTTCTTACGGTGGCGCATCCGGCCCTGCGACCGGCGGGAAACCTTTTCTAAACGCTTTTCTGCAACCCTCAGTGTCCCTGTTTCCGAATCCGGGTACATACACAATTTCGGCGAGCTACGCCGGCGACGGAAATTATGCGAATTCCAGCGTGACTGGACAAACCTTCACGGTTAAGCTTCCTACCCCGGTTGTAACCTTGCAAGGTCCCAGCGCGCCTGTCAGTCCCGGAACCACCGTAAACCTCATCGCAACCGCCGCATCAGCGAGCACCAGTACGGCTCCGACCGGAACTTTTACATTCACAAGCCATTTGTATGGTCAGCTGACAACAACGCCCGTTTACACCACCGTCAAAGACCAGAGCGGCAACCTCGGTTTGCAGGCATCCCTCTCTTTCCCGGCCAACGTGGATGACAGTTTCACCGCTCAGTACAGCGGCGATTCAAACTATCCTTCCGGTTCCGCAAATCCGTCGCCGGTCAACGTAATCGGCAACGACTTCAACTTAACGCTTATCCCAAACTCGCTGACTGTGGCCAAAGGCGCTTCTGGGGCATTGTCGCTAGTTGTCGGCGTACAAAGCAATACACCTCTGATTTTGCTCGGCGCGGGATCCTGCACTAGCCTGCCAGTCGAGACTGCATGCGGCATCTCAGATCTCGGGGCGCCAGGCCAAGGCTTTAGCGAAGCTGTGACCCTTACTGTGGGAACCACGGGGCCTCATTCTGTCGCGACACTGAAACTCGCGAGTAACAACAAGCGCCACGCTTGGTGGGCCTCAGCTTTCGGCACAACATTTGCGGGAATATTCTTGCTTGGCGTCCCGATGAAAAAACGGCGCGGTTCAATGCTTTCTCTCGCGCTGTTTGGACTACTAGCCATCGGGATGGGATGTGGCGGCGGTAGCAGCAACAGCAGCCCCGGCCCAAATCCTCAGACCGATCCTGGAACTCCTGCCGGGACATACCCAATAACGATAACCGCGACCGCCGGTTCCATCACCCATACGGCGAAGTTCACGCTTATTGTTCAGTAGGGACCACCGACTGCCCGACTAAGCGGCTGTTCTCGGGAACTTCCCGCTCCGCATTCCGTATCACATCGAGGAGAGTCACAGAGACAGCCGAGGGCGCTATCCCTGCGGCCAGTTGGCCCCCAAACGCAATCGCAAAAGAAACGCATCACACTCATTTATGATTACTTACATCTAACCATCCATGCGATCCGTTCTCGATATTTTCGGGCAGACTCTGCGCACTTTATGGGCGCATAAGCTGCGTTCGTTTTTGACCATGTTCGGCATCGCATGGGGAGTTGGATCGTTGCTTCTTTTGGTCGGACTCGGAGAAGGATTTCGATCCGGAAATCGAAAGCAATTCGATGAGCTCGGCGAAAACGTGATGTTCATTTGGGGGGGCCACGCCCCGGTGTTGAATGGAAGCTTCACCGGCATGCGCTGGTACTTTCTTACTTACAGAGATTACAAGGACGTGCTTTCCGAATGTCCCGACGTTAAAACTGCCGTTCCGGTCATTCAGCGCGGCGATATCCGGGCGGTCAGCGATTTTTATCAGACCAGCGGTCAACTGGTGGGCGTGTTGCCGGTCTACGGCCAGATCCGTTATGTACCAATCAATGAAGGCCGCTGGCTGAATGAAATGGACGTGTCCCAGAAACGGCAGGTGATCGTTCTCGGAGATGAATCCAAGCGCTTGTTGTTCCCCGGCCGTCCCGCGATTGGCAGCACTATCCTCTTGAACGGAATTCGTTTCCAGGTGATTGGAACCCTGAAGCGCCTTGGTCATGGCAATAACAACGACCAGAACCTAAAAAATTATCTTCCCTTCACCACCATGCGCGAGGACTTTCCGCCCTTGAATGTTGGCGAGACCACGGATGCGATTTCTTTGCTCCAGTACCAACCCACGTCCCGTGACCTGCATGAAGAAGCGCGAGCTGAAGTCCATAAAGTGATCGGGCGAAATCATGGAATTGACTACACGAATCCCGACTCCTTCGATGAATGGGACACGATCCGTACCGTGGATCAGATTGGCAAGATTTTCGACGCAATGAATACTTTTCTCGGGAGCGTGGGCCTGGTAACTCTTGCGCTCGGAGCCATTGGCATCATAAACATCATGCTCGTCGCAGTTGCCGATCGTACCCGCGAAATTGGTCTTCGAAAAGCGCTGGGCGCGACGAATCGAAGCATTATGTTTCAATTCTTTGTGGAAGGCGCATTCCTCACGCTTTTAAGCGGAGGTCTTGGCATGGCGGGAGCCGCCGGTTTGATGGCGGCCTTGGCCACGCTGCCTCAACCGCAGGGGTTCGACACGCCGCGATTGGTTCCGTCCACTGCGGCTCTGGCCATTTTTTCGCTCGCATTTGCCGGCGTGGTCGCTGGGCTGTATCCCGCGCGGAAAGCAGCAGGATTGGCGCCGGTTGAAGCGCTTAGAAGAGAATAGTCATGAAACGTGACCTACTCGGGCAAGCCTACGGAGCCATGCGGCACGATCTCCGCAAGACTCTACTCACCATGCTGGGAATGGCCTGGGGAATTGCCACGGTCGTGCTTCTGCTCGCGTACGGACAAGGTTTCGGGCGCGCAATCGAGAACATCTGGGATAGTTTTGGAGCGACCGCGATCGGCATTTTTCCCGGGCGCACTTCGCAACAGGCTGGTGGAAACAAAGCGGGAGTTCCAGTTCGTTTCACCCAGGACGATATCGAGTTGGTACGGAATGTTGTGCCACTGGTCCGGCATCTGTCGCGCTATTCCGATTTGCAAGGCACGGTGCAAAATGGGAACCGTTCCTTCAGTTTTCCAGTGCTCGGAATTGATCCTCAAATGCAGGATATCTGGGCCTTAAATGTAGATGTTGGGCGCTTTGTTAATGATGAAGACAATATCAGCCACGGTCACTATGTGGTACTTGGCTCGGAGGCGAAAGACAAATTATTTTCCGGTATCCCACCATTGGGTGAGTGGATTCGAATCAACGGCGTCAGCTTCCAGGTCATTGGCGTTCTTAAACCTCGCATGCAAGAGGCAGACAATGACGACAATCGTACGGTTTACGTTCCGTTCAACTCCTCGGACGTGCTCGTGGATACACACTACCTTGGCGGCATCTGGCTGGACTCCATTGGCGTTGACCATACTAAAGTGACCAAGACGGTTCGCGACGCTTTGGCCGTCGCCCACAACTTCAAACCTGACGATGAGAGGGCAGTTTTCATTTTCGATGCCAAGAAACAGCTTGAGCAATTCAATATCATCACCATCGCATTGAATGTGCTGCTGGCTTTCATCGGAACCATCACTCTCGGCATAGGTGGCATTGGCCTGATGAATATCATGCTGGTCTCGGTGACCCAGCGAACCCGTGAGATAGGAGTGGAAAAGGCTTTGGGCGCCCGCAAGCGCGATATCCTGTTTCAGTTCTTAGCGGAAGCTATGGTGATCACAGCCGTTGGCGGCGTCGTTGGGATTTTGCTCTCTTATGCTGTCTCATTTTCCGTTGGGACTCTGACCTTGTACAGCGCACTGGCGAAGCACGCTGACGCAGGCGATATACGGCTGGTCGTCGCGCCGAAAATCCTGCTGATTGCCACGGTGATTTTGGGGCTGGTTGGAATCGTGAGCGGCATGTTCCCAGCAATGAGGGCCGCGAAATTGGATCCCATTGAGGCGCTAAGGTACGAATAGGCGTTCGTTTTGGATACGCAGCTGATTTGCTACCGAGGGCTCTGGCGGGGTTCACCCGAGCTTCCGCAGTCTCCGGCCAATCTGAATCGCCAACATTGTTTGCCTCATCTAGCAATCCATGAACAGCAATATTTTCCTACCTCTTTCAAATTATTCGGAACCAGTTCTGCAATCTTCGACCGCTAGCATCAATGATTCGGCTCTGCTTGATTCATATTCGCAGGCCGTGGTTGGTGCGGCGGAAAAGATCAGCACCTCCGTCGTAAAGATCGAGATTACACAATCGGGGAGGACTCCTTCCGGAGACTCCCAAGATCGCCATGGCGGCGGTTCCGGATTCGTCTTCACACCGGATGGCCTGGTTCTGACGAACAGCCATGTGGTGCATGATGCGAAACGAATTCAGGTTTCTCTGCCGGACGGAAGCCGCCTTCCCGCTCACACTATTGGAGACGACCCAGCAACCGATCTCGCGGTCATTCGCCTCGGCATTCCCGACAATGATGCGCCCAATCTTATTGCCGCGCCACTGGGTGATTCGCAATCTCTGCGCGTGGGTCAGATCGCGATTGCCATCGGCAATCCGTACGGCTTTCAATATACGGTCACTGCGGGAGTAGTCAGCGCGCTGGGACGGTCTTTGCGTTCGTATTCCGGACGGTTGATTGAAGACGTGATCCAGACGGACGCATCGTTAAATCCTGGGAATTCCGGCGGCCCGCTCGTGGCTTCCGATGGGCGAGTGATCGGAGTAAACACGGCCACTATCATGGGAGCACAAGGACTGTGCTTTGCTATTGGCATCAACACCGCCAAATTTGTTGCCGGACGCTTGCTGCGAGATGGCAGAATCAGGCGCAGCTATATTGGCGTCGAAGCTCAAACGGCTCCATTGCATCGCCGTCTGGTGCGCTTCTATGATCTCGGCAGCGAAAGCGGCGTATTCGTAATGTCAGTTGACAGTGGGAGTCCCGCGCAAAAAGCGGGTGTGCGCGAAGGCGACCTGATTATTGCGCTTGACGGAAAGCCCGTCGCGGGAGTGGACGATCTGCACAGGTTGCTGACCGATGCAAGAGTTGGCGTGAGCAATCTGATGACGGTGATAAGGCACACCGACAAGCTGGAATTGAAAGTAGTGCCGGAGGAATCGCGCAAGGGTTGAGGATTGATTATCCGTTGAAGGATTTACTCGCGCCGGTCAGCACTTGCATTTTGTTGGTGGTATCTTTTCGCGAAACTAAAATTCATTTATGTCCTTTTCTGATTTTCGTGGCAACGCCGATGCGGTTCACCGTTTCCGAGACATGCTGGGACGCGGTCGCATGCCGCAATCCATCATCCTCGCCGGCCCTGCCGGGTGCGGCAAATACACGCTTTCGCTGATGCTGGCAAAAGCGATGAATTGCCTGACCCCGCCCAGTACAGATGGGCTGCCGGATTTCTGCGGCTTCTGCGCCAACTGCGTTCGCATCGGGCAATCGGAAGATCTTGCGTCGCGTTTTTCCGAAGCCGTGGAAGCACGGGAAAATCTTCGCGAGACGGACAAGAAAGAGACGCGATTATTCGTACAAACTCATCCTGACGTTCTGATCATTCCGCCCGACCCGCCTCAGATGATGATCAAAGTGGATCAGGTTCGACGCGTAATCGAAACGATTTATTACCGTCCGGCGGAAGCGAAAGAGCGCGTTTACATTTTTACTGAATCCTGCTTCATGAAGGAAGCCGCTAATTCCGTGCTGAAGATATTGGAAGAACCTCCGGAATACGCGACTATTTTTTTGTTGGCGGACAATCCTGGCGAGCTTCTGCCGACGATTCGATCGCGCTCAATGTTGATTCAGTTATGTGTTCTCTCCATCGATCAAATCGAGGAATATTTAGCGAAACACCGTCCCGAATGGAGCACCAAGCAACGCTCCCTTGTGGCGCGGCTCTCGGAAGGTGCGGTGGGGCGCGCCTGCGGTTTCGATCTCGCCGCATACATTTCTTCCAGGGACCATGCTTTGATCATTTTGAATTCCGCATTGCGCTCTTCCGATCACAGCGAATTGTTCAAGGCCACGGAAACCTACCGAGCCGGCGCGGAGGGACGGGAAAAGACAGAAAAACTGATACGGACCATCTACTTAATTTTGCAGGACCTGTTGTTCCTGAATTCCGGAACGCCGGAACTGGTTCGCAACACCGATATTCATTCCGAATTGCAAAAGCTGGTGCAGGCCGCAGACTTTCAATGGGTGGCATTTGCTGCGGACCGGTTGGCCGAAGTCGAACGCGGGATGCGCAGGAATCTGCTCAGATCGTTATCGCTGGATGCACTTGCCGTCAGCTTGGAGCGTCCGGCAGTTTAGATGACGCGCCAATCATGTTTTTGGTTGCGGATCTTGCGCGAACAATGATGCTGCTGTTCTAGCGAAGCTATCCGCTACCCGCCAGATCCTTCGCAAGCTCAGGATGACGCCGACATGGGGCCGGATTGAAAATGATTCAACTCGCGGTTTAGACCTCTTCAATTCCCGCCACTTCCCTTATATTTGTTGTATGCCTAAATCGTCCGCCTCAAAAAAAGCTCGTGTGCTCTCGTCGAAAGAAACTTATCGAGGGTCTGCGTTTTGGGTTTCCACCGATGAAATACTCGAACCAACGGGAGTTCGAGTTCGCCGCGATATTGTGCATCACAGCGGTTCAGTCGTGATTCTCGCCGTCGAGGAAAATCGCTCCGGACCTAAAATCTTGCTCGAACGACAGTATCGCCACGCGGCTCAACAATTTCTATGGGAACTGCCGGCGGGACGGATTGATAAAGGCGAAAACGAACTCAAAGCCGCGAAACGCGAACTCCTTGAGGAGACCGGATTCACGGCGCGGCGATGGAAGCGGATTTTGAAGTTTTACGTGAGCCCCGGGTTCGTCGCTGAAACGATGTCCATTTACCTGGCAACGGATTTGCGCCCAGGGACTGCTCAACCGGAGGACGATGAAGTTATCGAAGTACGTTTTGTTGAGTTAACAGAAGCGCTCCGCATGGTCCTTGCCGGAAAAATCAAGGATGCGAAAACAGTGTCCGGGGTTTTCTGGCTCAGCCATGAGCGTGACCATCGAAACCCGCGCCGGTAAAGGTTTCTGCCGCTTAATCCCTTGACAGCCAAGTTTCCAGAGTCGCACAATGCAATTAATGTTGGTGCGCGGCGCGTCTCAAGCGGAAAAGGAGTATGTGCCCGAGGGGTGAGCACGTGGATCGTTTGAAAGGTACGGTGAAGTGGTTTAACAACGCTAAAGGCTACGGTTTTATCGGACGCGAAGACGGCCCTGACGTCTTTGTGCATTACAGCGCGATCACTGCCGAAGGCTATAAGAGCCTGCAAGAAGGCGACGCAGTAGAGTTCATAATTACCCAGGGAACCAAAGGGCCGCAGGCGGCGGAAGTTACGAAGGCCTCATAATTGTTTAGATCGTGATTTGATTTTTGGTGTGCCACAGTTTGCCTTCGGCGTTTGAGGTTCCCCATTCGTTTAGTTCAGCCGGTTCATATTCAGCCGAGCTTCGCTCGGCACGACGGGCGGGGACGCCCGTACCTCCACTACACAAACTCGTGGAACTTATTTAATCTTGCTTCGTGGATAACAAGTCTATCGCGGGCATTCTCTACGAAACCGCAGACCTGCTGGAAATTGATGGCCAGGATTCTTTTCGCATCCGCTCCTACCGGAATGCGGCCGAGGCGATCGAAGCCTTTCCGCAACAGATTTCCGAGCTGATAGGCGATGAAAAAAAGATTCTTGCCATTCCCGGCATCGGCAAAGTACTTATCAACCTCAAGCAAATGTTCAAGGAAGGGCGTCTCTCGCTCCACTCCGAAATGCTCACCAAATACAGGCCTTCGATGCTGGAATTACTTAAAATTCAAGGCCTTGGACCGAAGACCATTGCGCTTATTTGGAGCGCCTATCAAGTTTGCGATATCGAAGGCGTGGAAAAACTCGCGCGCGAAGGAAAAATTCGCACGCTTCCCCGCATGGGTGAAAAGCACGAGCAGAAGTTGCTCAAGTCAATCGAAGACTATCGGCGGATTGCCGGACGCTTTCTTCTTGATGCCGCGGAGAATCAGGCTCGCAAAATTGTCGAGCATCTTCAGGATTATCCGGGAGTCGAAAAAGTTACACCTGCTGGCTCGCTTCGCCGGGGACGGGAAACCGTGGGCGATCTCGACATCCTTGTGATCGGTCGGGCCTGCTGCGATGACAGTGAACGCGAGAAACTGATTGAGCATGTCATCAAACTTCCGGGCTTGATGGAAATCATTGCTCGCGGTGAGAACAAAGTCAGTTTCCGGCTTCGCGGCGGCATGCAGGTAGATATTCGCCTGCTTCCGCCGGACTCTTTTGGAGCGGCAATGCAATATTTCACCGGCTCCAAGGCGCACAACGTCGCATTGCGGCAACGTGCCTTAAAGATGGGATATACGCTGAGTGAATACAGCCTTGCTCGTTTAGACGACGAAACAGTTGTGGCTGGAAAGACTGAAGAAGAAATCTATGCGGCGTTGAACCTCGATTTCATTCCACCTGCGCTGCGCGAAAACTGTGGAGAACTTGATGCCGCCGAGCAACACGCCCTGCCGGAACTGATCACACAGGAAGACCTAAAGGGCGATGTGCACATGCACACCGTCGAGACCGATGGCCGCAGCACGATTGAAGAAATGGCCGAGGCTGCCGTCGCATATGGTTACAAATATATGGCCATCACGGACCATTCCAAGAATCTGGCATTTGCAAATGGCCTCGACGATAAACGCGCCGAAGAGCACATCAAGCGAATTCGCGCGGCGGACGAAAAGACCGACGGAATCAAGATCTTCGGTGGGATTGAAGTGGACATCCTCGGCGATGGCTCGCTCGATCTCTCGGATTCCGTGCTTGAGCAAATGGATGTAGTTATCGCCAGCGTGCATTCTCACTTTGGGCAAAGTCCGGAAGAAATGACAGCCCGCCTGCTGAGGGCCATTGCAAATCCAAACACTTCAATTATCGGACACCCGACGGGACGCCTTCTACTCCGGCGCGACGCCTATCAATTTGATATGGATCAAATCTTAAGAGCGGCCGCTCGACGCAAAGTCGCGATGGAGCTGAATGCATATCCCGACCGGCTCGATTTGTGCGATCGGCATCTGCGTCTGGCCAAACAACACGGCGTGAAAATTGTGATCAATACGGACTCTCATCACACTTCTCATCTCGATAAGATTCGTTTTGGCGTGTTGCAAGCCCGCCGGGCTTGGCTGACGAAAGACGACGTTCTAAACACGCTGCCCGTTGAAATATTCGCCAAGGCGATGAAACACGCACTCCCGTAGGCGGGAGGTGGCTTTCGACATGACTTACTTGGTTGGAATAGAATCAGCGCCGAGGTTGCCATGCCTGAAGATTCAGTCCCTCCCGTGCCGCCCTCCCAAGCACCGCAGCCGTCCATGCCCGATCTCGCAACGCCAGACTCTCCAACGACGTTTAATATTGGCGAAGAATACGGCACGGCAAAAAAGAACCTGCCGCCAATAAAGATTGTTGTAATTCCACTTGTAATTATCGGCGTGATAGCCGCCATCGTCGCTTTAGCGCAGCGCCCCAAGTCTTCGGCCACGGGATCCGTGGGGGACATAGTTTCCGTCGAAGTCCCCGATCAAAACACGACGATGGTCGCTATCAATGTTTCCGTGCAGAACCACGGCAAAACGCCCTATCGTATCCGGACCATTCAGGCGGCGCTCGACGCAAGTACCGGCCAGTTTACTGACGATGCAGCTTCCGCCGTGGACTTCGAGCGATATTTCGACGCTCTCCCAGCATTAAAAGCTCATGCGCTGACTCCTTTGATTCCAGAAACCAAGATTGACGCCGGAGGCGAAGCATCGGGCACAGTGATTGTCAGTTTTCCGGTTACGCCGGATGTGTTTGCAAACCGGAAGTCGCTGGCCGTAACCATACAGCCTTACGATCAAGAAGTTCCGCTAGTGTTGAAGAAATGAATCCAAGATTGTTCTAATGCTTTTGAAGGAATTTCCGCCGGACCAGATGAGTGCTGGCAGTGGGTTTGATGTCATCGTACTTCATGCAACTGATGGACCCGTCCACTTCAAGCACGGCTAATGCCACATCCTTGTAGCTTCCAATCCCATGCTCCCGCAAGGAGCGCTCCAGTTCGTCCATGCTGACGTGTTCCTTAGCCATGTGCGCGGAAATAATTTCACCATCATGGACAAGTAGAGTGGGTTGGCCTTCCACCAATTTGCGGAAACGGCGATTGCTCCCCGAGAGTTCGGCAACGAAGTAATTCACTACGAGAAGGGTCGCGGCAGCGGCGACTCCGCCCAGTAGCGATGTATCCGGCCCGGTCATGGCATTCTGGACAGCATTGCTGATCAGCAGTAGCAGAGTGAGGTCGAAAGGAGTCATCTGCCCCACTTCACGCTTGCCGCTTAGCCGCACGCCGAGCAGGACGACAACATAGATCGCGGCTGTTCGAAGTACGATTTCAACCAGGACATGCGTGCCGGGAAACATTCAGGTCAGAATCCCGCGGTGATCGGCACCGGTGCACCCTTCGGTGTACTTAAGTAGCCAGTGGCTTTCTTCTTGTCAATGGACCAGACAACAAGTTCGTACAGCAAGCGATCGCGCCCACTGTAAAACTGGATCGGTTCACTCACGTTACGATCTTTTTTCTCTATAGTCTTGTCGTCGGAGGTTACATCGAGCGTGAACTTCCCTCGCTTTGGATCGGTTTTTTTCAGCGCCAGGCTCACAGTTGCTACAGGCTGAGCCTTCGCCCCTCTAACGAGAGTGAATTCATAATAGTTTCGATCGCCCCTGTGCTTAAGAACGTCGAGATCGGTGCGCGTTTTTGCAATCAGTCCGCTTTGCAAGCCAAGATCGCCAATCGTACTTTCTAACTTGGCTCGCGTGGCTTCAAGATCGCTCTTGGTGGACGCCACGTCCGTCTTCACTCCACCCACATCTGTTTTTACGTTAGCGACTTCGCCGCTGACTTGACCGATCTGCTGCTTTTGCTCCTCTGAGAGACGGGCTTCAGCGGCCTGCTGCTGCCGTTGAAGTTCGTAAGCTCGCGAGACTAGCTCTTTCTTGGTTAAGCCAATTTGGCGGGCGAGGGTTTCGTTCTGGGCGTCGGCCGATTGGATTCGTTTGCCCAAGTCCGCGATCTGCGCTTTGCTGGCATCCTGTTCGCCGCTTAGCGCGGTTATCCGGCCGCGCAAATCGAACAAGAAATAAAGTGAGCCGGCAATATAGACGACGGCTAAGGCCAGTAATATCCACTTCCCTGCGTTGCTCGATGTGTCGTCCAGAACGGAATGTCCTGCTTCGTCGGTCATTCTCCTCCTCCAACTCTTCTCCTCAAACTCTAGGACAGATGGCTAAAGCTATTGTTGTGTAGCGAACTCAGGCTGTCAATTGGCTGTGAGGGATAAGATACTCGAAGGGACGGTGCTGAGCCAGTCCGAAAACCAGCATGGGATCAAATAAGGCCAAAATCGCAATGGAAGTGGAGACGGCTACAACTTTATTGATTTCAGGCGAAGCGAGTTTGTGATGACCGAAACCGAACTCAGGCTCATGGCTGCGGCGGCCAGCACCGGGCTAAGCAGCAAGCCAAAAAATGGATACAGGACTCCCGCCGCCACCGGCACTCCCAGCGAATTATAGAGGAATGCGAAGAACAAATTTTGGCGGATGTTTCGCATCGTTGCCTGACTCAGTTTGCGTGCCCGAAGAATGCCTGTAAGGTCTCCCTTTACCAGAATCACTCCCCCGCTTTCCATGGCAACGTCGGTGCCAGTGCCCATGGCAATGCCGACATTGGCTTGGGCGAGCGCGGGAGCATCGTTAATGCCATCGCCCGCCATAGCTACGGTGCGGCCCTCATTTTGGAGCCGCCGCACCACCTCCGCCTTTTTCTCAGGAAGCACACCGGCTTCAAATTCTTCGATTCCAAGCTGGCGAGCAATGGCCTGTGCTGTTGCGGTGCTGTCTCCAGTCAACATGAGAACGCGAACGCCGTGTTCTTTCAATTCTCGAAGTGCCGGTAAAGTTGATTGCTTGATCGGATCCGCAATACCAATAATGCCCGCCAACTTTCCGTCTACGGCGGCGAATACTACTGTCTGGCCGAGGCGCCGTGCTTGATCCGCCCTTTCGGCGAGACTGTCCGTCGCTACGCCCGAATCGTTTAAATATTTCTCGGTTCCAACGATCACTGGGATGTCATCCACTGTTCCCTGGATACCCGCACCAGTTGCGGCATGGAAGCCCTTGGCCTCGCCAAGAACGATATTCTTTGCCTTAGCCGCAGCTAGTATTGCGGCCGCGAGAGGATGCTCACTCCCCTGTTCCAGGCTGGCGGCTAGTCTCAATAACCTCGCCTCATCGTGGTCGGGGGCAGCGATGATCGAAATAACCTTTGGCTTCCCTTCGGTTAGCGTGCCGGTCTTGTCCACTACGAGCGTGTTCACTTTTTCGAGAATCTCGAGGGCTTCTGCATTTCGGATCAGGACCCCGAGGCTGGCACCGCGTCCCGTGCCCACCATAATGGCCATCGGCGTCGCCAAACCAAGCGCGCATGGGCACGCGATGATGAGCACGGCAACCGCGTTGACGAGCGCGTGGGCAAAGCGTGGATCGGGTCCCGCCAATGCCCATGTTATAAAAGTTAATATCGCGATTCCAATTACCGCGGGAACAAACCACTCAGCAACGCGATCGGCTAATTTCTGAATTGGCGCCCGGCTGCGCTGCGCCTGTCCCACCATTTGTACAATCCGCGCCAGCAATGTCTCGCTGCCGACGCGCTCCGCACGCATCACGAAAGAGCCATTGCCATTGATCGTGGCGCCGACCACGCGGCTTTGCGGAATCTTCTCGACCGGCATGGCTTCTCCGGTGATCATGGATTCATCCACCGAGCTGTTCCCTTCGACGATCACTCCGTCAACGGGAATCTTCTCGCCTGGACGCACTCTTAGTTGGTCGCCGACTTTAATTTGATCCAGCGGAACGTCTTCTTCTCGCCCATCTCGTAAAATGCGAGCGGTTTTCGGAGATAAATCAAGCAGCGCGCGGATCGCCTGTCCCGTGCGGCTTCGCGCTCGCAATTCAAGAACCTGACCAAGCAATACGAGCGTGGTAATGGCCGCGGCAGCCTCAAAATAAACCGGGACGGTTCCATTTTCACGGAAGGAAGCCGGGAAGGCTTGCGGGAACACCGTCGCGGCAACGCTATATGCGTATGCGGCTCCGGTGCCCATTGCGATCAGCGTGAACATGTTGGTGGAGCGATTTACGATTGAGGTCCATCCGCGCTGAAAAAATGGGAGACCGCCCCAGAGCACAACGGGTGTCGCTAACAAAAGCTCGATCCACGGCAACCATCGCATGGGGAGGACGCGCTGAAGGGGCGAACCGGAAAACATATCTGCCATGGCGATGGCAAATAGAGGAACAGTCAGCAGCAGGCTGACCCAGAAACGGCGGGTCATCTCGCGTAATTCTGAATTGTCCTCGCTGGCCGTGATAATACGCGGCTCTAGCGCCATGCCGCATATTGGGCAGGCGCCTGGCCCAGGCCGCACAATCTGCGGATGCATGGGGCACGTATATTCGACTTGGGCTGCGGCCGGGACTTCGCGCTCGAGCGCCATTCCGCAACTTGGGCACGGCCCCGGTTTATTCTTGCGCACATCGGGACACATCGGGCAAACATAATCACGACTATGATTATCGAGGAACGGGCGTCCACGCCCATCATTTTGAGAGCTCTCGTTTCCGGAACTTTCGGACTTCGCGGAACTTGTCCCGATACTTACTAAGGAAGTCATCGCTGCGGCTTTGTCTGGCGATTTCAAATACCGCTCAGGATCAGCCTTGAATTTTTCCATGCACGACGAGGCGCAAAAAAAATAGGCCTTGCCCTCGTGCGTGTAGGTCCATTTTGCAGTTGCCGAATTCACGGTCATGCCGCAAACTGGATCTTTCGTCACATCGTCCTTCGTCGCATCTAGAACTTCAGTATCGTGTGTCACCATCAGGCCCGTTGTCCCGTTTTACCAGCAGTATGAGAAACTCTTTAGAGTATAGAGATAGTTGATTGTTCCAAAGATTCACCGCCTATTAATAGAATCCCAATTGCCTGAAAGGCTCAATGACCCAAATGGAAGTTCTCTACCGATATGGCGTCGCTCCCGGCGAGGCCGAGATGCGCGCTCTTGATAACGTACGGGAAGTCTATGGAGTTCGAGGAATCCGCTTCAACGAAAAAGACCGATCGGTGCGGGTGGAATACGATGCCTCGCGCTTTAAGGAACCGGTGATCGCGGCACTTCTGCGGCAAGCGGGAATTGACATCCAGGAAAATATGGCTCTCGCCTAGTAGGCACTTTACGGGATCTACGGGAAGAGGGGAGGGCCGGACGAAAAGCAAGGGGACGTCAAAGAAAACTTCTGGCCGAAGATTATTCTTGTGAACGTCCCCGTTGCGCGCCACTTCGTCTGGGGTTCCAATAAGCACCTGTTCTGCCATCTTCAATGTGATGAAAATAAAGAAATGGTTGCTGAGTCTAAGGGGTAGGAATTTCCGGATGCGTGGAAAGTTTTACCAACCTCCTTCGTTTCGTGTGGCCGTAAGGTTCTTTTGCCGTTTGAAAGTCGCTCGGGCACGCCCTAACTGGGCATTTCGTTTATAATTTGACTCGCCGCAATTGAAACCGTCATTGAAACTGCGCCCGTAGCTCAGTTGGATAGAGCGAACGGCTACGAACCGTTAGGTCGGGAGTTCGAATCTCTCCGGGCGCACCACTTCTGCCATAATTCTCTCTTGACTTGTGCTTAGGATCTGCCCGAACCTGCGACAGAGCGGTGATTGCAGTGCAGCGACCGAAGGACATCCAAACCGAGCGTCTAATCCTCTCCGTGCTTTTGCCTGCGGAGATTGAGGCTCTGCTCGCGGGTGACGTGCAGCATGTTGAATGTGTGACCACCTTTCGATATCCGCCAGACGATCCGAACCGGGGCGTTGATCTTAACTGGCACCTCCAAGCCTTGCGCGCAGACTATAACGAGCTTCCGTGGCGTATACGCGTCATCGTCGAGCGTTCGTCTAACACGGTAATTGGCTCAATTAATCTGAAAGGCCCACCAGATGAGCGCGGCGATGTTGAAATTGGATGGGGGATGAACGACGGCGCTCGTGGGAAAGGATATGCAACGGAGGCTGCCGCAGCCGTGCTGCAGTGGGCCTTTGAACAGCCTAGTGTAGGCTCGATGAGCGCAACCATCCCCGACGATCACACAGCGTCACAGCGCATCGCTCAGCGGCTGGGACTCAGTCGAACCAATGCGACCCGTAGGAACCTGCCACTTTGGAAATGCGAGAGAGCAGCTTCCGCTGAAGTTAATTGACGGCCCTGTCCGACAGAGCCAAAGTTTTAAAATCATCTCCTAGAGGCACCATTTCTTTATGCGGTGCTCTTTGGACTGCTGTCTAACTTTTGGCCAATTTATTTAGAAGCTCTTATTAGCCTCGTTTTTTCGCGCCAACAATCTGCCCTACTGAATACTTACTTCATCAATCTCGAATTCGAACTTGCCGGGTTCCTGGGCGTGCGCGAAGGCGATTCCGAGTAAGTCATGCCCGTCGGTGTGGAATTGCGAAAACGGAAATGAGAATTGCTTCCACTCGGGGCCTGCTTCAAAGGGCTGGATTGCCGGCATTTGCCCTGCGTTGGATTCTGTCTGGACAGCTACGGCATAGTGTTTGCCATCTCCTTTCGCCCAAAACGAAAGCGCTTTCTTGCCGGAAAGATTGGCGGCGTCCTCGGGTGAGGATCCGGGATGAAAAAAGACACCCGCCCAGCTAAAAGATGCGCCGGGAACAATCTCGCCACTCACTTTCAATGCTCCCTTTGAACCGTCGGCTCCGCCTTCCACGGCCTGCATCGAGGCGTGGGACTTGCCGCCTGCCTCTGCGTCGGACGTAGCCATCCACGCGCCGTAATTGGCCGAGATTTTCAGATCGTCAAAGTTGCTGACCAGCCCCGATTCAGACCCGGCGGGCGCAGGAGGCGGTGGCGCGATACCAGTTTCGCCATTTGGCCCAACCACGTTCAGGATCGCCGTCGTGGTATGTACAGAGTCTGCCCCCACCATAATTTCAAATGCGCCGGGTTCGACCACTTTGTGCATATCAGTGTTGAGCATGGAGAGCGTGTCCGGGGTAACCGTGAACTCGACTGTTCTCTTTTCTCCCGGCTTGAGCGTGACGCGTTGAAATCCTCTCAATTCCTTCACCGGGACCGTTACCGACGCAATTTTCTGGTGAATGTACATTTGCGGAACTTCGTCACCTTGGCGCGAACCGGTGTTGCTCACGTCCATGCTGACTTTTGCGGAACCGCCGGATTGAATTTGCGCCGGCTCGATCCGCAGATTCTCGAACTTGAAAGTGGTGTAGCTAAGTCCGTAGCCGAAGGGAAACAGGGGCTCGCGAGTGCTAAACGCATAGCTGCGGTTCGCGGAAGGCTTGTGATTATAGAAGTCCGGAAGATCGCCGACGGAATGTGGAAACGTAATCGGCAGCTTTCCTCCGGGATTCACGTCTCCGAATAGAACGTTGGCTACCGCAGTGCCGCCTTCCTGGCCGACGTACCAGGCTTCGAGAATCGAAGGAACATGTTCTGCGATGTAATTGATTGAGAGCGGCCGTCCATTGATCAATAGCACGACAACGGGAGTTCCCGTCTCGACGACTGCCTTGACTAAATCATTCTGCGCTCCTAGCAGGTCGAGCGAATCACGGTCGCCGCGATGCTGCTCTGACCATGCTTCCCGATTTGAGCTTTCGTTCTCGCCGACAACTAAGATCGCAACGTCGGCATTCTTGGCAACTTCAACTGCCTCTTTGATTTTGTCCACTTGCGTTTTCGGATCAACCAGTTCCACGTTGTCGTCAAACCATCCGTGCCAGTCCTGATGTTTGTTGGTGAAGCGGCAGCCCTCCGCATAAACGACCTTGGCTCGTGATCCAACGCGGTCTTGAATCCCTTGCAGGATGGTGACGCCATGCGCCGGTTTGCGGCTGTAGCCGCCGAGATGCAATCCATCGGCGTTTGGTCCAATCACCGCGATTGTTTTGAGCTTGCTCCGATTGTTCAAATCGAGCGGCAGAAGATTCTTGTCGTTTTTGAGAAGTACAACGGTCTCCTGCGCGGCCTTCAGCGCCAGCGCGCGATGATCGGCGCTGTTCGTAGTTTTTTCCGCATAGTCCGGATCAACGAGGGAATTATCAAAGAGTCCGAGTCTGAACTTAGTCGCTAAAACCCGACTCACTGCCCGATCAAGCTCGCTCTGCGGAACGATCCCTTGTTTGACCTGGTAGAGCAACGTGCGGTACACGGAGCCATCCGAAAGGTCGTAATCCACCCCGGCGGCAATTGCGAGACGCGCCGCATCGGATTTGTTTGCAGCCACATGATGCGTCTGTATCAGCATCTGCAATCCATCGCCATCGGAGGTAACGTATCCGCGGAATCCCCACTCCTGCCGCAGCACTTTATCGAGCAGCCAGTGATTGATGTGCGAAGGGATGCCATCAATTTCATTGTAGGAAGCCATCACGCTTCCGACATGCGCTTCCTGCACGGCCGCCTGAAAGGGAACCAGAAAGTTTTCGCGAATAATGCGTTCAGAATAATTTCCCGGCGCCGTATTCGTTCCGCCCTCGGGCTGGCCATGTACCGCAAAGTGCTTCATGGTCGCCACCACATGATGGCGGTCAATGTCGAACGTGTCTCCTTGAAGTCCGGTGATCGCGGCTACGGCCATTCGCGAAACCAAATACGGATCTTCTCCGTAAGTCTCCTCGGTGCGGCCCCATCGCGGATCGCGCGCGATATCCAGCACTGGCGTGAAGACCTGGCCAGCACCCGCTGACCCAGCTTCGTCGCCCGCTGCCGTAAAAACTTGCTTCACCAATTGCGGGTCCCATGTGCTCGCCAAGCCGATTGCCTGCGGAAAGCTCGTGCTTCCATCCTCCATGAAACCATGCAGCGCTTCGCCCATGAACAACTCTGGAATACCCAGCCGGGTCTTCTCGCGAAGATATCGTTGAACTCCATTGCGTAGAATCGCTGCATTTTTGGCCGGAAATGGCTGGTCTGGGTTCCCCCATTGCGCGAGTGTCGCGCGCGCACTCTCATCAGTGAAGGTCCCCGTGGGATCAATGACGGATATGTTCCGCTCCCTGCCCCCGCAGATCTGCTCGACTTTCTCTTCGAGGGTCATGCGCGAAAGCAAGTCAGAGACTCGGTCTTCAATCGCGAGTTTCGGATTGCGGTAGGGGAGTGTGTTGCGTGGTTCGGTTTTTTCCTGCGTCAACGCAGTCGCACCAAAAATTACAAGACACGTGAGCAGCAGCAAAAGACTTTGGCGGATTTTCATTTCGAGGATGGACCTGCCTCCTTCGTTTTTCGGAAAGCTAGTGGCGTGAAGTACGAAAGTATAGACGCTATGGTTCCGTTCAGGTGAGAAATAAGAGATGGGCGGCAGTGTAAGTCGCGATAAAAAGTTCCTTCCTACCAGCAGATCCCTTCATAGGCCGCCGCGCTCTTCGGCCGCCGCATGGCATCGAGATTGATGAGATCAATGACGATCTGGCCGCCGCGCAAGAAAGCGGAGAGTTGAGCCTGATCCGCTGATCTGGTGCCGATAATCACCACTTCCGCATCCTTGATCACGGTTTCGAGATCACTGCTCAGCAGTGAACCAATATGTGGAATCACTTCCTCGATATATTGCCGGTTCGATCCAGTTAACCGGCCGAGCGAAACGTCCGGGTCCCAAATAGAAATGTGGCAACCTTCCCCGATCAGGCGCTTGATCAACTGCACCTGCGGACTCTCTCTCAGATCATCGGTTCCGGCCTTAAAGCTCAGCCCGAGCAGACAAATTTTCTTTTTCTTCGTGCGTAACACGGCTTCAATGGCCCGATCAATGTGCTCAGCATTGCTTGGAATCAACGCCTGAAGCACCGGCAATTCCAGGTCAAGTTCTTTCGCTTTATAAGTAATGGCGCGCAAGTCTTTCGGCAAACACGATCCACCGAATGCAAACCCGGGCGACAAATAAGCCGGAGAAATATTCAGTTTGGTGTCAGAAGTAAAAATCTGGGTCACCGCTTGAGTATCCACGCCCAAGTACTTGCAGAGAGTTCCAATCTCATTGGCAAAACCAACTTTCACCGCATGAAATAAGTTGGAAACATATTTCACCATTTCCGCGACCGCGATGGTCGTTTCGTATCTTGTCCCCGGAATATCTCTATATAACTCTCGAACCAATGTCACATCCTGCGGAGATCGCGAACCAAGAATCGTATATGGCGGTTGAAGAAAGTCGGCCACTGCACTTCCTTCGCGCATGAATTCCGGATTGTAAATCACGTTGAAATTTACTCCCGCTTTTTTTCCGCTCGCGCTTTCGAGGATGGGAATCATCACCGACTCTGTCGTCCCGGGCAAAACAGTACTCCGCAAGACCACGGTATGCGGCGCATTCTTCTCGCGCAAGGCAGCGCCTATCTCTCTCGATACGTGTTCAATGTGGCTTAAGTCGAGCTTGCCGCTCCGAAGGCTCGGCGTACCCACGCATATGAACGAAATATCGGTTTGCAAAATCGCATCTTTTGCATCGGTAGTCGCAAGCAGCCTTCCCGCTGCGTGGGCTTCCGCGATGAGTGCGCCGACGCGAGCCTCCACAATCGGACTCTTTCCCGATCCCAACATGGCGACTTTGTCGCGGTTTACATCCACGCCCACGACTTTGTTGCCCATCTGGGCGAAACAGGCGGCGCTCACCGAACCGACATATCCCAATCCGAAAAGACTGATGGACAAACTCAAGTACTGGCTCCGATGTTTAATGCTGATTGTGGTCCAAAGTATTACACAAAAGTGGCCTTAGTCCTGTCTCGCGCCGTTCTAATTAGGAGGCTGCGCCCGCAATGTGGGGTGGACACTCCTGATTTGTTATTCAGAAGAACCTATCCAGAAAAACGAAGATCAAAAGCGGCGGACAGGAGTGTCCGCCCCACATGAAAATCAAGATAGTTAGCCTGGTTTGGCAGAACGCGGCTTCCCCTGTTTCACTTTCCGGCTAAAAAGGGGAGCGCCCCAGACGCCGGCTGCCAGGAGTGCCCCGAATAAAATGATGGCGTCAATGCTGGCTCGTCCTTCCGGAGACCAGTAAACGTCCCGCAGGTTCAACCAGAGCGCAAACTCGTCCAGGGTAAGAGCCGCGCCTACACCATAAAGGATTGACATCAGCCGGCTCAGAAGAATTGACGAGTTATCAGCGCCGCTGCCAATTTCACACAGCCATCCATATCCGACCAGAAGCAGAATTATGATCCCGAAAACCAGGTGATGGATGTGCCGCCCCCTGGCCTCGATGAAGTGAAATGGCGGGATTTTGTGGAGGATTGCATATACCACCGCCCGTACTCCACCGAACGTGAGAAAAAAACTAACGGACGCGACGAAGAGACGCCGCCGTGGCCGGTCCGGAATGCCTTCGTGAAGAGCTCGGCCGAGCGGGGTTCCATGAAGCAGTAATAGTATGAAGGCTGTCCCCACGACTGTGAGCAGAAGGATGAACCATGAGTAAGCCATAAGATATTAGACCGCATAGACTGATGACGCTGCCACCGATATTCAGCAGCAAATCATCAAACATCCCTACACTCACCGATATTATTGTGAACTGTCATTCCGAAGCGCGGTATGATGCGCAAGGAATCCGCTGTTTTACTTTGACAGAAAAGATCCCGTTCGCGAATCTGGCTTGGGATGACAAGAGTTTAAACTTTTCAACCGCACAATCGCCCAAAGGATATTCAAATGACGGCGATTGTGATATCTGTGAACAAATGCCTCTGGAATGGAAGCACTGGCAAGGCCAGACAATTAACGGGAAGTTCGCACTTGGCGAATATCTTGGCGGGTCGGAGAACAGCGCTGTATTTCTAACGAGTCTTTCGCATCCGCAAAAAGCTGCTATCAAGCTGCTGGCCATAGATGCGAACAAAATAGATGCGAACGAAATTGAAGCGAAGGAATTAGATGCGAAGAAATTAGACGCGCAGAACGTGGACCGCCAACTTTCCCTTTGGGCTTCTGCCAAAGAGTTGTCGCATCCTCATATCGTTCGTCTCTTGGAGAGTGGACAATATTCTCTTGAAGAGAAACCCCTGCTTTACGTTGTGATGGAGTACGCGGAAGAAAATCTTTCCGCGATCCTGCCCACGAGAGCCCTCACGCTTACGGAAACACGGGAGATGCTTGATCCAGTCCTTGAGGTACTCGCATATATCCACGGTCAAGGATTCGTTCATGGGCATATCAAACCATCAAACATTATGGCAGTGGATGACAACTTAAAGATCTCGTCTGACGGCATAACGAAAGTGGGCCAATCAGGTCAACATTCGGCAAAGGGAAGCTCTTACCTTCCTCCAGAAGCGGCAAGCGGAGGACTCTCAACAGCGGCAGATATCTGGTCTCTGGGTATAACGCTCGTCGAGGTGCTTTCACAACAAGCGCCCATAATTCGTAGCGACGAGGAAGCCGAAGGTGTTGTGTCGGCGCTTCCCCAACCTTTCCGGGAAATAGCTGCGCAGTGTCTTCGCGTTGACCCACAACAACGATGCACGATAGCGGAAATCCAGAATCAACTGCACTCGCCGGTTTCTGTAAGCATCCCGGCTGTTAGCACACCCGCAGCGCAAAATACCCGGCGCGGTCCGATCATTCTTGCAGCGACGGTGTTGCTGGCGACAGTGTTGGGAGGACTGTTCCTCTTTAAGCACCGAAGTGCTCAATCCGAACCGCCGGAAGAGACAATGCAAACGCAAGTCGCTTCTCCGCCAGGTTCAAATGCAGAGAAAAAAGCCGTCACCGATTCGGTCGTTTCTGGATCGGCAGTTGGACCCGTCGCTCCTGGAAAAGTAATTCACCGGGTTTTGCCTGATGTTTCCAACAACGCTCTCCGGACCATTCAGGGGACGATCAAAGTTAAAGTAAGGGTCCAGGTTGACGCTGGGGGCAACGTGGAGAATGCACGCCTCGAATCGTCAGGACCCAGCAGGTATTTCGCAAACAAGGCGGTGGAGGCCGCCAAACAATGGAAGTTCGAGCCACTGTTGCCAAACGGTAAGAACGTCCCAGGCCAATGGGACCTTGAATTCCGATTCGGCAGCACATCTCGCCAGGTTCGGGAGAGACCTGTCCTCCACTGACCCGTCGATAAATTGCGACTTCACGCCTTGCCGAGGACGCGCCGGGCTTTGGAATAGTCGCCCGTGCGGCTTGTCCAATTGCTCGCCAAAGTAGCCGCCGCCCATACCAGCGCAAAAACCACAAACGGTTTGCTCCACGGAATTCCCTGGCGCCAGGCCCAGAGCGCGCCCAACGTCGGGACAAGAGCTGAAGACGTCACACCCGCCGACCACATGATCGCTTTGGCAACGCGGCTGGCATTTTGCATAGAAGCCTTTTCTGTTTGCACGCCAAAGAACGGAAGATGTTCAAACACCCAGCGAAGGCCAATGGGGTAGCCTTCTGGATTTCCTGTTCCGCCGAGAGTGTAGAAAGAGAAGCGAATGCCGAGACTTCGTCCCACAAGCCAGTGGGCAATCGCGTGGCAGCAGAAATAGAGCAGAGCCCATCCGCCGACTAACGCGACCACGGCGGTTACAGTCGAGTGCGCTGAGCGCGCCGCGGTGAAAGAAAGGAAAGCGAGGGCAATCCCCGCGATCTGCAGCACGTTGCCACCTGCGATTGAAATGCGGCCAAATAGCCGTCGCTGTGAAATCGGGTTTGGTCCGGTCATTGGGAGAACTCGTTTGAAGAGGTGGTCAGGCTCAGCCCTAATTTGCGGGGATAGTATAAGCGACAGCTTTGCTTTTTAATTTTGCAATCGCCGTTCCACCAACCATCGATTCGACATGAACATCGGCCATTGAATCATTTTTTTGTAAAGGTGGGGATTCATCGCCCGCGTTTTATTGGGGCTGAAATCTACTTCTTCTGCAAATCGCCGAGTGCGGCCAGCACTTCTTCGCTGTGTTTATTGGGGTCTACGCTGGTGTACGCACGAACAATCTTGCCCTCGGGATCAATAATGAAAGTATGCCGGGCGGCAATCTGCGTGACTCCAAAATTCATAACTGAACCGTATTCGCTGGAGACTTTATGATCCGTATCGGCCAACAACTTGAAGTTCAAGCCTTCCCTGGCGCAGAACTTTTTGTGTGAATCCGCGCTATCCACGCTCACTCCAATCACGACTGCGTTCTTCTTTGCGTATTGGTCCTGATCGCGCTGAAAATTGTGCGCCTCAATCGTGCATCCGCTGGTGAAGTCCTTAGGATAGAAATAGAGCACGACCCACTTCGACCGATAATCCTTCAGGCTGACTGGCGTGCCATCTTCGGAAGCAAGAGAGAAATCAGGAGCGGTTGTTCCGACCTCGGGCACTGGACCAGCAAATGCGAGCCTTGCCGCCACTCCAACCGCCGCTACTACCGATAGCAAAATTATCCAAAAGCGCATAAGATCCTCCGTCGCAAAGGCAGGCTATCCAGGTCGCCCTTTAGATTCTCGGTCATTGCTGGGATGCTGGTCCAGAAGTGATCTGCGTCGCCTTCCCGTTGACATAAGTTATCTTCAACGGCTTCCCTCCATTTGCGTAGTGTCGTTAGCACATGATATGTCCGGTTGAGATAGCACGTGAAGTGTCCGCTTTTCGGGCGGCGAGGGTAGGAGATCATGCGCAGCATGATCTCTTACA
>Ga0208849_1000173_pt1 | contig 63403 bp, 56 predicted proteins | sample NGESurdeep072012_10_FD_184470 | JGI IMG/M metagenome (GOLD analysis project Ga0208849, IMG submission 184470) | Arctic peat soil microbial communities from Barrow, Alaska - NGEE Surface sample 53-3 deep-072012 (SPAdes) | ecosystem: Environmental > Terrestrial > Soil > Wetlands > Peat ...
GTTCAGCGACTTGGCGTGCTTGATGATGCCGCCGATGTAGAACAGGCACTCCTCCGACAGGTCGGCGTAGAGCTTGCCGGCGAACAGCGGCTTGCCGTTCTTCCAGATCGATTGGTGGACGTGCATGCCCGAGCCGTTGTCGCCGTAGATCGGCTTCGGCATGAAGGTCGCCGTCTTGCCGTAGGCGTTGGCGACGTTATGGATGCAGTACTTATAGATCTGCATGTGGTCGGCCATGGTCACAAGCGGGCCGAACTTGACGCCCAGTTCGTGCTGCGCCGAGGCGACCTCGTGGTGATGCTTCTCGACCTTGACGCCCATGGAGGCCATCGAGCCCAGCATCTCCGAGCGCATGTCCTGGAGCGAATCCAGCGGTGGCACCGGGAAGTAGCCGCCCTTGGTGCGGATGCGGTGGCCGAGGTTGCCCATCTCGTAGTCGGTGTCGGAGTTCGACGGCAGTTCGATGTCGTCGAGCTTGAAGCCCGTGTTGTAGGGGGTCACCGAATACTTCACGTCATCGAACACGAAGAACTCGGCTTCGGGGCCGAAGAATACCGAGTCGCCGATCTTGGTCTGCTGCAGGTATTTCTCGGCCTTCTTGGCGATCGAGCGCGGGTCGCGGTCGTAGGGCTCGTCGGTCATCGGCTCAAGAATGTCGCATACGATCGAAAGCGTGGTCTGCGCGAAGAAGGGGTCAACCGCGACGGTGTTCGGGTCCGGCATCAGCTTCATGTCGGATTCGTTGATCGCCTTCCAGCCGGCGATCGAGGAGCCGTCGAACATCAGGCCTTCGGTGAACGCCTCGTCATCGACCAGGCCGATGTCGAAGGTGACATGCTGCCACTTGCCGCGCGGGTCGGTGAAGCGGAAGTCGACGTACTTGACGTCCTTGTCCTTGATCATTTTCAGCACGTCTTTAGCGGTCGTCATCAGTATCCCCTTCTATGAACCCCAAGAGCCCTGGCTCTTCGCCCTGCTGGCGTGCGCAGTATCAGGCCTCCGCCGCCAACCCTGTTGATAACTTCAGATGGCATCCATGCCGCTTTCGCCGGTGCGAATGCGGACGGCTTCCTCAACGTTTGACACGAAAATCTTGCCGTCGCCGATGCGGCCTGTTTGCGCAGCCTTGCGGATGGCATCCACGGCGCGCTCGACCATGTCGTCGCCGAGTACGATTTCCACTTTTACTTTTGGCAGAAAGTCGACGACGTACTCGGCGCCGCGATAGAGTTCGGTATGACCCTTCTGGCGGCCGAATCCCTTTGCTTCCGTGACAGTGATTCCCTGCAGGCCGACTTCCTGAAGCGCCTCTTTCACCTCGTCGAGCTTGAACGGCTTGATGATCGCTTCGATTTTCTTCATTGGCAGCGCTTCTCCGAATGGCGGCCGTCGGCGCACACGCCGGTCGATGCCGCGGATTGCCCGGCAATTTGCAGACTCCATGCCAGCCCATCTGGCAATGGCGAGCGCCGGAAAAATAGGCTGTTTCGTGCACCGCACCATCGGCGGAAGCATTTAGCTCGTCAATCGCCGATCAAGGATTGGGCAAGTGATTAAAAGCGCGTCAATTGAAGAGCAATGGGCGACCCGTTTTGCCAATCTTCTCGGCGGGGGAGACCGGCGCGTTGCGGCGGCCTATCGTAGCGGCGTGACAGTCATTTCCGAGCCTGCCGAGGTGCTAACGCCCGCCGAAATGGGGCAGGCCGACGAATTCGCTGTCAGCGCCGGCACCAGCAGCTTTGCGTTGATGGAGCGGGCGGGGCTGGCGGTCGCCGAGGCGGTCCGCCGGACCGTGCCGGTGGGATCGCGGGTCTCGGTCATGACAGGACCGGGCAAGAACGGCGGCGACGGCTTCATCGCCGCCCGCGTGCTGGCGGAAGCGGGCTATGCAGTCAGCGTCGGCATGCTGGTCGCGCGCGACAGCCTGGTCGGCGATGCGTCATTCGCCGCGGCGGCGTGGACCGGTTTCAGCAAAGGCCTGTCTCCCTTGATTGCCGAGGAAGCCGACGTTGTCATCGACGCGATTTTCGGTGCCGGGCTCGATCGACCGATCGAAGGACTGGCGGCGCAGACGATCAATATCGTCAACCAATCCGGGGTGCCGGTGATCGCCGTCGACCTTCCGAGCGGCGTGAACGGACTGACGGGCAAGGTGATGGGCACGGCCATCGAGGCAGACGAGACGGTCACCTTCTTCCGAACGAAGCCAGGGCATCTATTGCTGCCGGGGCGAAATCATTGCGGCCGGGTCACGGTGGCGGACATCGGCATTGGCGCCGGCGTGCTCGACGCCATCAAGCCGAAGACGTGGCACAACACGCCGGCGCGCTGGACGCTGCCGCAAGTCGAGGTCGACCAGAACAAATATACGCGCGGGCACGTGGTCGTGGTTTCCGGACCCGCGACGCGGACGGGCGCCGCCCGGCTCGCCGCGCGTGGTGCATTCCGTGCGGGGGCCGGGCTCGTCACGCTGGCATCGCCGCTCGACGCGCTGGCCATCAACGCGGCCCATCTGACGGCGATCATGCTGATGCCGATGGAGGGCGCGGGCGGGCTCGCCAGCATTCTTGCCGACCAACGGCGAAACGCCGTGGTCATCGGCCCGGCGCTCGGGCTCGATGAAAGTGCCATCGACCTCGTCGAGGTGGCGCTCGGCTCGCGCGCCGCTGTCGTGCTCGATGCCGACGCCATCACGGTCTTCACCGGCAAGGCCGACCGACTGTTCGAAGCGATCAAGGAGCGCAAGGCGGGCGTGGTGATGACGCCGCACGACGGCGAGTTCAGCAAACTCTTTCCCGATCTTGCGACCACCGAATCGAAACTCGATCGTGCCCGGCAGGCGGCGGCGCGCTCCGGTGCGGTGATCGTCCTCAAGGGCCCCGACACGGTGGTGGCAGGTCCGGACGGCGAGGCCCTGATCGCCGACAACGCACCGCCGCAACTCGCCACGGCCGGCAGCGGCGATGTGCTCGCCGGCATCATCGGCGGCCTTCTGGCGCAGCGCATGCCGGCGATCCAGGCAGCGGCCGCCGGGGTGTGGCTGCATGGCGAGGCGGGCCTGTCGAAGGGGCGGGGCCTGATCGCCGAGGATCTGCCCGAGGTGCTCCCGGCCGTATTTACCGAACTCGCCAATAGTTCGCGCTGATCCTCGCCGCTGGCGGCAGGTTTGCAGCGCTCTCCGTGCATATCGCCTCAGCGTCCCGTTTCGGGACCGCCTCGCGGAGATCGCTATGATTCGGCTGCTTCTGCATCCGGCCTTGAGTGCCAGCGCGCTGGCACTGTTTCTCGGCCACCTTGGCCTTTTCGTCCTGCCGGCCACGATAGGCGGCCTGTCAACGCCGGTTCTCCTGGTGGCGGGAATGGCGGGCTCTGTCGGGGCGGCGGTGCGCCGGCTTTAGGGACAAACGACGGCCGCCGAGCAGGGGCGTTTTCTCTTTGAACGGCCGGAACCCCGGTGTTATAGAGGCGCGCCTTGCTGGAGCCTCGGCCGCCCTGGTTCCGATCGGGTCTCCGGGCGGGCGTGGCGGAATTGGTAGACGCGCGGGATTTAGGTTCCCGTGGCGAAAGTCGTGGGGGTTCGAGTCCCTCCGCCCGCACCACCACGGTCGAGCTCTTCAACATGACGCAGGGGTGGCCGGGGCGGTCCGGCAGCGATTTCAATGTTCTCAGGTAGCGCGCAGGGAAAGAGCCGGAAATGCAGGTAACCGAGACCCGAGCCGAGGGATTGCGGCGGGAATTCAGCATCCTCATTCCGGCCGCGGAGCTGGACGGAAAGCTGGTCGAGCGCCTTAACTCGCTCAAGAACGAGGTCAATATCAAGGGCTTCCGGCCCGGCAAGGTGCCGGTCAGCCACCTGCGCCGCCTATTCGGCCGCTCGACCATGGCGGAGATAGTGCAGACGACGCTGAGCGAAGTCGCCCGCGACACCCTCGCCAGCCGGGGCGAGAAAGCCGCCGTTCCTCCGGACTTCAAATTGCCCGAGGACGAGCAGGCCTCGAACAAGATTCTCGATGGTGCCGCCGACCTCGCCTACACCATGAGCTACGAAATCCTGCCGAACGTGGAGTTGGCGGATTTCAAGAAAGTTTCAGTCGAGCGGCCGACGGTCCCGGTCACCGATGAGGAGGTCGAGGAGCAGTTGCGCCAGCTCGCCGAGAGCACGCGCGCCTTCGCGACCAGGGACGGCCCCGCCGAAACCGGCGACCGGCTGACCATTTCCTATCTTGGCAAGGTCGACGGCGAGCCCTTTGCCGGCGGCAGCGACGACAGTGCATCGGTCACGATCGGCGATGGTCGTTTCATCCCCGGCTTTGCCGAGCAGCTGGTCGGGCTTTCGACCGGAGACGAGAAGACGATCTCGGTCACTTTCCCCGAGGACTACGTCGCGAAGAATCTTGCCGGCAAGGCGGCGACCTTCGAAGTGGCGGTGAAGGCGGTGGCTTCGGCTGGTGCCGCGGTCGTCGACGATCAGCTCGCCACGCGGCTCGGCCTCGAAACACTCGACGCGCTGCGGACAACGGTGCGCGAGCAGATCCAGTCGCAGTATACGCAGGCCAGCCGCCAGAAGTTGAAGCGCCAACTTCTCGACCAGCTCGACAGCCTGCACGACATCACCCTGCCACCGGCCCTGGTGGAGCAGGAGTTCGACACGATCTGGAAACAGGTGGCGAACGAGTTGCAATCCAGCGGCAAGACCTTCGAGACCGAGGGGACGACCGAAGAGGCCGCCCGCGCCGACTACCGCAAGATCGCCGAGCGGCGGGTGCGCCTTGGCCTCGTCATGGCCGAGATCGGTGAGCGCAATAACATCGACGTCACCGAGGAAGAGCTGCAACGGGCGTTGTCGGCGCAGATGCGTCAGTTTCCGCGCCAGGAGCAGGCGCTGGTCGACTACTACCGGAAGAATCCGGAAGCGCTGGGAGCACTCCGAGCCCCGATTTTCGAGCAGAAAGTCGCCGATTTCGTACTGGAGCTTGCCACGGTGACCGACAAGACGGTCACGCGCGACGAGTTGATGCACGATGAGGACGAGGACCGGATCGTCTGATCTGGCGGAGAGGGGAAACTCCGGAATCCGATCGCCTGTTCGGACCCCTTCCGAACGCCGGGGTCATACCATATCTATACTCGACATCGGGCAGGGGATTCGCCGGCGGCGATTCCAGCAATACTGAATTCTCGCCGAAAGCGGCCAAAGGACGATCATGAAAGATCCCGTCAAAACATACATGCAGCTTGTGCCGATGGTGGTCGAGCAGACCAACCGGGGCGAGCGCGCCTTCGACATTTATTCCCGCCTGCTCAAGGAGCGCGTGATCTTCGTAACCGGTCCGGTCGAAGACCACATGTCGACCCTGATTACGGCGCAGCTTCTCTTTCTGGAATCGGAAAACCCCAAGAAAGAGATATCGATGTACATCAACTCGCCCGGCGGCGTGGTCACTTCGGGCCTGGCGATCTACGACACGATGCAGTTCATCCGGCCGGCGGTTTCGACACTATGCATCGGACTGGCCGCATCCATGGGGTCGCTCCTGCTGACGGCGGGCGAGAAGGGCATGCGCTTCGCGCTTCCTAACGCCCGCATCCTGGTCCACCAGCCTTCCGGCGGATTCCAAGGGCAGGCCTCGGATATCGAGCGCCACGCCGAAGACATCATCAAGATGAAGCGCCGCCTGAACGAGATCTACGTCAAGCATACCGGGCAGGGCATGGAGACCATCGAGCGAACACTCGACCGCGACTACTTCATGACTGCGGGGGAGGCGAAGGACTTCGGCCTGATCGACAAGGTGCTGAGCGATCGCGCGGCCCTGGACGCCGAAACCGTCAAGGACGTCAAGGCTGGCTAGGCGCGCCCGGCCCGGCCGATCCCGCAGAGCCCTTGGCAAGCGCGGCGTCCCGCCACGCTTGCCAATGATTTTTGGGCGTTAAGTATCTCTTGAACAAATCGCACATACCATGATTGAGTCTGGTTGGAGTGATTGCGTCGGATGCGGTCGACGCTAAGGTCGGGGTGAGCATGTAGCGTACGGGGGGCGGGAAGTAGCAACGGTCCGCCGGGACACTGGTCCGGCAGTTGGGGTGAAAAGAATGAGCAAGGTCAGCGGAAGCGACAGCAAGAATACGCTCTATTGCTCATTCTGCGGCAAGAGCCAGCACGAAGTTCGTAAATTGATTGCCGGTCCGACCGTATTCATCTGTGATGAATGCGTCGAATTGTGCATGGATATCATCCGCGAGGAGAACAAGTCTTCGCTGGTGAAATCGCGCGACGGCGTGCCGACGCCCACGGAAATCTGCAACGTCCTCGACGACTACGTCATCGGCCAGCGCCACGCCAAGCGCGTGCTGTCGGTCGCTGTCCATAACCACTACAAGCGCCTCAACCACGCCGCCAAGAACAACGACGTGGAACTGGCCAAGTCGAATATCCTGCTGATCGGACCGACCGGTTGCGGCAAGACGCTGCTGGCGCAGACGCTGGCGCGCATCCTCGATGTGCCCTTCACGATGGCGGACGCAACGACCCTGACCGAGGCCGGCTACGTCGGCGAGGACGTCGAAAACATCATCCTCAAGCTGCTGCAGGCCGCCGACTACAATGTCGAGCGGGCACAGCGCGGCATCGTCTACATCGACGAGATCGACAAGATCAGCCGCAAGTCCGACAACCCGTCGATCACGCGCGACGTGTCGGGCGAGGGCGTGCAACAGGCGCTGCTCAAGATCATGGAGGGCACTGTCGCATCAGTGCCCCCGCAAGGCGGCCGCAAGCATCCGCAACAGGAATTTCTCCAGGTCGACACGACCAACATCCTGTTCATCTGCGGCGGCGCCTTCTCGGGTCTTGAGAAGATCATCTCGGATCGCGGTCGCAAGACCTCCATCGGATTCTCGGCCAACGTCTCCTCGCCGGAGGATCGTCGCACGGGCGACCTGTTCCGCGAGGTGGAACCCGAAGACCTGCTGAAGTTCGGGCTGATCCCCGAGTTCGTCGGCCGGTTGCCAATCCTGGCGACGCTGGAGGATCTGGATGAGGGCGCACTCATCAAGATCCTGACGGAGCCGAAGAACGCGTTGGTCAAGCAATATCAGCGTCTGTTCGACATGGAAAACGTCGAACTGGGCATTCATCCGGATGCGCTTACCTCGATCGCCAAGAAGGCGATCGAGCGCAAGACCGGTGCCCGCGGGCTGCGCTCGATCATGGAAGCGATCCTGCTTGAGACCATGTTCGACCTGCCGGGGCTCGACGGAGTCCAGGAAGTGGTCATCTCCGGCGAGGTTGTCGAAGGCAAGGCGCGACCGCTCTACATCTACTCGGATCGCCGGGAAGATATTGGGTCGACGGCCAGCTAGACCGACAGGCGGGACGCCTTGACACCCCTGTTCGCCGACGCCACCTAATTGTCACGCGTCGGATCGACGCGAGTGGTTGTAGCGTTTGGTTTCCTATACGCGTTTTCATCCGTCTCCTTGACCGACAGACCTCCCTCCCTCCCGGGGTGCTGGCGGCGAGAGAAAGGTCCAAATTAAATGACAATTGAGAATTCGGGTTCGAACGATCTGCCTGCCGATGGCACGCCGGAAGGCGGTGCCGACCTGTTTCCGGTCCTGCCGCTGCGCGACATCGTCGTTTTCCCGCACAACATCGTGCCGCTCTTCGTCGGACGCGAGAAGTCGATCCGTGCGCTGGAAGAGGTAATGCGCGCCGACAAGCAGATTCTGCTCGCCACGCAGCAGAACCCGAGCGAGGACGAACCGACTCCGGAAACCATCTTCACCGTCGGCACGCTGGCGTCCGTTCTTCAGCTGCTCAAGCTGCCCGATGGCACCGTGAAGGTGCTGGTGGAGGGAGTGTGCCGCGCCGAGATAGTTCGCTACACGGCGAAGGACGTCTATTACGAGGCGCACGCTCGCAAGATTCCGGACGTGATCGGCGACCCGGTCGAGGCCGAGGCCCTGACGCGCTCCGTCATGTCCGAATTCGAGAACTACGTGAAGCTCAACAAAAAGATCTCACCGGAGGTCGTCGGCGCCGTTGGCCAGATCGAGGACTACTCGAAGGCAGCCGACACGGTGGCTTCGCATCTTGCCGTGAAGATTCCCGAGAAGCAGGCGATCCTGGCGCTGCCGACGGTGGTCGAGCGTCTGGAACGTGTGCTCGGGCTAATGGAAAGCGAGATTTCCGTCCTGCAGGTCGAGAAGCGCATCCGCTCGCGCGTCAAGCGCCAGATGGAGAAGACGCAGCGCGAGTACTACCTCAACGAGCAGATGAAGGCGATCCAGAAGGAACTCGGCGACTCCGAGGACGGCAAGGACGAACTGCAGGAACTTGAGGAGAAGATCGCCAAGACGAAGCTCTCCAAGGAAGCCCGCGACAAGGCGACCAACGAGCTCAAGAAGCTGCGCCAGATGAGTCCGATGTCGGCCGAGGCGACGGTGGTGCGCAACTACCTCGACTGGCTGCTGGGCATTCCGTGGGGCAAGAAGTCGAAGGTCAAGTATGACCTCAACTATGCCCAGGAAGTGCTCGACGCGGACCACTTTGGCCTCGACAAGGTGAAGGACCGCATCGTCGAGTACCTCGCCGTTCAGAGTCGTTCGAACAAGCTCAAGGGCCCGATCCTGTGCCTGGTCGGACCGCCGGGCGTCGGCAAGACGTCGCTCGGCAAGTCGATCGCCAAGGCGACCGGCCGCGAGTTCGTGCGCATGTCGCTCGGCGGCGTGCGCGACGAGGCGGAGATCCGCGGGCATCGGCGGACATATATCGGCTCGATGCCCGGCAAGGTCATCCAGTCGATGCGCAAGGCGAAGAAGGCCAACCCGCTTTTCCTCCTCGACGAGGTGGACAAGATTGGCATGGACTTCCGCGGTGATCCGTCGTCGGCGTTGCTCGAGGTGCTGGATCCGGAGCAGAACTCCAGCTTCAACGATCATTACCTGGAGGTCGACTACGACCTGTCGAACGTCCTGTTCATCACGACAGCGAACACGCTCAACATCCCGCCCGCGCTGATGGACCGCATGGAGATCATTCGCATCGCCGGGTACACCGAGGATGAGAAGGTCGAAATCGCGCGCCGCCACCTGATCCCGAAGATTCTGAAGGAGCACGGGCTGGAGTCGAAGGAATTCAGCGTCGATGGCGAAGCGCTCCAGCTGGTTATCCGCCGATACACGCGGGAGGCGGGCGTGCGCAATCTCGAACGCGAGCTCGCCACGCTGGCGCGGAAGGGCGTGAAGGATCTGATCCTTTCGAAGAAGAAGGTGATCAAGGTCACGCCAAAGGTCGTCGAGGAGTTCCTCGGCGTGCCGCGCTACCGCTATGGCGAGGCCGAGCTCGAGGACGCGATCGGCATGGTAACGGGCCTGGCCTGGACCGAGGTCGGCGGCGAGCTGCTGACGATCGAAGGCGTCATGATGCCCGGCAAGGGCCGCATGACCGTTACGGGGAACCTCCGCGACGTGATGAAGGAGTCGATTTCGGCGGCGGCGTCCTACGTCCGCAGCCGGGCCGTCGACTTCGGCATCGAGCCGCCGCTGTTCGACAAGCGTGACATCCACGTCCACGTGCCGGAAGGCGCCACGCCGAAGGACGGTCCTTCGGCCGGTGTCGCGATGGCCACCGCAATTGTCTCGATCATGACCGGGATCCCAATCCGCAAGGATGTCGCGATGACGGGCGAGATCACTCTGCGGGGCCGGGTCCTTCCGATCGGCGGCCTTAAGGAGAAGCTGCTGGCGGCGCTGCGCGGCGGCATCAAGCGCGTGCTCATCCCGGAGGATAACGTCAAGGACTTGGCGGAGATTCCCGACAACGTGAAGAGCGGCATGGAGATCATCCCGGTCGCTCGCATGGATGACGTGCTGAAGAACGCGCTGATCCGGCCACCGGTTTCGATCGAGTGGGAGGAAACCAAGGCGCCTGAGCCCGCCGTGGTTGCCGACGACGAGACAGCGACCGGTCTTACTGCGCACTAACTGATTGATTTTAGGTGTTTAATGGCGTCCGCCCGATGGCGGGCGCCATTTTCGTTGGCGTGCACGACTTTCCATCAAAGTCGCGGGATTCCGCCGTTTTCGCTTGCCACACCGGGATTTTCGCAGGACTGTCCCGCGTGAAGTCGCGGGGCTCGATTCGCCGCACGGCTCTGATCAGGAAAAGGGATGCCTCATGAACAAGAATGACCTTATCGCGTCGGTTGCCGACAAGACCGGCATGTCCAAGGCTGGCGCTGGCCAGGCGGTTGATGCGACATTCGATGCCATCACGGACGCGCTGAAGACGGGCGATGACGTGAAGATTATCGGTTTCGGCAATTTTGCGGTTGCCAATCGCGCGGCCAGCATGGGGCGCAATCCGCGGACCGGCGAGGCCATCAAGATCGCGGCCTCCAAAAGCCCCAAATTCAAGGCGGGCAAGGGCCTCAAGGACGCGGTGAACCGTTAGGTCCAAATGCCCCGCGAACCTGATCAGCCCCGCGCCGTGTGTGTGGGGCTCATCAACGCGAATGAGCAAGCCGCAAGTGTTTGCACGCAGCGGCGCATGCCGCTCTTCGCTTGCTCCCCGCTCGCTAACCGCCTAAATCCCTGCCCGAGAGAGGGCGGTTAGCTCAGTTGGTAGAGCGCCACGTTTACACCGTGGATGTCGGGGGTTCGAGTCCCTCACCGCCCACCAGTTTCGTCTCGCTGGTATGGGTTGGCGCCTATCGGGCGACGCCCGTTCTTGACTTGCCGGGGGCCCTCCCTTAACTCAGCCCGTCGCGCGGATTCCGGTCCGCAGCCGCCCGCGGGGGCGTAGCTCAGTTGGTTAGAGTGCCGGCCTGTCACGCCGGAGGTCGCGGGTTCGAGCCCCGTCGCTCCCGCCAGTTCCTCAAATCTCCTCATGGCGAGATCGCTAGCGGCTGTCGCCGTGCTTTTCGGCCGAATTTTGGCAGGCAGCGTCATGGAACTGTAGCGGGTGTGTCGAGTTGTTTTCTTGAGGGCGGCAATCACGGGAGGCGTCATCATGACGACCAAGATTCTGAGTGCATTGGCGGCGCTTGCGATTGCGGGCGGGATGGTCGCTGCCGCGCCAGCCGCGCAAGCAGCCGGCGTGGGCATCTATGTCAACCCCGGAATTGCCCCTCCGGGGCCGTCGAACTGCTGGCATTGGAGCCACCACCAGCGTCGCTGGGTGTGGGCGTGCAGTTCACCGGAGTATTACCCCTACTACAACTCGCCAGGTCCGATCCTCGGCTTCTCGTTCGGCTCAGGCCCAAATTACGGCCCGGATCATCACCGCCGCCGGATGCGCTAATCCGGGCTTCAATTAAAGTCCCCGGCCGCAGATGCAGCCGGGGATTTTTTACGTGCAAACCGTCGCAGTTGCGGTTTGGAACGGTTTCAGGCTTGCGACTTCAGGTCGCCTCGGCTAAGCCACGAAATTACGGTTCGCCGCCGCAAGATTCCTTGTTTTTCGACCCCTCCGACGAGCCTCCGCGACTGATTGCCAATGGACGCCTTCTCAGGCACCTTGCGTTGCAGCAATCGCTAAAATGGCGGCGGGGATGCCCGCGACAACGCAGAGGAAGGTGGCATGGGATCCCTGTTGAGCGCCTATCTTCCCGTGGTGATCTTCATGGGGGTCGCCGCGCTCATCGGCCTGGCGCTGCTGGTGGCTCCATTTGTCGTTGCGTTCAAAAGTCCGGACCCGGAAAAACTGTCCGCCTATGAGTGCGGCTTCGACGCCTTCGACGATGCGCGCATGCAGTTCGACATCCGCTTCTATCTCGTCGCTATCCTGTTCATCATCTTCGACCTGGAGGTCGCATTCCTGTTTCCGTGGGCGGCGGCCTTCGGTCATTTGGGCTGGTTCGGATTCTGGTCGATGATGGCGTTCCTCGGCGTCCTCACGATCGGCTTCGCGTACGAGTGGCGGAAGGGAGCACTGGAATGGGATTGAGCGCCACCGCTGCGCCAATCGGGTCCTCCGTCGGACAGCCGGCGGTGCGGCCGGACGATCCGTTCGTCCGCGACGTCAACAACGAGTTGGCCGACAAGGGCTTCCTGCTGACCACCGCCGAAGACCTGATCGTCTGGGCGCGGACAGGCTCTTTGATGTGGATGACATTCGGGCTGGCTTGCTGCGCCGTCGAGATGATGCAGATGGCCGGCCCGCGCTACGACGTGGAGCGTTTCGGCTTCGCGCCGCGGGCCTCTCCGCGCCAGTCCGACGTGATGATCGTCGCCGGCACGCTCACCAACAAGATGGCCCCCGCGCTCCGCAAGGTCTACGACCAGATGCCGGAGCCGCGCTACGTCATCTCCATGGGATCGTGCGCGAACGGCGGCGGCTACTATCATTATTCCTATTCGGTGGTGCGCGGCTGCGATCGTATCGTGCCCGTCGACATCTATGTCCCGGGCTGTCCGCCGACCGCCGAGGCGCTGCTCTACGGCGTCCTGCTTCTCCAGAAGAAGATACGGCGCACCGGAACGATCGAACGCTGAGGGGCCCTTGGAAGAGACGTTGAAGGCTCTTGGCGAGATCATTGTGGCGGAGCGCGGCAGCGCCGTCAGCGCGTGGCAGGTCGCCAATCGCGAGCTGACGATGGTGGTGTCCGCGGCCGAGATCGTCGCCTTCGTGCGCTTCCTCCGCGACGACCCGCGCCTCGGCTTCATATCTCTCACGGACGTTTGCGGCGTCGACTGGCCGGCGCGCGAGAAGCGCTTCGACGTCGTCTATCATCTCCTCAGTCCGCGCCAGAACGTCCGCATCCGCCTCAAGGTGATGACCGACGAGGAAACGCCGGTGCCGTCGATTACGCCGGTTTATCCCGGAGCCAACTGGTTCGAGCGCGAGGCATACGACTTCTACGGCATCCTGTTTACCGGGCATCCCGATCTCCGCCGCATCCTCACCGACTACGGCTTCGACGGGCACCCGTTGCGCAAGGACTTCCCGCTGACCGGCTTCGTAGAGGTGCGCTACGACGACGAGCGCAAGCGGGTTGTCTACGAGCCGGTAAAGCTGGCGCAGGAGTTCCGCGATTTCGATTTCCTGTCGCCGTGGGAGGGGACGGACTACGTGCTGCCCGGCGACGAGAAAGCGGGGAAGGGGAACGCATGAAGGCGACGCTTCAGCCCGGCCTGACGCACAGCTTTGCCTTCGTCGTGCCGGCGGACAAGACCGTGCCGCATCTTTATCCGGAGGCCGCGGACTTCGCGGTCATGCCGGAGGTTTTTGCCAGCGGTTTCATGGTCGGCCTGATGGAATGGACGTGTATCCAGATGATCGCGCCGCATCTCGACCGGGGTGAGGGGTCTTTGGGCACGCATATCAATGTCAGCCATGTGGCCGCGACACCGCCGGGCCTCACCATCACTGTCGATGCGAAATGCGCGGCCGTCGAAGGGCGGAAGCTGACTTTCGACGTCAAGGCCCACGACGGCGTCGACACGATCGGCGAAGGCAGCCACCAGCGCACCGTCGTGAGCTGGGACCGCTTCAACGCGCGGGTGGCCGACAAGGCCGCGCGGGCGCTTCGGAACTGACCATGGCCGAGAGCGACGTCCGCACCTTCACCATCAACTTCGGGCCGCAGCATCCCGCTGCGCACGGCGTGCTGCGCCTGGTGCTCGAACTCGACGGCGAGGTGATCGAGCGGGTCGATCCGCATATCGGGCTGCTGCATCGGGGTACCGAGAAGCTGATCGAGCACAAGACCTACCTGCAGGCGGTACCGTATTTCGACCGGCTCGACTATGTCGCGCCGATGAACCAGGAGCACGCCTTTGCGCTGGCAACAGAGAAGTTGCTGGGCATCACGGTGCCGCGGCGCGGGCAGCTTATCCGGGTTCTGTTTTGCGAGATCGGACGGCTGCTGAACCACATGCTGGGCGTGCCGGCGCTGGCCCTCGATGTCGGCGCGCTGACGCCGCCGCTGTGGGGCTTCGAAGCGCGCGAGAAGATGATGGTGTTCTACGAGCGCGCCTCGGGCAGCCGCATGCACGCCGCTTACTTCCGGCCAGGTGGGGTGCACCAGGACCTGCCGCAGAAGCTGATCGACGACATCGAGGCGTTCTGCGATCCCTTCCTGCGGGTGGTCGACGACATGGATACGCTGCTGTCCGGCAACCGCATCTTCAAGCAGCGGAACGTCGATATAGGAGTGGTCAGCCTGGAGGACGCCTGGAAGTGGGGTTTCTCCGGCGTCATGGTGCGCGGCTCCGGCGCGGTGTGGGATCTTCGCAAGGCGCAGCCGTACGAATGCTACGCCGAGATGGAGTTCGACATTCCGGTCGGCAAGAACGGCGACTGCTTCGATCGTTATCTCATCCGGATGGAGGAGATGCGGCAGTCGATTCGCATCATGAAGCAGGTGATTGCGTTGCTGAACGCGCCGGGCGGGCAGGGTCCGGTGTCTTCCACAGACGGCAAGGTCGTGCCGCCAAGCCGCGGCGAGATGAAGCGCTCGATGGAGGCGCTGATCCATCACTTCAAGCTCTACACCGAAGGCTACCATGTGCCTGCCGGCGAGGTTTACGCCGCGGTCGAAGCGCCGAAGGGCGAGTTCGGCGTCTATCTGATCGCCGACGGCACCAACAAGCCGTACCGCTGCAAAATCCGCGCGCCGGGCTTCGCCCACCTCAGCGGCATGGACTATATCAGCCGCGGGCACATGCTGGCGGACATAACCGCCATTCTGGGCTCACTCGACATTGTTTTCGGGGAGGTGGATCGATGAAGTTCAATCGCGGACTGGCAGCCGCTCTCGGCCTCATGCTAGTTGCGACTTCGGTGTTGGCGGCCGACGCGCCGACGGTCAAGTCGCTGCTCGCCGACGGCTATTCGGTGGTGGGTGCGGTCGCTTCGCCGATCGGTCCGGGCGTGTTGCTGGAGAAAGGCGCCAGTGTCTACATGTGCTTCATCGCCGAGACGCCGAATTCGCCGACCGTCAAGACCAACTACTGCAAGCCGGTCGAATAGCGATGACGGTTCGTCGCCTTTCCGAAGATCAGCCGACGAGCTTCGCGTTCAGCGAGGCAAATCTCGCTTGGGCGAAGCGCGAGATGGCCAAGTATCCGGAAGGGCGTCAGGCCTCGGCGGTGATCTCGCTGCTCTGGCGCGCGCAGGAGCAGGAAGGCTGGGTGAGCGAGCCGGCGATCCGGGTCGTCGGCGAGATGCTCGGCATGGCGCGCATCCGCGTACTGGAGATCGCTACGTTCTACACGATGTTTCATCTGGAGCCGGTGGGCGCCAAGGCGCACATCCAGGTGTGCGGCACGACGCCGTGCTGGCTGCGCGGCGCTGAGCAACTGAAGCAGGTCTGCCGCGAGCGTATTCATCCGGAACAGCATCACCTTTCCGCGGATGGCGCGTTCTCGTGGGAGGAAGTCGAGTGCATCGGCGCCTGCGTGAATGCGCCCCTCGTCCAGGTCAACGCGGATACCTTCGAGGACCTTACTGCCGACAGCTTCAACAAGCTGATCGACGATTTCGCCGCGGGGCGCGAAGTTCGGCCCGGCCCTCAGGTCGAGCGCCAATTCTCGGCGCCCCTGGGCGGCCCGACGACGCTAACGGGCGAGATTTATCGGCCGGGATCGCGGCTGTGGACGCCGCCTCCGCCAGTGATGACCGACGCCGACGCGAAGAAGCCTACGGCAGGCGCCAGCGTGCGCGAGTCGCCGGAGCCTCCGGTGCAGAATAATCCCGAAGACAAGAAGCCAAACCCGGTGTCGAAGGTCTAGGCCGTCCATGCTCGCCGACAAGGATCGCATCTTCACCAATCTCTACGGCCTCGAGGACTGGGGCCTGAAGGGCGCGATCGCGCGCGGCCAGTGGGACGGCACCAAGGCGATTCTCGACAAGGGCCGCGACTGGATCATCAACGAGATGAAGGCGTCGGGCCTGCGCGGACGGGGCGGGGCAGGGTTCGGCACCGGCCTGAAATGGTCGTTCATGCCCAAGACTTCGGACGGCCGGCCGCACTATCTTATTGTCAACGCTGACGAATCCGAGCCGGGTACGTGCAAGGATCGCGAAATCCTGCGTCACGACCCGCATACGCTGGTCGAGGGTTGCCTGGTCGCGAGTTTCGCCATGGGCGCGCACATCGCGATCATTTACGTGCGCGGCGAATTCATCCGCGAGCGCGAGCACCTGCAGGCGGCGGTCGATCAGGCCCGCGACGCCGGCCTCATCGGCAAGGACAACAAGAACGGCTGGGACTTCGAGATCATCGTCCACCACGGAGCCGGCGCCTACATCTGCGGCGAGGAAACGGCGCTGCTGGAATCACTGGAAGGCAAGAAGGGCATGCCGCGCCTGAAGCCGCCGTTCCCGGCGAGCGTGGGCGTCTATGGCTCGCCGACGACGGTCAATAACGTCGAGTCGATCGCGGTGGCGCCGACCATTCTGCGCCGCGGCGGCGCGTGGTTCGCGAGCTTCGGCAGGCCCAACAATGTCGGCACGAAGCTCTTCTGCATCTCCGGGCATGTCGAGCGGCCATGCACGGTCGAGGAGACGATGGGGATCACTCTGCGCGAGCTGGTCGAGCGGCACTGTGGCGGCGTGCGCGGCGGCTGGGACAATCTGCTGGCGGTCATTCCGGGCGGCGCGTCGGTGCGCTGCCTGCCGGCGAACCAGTGCGACGATCTCATCATGGATTTCGACTCGCTCGCCAAGCTACGTTCCGGCCTCGGCACGGCGGCGGTGATCGTGATGGACAAGTCGACCGACATCGTCCGCGCGATCTCGCGGCTATCCTATTTCTACAAGCACGAGAGCTGCGGCCAGTGTACGCCGTGCCGCGAGGGCACCGGCTGGATGTGGCGCGTGCTGGAGCGCATGGCCGAGGGGCGCGCGGAGAAGCGCGAGATCGACATGCTGCTCGAGGTGACGACACAGGTGGAGGGCCACACGATCTGCGCGCTGGGCGACGCAGCGGCGTGGCCGGTGCAGGGGCTGATCGCGCATTTCCGTCCGGAGATCGAGCGGCGCATCGACAACTATCACGGCGCGCGTCCCTCGGTCGGCGAGCCGGTCATCGCCGAGGCGGCGGAGTAGGGCGATGCATATCGCTGAGCTCAACATCGGCCGGTTGCTCTACCCGATAGACGATCCCCGACTGGCGGATTTCGTGGACAGTCTCGCCCGCGTCAACGCGCTGGCGGAGCGCCTGCCGGGCTTTGTCTGGCGTCTGGTTGGCGAAGACCCGGGCAACGCACTCGATGTGCGTCCGTTCTCGGACCCGACGCTTGCCGTCAACATGAGCGTCTGGGCGACGGTTTCGGATTTGGAGAACTTCGTCTGGAAGACCCTCCATCAGCGCTTCTACAGCCGCAAGGCCGAATGGTTCGAGAAGCTGAAGTCGCACCATCTCGTCATGTGGTACGTGGCTCAGGGGCATGTCCCGACCCTCGTGGAGGCGGAACAGCGGCTGGAGCACCTCGACCGGAACGGAAATAGCGACTTCGCCTTCGATTGGTCGCACCTGGAGCACGTCAAGCTCTGGCAGACCCAGAGGTGTGGATAGGCCATGGCAAAGGTGAAAGTCGACGGCAAGGAAATCGACGTGCCGGCGGAGTACACGCTGCTACAGGCGTGCGAAGCGGCGGGCGCGGAAATCCCTCGCTTCTGTTTCCACGAGCGGCTGTCGATCGCGGGCAATTGCCGCATGTGCCTGATCGAGGTGAAGGGTGGCCCCCCGAAGCCGCAGGCAAGCTGCGCGATGAGCGTGCGCGACCTGCGTCCGGGCCCGAACGGCGAGCCGCCGGAGATGTTCACCAAATCTAAGATGGTGAAGAAGGCGCGCGAAGGGGTGATGGAGTTCCTGCTCATCAACCATCCGCTCGATTGCCCGATCTGCGACCAGGGCGGCGAATGCGACCTGCAGGACCAGGCGATGGCCTACGGCGTCGATGGCAGCCGATTCAAGGAGAACAAGCGCGCCGTCGAGGACAAGTACATCGGGCCGCTGGTCAAGACGATCATGAACCGCTGCATCCACTGCACGCGGTGCATCCGCTTTTCGGCGGAGGTCGCGGGCATCGAGGATCTCGGCGCCACCGGCCGTGGCGAAGACATGGAGATCACGACCTATCTCGAGCGGGCGATGTCATCCGAACTGCAGGGCAACGTCATCGACCTTTGTCCGGTCGGGGCGCTCACGTCGAAGCCGTACGAATTTCATGCGCGGCCGTGGGAACTGGTGAAGACCGAATCCATCGACGTCATGGACGCCGTCGGTTCGGCCATCCGCGTCGACACGCGCGACCGCGAAGTGATGCGCATCCTGCCGCGCCTCAATGAGGCGGTGAACGAGGAATGGATTTCGGACAAGACGCGCTTCATCTGGGACGGCTTGCGCACACAGCGGCTGGACCGGCCCTACGTTCGCCGTCACGGCCGCCTGGAGCCAACGACCTGGGCCGAGGCTTTCGTCACCATCGCGAGCAAGGTGAAAGAGTCGCGGCCGGAACGCATCGGCGCCATCGCCGGCGATCTTGCCTCCGTGGAGGAAGTATTTGCGTTGCGCGAACTGATGAAATCACTCGGCGTGAAAAATCTCGATTGCCGGGCGCCGGGGGAACGGCTCGATCCGGCGCTCGGGCGCTCAAGCTACATCTTCAATCCGACTATTGCCGGCATCGAGCAGGCCGATGCAATCCTCATCGTCGGCGCCGATCCGCGCCACGAGGCGGCGGTGCTGAACGCACGCATTCGCAAGCGCTGGCGGCAGGGTGACATCACGATCGGGCTGGTCGGCGAGCATGTCGACCTGACCTACCCCTACGAATATCTTGGCGCCGGCCCCGACAGTCTGGCCGATGTCGCGACGGCGATGCATGGCTTTGGCAAGATGCTGGCCGCGGCAAAGCGGCCTCTCATCATCGTCGGCGGTGGCGCTTTGGCGCGGGCTGACGGAATGCAAGTACTGGCGCAGGCCGCGGCGCTTGTCTCCGGAAGCGCCGTCGACGCCGACTGGAATGGGCTGGCCATCCTGCACACGGCCGCTTCGCGCGTTGGTGCCCTCGACCTCGGCTTTGTGCCGGGAGAGGGCGGGCTTGATACTCTGGGGATGGTGGCGGCTGCCGCCACCAAATCCCTCGACCTGCTCTTCCTGCTGGGCGCCGACGAGATCGCTATGAATGCGCTTGGCGCGACCTTCGTCGTCTATATCGGTAGCCATGGCGACGCCGGCGCGCACCGCGCCGACGTCATCCTGCCGGGCGCCGCCTACACCGAGAAATCCGGCACCTACGTCAACACCGAGGGCCGGGTGCAGATGGCGGCGCGGGCGGCTTTCCCGCCCGGAGATGCGCGCGAGGACTGGGCGATCCTGCGCGCCCTGTCGGATGTGCTGGCGCGGCGGCTGCCGTTCGACTCGCTCAGCGAACTGCGTCGGGCGCTCTATGCGGCGCATCCGCATTTTGCCGAGATCGACCGGGTTGCTCCGGGATCGATAGACACTGTCAAGGCGCTCTCTGCCCGTGACCTGCGCATGACCCGCGAGCCATTCCAGAACGTGGTCGTCGACTTCTACCAGACCAACCCGATCGCGCGGGCTTCCGCGGTGATGGCGGAATGTTCCGCGCTCGCCGGCGGCCGGCTGGCGACGGCGGCGGAGTAGCCGATGGGAGGCTTCTTCCACGACATCGTGGTTCCGGGCGCGATCATCGTCGGCGAGAGCCTGCTGGTTCTCGTCGTGCTGCTCATCATCGTCGCCTTCGTTCTTTATGCCGATCGCAAGGTGTGGGCGGCGGTGCAAATGCGGCGCGGACCGAACGTCGTCGGTCCATGGGGCCTATTGCAGAGCTTTGCAGACCTGCTGAAGTTCGTGTTCAAGGAACCGATCATCCCGTCGGGCGCCAATAAGGGCGTCTTCATCCTGGCGCCGCTGGTGACGGCGACGCTGGCGCTATCCGCCTGGGCGGTCATTCCGTTCCAGGCAGGGTGGGTGGTCGCCAACATCAATGTCGGCGTCCTCTATCTGTTCGCCATCTCGTCGCTCGGCGTCTACGGCATCATCATGAGCGGCTGGGCCTCGAACTCGAAGTATCCATTCCTGGCGGCGCTGCGCTCCGCCGCGCAAATGGTCTCCTACGAAGTCTCCATCGGCTTCGTCATCATCACGGTGCTACTCTGCGTCGGCTCACTGAACCTCAGCGATGTCGTGCTGACGCAGCAGAACGGCCTCGGTACGCGCCTGGGCCTACCCAACAGCCTGCTCGACTGGTACTGGCTGCCGCTCTTCCCGATGTTCATCGTGTTCTTCATTTCGGCGATGGCGGAGACCAACCGGCCGCCGTTCGACCTGGTCGAGGCGGAATCGGAGCTGGTCGCCGGCTATGCGGTCGAATATTCGTCAACACCGTTCCTGCTGTTCTTTCTCGGCGAATATGTCGCCACGGTCCTCATGTGCGCACTGGCCTCGATCCTGTTCCTCGGCGGCTGGCTGCCGCCGCTGGCGATGGTGCCGTTCACGTGGATTCCGGGCATCATCTGGTTCATCCTGAAGTGCGCTTTTGTTTTCTTCATGTTTGCGATGGTCAAGGCATTCGTGCCGCGCTACCGCTATGATCAGTTGATGCGCCTTGGCTGGAAGGTGTTCCTGCCGATTTCGATCGCGATGGTGGTGATCGTCGCGACGGTGTTGCAAATCACCGGCTGGGCGAGCTAGGCGGAGAAAACCCATGCGCCTCGATCGATCCGCCCGCGCTCTCCTGCTCACCGAGTTCGTCTCGGCGCTGTTCCTTTCGCTGCGCTATTTCTTCGCGCCCAAGGTCACGATCAACTATCCGTTCGAGAAAGGGCACCTCAGCCCGCGCTTCCGCGGCGAGCATGCGCTGCGCCGCTATCCGAACGGCGAGGAACGCTGCATCGCGTGCAAACTTTGCGAGGCGATCTGCCCGGCGCAGGCGATCACCATCGAGGCCGGGCCACGCCGCAACGACGGCACACGGCGCACGACCCGTTACGATATCGACATGGTGAAGTGCATCTATTGCGGCTTCTGCCAGGAAGCCTGTCCGGTCGACGCGATCGTCGAGGGGCCGAATTTCGAATTCGCGGCGGAAACTCGGGAGGAGCTTTACTTCAACAAGGAGAAACTGCTCGCCAACGGCGATCGCTGGGAGCGCGAGATTGCCGCCAACCTCGCCGCGGACGCACCCTACAGATGATCCTCGGGGCGCTCTTCTTCTATCTGTTCTCGGCGGTCGCCATCGCGTCGGCCATCATGGTCGTCGGCTCGCGCAATCCCGTGCACTCGGTACTCTTCCTGATCCTCGCGTTCTTCAACGCGGCGGGGCTGTTCGTCATCCTCGGCGCTGAGTTCCTGGCGATGATCCTGGTGGTCGTGTACGTCGGCGCCGTGGCGGTCCTCTTCCTGTTCGTGGTGATGATGCTCGACGTCGATTTCGTCGAGCTGCGCCAGGGGGTGCTCAACTATCTGCCGATCGGCGCGCTGGTTGGCGTCGCGCTGCTGGCGGAGTTGCTCGTCGTGCTCGGGGGCTGGGTGTTCTCGCCCAATCTTGCCACCGTCATAGTAGTGCCGATCCCCGGCGTCGGCGGTATTTCCAACACCGCCGCGCTCGGGCAGATTCTCTACACACGCTACATTTTCTTTTTCCAGTCGGCCGGCATCATCCTGCTTGTGGCGATGGTCGGCGCTATCGTGCTGACGCTCCGCCACAAGCCGAACGTGAAGCGCCAGTCGATCAGCGAACAGAATGCGCGCACTCCGGCGACGGCAGTGGAAGTGCGCAAGGTCGCGTCGGGGAGCGGGCTGCAATGACCATCGGGCTGGGGCAATACCTGACCGTGGCGGCGATCCTCTTCACGATCGGCATCTTCGGCATTTTCATCAACCGCAAGAACGTCATCGTCATCCTGATGTCGATCGAGCTGATCCTGCTGGCGGTCAACATCAACCTGGTGGCGTTCTCCGGCTTCCTCGGCGATCTCGTCGGGCAGGTGTTTGCGCTGTTCGTTCTGACCGTCGCGGCCGCCGAAGCCTCGATCGGCCTTGCCATTCTCGTCGTCTTCTATCGCAACCGCGGCTCGATCGCGGTCGAGGACGTCAACATGATGCGGGGCTAGGCGGGGATGTATCAGGCGATCGTCTTCCTGCCACTGCTCGGCGCCATCATCGCCGGGATCATTACGCTTGCGGGGGCGCGCAAGCGTTTCCCCGGGGGCGAGGCGCCCGTGGGGGCAGAGGATCACACGGACGATACCGGCCCACACACCGTGGCGGCGCACGTTCATGGCGATGCCGGCGTCATCCATGCCTCCTCGCATGAGGATGAGCACCATGAGCCGGCGGCGGAGGGATCGCGGCCGGCGGAGCTGGTCACCTCGGGTTTCCTCGTCGTCGCGGCGCTTTTGTCGTGGGTGGCGTTCTTCTCGTTCTGGTTCGGTGGCGCGACGCCGCAGCGCATTCCGGTGTTCAACTGGTTTGCGTCCGGCACGCTGGCGGTCGACTGGGCGCTGCGCATCGACACGCTGACGGTTGTCATGCTGGTCGTGGTCAACACCGTGTCCGCGCTGGTTCACATCTATTCCATCGGCTACATGGCCCACGACCCATACCGGCCGCGCTTCTTCGCCTATCTGTCGATGTTTACCTTCGCTATGCTGGCGCTGGTGACCTCCGACAACCTCGTCCAGCTTTTCTTCGGCTGGGAGGGGGTGGGCCTCGCCTCCTATCTGCTGATCGGATTCTGGTACACGCGCCCCGCGGCCAACGCCGCGGCGATCAAGGCGTTCGTGGTCAACCGGGTCGGCGACTTCGGCTTTTCGCTCGGCATCTTCGGCGTGTTTCTCGTTTTCAAGTCGGTCGACTACGAGACGATCTTCGCCAATGCGCCATCGGTCGTCGGCACGACGATGCATTTCCTGTCGTGGAATTTCGATACGCTGACGGTGCTCTGCGTGCTGCTCTTCATGGGGGCGATGGGCAAGTCGGCGCAATTCCTGCTGCACACCTGGCTGCCGGACGCGATGGAAGGCCCGACTCCGGTTTCGGCGCTCATCCACGCCGCCACGATGGTGACCGCCGGGGTGTTCATGGTGGCGCGGCTGTCGCCGTTGTTTGCGCTGGCGCCGGGGGCGCTGGTGTTCGTGACCTTCATCGGCGCCACGACCGCGTTCTTCGCCGCGACCGTCGGTCTCGTCCAGAACGACATCAAGCGCGTTGTCGCATATTCGACCTGTTCGCAGCTTGGCTACATGTTCGTCGCCCTTGGCGTCGGTGCCTATCCGGTCGCCATATTCCACCTGTTCACGCATGCCTTCTTCAAGGCGCTGCTGTTCCTCGGCTCAGGGTCGGTGATCCACGCCGTCGGCGGCGAGCAGGACATGCGGAAGATGGGCGGCCTGCGCACGCACATTCCGCTCACCTACTGGATGATGGTGATTGGCACGCTAGCGCTGACGGGCTTCCCGCTAACCGCTGGCTATTTCTCCAAGGATGCGATCATCGAGGCGGCCTACAACGGCACCAATCCGGCGGCGGGCTACGGTTTTGCGCTGACGGTGGTGGCAGCGCTGCTGACGGCCTTCTACTCGTGGCGGCTGATCTTCATGACCTTCCACGGCCGCGAGCGCGCGCCGCGGGAAGTCATGGCGCACGTGCACGAGTCGCCGCTGGTGATGATGGTGCCGCTCTATGTCCTCGCGGCCGGTGCGCTGCTGGCCGGACTGATCTTCACCGGCACGTTCATCGGCGCCGGCAACGGCGCGTTCTGGCGGGAGGCGCTGGTCGCCGGCGAGCACGCGCCGATCCTCGAAGCGATGCACCAGTCGCCCTTCTGGGTAACCTACCTGCCGACGCTGATGATGGCGATCGGCGCGCTCGTCGCCGTATGGTTCTACCTGGTCAACCCGGAATTGCCGCGCCGGCTCGCCGAAACCAACGACTGGCTGTACCGGTTCCTGCTCAACAAGTGGTACTTCGACGAACTCTACGATCTGATCTTCGTCCGACCGGCCAAGTGGCTCGGCCGATTCCTGTGGAAGCAGGGCGACGGCTGGCTGATCGACGGGTTCGGGCCGGATGGCGTTTCCGCCTGGGTGCTCGACGTGACGCAGCGGGCAGTGCGCCTGCAGTCCGGCTACCTCTATCATTATGCCTTTGCCATGCTGATCGGCGTTGCCGTGCTGATCACCTGGCTGATGTTCGCGGGATGATGCGCCGATGAGCTGGCCGATCCTCTCGACCGTGACCTTCCTGCCGACCTTCGGCGCGCTGCTCATCCTGCTGATCCGCGGCGACGACGCGGCTGCGCGGCGCAATATCTATTACATCGCGTTCTGGACGACGGTGGTGACGTTTGTCCTCTCGCTGCTCATCTGGATCGACTTCAACAACGCCGATCCGGGCTTCCAGTTCGTCGAGGAGGCGCCCTGGCTCGGCGGCAAGATCAACTACAAGATGGGAGTCGACGGCATCTCGATGCTGTTCGTTATCCTGACGACTTTCCTGATGCCGATCTGCATCGTCGCCAGCAAGTTGACGGTGACGCGGAACTTCCGCGCCTACATGATCGCGTTCCTCGTGCTTGAAACGCTGATGACCGGCGTCTTCTGCGCGCTCGACGTCGTGCTCTTCTACGTCTTCTTCGAAGGCGGCCTCATCCCGATGTTCCTCATCATCGGCATCTGGGGCGGACCGCGGCGCGTCTATGCCAGCTTCAAGTTCTTCCTCTACACGCTGCTTGGCTCGGTCCTGATGCTGCTAGCCATCATGGCGATGTACTGGGACGCCGGCACCACCGACATCCCGACGCTGCTCAACCATCCGTTCCCGGCGTCGATGCAGTGGTGGCTATGGTTCGCCTTCTTTGCCTCGTTCGCGGTCAAGATGCCGATGTGGCCGGTGCACACCTGGCTCCCGGATGCGCACGTCGAGGCGCCGACGGCGGGCTCCGTGGTGCTGGCGGCGATCCTGCTCAAGATGGGCGGTTACGGCTTCCTGCGTTTCTCGCTGCCGATGTTCCCGCTCGCCTCGGCCAATCTGGCGCCCTTCGTCTTTACGCTGTCGGTGGTGGCCATCGTCTACACCTCGCTGGTCGCGCTGATGCAGGAGGACATGAAGAAGCTGATTGCGTATTCGTCCGTCGCTCATATGGGCTTCGTGACGATGGGCATTTTCGCCGCGAATGCGCAGGGCGTGCAGGGTGGCATCTTCCAGATGCTGTCGCACGGCATCGTCTCGGGCGCGCTCTTCCTTTGCGTCGGCGTCGTCTATGACCGCCTGCATACGCGCGAGATCGCCGCCTACGGCGGGCTGGTCAACCGCATGCCGCTTTATGCCTTCGTGTTTCTCGTTTTCACGCTGGCCAACGTCGGCCTGCCCGGCACGAGCGGCTTCATCGGCGAGTTCCTGACGCTGATCGGGACCTTCCGGGTCAATACCTGGGTCACATTCTTCGCCGCGTCCGGCATGATCCTTTCCGCCTGCTACGCGCTCTGGCTCTACCGCCGGGTCATCTTCGGGGCGCTGGAAAAGCCGGCACTGCGCTCGCTGCTCGATCTTTCCGGCCGCGAGATCGCCATCCTGGCGCCCCTCGTCGTACTGGCGATCTTCTTCGGCTTCTATCCGGCCCCGGTGATGAACGTCACCGCGGCGGCGGTCGATCATCTGGTCGGCAACTACCAGGCGGCGCTGTCGGCCGCCGGCAAGCTCGTTTCGATCGCGAAATAGGGGCGGGGATGATAGCCGAGAACCTTTCGTTCGCGCCGCTGCTGCCCGAGGTCGTTCTCGGCGTGGGCGCGCTCGCGCTTCTGATGCTGGGCGTATTCAGCGGCGAGCGCTCCACCACGACCGTAACCTGGCTTTCGGTCGTGCTGATCGTCGTCGCCGGTGTTGCCTTGGCGCTGGTACCCGTCGACGGTTCGTACTTCAACGGCGCCTTCGTCATGGATCCGTTCGCGCGGCTGATGAAATTCCTGGTGCTGCTCGGCTCGGGGGTGACCGTCGTCATGTCCGCCGGCACGATGCGCGCCAGCGGCTTCAATCGCTTCGAGTATCCGGTGCTGATCGTCACGGCGACGCTTGGCATGCTGCTGATGATTTCGGCCAACGACCTGATCGCGCTCTATCTGGGTCTCGAGATGCAGTCGCTGTCGCTTTACGTCATCGCGGCATTCAACCGGGATTCCGTGCGCTCGACCGAAGCCGGCCTGAAGTATTTCGTGCTCGGCGCGCTGTCGTCGGGGATGCTGCTCTATGGCGCCTCGTTGATCTACGGCTTTACCGGACAGACCACCTTCGGCGGCATCGCCGGCGTGCTGACCGGGCAGCATTCCATGCTCGGGCTCACGTTCGGGCTTGTCTTCCTCATCGCGGGCATCGCGTTCAAGGTATCGGCGGTTCCGTTCCACATGTGGACGCCCGACGTTTACGAGGGCGCGCCGACGCCGGTGACCGCGTTCCTGGCCGCGGCACCGAAGGTCGCGGCGATGGCGCTTTTCGTGCGCGTGATGGTCGGGCCGTTCGCGGCGGTCACCCACGACTGGCAGCAGATCATCACCTTCATATCGATCGCCTCGATGGTACTCGGATCGTTTGCCGCCATCGGCCAGCACAACATCAAGCGGCTGATGGCCTATTCGTCGATCGGCCATATGGGCTATGCGCTCGTCGGTCTGGCGGCGGGCAGTCAGGCCGGCGTGCAGGGCGTGATCATCTACCTGCTGATCTATCTGGCGATGACGCTCGGCACCTTCGCCTGCATCCTGTCCATGCGGCGCGCCGGCGGCGCGGTCGAGGAAATCAGCGACCTCGCCGGTCTTGCCAAGACCAAACCGATCATGGCGTTCTTCCTCGCCATGCTGATGTTCTCGCTGGCCGGCATTCCGCCGCTGGCCGGATTCTTCGCCAAGTTCTACGTCTTTCTCGCGGCCATCCAGGCGGGGCTCTACCCGCTGGCGGTCATCGGCGTTCTCGCCAGTGTGGTGGGCGCCTATTACTACCTGCGGATCATCAAGGTGATGTATTTCGACGAGCCGGCGGGCGAGTTCGTGCCGATGGCCGTCGAACTGCGCGTCGTTCTCGGCATCAGCGGCGCGTTCATTCTCCTGTTCGCGTTCATCGCCGGCCAGGTCGGCGGCGTCGCCGAAGTCGCCGCAAAGACCTTCTTCTGAACGGCATGGCACCCGCCGCCCCGGGTATTCTTCCTCAGGGCTTTCGGCGCCAGTCCTACGACAATCTTTCCTCGACCAGCGCCAAGGCCTTCGAGTTGGCACGCGCCGGAGAAGGCAACGGCTTGTGGGTGACGGCGGCCGAGCAGACCGAGGGCAGGGGGCGCCGCGGTCGGTCGTGGTCGACCGAAAGCGGCAACCTCGCCGCTTCGCTGCTCCTCATCGATCCATCGCGCCCGCCGGTGGCGGCGACCATCTCCTTCGTTGCCGGCGTGGCGCTCCATCAGGCGGTGGTCGATATTGCAGGGCCGCCTGTGGCTGAGCGAATTGCCTTGAAATGGCCGAACGACCTACTGCTCGATCGCCGGAAAGTTTCCGGCATACTTGTGGAGGGCGAGAAGCTCGCCGGGGATCGCTTCGCGGTTGTCGTCGGCATCGGCGCAAACTGCGTCGCGCATCCGGAAATCGCCGGGGCAATCCCGGCAACAGACTTTGCTGCCGGCGGGATTCGCATCGCGATGGATGCACTGTTTGCCCGGCTGGCGCAGCGCATCGCCGAGGAGATCGCCGTCTGGGATGGCGGGCGCGGCTTCGCGGCGACCCGGACCGCCTGGCTTGCACGCTGTGGCGGTCTTGGAGAGGCAATCCGCGTCAATCTACCCGGCCGCGTCATCGACGGCCGCTTTGACAATATCGACGATGCCGGCCGGCTGATCCTGATCAATGAGGGCGGCGCACGCGAGGCGTTCAGCACCGGCGATATGTTTCTCGCGGCGGCCGGTTGAAGCGCCAGATGACCAAAAAAACCAGGAGCGGCAAGGACGAGCTGGTGTTCGTGCCGATCGGCGGCGTCGGCGAGATCGGCATGAACCTGGGGCTCTACGGCTTCGGTCCCCGCCATAACCGGACCTGGCTTGCCGTCGATTTCGGGGTGGCGTTCGCGCACGCCGACCTGCCGGGCGTTGACCTCGTCCTGCCCGACATCTCGTATCTCGAGGAGGAGCGGACGAACCTCGCCGGCATTGTCATCACTCACGCCCATGAGGACCACTACGGCGCGCTGATCGACCTCTGGCCGCGGCTGCGCGTACCGGTTTACGCCACCGCGTTCACCGCCAATCTGCTTGCGGCGAAGGTGATGGGCGAGCCGGGCGCGCAAGCCGTGCCGGTAACCGTGGTCAAGCCGGGTGATCGCCTGCCGATCGGGCCGTTCGAGGTCGAGTACATCAATGTCGCCCATTCGATCCCGGAGTCGCATGCGCTCGCCATTCGCACGCCGCTCGGAACCGTTCTGCACACCGGCGACTGGAAGCTTGACGACACGCCGACCGTTGGCCTGCCGACGGATATCGCCCGCCTCAAGGCTATTGGCGAGGAAGGCGTACTGGCGCTGGTGGGCGACTCGACCAACGCCATGCGCGACGGGCGCAGCCCCAGCGAAACCGAGGTTGAGCGCGAGCTTGCCGAAATCGTCAAGCATGCCACGGCTCGCGTCGCCTTCACGACATTTGCCTCCAATGTCGGACGCATCAAGTCGATCGCGATAGCGGCGAGGCAGGCGGGGCGCAATGTCGTCATCTGCGGGCGGGCGCTGCGCCGCGTGATCGACGTGGCCACCGAGCTGCACATGCTACAGAACATGCCGCCCTTCCTCGACGAGGACGCCTTCCGTCATCTGCCGCGCGACAAGGTGGTCGCCATCCTGACCGGCAGCCAGGGCGAGCCCCGCGCGGCGTTGGCACGCGTCGCCGCGGACGACCATCCGCGCATCGAACTGGTGGCGGGGGATATGGTGGTTTTCTCGGCCCGCGCCATTCCCGGCAACGAGTTGGAGATCAATGCGATCATCAACGCGCTGACCGCGCGTGGCGTGCGAATCGTCACCGACCGCGACCGTCTCGTGCATGTCTCAGGACACCCGCGCCGCGGCGAACTCACGGAGATGTACAGCTGGATCAAGCCGCAGATCGCCATCCCGGTGCACGGCGAGCCGATGCATCTGGCTGCTCATTCCGATCTCGCGCGTGAACTCGGTGTCGAAACGGTCGTGATCGTCAAGGACGGGACAGTAACGCGGCTGGCGCCGGCGCCGGTGCGTACGGTCGACGAGATCGATGTGCAGCGCCTCTACAAGGACGGCAGGCTGATCGGCGACCTGAAGCAGACCGGAGTGGCGGAACGTCGCAAACTGTCCTTCGCCGGCCACGTCGCGGTTTCCATCGTCATCGACCGCAAGGGCGATCAGGTGGCGGACCCCGACATCGCGCTTACCGGGCTGCCGCTCAAGGACGCGGCCGGGCGGGCAATGGAGGAAGCCGTGATGAACGCGATCCTCGGCACGCTCCAGTCCATCCCCCGGCCGCAGCGGCGCGACCCGGACGTGCTGGGCGAGGCGATCCGCCGCGCCATCCGCGGCGCGGTTGGCGAGGCATGGGGCAAAAAGCCGGTTTGCACCGTGTTCGTCGCGGTCGTATGACCGCCCGATGATCGGGCGTCTCAATCATGTCGCCATCGCCGTTAACGACCTCAACGCCGGCATGGCGCTTTACCGCGACCTGCTGGGCGCCAAGGTGTCGCAGCCGGTGCCGCAGCCCGACCACGGCGTAACCACGGTTTTCATCGAGCTGCCGAACACGCGGGTGGAACTGATCGCGCCGCTGGGCGACCGGTCGCCTATCTCCGGCTTTCTGGAGCGCAATCCCTTCGGCGGCATTCATCACGTCTGTTACGAGGTTGCCGACGTCCGGGCCGCGGCGCTGGCCCTAACGGCGGGCGGCGCGCGCGTGCTCGGCGACGGCGAGCCGAAGATCGGCGCGCACGGAAAGCCGGTCGTCTTCATCCACCCCAAGGATTTCCTCGGCACGCTGATCGAACTGGAACAGGCGTAAGCCGAATGACGTGGACCGCACTCGCCGCTACTTATTTCGTTGCCTGGTGGGTCGTATTGTTCGCCGTATTGCCGTTCGGAATGCGCACGCAGGAGGAAGCCGGCGAAGTGACTCTCGGCACGGCGAGCAGCGCGCCGGAGCGCCCGCGGCTGGTTCGTGCGGCGATCGCGACTACCATCGTTGCCGCGATTGTCGTCGGCACGATCTGGGTGGCGATCGATGTCTACGGCCTATCGCTGGAGACATTCGCCAACATGTTCGACGTGACGCGGCAATAAAAAAAGCAAGGCCTTCCGGCCTTGCTCATCGAGTTCCGCGTCCTATTCCTTCTCTGCGAGCCCGACAGCCCAATAGGCTGACTGGACCTTTACTTTCGGGCTCGGCGGCAGCAGCCGTTTTTTGAGCGCGCCCGAAGGAATCTTCCTCCCAAGACTTAGACCGCGATGCCTTGTTATGGGGACCGAGGTCACCAGGACCAAGTCCTCTTGTTATGCAAGCAACCTAGCTAAACGGACTCGGTTTGTCACCAATTTGTGCAGCTATAGCCCGCATTTCTTGCACAAATTTTCGCTTCCGCGCCAAATGGTTTCCCTCAGCAGGGCCGATTCGAATTCTTGATCCTGCGACGGCCGGCGGCCTTGTGCTTTGTCGAGCCGGCCGATTGACTGCCAACTCTTCTAATCCGGCCGGAGATTCTCTCGAAGATGCGTCTTTCCCGTTATTTTTTGCCGATTCTGAGGGAGACGCCCAAGGAAGCTGAGATCGTCTCCCATCGACTGATGCTGCGGGCTGGCCTCATCAGGCAGCAGGCCGCGGGCATCTACTCCTGGTTGCCGATGGGGGAGCGAGTACTCGCGCGCATCGGCGACATAGTGCGGGAAGAGCAGGATCGGTCCGGCGCGATCGAAATTCTCATGCCTACGATTCAGCCGGCTGACCTCTGGCGGGAGAGCGGGCGGTACGAGGCATATGGCAAGGAAATGCTGCGCCTCACCGACCGGCACGAACGCGATATGCTTTTCGGGCCGACGAACGAGGAGATGGTGACGGAGATCTTCCGTTCGTACGTCAACTCCTACCGCGGCGTTCCGCTTAATCTCTATCATATTCAGTGGAAATTCCGGGACGAGGTCCGTCCACGCTTCGGCGTTATGCGCGGGCGCGAATTCCTGATGAAGGACGCGTATTCGTTCGACATCGACCGCGACGCTGCCCGCGCCGCCTACAACCGCATGTTCGTGGCTTACCTTCGTACCTTCGACCGGCTCGGACTGAAGGCAATTCCGATGCGAGCCGATTCGGGTCCGATCGGGGGCGACATGAGCCACGAGTTCATCATCCTGGCGGCGACCGGCGAGAGCGAGGTTTACTGTTCGCGCGACCTGCTCGACCTGCCGATCCCGCCGGCCGACACGGATTTCCGCTCCGATCTGTCGCCGATCGTGCAGGCGTGGACCGCGCACTATGCCGCCACGGACGAGAAGCACGACCCCGTCGCGTTCTCGAAACTGCCCGAAGATAGCCGGATCACCGCGCGGGGCATCGAGGTCGGCCACATATTCTATTTCGGCACGAAGTACTCCGAGCCGATGGGCGCCAAGGTCACCGGACCGGATGGAACCGAGCAGTTCGTCCACATGGGCTCCTACGGGATCGGCGTGTCGCGGCTGGTGGGCGCGGTTATCGAGGCCAGCCACGACGAGGCGGGAATCATCTGGCCGGAGGCCATCGCGCCGTTCCAGGTCGGCCTCGTCAACCTGAAGGCGGGAGACGCCAAGGTGGATGAAGCGGCGGCGCGCCTATATGAGCATCTTGAGAATGCCGGAATCACAGTGCTTTACGACGATCTCGACCAGCGAGCAGGGGCGAAGTTCGCCAGCATGGACCTGATCGGCCTGCCCTGGCAGGTGATTGTCGGACCGAAAGGCCTCGAACGCGGCGAAATCGAGATCAAGCGCCGGGCGACCGGAGCGCGCGAGGCGGTGGGCATGGACGGCGTGGTGAAACGCATACTCGCCGGATAGCTTCCGGCGGAAGGCCGAGAAAGACGCGCATGGCGCTGCCGACCGGAACCAGGCCCTTTGCCCGCTTCGAGTGGATGATTGCGGGACGCTACCTGCGATCGCGCCGCCGGGAGACTTTCATCTCGGTCATCGCGGCGTTTTCCTTCATCGGCATCATGCTGGGCGTCGCCACGCTTATCATCGTGATGGGGGTCATGAACGGCTTCCGGGCCGAGCTGATCAGCAAAATTCTCGGCCTGAACGGCCACGTCATCATCCAGGCGATGGACACCAAGCTGACCGATTACTCGGACATAGCGGCGCGTATCAACAAGGTGCCGGGCGTGTTGTCGGCGATACCGCTGGTTGAGGGCCAAGCCCTGGCGAGCGGACCGAGCACCTCCAGCGGCGTGCTGGTGCGCGGCATCCGCGAGAGCGATCTGCCCAAGGTGACGGGCATCTACAACAACGTCCGCCTTGGTACGCTGGCTAATTTCGGCGCCTCGCAGGGGGTCGCCATCGGCACGCGGCTCGCCAGCGACCTTGGCCTGACCCTCGGCCAGAGCATCACGATCGTCAGTCCGCGCGGCAACATCACGCCGCTTGGCGTCACGCCGCGCGTCAAGGCCTACCCGATCGTCGCGATCTTCGAAATCGGCATGGCGGAATACGATTCTACGTTCGTGATCATGCCGTTCGCGGAGGCGCAGGCCTATTTCAACCTTGATGACGAGGCGAGCGCCGTCGAGGTTTATCTCAAGAGCGCCGACACGGTCGAGGCGCTGCTGCCGGCAATTCAAAACGCGGTCCAGCGTCAGGCGCTGATCACCGACTGGCGGGAACGCAACATCACGTTCTTCTCGGCGCTCCAGGTCGAGCGCAACGTCATGTTCCTGATCCTCACCTTGATCGTGCTGGTTGCCGCCCTCAACATTATTTCGGGCATGACCATGCTGGTGAAGGACAAGGGTCACGATATCGCCATCCTGCGAACTATGGGTGCCACGCGCGGCACCATCATGCGCGTCTTCTTCATCACCGGCGCCTCGATCGGCACGCTCGGCACGCTCGCCGGCTTCGTGCTGGGTGTGGCGATCTCCTGGAACGTCGAGCCGATCCGCCAGTTCCTGTCCCGCCTTACCCAGACCCAACTGTTCTCGCCGGAGCTGTATTTCCTCAGCGAATTGCCGTCACGGCTCGACCCGCACGAGACAGTGACGGTGATCGTCATGGCGCTCGTCCTGTCCTTCCTGGCGACGCTTTACCCTGCCTGGCGGGCGGCACGCCTCGATCCCGTCGAGGCGCTGAGGTACGAATGAAGCAGCCGCCGCAAGATCCGGCGCTCCGCCCCGTTCTCCGCCTGCGCGGAGTGGGGCGACATTATCCGGATGCAGGCGAGGGCCTGACGGTGCTCAGTGGCGCTGACCTCGAGATCTTTCCGGGAGAGATGGTGGCCATGGTGGCGCCGTCGGGGGCGGGAAAGTCCACCCTTCTGCAAATCGCCGGGCTGCTCGAGCAGCCGGACAAAGGCGAGGTTTACGTCTCCGGCCACGCCGCCAGCAAGATGTCGGACGCGGAGCGAACTTCGCTTCGTCGACTGCAGGTTGGCTTTATCTATCAGTTTCACCATCTGCTACCGGACTTCACGGCGCTCGAAAACATCATGCTGCCGCAGCTCATCCGCGGCATCAAACGGGCCGAGGCGATGGCGCGCTCGCTGCAACTCCTTTCCTATATGCGGGTCAAGGATCGCGCGACGCACCGCCCCTCCGAACTTTCCGGCGGAGAGCAGCAGCGGGTCGCGATTGCGCGCGCCGTCGCGAACGGCCCGCGGCTGCTGCTGGCCGACGAGCCGACCGGCAATCTCGATCCGTCAACTGCCGGACTGGTGTTCGACGGACTGACCCGGCTGGTGCGCGCTTCGAAGCTTGCCTGTCTGATCGCCACACACAATCACGAGCTGGCGGCGCGGATGGATCGCTGCGTCACCCTCGTCGGCGGGAAGGTGGTGGAGATGCGCCGTCAGCCAGCGCTTGTGGCGACGACCGCTCCAGATTCGCCCGCCACTCCCTTCGCCGTGCCGGAGCGCGAACGGCACTGAGGCGCGGGCTGTGCCGTCACGCTACGCGCAGCGTGGCGCGGTTGGCTTCCGGAGATCGATCGGCGGAGGCAATTTCCGTACGATTGCGTCCACCGGCTTTGGCCCGATAGAGGGCTTGGTCCGCGGATTCGAGCAGTTTGTAGAGGGCTGGTGTGCCGCCCACGCCGGCAGTGGCGACGCCGCTGCTGACCGTCGCGCCGATCGAACATCCGGCTACGACCTGACTCGTTTCGGCGAAGGCAAGGCGAATGCGTTCGGCGGCCGCCACCGCTGCCTCGCGGTCGGTATCCGGCAGCACGGCAGCGAATTCCTCGCCGCCGATCCTGCCGAAGATGTCATTGGATCGCAGCACCATTCGGGCAGTGGCGCCGAAGCGCTGCAGCACCTGATCGCCGACCGCATGGCCGAAGGTGTCGTTGACCCGTTTGAAATGGTCGAGATCAAAAACAACAATCGCGATCGGCACGCCGTTGTGTGCGCATCGCCGCAGGATGAGTTCGCCGCCCTCCATGAACGCGTGACGACTGGCGGCGCCGGTAAGTGAATCGACCCGCGCCAGTATGCGCTGCTCCAGTTCGGCCTGCTCCTTGACCATCGCCATCACGAAGAAGGCGGTGCCGATCGTGTAGAGGAGATTTTCGAAGTGAATGATCCCGAACCAGCTTTCCAGTCCGGGCAGCGACGTTTGATTGCCCCGCGCCGCGACAAGAGCTACGGCCGGAACGAGGAGCGTCAGGGCATGAACCACGTTCAGCACGACGAGAGGCCAGCGAGAAAGCAGCGCTTCACGATTGCGCCAGAACTCGAACGCCGCGCCCGCCGTGTAGAGTGTCCCGAACGCGGTGCGGGCGAAAACGGCGACGCCGGCGCTTGTATCGAGCGGGCTCGCGAGAAAAGCGACAAGGGCGATCGGACCGAGCCACCACCAGAGGGGCATGCCCTTCCGTTCCGAGAAGAGGCGGGCCCCGTGAAGCGTGGCCGCGGCGTTGACCGAGAAGGCGAGGGCGACAAGGGCCAGGTAGATCTGGTGGTCCCCGCCCGCGAGCAACAGGATACCAATGCCGATGCTGGCGAGGAGGTCGGCGACGGCCCACCATAGCAGACCCGCCGCATCGCGATTCTGCCACCAGCTGAAGAACAGGAAACCGGAGCAGAGGAGGGCTACGAAACTGTTGGCTGCCGTGAGCGTGAGAAGGTCGAGATGCATGGAGTCCAATGACCGCTGGCGTCGCCCTCCGCTGGTCTAGCGACAAGGCGTTCCGGCGACGTTAAGTGACCGTGCGGATCAGCAGTCATTTCGCAGCAGATTATTAAGCCTAAGCCGCGCTGTGCGGGTGCTTCGGCTTTTCAGCGAGCGGATTTACGTCCTTCCCCTTGACTAAGAACAAAACAAGAACATAATAGGCTCAATTCGATAGGGAGCCACTCATGACCTCGTTTTTGCGTGATATTGCGTCGCTTGCCGCGGTTGTCTCATTTGTCGCCGCTGCCGGGCTCTGGTCGGATGCCCTGCGCTCCTTGATCTGATTGGCCTTTTCGGAACCTGCCTCCCCGCAATCAGGGCTGACCGGCCGCATGGACAGCCGGGAGCCCATCGCCGAAACTTGGCGCGAGGAGGATCGCGTCATGAGTCGGATTGCCAGCGGCGTGGGCTTCGTGCATTTGCGCGTCCATTCCGCCTTTTCCCTGCTGGAAGGTGCGCTGCCCATCCAACGGCTGGCGGAGCTTGCCGTCCACGACAGGATGCCGGCTCTCGGAATTGCCGACACCGGCAATCTGTTCGGCGCGCTCGAGTTCGCCGGAAAGATGGTCGAGAAGGGCATCCAGCCGATCATCGGATGCCAAGTAGCCCTCGACTTCGGCGACACCGACAGCGAGGGCCGCCCCGGCGCGCCACGTCAGCGTCAGCTAGCGGACGTAGTTCTGCTTGCCGCGACCGAAGCCGGGTACTGGAACCTGGTCCGGCTCGTGTCGGACTCCTTCATGCGCACCGATCCCTCGGCGGGGGCGCACATCGCCATCGACGAACTCCGACAGCGCGGCGAGGGGCTGATTGCGCTGACCGGCGGGCCCGGTGGGCCGATTGACCGTGCCTTGGCCGGCGGGCAGGCGGCGCTCGCCGCTTCACGGCTGGATGCGCTCCGCGAAATCTTTGACAGTCGCCTCTACGTCGAACTCCAGCGGCACGGAACCGCCGTCGAGGCGGCGGTGCTGCCGCTACTGGTGGAGCTCGCTTACGCTCGCGGTCTTCCGCTGGTCGCGACCAACGAGCCGTTCTTCCCGGCGCGCGACGACTACGAAGCTCATGACGCGCTGATAGCCATTGCCGAGGGCGCGGTAGTGAGCGACGACAATCGGCGGCGGGTAACGGAAGAGCATTATTTCAAGACCCGCGCCGAAATGGCGGCTCTTTTCGCCGATCTTCCGGAAGCGATTGAAAATACAATAGAAATTTCCATGCGGTGCGCCTGGTGGCCACAGACGCGAAAGCCGATTCTGCCGCGCTTCGCGGAGACGACCGGCGATGCGGAGGCGGACGTTCGGGCAGAAGCGGAAATGCTGCGCGGCGAGGCGGAGGCCGGGCTCACCCGGCGCCTGGCGGCCCATGGGCTGGCGGCGGGGGTTAGCGAGGACGACTATCGCAAGCGGCTGGCCTACGAACTCAACGTCATCGAAGGCATGCAGTATCAGGGCTATTTCCTGATCGTTGCCGACTTTATCCAATGGGCGAAGAAGCAGGGCATTCCCGTCGGGCCGGGGCGCGGATCAGGCGCTGGCTCGGTAGTGGCGTGGTCGCTCACGATCACCGACCTCGATCCGCTCCGATTCAATCTCATCTTCGAGCGCTTCCTCAATCCGGATCGCGTCTCGATGCCGGACTTTGACGTCGACTTCTGCCAGGACCGGCGCGACGAGGTGATCCGCTACGTCCAGGAAAAGTACGGCGCCGACCAGGTGGCGCAGATCATCACTTTCGGCACGCTGCAGGCCCGCGCCGTGCTGCGCGACGTCGGCCGGGTGCTGCAGATGCCCTACGGCCAGGTTGACCGCCTCGCCAAGATGGTGCCGCAGAACCCGGCGAACCCGGTGACCCTCTCGAAAGCGATTGCCGACGAAGCGCAGCTGCAGACCGCCCGCGACGAGGACGAGCGCGTGCGCCGGCTGCTCGACATCGCGCAGAAGCTTGAGGGTCTCTACCGCCACGCCTCGACCCACGCCGCCGGCATCGTCATCGGCGACCGGCCGCTCGACCAGCTCGTGCCGCTCTATCGCGATCCGCGATCGGGCATGAAGGTCAGCCAGTTCAACATGAAGTGGGTTGAACAGGCGGGCCTTGTGAAGTTCGATTTCCTCGGCCTGAAGACGCTGACGGTGCTCGATCTGGCTGTTCGCCTGGTGAAGCGGCGCGGCATCGAGATCGACCTGTTGAAGATTCCGCTCGATGACGAGAAGAGCTTCCAGCCGTTGGCGCGCGGCGACACGGTCGGCGTGTTCCAGCTGGAATCGAGCGGCATGCGGCGCGCCGTGATCGACATGAAGCCGGACCGTTTCGACGACCTGATCGCGCTGGTGGCGCTCTATCGCCCGGGCCCGATGGCGAACATCCCGACCTATTGCCTGCGCAAGCACGGCAAGGAGGAACCGGACTACATCCACCCGAAACTGGAGACGGTGCTGAAGGATACCTTCGGCGTCATCGTCTATCAGGAGCAGGTGATGCAGATCGCGCAGATCCTCGCCGGCTACTCGCTGGCGGAGGCCGATCTGCTGCGCCGCGCGATGGGCAAGAAGATCCGCGCCGAGATGGCGGCGCAGCGCGACCGCTTCATCTCCGGCGCCGTCGCCAACAACGTCGACCGCTATCAGGCGGAATCGATATTCGAGCTGCTGGCAAAATTCGCCGAGTACGGCTTCCCGAAAGGCCACGCGGCTGCTTACGCGCTGGTCGCCTACCAGACCGCCTACATGAAGGCGAACTTCCCGGTCGAGTTCATGGCCGCTTCGCTGACGCTGGAGAATGGCAACACCGACAAAATCGCAGAATTCCGCCGCGAGGCGATCCGTCTCGGCATCCCGGTGCTGCCGCCGTCGGTCAATCGCTCCGGCGTGCAGTTCGATGTCGAGTTCGAGGACGGCAAGGGCCGCATCCTCTACGCGCTGGCCGCGGTCAAAGGCGTCGGCCCGCAGGCGATCGAGCATCTGGTCGAGGCGCGCGCGGCAAAGCCGTTCAGCGATGTTGCCGATTTCGGCCGGCGCATCAACCCGAAGATCATCAACAAGCGCACGCTGGAAAGCCTGATTGCCGCCGGTGCGCTGGACGAACTCGAGCCGGACCGGGCGCGGCTGACGGCGGGCGTCGAACGAATCCTCGGCATGGCGAGCCGCATCCAGGAGAACGCCGCGGTCGGGCAAGGCGACATGTTCGGCGCGGTGCAGGAGCGGCAGCCGTTGCTGCTGCCGGCGGTCGATCCGTGGCTGGCCGCGGAAAAGCTGCAGCGGGAGCACGCGGCTGTCGGTTTCTATCTTTCGGCGCATCCGCTCGATGAATACCGCGTCGTGCTCGGCAAGATGCGCGTGCAGACATGGGCGGAGTTTTCGGCCGCGGTCCACAACGGCGCCTCGGCCGGGCGGCTTGCCGGGACTGTCACGGCGCGCCAAGAACGCCGCACTCGCACCGGCAACAAGATGGCGATCGTCCAGCTGTCTGACTCGACCGGCTCTTTCGAGGCCGTGATGTTCTCAGAGGAACTGGTGAAGTATCGCGATCTTCTCGAGCCGGGAAATTCCGTCGTCGTGCTGGTTGGCGCCGAGGACCGCCCGGAGGGCATCAATCTCCGTATCCAATCCGCGGAATCTCTCGACAAGGTGATGGCGGGCCTGAAGCAGATCCGCGTCTTCGTGCGGGACGAGGCCCCGCTTGGCAGCGTGCAGAAGCAACTGGCGGGCAAAGGCGAGGGCGAAGTCAGTCTCGTGCTGCTGCTCGCCCAGGGTCGCGAAGTCGAGATGCGCCTGCCCGGCCGCTATTCGGTGACGCCGCAGATCGCCAGCGCGCTGCGTGGCGTGAAGGGCGTCGTCCAGGTCGAACTGGTGTGATCCGGGTTTTCGCCGGTATTGCGTTGGCGCTAGTTGCGACGCAAGCGCTCGCCGAGCCTTATCGCCTCGCGCCGTACAAGGACGATCTGTTCAAATATCCGGTCGTGCTCGATAGCCGCGACAATGGCGACTACGTCGTCGTCGGCTATGACAAGGACCGTGACCTTTACCAGCGCGATGAGGTGGTCGAGCGGAAAGTTCGCTGGCAGTACGTCAGTTCGGTGCCGCACGCGACCAGCACGTACCAGGGCGCCACCGGCCCGCTGCAATTCGTCGGCGCGGGCAAGGTGGACGGCGGCGCGCAGGCGGTGGTGATCTACATCCACGGGCAGGGCGGCAATCGACTGCAGGGCGCCGACGACGGGATGTTCGGCGGCAACTTCAACCGCATCATGAACCTGATGGCGCAGAACGACGGCGCTTACCTGTCGCCGGATTTCACCGACATCGGGCCGGCCGGCGCCGCCGACATCCGGGCGCTTGTGCTGGATCAGGCGAAGAAGTCTCCGGGTGCCGCGATCTTCATCGCCTGTGGTTCGCAGGGGGGCGCCATCTGCTGGGATCTCGCGGCGGATGCGCAGGCGCTGCCACATATCGCCGGGCTGCTATTGCTCGGCTCGAACCACGACGACGCTTTCCTGAAGTCGCCGACGGTGAAACCCAAGGGCCGGCGGTTTCCCATTTATCTGGGCCACGGCACGCTTGACCCGATATTCGCCTGGCAGGACGAGGCTGCCTTCTACATTAAGCTCCGCAAGGTGGCGCCCGGCTATCCGATCAAGCTCGCGATATTCGACACCGGCGTTCACGGCACGCCGATCCGCATGACCGACTGGCGGCTGGTGCTTAACTGGATGCTGGAGGTGGACGGGCGGTAGACGCGTGTAACCGGCCGTCCCGGCTTGCTTTCCCGGTACTCCCCCCGTATATACCGCGCCATCTCACACGCGGGATTTGGCTCAATCGCTGAGGCCTAGGCTGAAGCGAACGATCCTTCCGGTGCCCACAAGGGCTTCATTCCCGCGGCGGTCATAACCGGTCAAGGAGCACGGTAGTCATGGCACTGCCCGATTTTTCTATGCGCCAGCTGTTGGAAGCCGGCGTGCACTTCGGTCACCAGAAGCATCGCTGGAACCCCAAGATGGCGCCGTTTCTCTACGGCGTCCGCAACAATATCCACATCATCGATCTCGCCCAGACCGTGCCGATGCTGCATCGCGCGCTGACAGCGGTGAGCGATGCGGTCGCCGGCGGCGGTCGCGTGCTTTTCGTCGGCACCAAGCGGCAGGCGGCGGAGCCGCTGACTGCGGCGGCGAAGCGCTCGGCGCAGTATTACGTCAATGCGCGCTGGCTGGGCGGCATGCTCACCAACTGGAAGACCATTTCCAAGTCGATCGCGCGCCTGCGCGAGCTTGAGACGCTGCTCGGTGGCGACGCCCAGGGCCTCACCAAGAAGGAGCGGCTGACGCTCACCCGCGAGAAGGACAAGCTGGAGAAGGCGCTCGGCGGCATCAAGGACATGGGCGGCGTGCCCAATCTCCTCTTCGTGATCGACACCAACAAGGAGAAGATCGCCATCGAGGAAGCTAACCGCCTGGGCATTCCGGTCGCGGCGATCATCGATTCCAATTGCGATCCCGACAACATCACCTACCCGATCCCCGGCAACGACGATGCGGGTCGCGCCATCACCCTCTACTGCGACCTGATCGCGAAGGCGGCTATCGACGGGATTGGCCGGGCCCAGGGCGAAGCAGGCGTCGACCTCGGCGCCAAGGAAGAAGTCCACGAGCCGGTTATCCTTGAAGTCACGACGCCTGATGCCGACATGTCGGTCGCCGAGGCGGTCGAGCCGCCGGCTGCACTTGATCGCTCGTCCAAGAAGCGTCCGGCTGCCGCTCCGCTCTTTACAGCGCCCACGGAGAAGGCGGACGACCTCAAGAAGATCGATGGAGTCGGCCCGGCGCTGGAGCGCAAGCTCAACGCCCTCGGCGTGACGCGTTACGACCAGATCGCCGCCTTTTCCGATGAGGAAATCGCCAAGGTCGATGACGCACTCAACTACAAGGGCCGCGTTACCCGGGACGACTGGGCAGGCCAGGCGAAGGCGCTGGCGGCAGGCTGAGCCGCCGGCCCATTTCGGCCCGGACAACAAGGACAGAGACGATGGCTGCGATCTCAGCGACGATGGTGAAGGAGCTGCGCGACAAGACCGGCGCCGGCATGATGGATTGCAAGGCGGCGTTGACCGAGACTGCAGGCGACGTCGAGGCGGCGATTGACTGGCTGCGGGCCAAGGGGCTGTCCAAGGCCGCGAAGAAGGCCGGACGCGTTGCGGCTGAAGGGCTGATCGCGGTGGCGACTTCAGGCAACCGGGCCATCATCGTCGAGGTCAATTCCGAAACCGACTTCGTCGCGCGCAATCCTGAATTCCAGGCGCTCGTCGCGGGCATCGCGCAGGCGGCGCTGACGACGGACGGAACCGTGCCGGCGATCCTCGCGGCGAAGATGTCCAACGGTGCCGTAGTCGAGGACGCCATCAAGTCCGCCGTCGGCACTATCGGCGAGCACATGTCATTGCGGCGCGCGGCGTCCCTCTCGGTGAAGCATGGCGTGGTGGGAAGCTACGCCCATCTCCCGGTTGCTCCCGGCCTCGGCAAGATCGGCGTCATCGTCGGCCTGGAATCGAATGGCAATCCGGAGAACCTCGCGCAGATCGGCAAGCAGGTGGCGATGCATGTCGCCGCGGCCAATCCGCTCGCGGTGCGCGCCGAGGACATCGATCCGGAGATCGTCCAGCGCGAGCGCGCCATCTTCGCGGAGCAGGCACGGGAGTCGGGCAAGCCCGAGGCAATCATCGAGAAGATGGTCGAGGGCCGGGTGCGCAAATACTACGAGGAAGTTGTCCTCCTCTCCCAGGCGTTCGTAGTCGACACCGAGAACACGGTGGAGAAGGCGCTGAAGGCGGCGGAAGCCAATGTAGGCGGCCCGATCACGGTCACCAAATTTGTTTGCTTCCGGCTCGGCGAGGGCGTCGAAAAGGCGGAGACCGACTTCGCGGCAGAAGTGGCGATGGCGGCGGGGATCAAGCCCGCCTGACCGATCCCTGTGCGGCCACGCCGCCAGTCTGGACGGCGTGTCGCCCTGCCGCGGGTAAAGTGATAGGCACGTCGCGGGCCACGAGGGACGAGTCGAGATCATGACACCGCCGCTTCGCTACAAGAGGGTTCTCCTCAAGGTTTCGGGCGAAGCGCTTCTCGGCAGCCAGACGTTTGGCATAGACGACGCCGTTCTTACCCGCATCGCCGGTGAAATTGCCGAAGCCGCCAAACTAGGCGTCAAGATCGGCGTGGTCACGGGGGGCGGCAACATCTACCGCGGAATGAGCATCCAGAAGGCCGGCGGCAATCGCGTTGCCGGTGACCAGATGGGCATGCTGGCGACGGTGCTGAATTCCATCGCGCTGCAGCAGAAGCTGGGAGCGCTGGGGACGCCGACGCGCATCTTCTCGGCACTCGCCATGCCGTCCATCTGTGAAACCTTCAACCAGCGGAATGCCGAGGCGGCGTTCGAGTCCGGCGATGTGGTGCTTTTCGCGGCCGGCACCGGCAACCCGTTCGTGACAACCGATTCCGGCGCGGCGCTTCGCGCCGCCGAAATGGGCTGTGACGCGCTTTTCAAGGGAACCCAGGTGGACGGCGTCTACACGGCCGATCCCAAGAAGGACAAGCACGCCACGCGCTACGAGACGCTGACCTACGACGAGGTCGTCAAGCAAGGGCTTCAGGTCATGGACGTCGGAGCGGTGGCGCTCGCTCGCGACAACGGCATTCCGCTTGTCGTATTCTCAATCCTTGAATCCGGCGCGTTCGTTGACATTCTCAAGGGTAAGGGTCGGGCAACCGTCGTTGCCTAGACTTTCCGGCGCTCTTGCGTGGTTCGCCGGTTCGGGCCACGGATGAGCCCGAATTGCGCCATACAAGTCCAAGCGAACGAGGTACAGGGAGACGATGGACACAGCCGAACTCAAGCGCCGCATGCAGGGCGCCGTGGCGGCGCTGCGCACAGAGCTGACGGGGCTGCGTACGGGCCGCGCCTCGACCAGCCTGCTCGAGCCGATACGAGTAGAGGCATACGGCTCAACCATGACCCTCAACCAGGTAGCTTCGGTCAGCGTGCCGGAGCCGCGCATGCTGTCGGTTCAGGTCTGGGATCGTGCGCTGTTGAGCGCTGTCGACCGGGGCATCCGCGAAGCCAATCTCGGATTGAATCCGATCACTGACGGTACTTTGCTGCGCATTCCCATCCCGGACCTGACCGCCGACCGGCGCCAGGAACTCGTCAAGATCGCGCACAAGTATGCCGAGGCCGCCCGTGTCGCCGTGCGTCATGTTCGCCGCGACGGGCATGACATCCTGAAGAAGGAAAAGGCCGGCGGGACGAGCGAGGACCAGCAGCGGCAGCTCACCGACCAGATTCAAAAAATGACGGATGAGACCATCGCGGAGGTCGACTCGATCCTCGCGACCAAAGAATCCGAGATCACCCAGGTCTGAGGCCGATCGGATACAGTCATGTCTGTTCTTGCCGATCCTCATGCGACACCCGCGATGCCGGCCGGCGGAGCCTTGCCGCGTCATGTCGCCATCATCATGGACGGCAACGGTCGCTGGGCGAAAGCGCATGGCTTGCCGCGCGGCGAGGGCCACCGGCGCGGCGTCGATGCCGTCCGCCAAACGGTCAAGGCGGCGCTGGAACTCGGCGTCGAGCACCTGACGCTGTTCTCGTTTTCCTCGGAGAACTGGACGCGGCCGGTGGAGGAAGTCGATTTTCTCTTTGGTCTCTTCCGTCGCTACATCCGCCGCGACGTGGCCGATCTGGACGCCGCTGGTGTGCGCATCACGGTCATCGGCAAGCGCGCCGGCCTGCCTGCCGACATGCTCGCCCTGATCGAAGAGGCAGAAGCGACGACGGCCCGGAACCGAAAACTGAACCTGATCTTTGCTTTCAACTATGGCGGCCGGGACGAGATCGTGCGGGGCGTGCAGAAGCTGGCGGTCGATGCCGCGGAAGGCCGCCTCGATCCGGCCGCGCTTAACGAAGCAACGCTCGCCGGGTATCTCGATACTGCTGCCTTCCCGGACCCGGACCTCATCATCCGCACCAGCGGCGAACTCAGGCTGAGCAACTTTTTGCTTTGGCAATCGGCGTACAGCGAGCTTGTCTTTGCCCCGGTTTTCTGGCCGGATTTCGGCATAGAGCCGCTGCGGGCGGCAATCCAGGAATTCGGCAGTCGCACCCGGCGCTATGGCGGACGGGGCGGCAGTTGAGCGATGAGACCGCCGCGGCGGCGAATGTGCCGATGACCTCGGGACGCGAACTTGTCGCACGTGTCATTTCGGCGATCGCGCTGGCCGCGATAGCCCTCCTCGGTGCGCGATTCGGGGGCTGGGCGGCGGCGGCGGTGGTCGCAGTTGTCATGGCTGTTGCGCATCTCGAATGGGCCCACATCACCGAGCGCTCGTCGTGGCCGACGGCGATCTTCACCGCCGGTCTTTTGCTGGCGATCGTTCTGTTTACAGCAGGGCTGCATCCTGTCGGGCTGTCTGTCGCCGTCCTGACGATCGTCACCTCGATTGCAGCCGGCGGCGGCGTCTGGCGTCCGCTGGGAGCGCTCTATGTCTCCCTGCTGGCATTTGGCGTGTTGGCGTTGCGTCTGTCGCCTGACGACGGCCTCGCCTCGCTTCTGTTTGCCCTGGTTGTGGTTTGGGCGACAGATACTGGCGCTTTTTTCGCAGGCCGCGCTATCGGCGGGGCGAGGCTCTGGCCACGCGTTTCGCCGAACAAGACCTGGGCGGGCGCGATCGGCGGCGTGATCGCCGGCGTGGCAGCGGGGCTGATTGCGCTGACGCTGCTCCGCGTGCCGTTGAGCGCAGCGCTGGTCCTGGTGGCCGCGCTGCTGTCCCTGGTCGCCGAGGCCGGCGACCTGTTCGAGTCTTTCGTGAAGCGCCAGTTCGGAGCGAAGGACTCCGGCTGGCTGGTTCCCGGCCACGGCGGCCTGCTGGACCGCGTCGACGGACTGTCGGTCGCCGTCGGCGTCGCGGCATTTGTCGGCTGGGTGCACTCCGGCGCCGAGGTGGGGCAGGGGCTGCTTACATGGTGACCGCGGCGTTGCCCCGCACATCCGCGGTGGAAGCGCCTCGGCGCATCAGCATTCTGGGGGCGACCGGATCGATCGGTGGCTGCACCCTCGACGTGATCGCGGAACGCCGGGAAGCGTTTGCCGTCGAGGCGGTAACCGCGAATTCCAGCGCAACCGAACTCGCGGCCGTCGCGCGCCGCACCGGGGCTAAGCTGGCGGTCATTGCCGAGGAGAGTGGGTTCCGCGATCTCAAGGAGGCGCTCGCCGGTTCCGGAATTGCCGCGGCGGCGGGCAGGGCGGCGGTCGTCGAGGCGGCGCTTCGCCCGGTTGACGTCCTGGTCGCGGCGATCGTCGGCGCGGCGGGGCTGGCGCCAACCTTTGCGGCGGTCAACGCCGGCCAGCGGGTGGCGCTTGCCAACAAGGAATGCCTAGTTTCAGCCGGACATCTGTTCATGGGCGCGGCCCGTCGCGCCGGAGTCGCCATACTGCCGGTCGACTCCGAACACAACGCGATTTTTCAGGTTCTCGCGGGCCGCCCTGATGTCATCATCGAGCGCATCGTCGTCACCGCGTCGGGTGGACCGTTCCGGACCTGGTCGCGCGAGCGCATGGCAACGGCGACGCCAGCGGAAGCGCTGCGCCACCCGAACTGGTCGATGGGCCAGAAGATCACCATCGACTCGGCGACTTTGATGAACAAGGGCCTGGAACTCATCGAGGCTCACCATCTCTTTGCCCAGCCGAGCGAAAACCTCGACGTGCTGGTCCATCCGCAGTCCATCGTTCACGGCTTGGTATCTTTCGGCGATGGCTATGTAATCGCCGCCCTCAGCCCGCCCGACATGCGCACGCCGATAGCGCATTGCCTGGCATGGCCGCAGCCAAGCCCGGGCGCCGGCAATCGGCTGGACTTGGCGGCGATCGGCAGCCTCGATTTCGCGCCGCCCGATCTTAACCGCTTTCCGGCATTGAGGGTGGCGCGGGTCGCGCTTGAAGAGGGTGGATTTTCGACCAACATCCTCAGCGCCGCCAACGAGGTAGCCGTGGCGGCATTCCTCGCCGGTCGCATCGGCTTCCTTGAAATTGCCCGAATAGTCGAGGAAACCTTGGAGGCTGCCACGGCAGCCCGTTGGGCGAAGGCACCGGCCTCGATCGATGAGGCTATTTCACTCGATGCCGAAGGACGGCGGTTGGCGGCCAACGCGCTGAATGGCCGGCCGCCGGTAATGACGAAAGGGACTAAAAGCTGATGGGTCTTGCCAGTTGGTTTGGAAACTTCGGTTCGACCGCCGTCGGCTACGTCGTGCCCTTTCTTTTCGTCCTAACGATCGTCGTCTTCTTCCACGAACTGGGGCATTTCCTGGTCGCGCGATGGTGCGGCGTTGCAGTCAAGACGTTCTCGATAGGCTTCGGTCCCGAGTTAATTGGGTTTACGGACCGTACGGGGACCCGGTGGCGCATCTCGGCGATCCCTCTCGGTGGCTACGTTCGCTTTCTCGGTGACGGCAGCGAGATGAGCAATACCGATCGCGAGGCGATAGCGGCAATGCCGGTCGCGGAGCGCATGCGCACCTTTGCCGGCAAGGGCGTCGGGGCGAGGGCGGCGATCGTCGCCGCGGGCCCGATAGCCAATTTCATCCTTGCCGTGGTCATCTTCGCCGGCATCTTCAGCATTGTCGGCCAGCAGACGGTGACGCCGCGCGTCGATACCGTCATTGCCGGCAGCCCTGCCGAAAAGGCCGGCGTGCAGGCCGGCGACATTGTCGTATCCGTCAACGGCAGCGCCATCTCCAGTTTCACCGATCTACAGCGCATCGTGGGCTTCGCGTCCGGAGAAGCGCTTACCCTCGTGCTCAAGCGGGGCGATGCGGACGTGACCGTAACGGCGACGCCGGAGCGGAAGGAAGTCACCGATTCCTTCGGTAACAAGCAGCGGCTCGGCGTCCTGGGGATTTCGCGCGATCAGAAATCTACCGATGTCGTCACGCAGCGCTATTCAGTGCCGGCCGCCGCGTGGGCCGGCATCAAGGAAACATGGTTCATTACCGATCACACGCTGGGCTACCTGTTCGGCGTGGCCACGGGACGTGAATCGGCTGATCAACTAGGCGGGCCCATCCGCGTGGCCGAGGTTTCGGCGCAGGTTGCAACGCTGGGTTTTGTCGCCCTGCTCAATCTCGCCGCGATCCTGTCGGTCAGCATCGGGCTGATCAATCTGTTCCCGGTGCCCATGCTGGATGGCGGTCATCTGCTGTATTTCGCGTTCGAGGCGGCGCGTGGCCGACCGCTCAGCGAGCGTGTGCAGGATATCGGCTTCCGCATTGGGCTTGCGGCGGTCTTGATGCTGATGATCTTCGCGACTTGGAATGACATTATTCATTTGAGTTTGCTGTGAATTAAGGCTTCCATGCGTGGCGCTCCAGCAACGTAAAAAGAGATTCGCGGGAGCGCAGAGGGGTGCGGGTTGCGGGGACCGCAAAAGCCTGTAAACCTGCGCTTAGGAGGCCCCGGGGGGCGAATCTGTCCGCGACCGGCGTGGTCAGAGCAGACGTGGCTACAAGGCATCCGATCCCTATGAATTCATTTATGTTTTTCGCTCGCCGGCTCGCTCTTTGCCTGACCGTGATGTTGGCGGTGCCAGCGATCGCGGGCTTGCTCTCGTTGGCCGCGGTGTCGCCGGCGGCGGCGGCGGTTGCCTCAAGCATCACCGTGAAGGGCAACCAACGCATCGAGGTGGAAACGATCAAGGCCTACGTCACGATCAAGCCGGGCAAGCCCTACAACGCCCTGGACGTGGATGATTCGATCAAGAAGCTCTTTGATACCGGGCTGTTCGCCGATGTGTCGATCGTACAGCGCGGTCCGACGCTGCTTGTAACCGTGGTTGAAAATCCGGTCATCAATTCGGTGACGTTTGTCGGCAACAAGAAGGTCAAGTCCAACGTTCTCGAGCAGGTCGTCTCCGCCAAAGCGCGTGGAACCCTGACGGATGCACGGCTGCAGAGCGACATTGCCCGTATCAAGGAATATTACTCCCGCAGCGGCCGCAGCAGCGCCACGGTCGAGGGAACGGCCAAGCCTATCGCGGAGAATCGCGTCGATGTGGTGTTCACCATCACCGAGGGCGGTCGCACTGGCGTGGGCTCGATTGTCTTTGTTGGCAACAAGGCGTTCTCGTCAGCCAGTCTGACGCGCATCGTTTCCCTGCGCACGACCAACTGGATGAGTTGGCTGGACAAAAAGGACATCTACAGCGAAGAGAAGATTCAGGCCGACGAGGAACTGTTGCGCCGGTTCTATCTTTCGCATGGCTATGCCGATTTCCAGGTGTTGTCGGGCACGGCGACGCTGGATCCGGCCAAGGGCAGGTACACCGTCACCTACACCGTCGACGAGGGCCCCAAGTACGCGTTTGGCGACATCGCCATCGACTCCTCGATCCAGGGGGTCGACTCAAAGATGCTGGATGGCTTCGTCCTGACGAGGAAGGGGCGCGTATTCAATGCCGACCAGGTTCAGAAGAGCGTCGAGAACCTGACGATAGAATTGTCGCGCCTTGGCTATGTTTTTGCGCAGGTCCGCCCGCGCGGCGACCGCGACTACACCAACAACGTCATCGCGATGACGTACGTGATCGACGAAGGCGCTCGCGCCTACGTCGAACGCATCGACATTCGCGGCAACACCAAGACGCGCGACTATGTCATCCGCCGTGAATTCGATATCTCCGAGGGCGACGCCTACAACCGCGTGCTGATCGACCGCGCCCAGCGCCGCCTGAACAATCTGGGCTACTTCAAGGCCGTACAGATCTCGACGGAGCCCGGTTCTGCGCCTGACAAGGTCATCGTGGTCGTCAATGTCGAAGACCAGTCGACCGGCTCCTTCTCTGTTTCGGGCGGACTGTCGACCGAGCAGGGGATCATCGCTGAAGTGGCGATGGAGGAGAAGAATTTCCTCGGTCGCGGCCAGCAGGTGCGGGTGTCAGTCGGCGGCAGCCAGACAACGCGAGATTACCAGATATCGTTCACTGATCCGTACTTCCTGGGATCGCGGATATCGGCTGGCTTTGATGGGTATGACACAACGTCAACCACACAGACGTATCAGCCGTACAACACCGAGACGATCGGCGGCGGCCTGCGCATTGGTCTGCCGCTCAGCGACGAACTAAGCGCCCAACTGAATTACAAGATTTCCGACCAGACGATTTCGGGCACGGTGCCGTGTGGTCCCGGTGCTACTACGGGCTGCTACTTTCCGAATGGGTCGCGTCTCACCTCGTCGGCCGGATATGGGCTGACCTATTCGACGATCGACAACAAGACTTCGCCAACCGAGGGATGGTACTTCAACGTTGCGGAGGATTTCGCCGGCCTTGGCGGCGACGCAAGGTTTGTTCGCACGACCGGCGAGGCCCGGGTCTATTCACCGATACTGCCAGGCAGCGACATGATCGGCATGTTGAAGGTCGCCGGTGGCAACATCACGGGGCTGGGTGCGCCGGTTGCGACGCAGGACGATTTCTTCAAGGGTGGCGAGACGATTCGCGGCTTCGCCCCCTACGGTTACGGTCCGCGCGACCTCACCACCGGCCTCGCTCTCGGCGGCAAGACTTTCGTAGGCGGCACTGCCGAAGTGAGCTTCCCGCTTCCACTGCTTCCGCCTGATTTCGGCTTGCGCGGCGCCGTGTTTGCTGACGCCGGCACGCTCTTTGGCGCTGACGTGCCCGCGAGTTGCGGCGGCATCTGCGGCCCCGTGGCCGATGATGCGATGATCCGCTCGTCGGTCGGCGCCTCGATAATCTGGGCGTCGCCCTTCGGATCAATCCGCGCCGACTTTGCCGACGCAATCACCAAGGCCACCTACGACCAGACGCAGTTTTTCCGTCTCGGAGCCGGGACGGCATTCTGACGGACCGGCGTTGGCGCGCCCGGCAGACGAGATCCCGGGGATTCTTGATCCGGCTGCGTCGCCGAGCATTGTGGTGACCAGCAAGGCGGAGCACGCTCAAGGGAGCGAGCGCATGGACGGTGGCCCGACGACGCTGGAGACTGTCGACATCCAGCAGTTGCTTGAGCTGCTGCCGCACCGCTATCCGTTTCTGATGGTCGACCGGATCGTCGACATCGACGGCGCCAATTCGTGTGTCGGCATCAAGAACGTCACCTTCAACGAGCCGCACTTTACCGGTCATTTCCCTGGCCGGCCGGTAATGCCGGGAGTGCTGCTGGTCGAGGGAATGGCTCAGACGGCGGGGGCGCTGAGCATCCGCTCGTTCAACATGGAAAACCCGCCGATCGTCTACCTGTTAAGCGTGGACGAAGCGAAATTCCGCAAGCCGGTGGTGCCCGGCGACGTCGTGGAGTATCACATCCACAAGCTGCGTTCGCGCGGCAACGTCTGGAAGTTCGCCTGTGAAGCGAAGGTTGGCGGCGTGAAAGCGGCCGAGGCAATCATCACGGCGATGATCGCACCGGAGTAAGCGTCCGCATGAGTCTCATTCATCCTACCGCGATCGTCGAGGATGGCGCGCGCCTCGGCGCCGATGTGACTGTCGGCGCGTTTTCGGTCGTCGGCCGCGATGTCGCGCTCGAAGATGGCGTGTCTCTCGACGCTCACGTAATGATCCGCGGCCGCACGACAATCGGAGCGCGCACGCGCGTGGCCAGTTTTGCCGTGATCGGTGGCGAGGCGCAGGACCTTAGCTACAAGGGCGAAGAGACCGCGGTTGTCATTGGTCCGGACTCCATCGTCCGGGAGCACGTCACCATCCATCGCGGCACGGCTCGCGGCCGCGGCGTCACCACGCTCGGCGCGCATTGCTTCGTCATGATCGGCGCCCACGTCGCGCACGATTGTCTCATCGGCGAGCACGTCATCCTGACCAATCAGGCAACGCTCGGGGGCCATTCCGAGATCGGCGACTACGCGATCCTCGGTGGCCTGGTCGGCGTGCAGCAGCGCAGCCGGATCGGCGCGCACAGCTTTATCGGCGGCATGACCGGCATCAGCCGCGACGTCGTCCCCTTCGTCATGGCGACCGGCCGGTTCGCTCGCCTGGCGGGAATCAATGTCGTCGGCCTCAAGCGACGCGGATACGACAAGGCGACCCTGCACGCCCTCCATCTTGCGTATCGGCTGTTCTTCGCGTCGCAGGGCCCGCGTTCGGAGCGCCTGGCGGCGCTAGCCGAGCAATTCGGCACGGTGCCGGCGGTCGTCGATTTGATCGACTTCATCCGAGCGTCCGGCAACCGGCCGCTGGCGCTTCCCCGTGACCCAAGCATTGGCACTGACGACGACTACGACAACGATGACGCCTGAACTCGGCGGCGAATCGGCGCCGGCGGCTGCCGGCGGGCCGCTTGTCATTCTGGCGGCCGGGGGCGCGGTGCCGTTCGAGGTAGCCTCCGCTGCCACTGCCGCCGGTCGCCAGGTGCTCGTCATCGCCCTGGAGGGGGCCGCCGACGAGCGGCTGCGGGCATTTCCCCAAGCCACCGTGAAATGGGGCCAGATCGGCAAGGTCGAGGCGCTGATCGAGCGCCACGGCGGGCGCGAGATTTGCCTCATCGGTGCCGTCGACCGGCGCCCGGATTTCGCCAACATCGGCGTCGACCTGGGTGCGTTGCGCTACCTGCCGCGCATCGTCAAGGGAATGATCGGCGGCGACGATACCGTCCTTGGCAATCTCGTGAAGGGTCTGGAGGAACGCGGTTTCCGGGTAGTCGGCGCCCACGAGGTGGCTCCGATGCTGGTCGCCGCGGAAGGGCGCGTGGCAGGGCCCGACATGGGCGCTTCGGAGCGCGGCGATGCGCTGCTGGCAATGACCGCGGCGCGGGCGGTAGGCGCCCTTGATGTCGGCCAGGCGGCGGTGGCGGTTGGCATGCGGGTCATCGCACTGGAAGCGGCCGAAGGCACCGACGCAATGCTCGAACGCGTGGCAGCCTTGCGCGCCAACGGCCGGGCAAAGTGGAGCGGTCGCGCCGGCGTACTCGCCAAGCGGTCCAAGCCCCAGCAGGACCTGCGCGTCGACATGCCTGCCATCGGCCCGAAGACAGTGGAGGCGGTGATGCGGGCGGGACTCGCCGGCATCGCCATCGAGCCCGGTCGGGTCATGATTGCTGAACGAGTTGAAACAGTAGCGCTCGCGAGCCGCACTGGAACCTTCATTGTCGCTTATGGCGATCTTCCGGCGCCGGTTGCCGGCTGATGGCCGCCGTTGCCAATGACGAAGCACCGACGATCTTCGTCATTGCGGGCGAGGAGTCGGGCGACCTTCTCGGCGCCAACCTCATGGCCACTATCCTTGACCGGCTCGGCGGACGCGTCCGCTTTCTGGGCGTCGGCGGTGCGCGGATGGCCAAGGTCGGCCTGCACTCGATGTTCCCCATGGAGGAGATCGTCCTTCACGGCCTCACGGAGGCGATTGTCCACGGGCCTCGTCTTCTCAAACGCATTCGCGAGACCGCCGAGGCGATCGTCGACGCAGCCCCCGATGTGCTCCTCCTGATCGACTGCCCGGGCTTCAATCTCCGCGTCGGCAGGATGGTCGGGCGACGCGATCCGACCATTCCGATCGTCGACTACGTCTCGCCGTCGGTGTGGGCCTATTTTCCCGGGCGCGCGCGGAAGATGGCACGCTATGTCGACCAGCTTCTTGCCATCCTGCCCTTTGAGCCGACCGTTCACCGCGCGCTCGGCGGTCCGCCGACGACCTATGTCGGGCATCCGCTGATCGAGCGGCTTGCAAGACTGCGTCCCATGCACGGCGAGCGACCGCCACTCACTACCGGTACGCGCCCCGTACTGCTGGCGCTGCCTGGAAGCAGGGGCAGCGAGGTCGGAAGGCTGATGCAGAGATTTGGCGACGCCGTGGCCATGACCGTCCGCGAGGTCGGGCCGGTCGAGGTGCTACTGCCCGCGGTTCCCCAACTGGCCAGGGAAATCCGCGAGCGTGCCGCCGGATGGCCGATTCCGCCTACCATCGTCGAGGGAGAGACTGCGACCTATGCCGCTTTCCGGCGCAGCCACGCTGCGCTTGCGGCTTCCGGAACGGTCACGCTTGAACTCGCACTGGCGGAGGTGCCGATGGTAGTGGCGTACCGGGTCGACACCTTCCTGCGTATCTTCAAGCCCTTGCTCAAGGTCGACTCGATCGTCTTGCCTAATCTCATTCTGGGCGAGAACGCGATCCCCGAGTTTCTCGACGGCAATGCCACGCCGTCCAAACTATCGGCCGCCCTGGTACCGCTCCTTCGCGACACACCAGCGAGGGCAGCGCAACTCGCCGCATTCGACCGCCTGGAAGATCTGATGGCCCTCGACCACGGAACGCCTTCCAGCCGCGCCACCGATGTCGTTCTGGCAACGATGCGCCAGCGGGCTGCTCTTGGCCCGCCAAGCTGACTGATGTCAGCGCCGCTTGGAGATCGGCTCGTAGTCGCGACGGATGGCTCCGGTGTAGAGCTGCCGCGGGCGTCCGATCTTCTGGGACGGATCCTCGATCATCTCCTTCCACTGGGCGATCCAGCCGACGGTGCGGGCGAGGGCAAAGAGCACGGTGAACATCGTCGTCGGAAAGCCCAAGGCCTTCAACGTGATGCCCGAGTAAAAGTCGATGTTGGGATAGAGCTTCTTCTCGATGAAATAGGGGTCGGTGAGCGCGATGCGCTCAAGCTCCAGGGCTACCTCGAGCAGCGGGTCATCCTGAATACCCAGTTCGGCCAGCACTTCGTGGCAGGTGTGCTGCATGATCTTCGCCCGCGGATCGTAGTTCTTGTACACGCGGTGGCCGAAACCCATCAGGCGGAACGGATCGTTCTTGTCCTTCGCCTTGGCGATGTATTCCGGGATGCGATCGACGGTGCCGATCTGCTGCAGCATGTTGAGCGCGGCTTCGTTGGCGCCGCCGTGTGCCGGCCCCCACAGGCAGGCGATGCCCGCGGCGATACAGGCGAACGGGTTGGCGCCCGATGAGCCGGCGAGGCGGACAGTCGAGGTCGAAGCATTCTGCTCATGGTCGGCGTGCAGGATAAAAATGCGGTCCATGGCGCGCGAGAGTACCGGGTTGACCTTGTACTCTTCGCACGGCACCGCGAAGCACATGCGCAGGAAATTCGAGGCGTAGTCGAGAGCGTTCAGCGGATAAACGAACGGCTGGCCGAAGTGATACTTGAACGCCATCGCCGCAATCGTCGGCATCTTGGCGATAAGGCGGAGACTTGCCACCATCCGCTGCTGCGGATCGGCGATGTCGGTCGAGTCATGGTAGAAGGCCGAGAGCGCGCCGACCACGCCGCACATGATCGCCATGGGATGGGCGTCGCGACGGAAGCCGGTCAAAAACCGCCCCATCTGCTCGTGGACCATCGTGTGATAAGTCACGCGATGATCGAAGTCGCTCTTCTGGGCGGCGGTCGGCAATTCGCCGTAAAGCAGCAGGTAGCAGGTTTCCAGGAAGTCGCCATGCTCGGCGAGCTGATCGATCGGGTAGCCGCGATAGAGCAGGATGCCGGCATCGCCATCGATGTAGGTAATCTTCGACTCGCAGGCCGCCGTCGATGTAAAACCGGGGTCGTAGGTGAAGTGCTTGGTTTCGGCATAGAGCGCGCCGATGTCGAAGACATCCGGGCCGACCGTGCCTTTTTTGACCGCGAAGTCCCAGCTATCGCTGCCGATCGTCAATCGCGCCTTCTCTGCCGGCGGCGCTTTGTGGTCTTCCATTCTGCTCACGTTGGCCATGACCAACTGCCTCTTCTGGAGAATTCACGAGACCAAATGACCCCGATCATTCTATTTATTGCGACGCAACAAGTCCATCCGCCGGCGGGAAAATGAAGGCTTTCCATACAAACTAGGGCGTGGAATTGCCGACTCAACGGCCTGTCTGGTCGGCAATTCGTGCAATGCTCTCCTCGCGCCCAAGTAGTGCCAACACCTCGAATATTCCCGGCGAGGCCGAACGTCCGGTCAGGACTGCCCGGAGCGGTTGCGCCAATTCGCCAAGCTTGAGACCCTCGGCTTCCGCCATCGTCTTCACCGCAGCCTCGGTCGTGGCGACCGACCACTCCGGCAGCGCCGTCAAGACAGGCAACAGGCGCCGCAGGCTGCCGCGGCCGGCGTCGTTGACGAGAGCGGCGGCAGCAGCGGCCAATTGCAGCGGCCGGTCGGCAACGATGAAATGAGCCCGGTCGATGAGGTCGACCAGCGTTTTCGCACGGTCCTTGAGAAGCGGCAGGGCAGCGCGGAATGTCTGACGGCGCCGCGGATCGAGCTTCGCCTGAAAGACACCCCCGCCGGGCAGGTGCGGAAGCGCCGCGAACAGGGTCGCGGCAAGATCGTCGTCGCTCATCGCGCGCATATAGTGGGCATTGATGCTGCCCAGCTTGGCAAAATCGAAACGCGCCGGGGCGCGATTGATGGCGTCGAGGTCGAACCAGGCGACCTGCTCCTTCGTCGACATGATTTCGTCGTCGCCGTGCGACCAGCCGAGGCGCACGAGATAGTTGCGCATCGCCACTGGGAGGTAGCCCATGGCGCGATAGGCATCGACGCCAAGCGCACCGTGGCGCTTGGAGAGCTTGGCGCCGTCGGACCCGTGGATCAGCGGAATATGCGCCATGACCGGTACCGGCCAGCCGAGCGCATCGTAGAGGATCTTCTGCCGACCGCCGTTGGTGAGATGGTCGTCGCCGCGGATGATGTGGGTGACGCCCATGTCGTGATCGTCGACCACCACGGCATGCATGTAGGTCGGCGTTCCGTCCGACCTGAGGATGATGAAGTCGTCGAGATCGGCGTTGGGAAATGCCACGCGTCCCTGCACCCGGTCCTCGATGACAGTCTCGCCGTCGAGCGGCGCCTTGATGCGCACCACCGACGGCAAACCTGCCGGTGCCTGCCGCGGGTCGGCGTCCCGCCAGCGACCGGTGTAACGGGGCGAGCGGCCCTCGGCCCGCGCCTTGGCGCGCATGTCGTTAAGTTCGTCCGGCGTTTCGTAGGCTCGATACGCCTTGCCGCTGGCAACCAGAGCCTCGGCCATCTCGCGGTGTCTGACGGCGCGCGCAAACTGATAGACCGGCTCGCCGTCCCAATCGAGCCCGAGCCACTTCAGCCCGTCGAGAATTGCCGCGATCGCCGGCTCGGTGGACCGTTCGCGGTCAGTGTCCTCGATCCGCAGCAGTATCTTGCCGCGCGTGTGACGCGCATAGAGCCAGTTGAAGAGAGCCGTCCGTGCTCCGCCGATATGGAGGAAGCCCGTGGGCGACGGAGCAAAGCGGGTGACGACGGTTTCAGCCATGCGGAATGATGCCGGAAGTGCCAGAGGCCGGTTCCTGTACCACGATGGCGCCGCTGGTTGTCAGGCCAATTCGCTCGCGGCCTTCGCGCCGCCGTCAGCCTTGTCTACTGCGGCGATCGCCAGGCCGGCGACGATCAACTCGGAGGCAAACCACCATTCGTTGAGAAAGCTCGCCTTGTTGGTGAAGTCGAACACGGCAAGGACGACACCGGCAGCAAGCAGAAACCCCGAGCCGGTGCGGGGCGCTCGCGGGGCAACGACCGCGTACGCGATCGCCACGCCGAGCACCACCGCAACGGCGCGGACAGGTCCGGGCAGGAACAGCCAGATCGACATCGACGCGGACATGGGCGGCAGAAAGATATGGAACCCGATCGTGCAGGCCACGAACCGCTCCGGGTTGACCAGGAACCACGGCAGGCAAATAACGCCGGCGAGCGCGCCACTGGCAACTACCCGTCGCCATCCAAAGTTCGGCCAGAAGCAAAGAAGCGGCACGAGCACGATCAGATACTGCTTGGTCGCGAGCGCCACGCCGAGCGGCACGATTGCCCAATTCACCCGGCCGCGGTCGATCAATACCGCTGCCGCCGTCATGGCGAGAAGCAGCATGGGTTCGGTCCAGGATTGCTCGACGACGTGGAGGGTTCCCGGCATGGCGCCGAGGAGGAGCGCCACGGGAAGCGCGGCTCCGTCGATCCTGCGCCCTCGGTCCGTTGCATGCCACGCCGTCAGCCCGACCGCCGCGACGAGGCACGCACCTTCCATCCACCGAACGTCGCCGAGCAGCCATTGGGCCGGCGCCGTCAGCAGAAAGGCGCCGGGCACATACGGAAAACAGTAATCGTCCTGGCCGCGAGGGACGTCGGGAAACTTCAATTCGTAAGGATTCAGGCCGTGCAGTAGTCCGGCAGAAGCATCGCGAAGCATGACCCACACGTCGATGAGCGGGTGGCCGCCGCGCACGATCAGTGCGAAGCCTACCGCCATGGCGGCAAGGGCGACGAAGGCGAACAACCGTCGCAACGGCAGCCACGGCAGCCACGGCAGAAGCGCTACGACGAACGCCGCGAAAGCTCCAACACCGAGGCCGGGAAGGAGCCATTGCGTCGGCGCCACGCCGACCAGCGGCAACTGAAAGGGAAGTATTCCGAGGGTGATGAGGGCGGCGAGAGAAACCGTCCATCCGGGCGGCACCTCACCCGGAAACACTGCAAGCAGGACGATGCAAAAAACTCCCGCTCCGGCGATTGCGCCTAGCGGGACCGTATCGAGAACGCTCGACGCCGCCAGGGCCGCGATCAGTGTGGCGCTGACCAGAAGGATGGCGCCTCGTTCCTGAATCATCGCGCGAAGCCCCGCCTTCAGTCCGGCTCGAATCGCCGGAACCCGCAATGTACCGTCATGCGACCGCGGTCCGAAGCCACCGCCATGCAGGCCACCACGGCTAGTCTTTTCACGCTCGATTTGCCACATAGGCGCGGCCGGCGGCCGGTTGCCCCCCTGCGGGACGATCTGCTCTACCTTCACCTTCAGAGATGGGCGAATGACCGCAACCGAAACCGCATCGCGCCTGCCGGGCCAGGACTTCATCCGAGACATCGTGCGCGCCGACCTTGATGCCGGGCGCCATGCCGGCGTGGTCACCCGCTTTCCCCCCGAGCCGAACGGCTACCTGCACATCGGCCACGCCAAATCGATATGCCTCAACTTCGGCGTCGCCGAGGAATTTGGCGGCCATTGCAGCCTGCGCTTCGACGATACCAATCCGGCGAAGGAGGAGCAGGAGTACATCGACGCCATCAAGCGCGACGTGCGCTGGCTTGGTTTCGATTGGGGCGAGAATCTCCGCCATGCCTCGGACTATTTCGAGCAGCTCTATGGGTGGGCTGAGCATCTCATCCATGCAGGAAAAGCGTATGTCGACGACCAGTCGCACGAGGAAATCCGCGCCAACCGCGGCACGCTGACCGAGGCTGGCAGGGACAGTCCATTCCGCGGGCGAAGCGTCGCGGAGAACCTCGATTTTTTCCGGCGCATGCGGGCGGGGGAGTTCGCCGACGGCGCCCGTGTCCTGCGCGCCAGGATCGACATGGCTTCCGGTAACATCAACCTCCGCGATCCGGTCATGTACCGCATCCTGCACGCCAGGCATCCCCGAACCGGCACGACCTGGCACATCTACCCGAGCTACGACTTTGCGCATGGCCAGTCGGACGTGATCGAGGGCGTCACGCACTCGCTGTGCACGCTGGAGTTCGCCGACCACAAGCCGCTCTACGACTGGTTCATCGAGAACCTGCCGGTGCCGTCGCGGCCTCACCAATACGAGTTTGCCCGGCTAAATCTCACTTACACGGTGCTGTCAAAACGCGTGTTGACCGAACTGGTGCGCGGAAAACATGTCGGCGGCTGGGACGACCCGCGCATGCCAACGCTCGCGGGACTTCGCCGTCGCGGCATTCCCCCGGAGGCCATTCGCGAATTCGTCAAGCGCATCGGCGTTGCCCGGGCCGAGAGCCAGGTCGATGTCGCGGTGCTCGACCACGCGGTCCGCGAAATGCTGAACGCGCGCGCGCCGCGCCGCATGGCGGTTCTCCGCCCGCTCAAGGTTATCATCGACAACTATCCGGAGGGGCAGACGGAGGATCTCGACGCGGTCAATAATCCGGAAGATCCGGCCGTGGGCAGCCGCAAGGTGCGGTTCGGGCGCGAGCTATTTGTCGAGCGCGACGATTTCATGGAGAACCCGCCGAAGAAATTCTTCCGCCTGTCGCCCGGCCAGGAAGTGCGGCTGCGCTACGCCTACTACGTCACCTGCGTCGGCGTGGAGAAGGATGCCGGTGGCGAAGTCGTCGCGCTTCGCTGTACCTACGATCCGGCGACGCGCGGCGGCGATTCACCGGATGGCCGCAAGGTAAAAGCGACGCTCCATTGGGTTTCCGCCACCGATGCGGTGCCGGCCGAGGTTCGCCTCGTCAATCCGCTTTTCACCAGCCCGACCCCCGACCCGGCCAACTTTGCCGCGGAGCTTAATCCGGAATCCATGGAAGTGATCGGCAAGGCGATGCTTGAGCCGGCGATCGCGGCCGCCAGCGACACCGCACCGATCCAGTTCGAGCGGCTCGGCTATTTCTGCCGCGACCGTGATTCCACCGCGGCGCGTCCGGTATTCAATCGCATCGTCGGATTGCGTGATAAATTCACGCGGACTCTCGCGGACGGAGGCAAGGCGGGGGCGTAGCGGGGTGCTTATCGGGGGATGAGCGAACCTGATCGGACTTCACCGGCGGACGGCGCAGAAAACGATACGCGTTCTCGGCGTGGACGCCGGCGTTGGCGCGTGGCAGGTGCGGCGCCGCTGGCGCTCGTGGGGGCGCGTTTCTCGGCTCTGCGGACTTGGCTCACCATCATCTTCGAACGCGAGATGGAGCGCGGCCGCGGCTTCCTTTGGCTGCCGGTTCTCTTCTCGCTCGGCGTCCTCATCTATTTCGTGCTGCCGCGAGAGCCCTCGCGTTTTGCTCCAGTCGCGCTGGTTGCCGCCCTTGCCATTGTCGCCTGGCTGCGCCGCCATCGGACGGTGGCCTTCCGGATATTTCTGTCGGCGGCCGCGGTTGCCGCCGGCCTCTGCGGCCAAAATCCGCACCGATCTGGTCGCCGCACCCACCCTGTCGCGCCAGATTACGACGACGCTGACCGGGTGGGTCGCCAGCGAGGAAGAGTCGCCCCGTGGCGGTAAGCGGCTGGTGCTTCGGGTCTCGGCCATGGCGCCCATGCCCGCCTATGCGCGCGTCACGGTGCGCAATAAGGCTGCCGCACTCGCTGTCGGCGATGCGATCAGACTGAAGGCCAGCCTGGCGCCGGCGCCCGGCCCGGTAATGCCGGGCGGTTACGATTTCAGCTACACGCTGTTTTATCAGCGCATCGGCGCGGTCGGCATCGCTTTCGGTGGCGCGACGCCGGCAGCCATTGGCCCGCCGCCGCTTTCCATTCGCCTGGCCGAGCCGCTGGCCCACCTGCGCGACCGCCTCCGCGGGCGCGTCGAGGACGCACTGCCGGGGGACTATGGCCATATCGCCGCGGCACTCATCATGGGCGACCAGCGCGGCATCGACGAGGATACGCAGGACGCCATGCGCGCATCAGGCCTTGGCCACATCCTGTCTATCTCCGGCCTGCACCTCGCGCTTGTCGCCGGCTCGGTCTTCTGGCTGCTGCGCGCGCTGCTGGCGCTGTCGCCGATGCTCGCCCTCAACTATCCGATCAAGAAATGGGCGGCGAGCGGAGCGCTTGTGGTCGCCACGATCTACCTCGGCATATCGGGCTCGGAGGTGGCGACGGTGCGATCCTACGTGATGCTCGCCATCATGCTCGGCGCCATCCTCATCGACCGGCGCGCGCTGACCCTTCGCAACGTCGCGCTCGCTGCCATCGTCATCCTCATCTTCAGCCCGGAGAGCCTGCTCTCCATCGGCTTCCAGATGTCGTTTGCCGCCACCATTGCCGTGATCGCCACTTACGAAGCCTTCGCCCGCCGCGCCGACCGCGTGCGCGCGTTGCCAACAGCGCGTGAGCACGGAATTCTCCGCCGCGTCCGCGAAAACCTCACGACCCTGTTCGTCACGTCGCTGGCCGCGGGGCTCGCGACGCTGCCGTTTGCCGCGTTCTATTTCCAGAGGGTCGCGCCGCTTACTATCCTCGCCAACATGGCGACCGCGCCGGCCATCGATTTCATGGTCATGCCGATGGCGCTGCTTGCGGTCTTCGTCATGCCCTTCGGGCTGGAGCTCTTCCCGCTGACGGCCATGAAGTGGGGCCTGATGTGGATGGTCGCCGTGGCCGAGAAGACGGCATCCTGGTCGGCCGGCCTCGGCAGCATTGCCATGCCGCCGCCGAGCGCGCTGCTGCTCATGGTCGCCGGCTTCCTGTGGCTGGCGCTGTGGCGCGAACGCTGGCGCCTGGCCGAGACCCTCCCCATCCTGCTGGCGCTGCCGCTGACATTCCTGCTGCCGCGCCCCGCCATCCTGATCAACGAAGCCGGCGACGTCGTCGCGGTGCGCGGCGACGACGGCCGCTTCAGCATCATGGGTGGCAAGGCGGGGCGTTTCGAGGCGGGCCTGTGGCTGCGCGCCACGCCGATGCCCGCGCGGCGGACGCCCCCGATCTGACCCGGGGCGTGGCGTGCGATCCGCTCGGCTGCACGGCGCGTCTGGGCAGGCAGGGTGCCATCGTCGCCTTGGCCAATCGCGCCGCCGCCTTCGAGGACGATTGTCGACTGGCATCGGTGGTGATTGCCGACGCCGACGCTCCGCCCGGCTGCGGGCTCCACGCGACGGTGATCGACCGGCGCGCGCTGGGTCACTTCGGCGCGCATCCGCTTTATCTTGAGAATGGAAGCTATCGCATCGAGACGGCGTACCCGGCCCACCGTCGCCCGTTCATGCCGCCGGCGCGTAACTGAGCCGAAGCGCGACCCGCAGCGTCAATACTTGCGGAGCAGCCCCACCAGACGGCCCTGAATACGCACCCGGTCCGGCCCGAAGATGCGGGTCTCGTAGGCCGGGTTGGCGGCTTCCAGCGCTATCGAGGCGCCACGGCGGCGGAGGCGCTTCAACGTGGCCTCTTCCTCGTCGACAAGCGCGACCACGATATCGCCGGTCTCGGCGGTGTCGCTTTTGCGGATGAGAATGGTGTCACCGTCAAAAATACCGGCCTCGATCATCGAGTCGCCACGAACTTCGAGGGCGAAATGCTCGCCCGGCGACAGCATATCCGGCGGCACCCCGATGGTGTGGCTCTGTGTCTGGATCGCCTCGATCGGCGAACCGGCGGCGATGCGGCCCATCATCGGGACAAGCACCGGTTCGTTGCTGTTGGCGCTTTCGGGCATCGCGCGCACGCGTCCGAGGTTGCCCTCGATCACGTTCGGCGAGAAGCCGCGGGAACGGCCGGCCATGGCCGCGGGCTGCTGCTGCATGGATTCGGGCAGTCGGATCACTTCGATGGCGCGCGCCCGGTTGGGCAGGCGGCGAATGAAGCCGCGCTCCTCCAACGCCTTGATAAGACGATGGATACCGGACTTGGAACGGAGGTCGAGCGCGTCCTTCATCTCGTCGAAGGAGGGCGGAACCCCGGACTCCCGCAGTCGGTCGTGCACGAAGACCAACAGTTCGTATTGCTTGCGCGTCAGCATCGCTTCATCCCCGAACCACTAAAACGTCGGAATCAACCGGTGGTACAAAACACGAACGAACGTACTCGTTCCGCAAGTGTTCTGCAACCAGGTCGCTGAATTTTCTGTAAAGCCGGCCAAAACGCCTGGTCAGGGCAGCCTGATAATTCGACAGGCCTCTCCCGTCCTCGCGGCCGGCGCGTTGGGCGGGCGGATGAGCAGGCAGGTGGCGACGGCGAGAACCGACAGCATCGACGAATCCTGCACCGGCAGCGGGGTTACCGCCGGTAGGCCGTCCGCGACCATCATCGTCGAGCGGACGTAGTCCTGCCGAGCGTCGTTGGCCGGCGCATCGGTTGCGAGCACTGCCGGCTCGCTCAGGTCGGCCGGTGGGCGAGCAAGGAGTGCGTCGATCAGCGGACGCAGGAAAAGGATGGCGCAGACAAGGCTGGATACCGGATTGCCGGGCAGGCCCAGCACGCGCATGGGTCCAATTCGGCCAAACATCAGCGGCTTGCCGGGGCGCATGGCGATTTTCCAGAAATCGAGTGCCATGCCCTTGGCG
>Ga0208849_1000174_pt1 | contig 63139 bp, 60 predicted proteins | sample NGESurdeep072012_10_FD_184470 | JGI IMG/M metagenome (GOLD analysis project Ga0208849, IMG submission 184470) | Arctic peat soil microbial communities from Barrow, Alaska - NGEE Surface sample 53-3 deep-072012 (SPAdes) | ecosystem: Environmental > Terrestrial > Soil > Wetlands > Peat ...
GTGACCATCCCGCCGACAGTTACCTTCGGTCCACCGTCGCGCGGGCCGGATTAGTCGCTGTTTGTCAACTTCGCTGGGGCGCGGGCGAAGACCGAGGTCCGGGCTTAGCTAGGCGTGGTGGGAAGCTCGATGATCGATACGATTACCGTCGGCCACGTACCGGGAAACGTAATGACCGTCGTCCTGCTCACATTGCAACCGGTCGCGCGGTCGGCGCACAGGTGATAGAGCTCCAGGTCGGCGCTCGTCTCTTTGTCTCCAACTCCGCCGCGGAGGTGCGTTACGAAGGCCCTCGATGTATCGAGAAACTGGGCGGGGCCACCCCACTCACCAGCAAAGCTGGAAGTCAGCTGCTGCGTCGGATGCCCGTCCCTGGCCAGGTAGATACCCATGTCAGCGATCACCGGATCGGTTTGCGAATCCGAAGCGAACAGGATCTGCCCATCGTCGCTCACATCGAGTGGGGTGAACCAGTGGTTTTGTTCCGCGATGACCTGTGTCTGGGTGCCGTCCTGACCGGTCAGGTAGACGGCGTTCTGCCACGGATAGCGCACGCTCGGTCCATCACCGAGGTCGACATGGGTCGTGTAGGCGAAGAACTTGCCGTTCGGCGAAACAGCCAGCTGGTTGTTGGGGCCCTGGTTCAGCATCGAAATCGTCCCGTTTGCGTAGTCGATGAGGAGAAGGCCGAAGTCGCCCATTCCCTCGTACCCGACCGTGTGGGCGATGATGCCTGCCGCGGTCCATCGAAGCGGCATCAGCCACCGGGAAGGGTTTGCAGGGATTGTGGCTAGCGTGCGTGATATCCCCGACGGCAGCTCTATCAAGAGCATCTTGTGCAAACCGCCGATGGCCAATTGCGAACCGTCGGGACTGAGGACGGCCGCCACGGGTCCGGGATCGCCGATGCCCAACGAGCTGAGCGTCCCCAGAGATCGAAGGCTCGCGGACGCGAGATCAAGGATCACCAGCTGGTTACTGCCATCCACGTTTCCGCCGTCAACCTCGACGGCTAGGCGAGAATCCGCCGCGAGCAGCTGACGAGACTGGTCGGGCGGCTCCAGGAGGCGGTCGTTGATCGTCGCGTCGCCGGTCACGGATACGCAGTGAATCGCATCGCCTTCGATACCTCCGCTCACCGGCTTCACATGAACGGCAAAGATCGCCGTGATCGGCTGAGGACAAGGCGGCGGCTTAGTCGAGGGCGATAGCGAGGGCGCCAAGCGCGTCACAGACGCGGCGTGAGAAGCCGGCGCGTAGCCGCAAGCAGCCAGATCAAACGCGAGCACAACCACTGCAGCACTCAAAGTCACAGCTGTCCGGCAAAGAGCCATACACCGCTGTCAACGCAAATCGTCAGCCGCGCGTTACGTGACCTACTGCCGGACGACAGCCGCGGCTCCCTTCCTCAACACGAACTTCTGGATCTTGCCGGTCGCCGTCTTGGGCAGCTCCTGCACGAAAGTCACACTGTGCGGGGCCTTGAAGTGGGCCAGGCGCTCGCGCGTGTACGCGATCAGCTCGGGTTCTGTCGCCGTGGCGCCTGACTTCAGAACGACATAAGCGTGCGGCGCCTCGCCCCACTTCGCGTGAGGCAGTCCCACGATTGCCGCCTCCTGCACCGCGGGGTGGCGCAAGAGCACTCCCTCGACCTCCAGGCTCGAGATGTTCTCGCCCCCGCTGATGATCACGTCCTTGATCCGATCTCGGATCTCGACGTAACCGTCCGGGTGGATGACGGCGGCATCGCCCGTGTGGAACCAGCCATCACCCATGACCTTCTTGGTCGCCTCAGGGTCGTTGTAGTAGCCCTGCATGATCACATTGCCGCGCGCAATGATCTCTCCAAGCGACGCGCCGTCCGCCGGCACGTCTTTTCCATCGCCGTCCACGACGCGCAGCTCGCCGGACGTGATCAGCTCAACACCTGTCAGGGCCTTGATGGTCCCCAACTCGGTGACGCCCAGCTTCTGGTGCTCCGGTCGAGGCTCGCAGATGGTGATGAAGGGAGCGGTCTCGGTCAGTCCGTACACCTGCGTCACCTCCCACCCGAGATCACCTTCCATGCGCTCGATCGTCGCCGCGGCAGGGGCTGCCCCGGCGGTGATGACGTGCACGCCCTTGGGCACGTCGCCACGCACGTCGGCGGGAGCGTTGGCCAGTGCGATCAGGATGGTCGGCGCGGCGCAAAGCCAGCCGACCTTCTCCTTGCGGATCAGCTCGAAGACTCGAGCCGGCTCGACCTTCGGCAGGCATATGTGCGTGCCTCCGACCGCGGTGATGATCCATACGAACGTCCAGCCGTTCGCGTGGAACATCGGCAGCGTCCACAGGTAGCGGTCACCGACAGTGATGTGGAAGTGAACGAGCGTGCCGACGGCGTTGGCCCAAGCGTTCCGGTGCGTGATCATCACGCCCTTCGGCTTTGCCGTCGTGCCGCTCGTGTAGTTGATGGTCAGGAGGTCGCTCTCGTCGATGTCCGGGCGCTTGAAAGCCGGTTTTGCCGTAGCGATGGCGGCTTCGTATTCGGACCAACCTTTGCGGCCGCCCGCGCTGCCCAAGCACACGAAGTGCTCAACGCCGGGCAGCTGATCGCGGACTCCGTCGACGGCGTCCAGGTAATCCGGATGGACGCACAGAACCTTGGCGCCCGAGTGCGAGGTGATGTAGACAAAATCCTCCGCGGTCAGCCGGTAGTTGATTGGCACCAGCACGGCGCCGACCTGGGGCACGGCGTAAAAGGACTCGAGCTGCTCATGCACATTTGGTGCGATGTAGGCGACCCGGTCACCCTTTCTGACCCCGATCCCCTGCAGGGCCGCCGACCAGCGGTCGCATCGATCGAAGAACTGCTCGTACGTGAGGCGGAGGTCCCCGTCGACAACTGCCTCCCGGTCCGGGTAGAGCTTTCGGCTGCGGCGCGCGAACTCCAGCGGTGTTAGCGGCGTTTCCATGCCCTTCCTCCCTTACGGATTCAGCATCAGGGCGAAGTCGGCGCCCTTGATTCCACCAACGAACGCGCCGTGCGCCCGCGGCTCGAGCTCGATGGATCGCTCGTACACGAACGCGTACACGTTATCAATAGTCCAGTCGCCGTAACCCTGGATTCGCAGGCCATACCGCAAGCCCTCGTCCTTGAGGCCGCGCTTATACAGGTCGCCGACGCGTGTGTAGATCGCCTTGAGGATCTCGAGCTGCATCGACAGTTCGGCGATGGTCTTGGCGTCGCCCTCCCCCGCGACCAGCCGCTCGACCTGTGCTTCGAGGTCGGCGATCTCCTTCTGGTAATCGTCCACCCCAGGACGAGTCTACCGCCGGTTCCGCTAGTGGATCAGATAGTGGGTGGCGACCGTGCCGGCGATCAGGATGGCGATGATGTTGATCACCTTGATCATCGGGTTGATGGCCGGTCCGGCCGTGTCCTTGTTCGGGTCTCCGACCGTGTCGCCGGTGACCGACGCCTTGTGCGCCTCCGATCCCTTGCCGCCCAGGTGGCCCTCCTCGATGTACTTCTTGGCGTTGTCCCAGGCCGCACCGCCGCTCGTCATCTGAATGGCAAGGAACAGCCCCGTCACGATGGCGCCCAGAAGCATTCCGCCGAGCGCTCGCGGGCCGAGGATGAAACCGACCGCCAGCGGCGCGATCACCGGGATGATGCCCGGCAGGATCATCTCGCGCTGTGCGGCGGCGGTCACGATACGCACGGCGGTGCCGTATTCCGGCTTGCCGGTGCCCTCCATGATCCCTTTGATGTCGCGGAACTGGCGCCGAACCTCCTCGACCACCAGGCCACCGGCGCGGCCGACCGCCAGCATGGCAAGCGAGCCGAACAGGAACGGTAGGATCCCGCCGAGGAACAGGCCGACGATCACCAGCGGGTCCGACAGCTCGAACTTCGTGGCATGGCCGGCGCGCGCGAGCTCCTGCGTGTACGACGAGAACAGCACCAGCGCGGCCAGCCCGGCCGATCCGATCGCGTATCCCTTCGTCACGGCCTTCGTCGTGTTGCCGACCGCGTCCAGCCGGTCGGTGACGGTACGCACCTCTGGCGGGAGATTGGCCATCTCGGCGATGCCGCCGGCGTTGTCGGTGATCGGGCCGTAGGAGTCGATGGCGACGATGATCCCGGTCATCGAGAGCATCGCGACCGCGGCGGTGGCGATGCCGTACAGGCCACCGAGCGCATAGGCCGAAAGGATGCTGATCCCGATCACCAGCACGGGCAGAGCGGTGGCCATCATGCCGATCGCCTGCCCGGCGATGATGTTGGTCGCGTGTCCCGTCACCGACGCCTTCGCGATCAGGTGGACGGGCCAGTATGCGGTCTCGGTGAAGAACTCCGTGATGGCCACGATCAGCACCGTCGTCACGACGCCGATCAGTGCGGCGAAGAAAAGGTTGTTGGGATCGCTCACACCGCCGCCGGCCGGTAGGTAGCCGTTGCCCTTCATATACTGCGTCACGAAGTAGAAGCCGACGACCGCGATACCTACCGCGACAAGAAGGCCTGCATACAGCGCCCCCATGATCCAGTTCGGGTTGAAGATCCGCACGAAGAACGCGCCGACGATCGAACCGATCACGCTCACAGCGCCCAGCAGCAGCGGGTAGATCACCCAGCCGATCTGGTTTTTGAAGAGCAACGAGCCGAGCAGCATGGCGGCGATCATCGTCACGGCGTAGGTCTCGAACAGGTCGGCGGCCATGCCGGCGCAGTCGCCGACGTTGTCGCCGACGTTGTCCGCGATCACGGCCGGGTTGCGCGGATCGTCTTCAGGGATGCCGGCCTCGACCTTGCCCACCAGGTCCGCGCCGACGTCAGCCGCCTTCGTGTAGATGCCACCGCCCAGTCGCGCGAACACGGACACGAGGCTGGCGCCGAAGGCAAGACCGACCAGGGCGTCTGGGTTCTTGAAAATCAAGTAGGCCGCGGAAACGCCGAGCAGCCCAAGCCCGACGACCATGAACCCGGTCACGGCGCCGCCGCGAAATGCGACCTGAAGCGCCTGGTTGAGCCCGCTGCGTGCGGCCTCGGCCGTGCGCAGGTTGGAGCGGACCGCGATGTTCATGCCGACATAACCCGCTGAAGCGGACAGCACCGCGCCGACTACGAACAGCAAGGCGGTCTCTAGGTTGATGAAGACTCCGATCACGATGGCGATCACGACGCCGATGATCGCGATCACCCTGTACTGGCGGTTCAGATAGGCGGAGGCGCCTTCCTGGATCGCCGCCGCGATCTCTCGCATGCGGTCGTTCCCGGTCGGCATGCGCAGGACGAGCAAGATGAGAACGACCGCGAACAGCACCGCGGCGAGACCACCGGCCACGCCGAACAAGACGATATTCGGATCCACTAGCCCTCCATGAAATGTCGCGTCGCGCTCGCGCCGCGCGGCCTTCACGCCGCGGAGCGTTAGGTTAAACGAAACTGGGGCGCCGCTATCGGACGAGGCGCCGGCGCCACCACACCGCCACCCCCGCGAAAACGATCAGGCCGGGCATGAGGAAGATGGTGATGAAGATGATGGTGTTCTGGTCCTGCTGGGTCAGGGTGAGCGGCAGCGCGCGGGGCGGCTTGGGTGGGAGCGAGATCAGGGCGTCCTCCCGCGCCAGCCACTGGAACGTTCCCAGCGCCAGCTCGAGGTTGGCGTCGTTGCTGCTTGGCGGCAGGACCCGGTTCTCGGCGAAGCCTGTCGTTCCGACCATCGCGATCCGGGCTTTTTTCTGTCCGGCCGGAACTTCGAGCGTCTCCATGATCGCAAACGGCCCGGACACGTCCGCAGCCTGGCGCGTGAGGTCCTGCCGGGGCGTTCCGATCGCGTAGGAGATATTGCTCGTCGATGCAATCACCAGCTGCGCGGCCGCTGCATCGGGCGTGCCGGTGATCGCCGTCGTCTGCGGGAAAAACGACGCGATCCCCTGGATGTCCCGCGTGATCGGTGAGCTTCCGTAAGTCAAGGCCGCGGGAGTGATGAGGTCGAAGGCGCGCGACGTGTCGGGCTCGACGACCAGCACGCCCGAGAACCCAAGCCCGTAAGGCTTCAGCACGTCGTTCAACGAGGCGGCGGCGGCGGGCGTCTGGCTCCACGGGTCTCCGGCGATGAGCAGGCTGCCTCCGGCAGCCATGTAATCGCCGATTGCTTTGACGCTTGCCGCCGGGAGCGGAATCCCAGGCGCGATCAAAACCACCTCGTCGCAGTCAGCGGGGATGGCGGTCAGCCCGGCCATCAGCAGGTCCCTGGTTTCGAAGTTGTTCCTGGTGAGGATGTCGGCCACGCTCGAGTATCCCGCCTGGCTCGTGTCCGATCGACTGCGCCCACCCACTCCGGCCGCCCAGCACACCACCGGCGAGTGGTCCGACTCGAGCTTCAGCAATGCCGACGTGAAATCCTGCTCAGTCTGCAGCGCGGGGGTCAGGAGCTGGGTCTTGCCGCGATAGTCGAGCACCAGTGTGTCGGGTTCCTGGACCGAATACTTCCGGACGTCGGCCACATCGGTGTCGAAGCTCTCGCTCCGGTACACGATTCGCGGGCTCTGCTCCTGGTACAAACCGACAAGCGCCTCAGCTTCGGGCTGGCCGTTGCCGGCCGCCGATCGGAATAGGCCGATCACGAGCAGCTCCGCGTCGAGGTGCTTGGCGGCGAGGACCGATTGGGGCGCCAGGGTGTTGAGCCCGCTGTGGGTGAGGTCCCAGGAAAGCGTGGTTCGCGACGCGACCACGTTCAAGGCGATGAGCACGACCAGCGCCAGGGCGGCCGCCAGGAGGCTGGAGGACCCGGAGCTTAGGCGGCGATTCACCGCCAGCGCCTCGAGTCGAGCAGCCTCGTGGTGAGAAACAGGGCGGCGATGCCAAGGCTCAAGAAGTACACCGTGTCCTTCAGGGTCACCAGGCCAAGGCTGAACGACTGGAAGCGGTTCTCTCCGCCCGAGTACTGGAACACCTGGCTCGCCGGAGGCTGGGTGAAGAATCCGAGCAGGGTGCCCGCGTACCAGGTGAATAGCAGGATCGCGAGGGCGAGGAAGAACGCGACGATCTGGTTCTGTGTGAGGCTTGACGCGAGGGCTCCGATGGCGGTGGCCGCGCCTCCGGCAAGCAGCAACCCGATGTAGGTCGAGGCGATCAGGCCCAGGTCGAGCGAGGCCAGGTGTCCGGGCACGTAGACCGCAAGCAGCACGACATACACGAGCGTCGTCGCGAGCAGGAGCAGGTAGAAGGTGAAGGCGCCGAGCCACTTGCCGGCGGCCACCTCCCAATCACGAACCGGAGAGGTGAGGAGCAGCTCGAGCGTCCCTTCGCTGCGCTCCTCGGCAAACACTCGCATCGTGATGACCGGAATCAGGACCGGCAGCAAGAAGCTCGTGATGACGCCGAAGACCCCGTCCATGGTCGCGGCCTGGCCTGCAAGGACGGGAATCACGAATCCGAAGGCAGAGCTCAACAGCACGAACAGCGCGGCCACGACCCAACCCGCGGGCGAGACGAACAGCGCCATCAGGTCTCGGCGCGCGATGGTGAGGACGCGGGTCACGCCGGCTCTTCGGTGGTGAGGTGAACGAAAACGTCTTCCAGGCTCAGGGTCCGCGCCTGCAGCTCTCGCAATCCGAAACCCGCCTCTACGACGGCGCGCGCGAGCTCGTCGCGCATGTCCGCCTTCGATGTCTTGACCACGACTCGCCACGCCCCGTCGCCCGCGGGGCTGACCGCGATGCTGTCGACACCCGGTATAGCGCTCACGCGACTCTCGATCTCAGCACCGCTGCCCTGCAGAACCATCTCGATCTCGGCGCCCTGGCCTCCGCCGATGTTGCGCGCGAGGTTCGCCGGCGTGTCATCGGCGACGAGCCGCCCGTGGTTGATGATCAGCACCCGGTCGCACGTGGCCGAAACCTCCGGCAGGATGTGGCTCGAGAGCACGATGGTGTGTTCACGACCTAGCTCCGTGATGAGCTCGCGCGTTTCGCGCGTCTGCGCCGGATCGAGGCCCGCCGTCGGCTCGTCGAGGATCAACACCTCCGGGTCGTGCACGATCGCCTGTGCCAGGCCGACGCGCTGCCGGAGGCCTCGAGACAGGCGCCCGATCACCTCGTGCCGCCGGTCGGCCAGGCCGCAGGCCTCGATTGCCGAGTCCACCCGGGCCCGCCGCCTCGACGCGGCCACGCCGCGGAGCCGGCACATCATGTCGAGGAAGCTCGCCACACGCATCTCTTTGTAGAGGGGCGTGGTCTCGGGCAGGTAGCCGATCCGGCGGCGCACCTCCAGCGAATGGTCGACCACGTCGAAACCGGCCACGGTGGCGGTGCCCGAGCCGGGAGCCAGGTACCCGGTCAAGATCCGCATCGTGGTCGACTTGCCCGCGCCGTTGGGGCCGAGGAAGCCGAGCACCTGGCCCCGCGGTACTGAGAAGGACAGGTCCTGGATCGCGGGGCGGTCGGCATAGAACCGGGTCAGGCCCTGGACTTCGATCAAAGCCAGAGGAATTGTAGGGACGGGCCCCCGGCTTCCCTAGCCGGTCAGATCGAAACCCGCCAGTCCACCGGAGGCCGCCGACCAGCGTTCATCCACCTTTTGCACCTGCGCCAGGCTGGGGCCGCGCTCGGCCGCCTGCTTCAGGCGTTCCAGGTCCGCCCTGTTCCCCTCGGCGACAAACTCCACGGTTCCGTCATCGCGGTTGCGCACCCAACCACGAAGGCCCAGCCGCTGAGCCTCACGCATCAGGAAGTAGCGGAACCCGACTCCCTGCACATCACCATGCACCAGTCCGTGCAAACGCTCCACCTCCGCGAGGTTACTTGGTTCTCCCTCGCCCCTTCGGGGCCGGGCGCGCGCAGGAAGGGGTCCCCGCGAGCTCGCGGCGCAGCCTCAGAGTTCGTGGGGTAAAGCGCGCAAGCTGATAAAGACGGTCGGGGTCACGGGCTTAAGCTTGCAACCAGCGTGGCAGCATCCAGCATCGTGGCGATCGGCGACGAGCTGGTCGGCGGTTTCACGCTGGACACGAACTCCCATTGGCTCGCCGAACGCCTCCGGCTGCTGGGCTTCCCGGTCAAGCGCGTTACCGCGATTCGCGACCGCCCGCAGGAGATCGTCGACCAGATCCGGCGCGAGCTGGGCGATGACGAGGTGACACACGTGTTCTGCTCGGGTGGGCTGGGTCCGACACCGGATGACCGCACGTTCTCCGCGCTCGCCGAGGCACTCGGGCGAGAGCTCATCGTGTGGGAGGAGGCACGCGCCCGCATCGAGCGCCGAGTGCAGCGTATGCACGAGGCTGGGCTCCTGGATTCGCCGGAGGTCACCGAGGGCAACCTCCGCATGGCTCGCATCCCTGCCGGCCCCGCGCACGTGTTCAAGAACCGTCGAGGCATGGCTCCGGGTGTCGTGTACGAGGCGAACGGGAAGCGCATCTTCGCGCTCCCAGGAGTCCCTCTCGAGATGAAGGGCATATTCACCGAGGAGCTGGAACCCCAATTTCTCTCGGAAGGGTCCGCCGCGACGGTGCGGGAGCTGCGTTTCACCTTTGCGGTGGAGGCGCGCTTCTATCCGCTGATGAAAGACCTCGAGCAGAGCTTCCCCGACGTGTCCGTGGGCTCCTATCCGAACTCCGAGACCAAGGAGCTCGTCATCCGATGCCTGGGCGCCGACCCCAAGCGCGTCGAAGCCGTGATCGAGGTCGTGCGCCGGCGCTCGGCGCAGCTCGGGATGATGGCCGGCTCGGACTAAGGCTCCCTCCCACATCTGCTGGTCTTAGACGTGGTCGGCAAACATCAGGACGTCCTTCATGCCTGATCTCCATTCAGGGCGGTCTGGGGCGCCGCTTCATTCGTACGACGAACAGGATGGACCGGTTTCGACAAGCTCTAAGAGCCGGTGAACTCCGGCTCTTGCTTGGACAGGAACGACATGATCCCGATCGCCGCATCGGTGCTCAGTGCCGCTCGGGCGAAGTTGCGGGCTTCGATCTCAAGCGCCTCGTCCAGCGGCAGATCGAAGCCCCGCTGCACGGCGTCTTTGATCATCGCGATCGCGAACGTTGCGGCCCTGGCCAGCTTGGCGGCGAGCGCGTCGACCGTCGCCTGGTAATCGATGGGTGCGACCGCAAAGTCAACCCACCCCGCCGACGCGGCTTCGTGCGCCGACAGCCGTGTCGACTCGATCAGGTAGCGCTGCGCCTTCGCCTTGCCGATCAGACGCGGCAGGCGCTGCGTCCCGCCGGCGCCCGGGATGATCCCCAGCGAAGACTCGGTCTGGCCGATCCGCGAGCGCCCATCCTCGACCATGACGCGGTAGTCGCAGCACAGCGTGAGCTCGCTCCCACCCCCCAGCGCGTGGCCGTTAATGGCTGCGATCACCGGCTTGGGGCACCGCTCGATCGCAGAAAAATGAGCGTTCATCCGTTTCATGAATGCGCCCACCTGGTCGGCCGCGTCAGGAGAGCTGCGGTCGATGCTGCCCAGCATCCCAAGGTCAGCGCCAACGCTGAAGTATTTCTCGTACTCGGAGGCGAGGATCACTACGCGCACCGCTGAGTCGTCGCCGGCCTCGTTGAACGCCTCTGCGAGCTCCTGCATCAGCTCCTCGGCAATCGCGTTGAGCCCATTGCGATGCATGACGACGTGGGCGATCGCGCCATCGCGCCTGAGGTCGACGAACTCTCCCATCAGGCTGTGAACAGGGGAATGCCGCCCGCCACCTCGATCACCGCGCCGGTGATGTAGCTGGCCTCGTCCGAACACAGGAACGCGATCGTGTTCGCGATGTCATCGGGCTGCCCGAACCGCTTGAACACGGTACGTGCCCTGAAGCGCTCGTAAAGCGGGTTGGTCTCGGCGGCGGCCTTGCCCGCCTCGGATTCGATGATCCCCGGAGCGATCGCGTTGGACGTGATGTTGTGCCGTCCACCTTCGAGCGCCGCCGTCTTCGCGAGGCCGATGAGCGCCGCCTTCGTGGACGAGTAGCTCGCCTGCCCGAACCCGCCGAGGGTGCCCGCGATCGACGACATGAAGATCAGCCGGCCCCATTTGTTCTCCACCAGGTAGGGCCAGACCTCTTTGGTGCAGTTGAACGCGCCAGTCAGGTTGACCCGCACGTCGCGGTCCCACAGCTCGTAAGACTGGTTGGGGATCTGCGCCGCGTGGTCGAGCGTCGCGGCGTTGTTGATCAGGATGTCGATTTTCCCGAACTCCTGCCTGACTCTTTTGAACACGTCGTGGACCTGGTCCCGGTTGGTCACGTCCATCTTGATCGCGAGCGACTTGCGGCCCATCTTGCGGATCTCTTCGGCGGTGCTATTGGAGTGCACCCAGCCCTGCGACACCGCCACCTGCGCCAGCACGCTGCCCTGCGCCTCGGCCGTCTTCTGCAGCTCTGGGTCGTCCTCGACGAGAACGTCGGTGATGACCACGTCGGCGCCCTGGCGCGCGAGCGTGAGCGCGTCCTGCCGGCCCAAGCCGCGCGACGCGCCGGTGATCACTGCAACCCTTCCTGTCAGATCGAACATCGAATTCCCTCCTAGCCCCGCAGGTTGATGGTGCCGCGTGAACCGGCGATCGCACGGGAGATGACCAGCCGCTGGATCTCCGCGGTGCCTTCCCAGATTTGGTAGATCTTCGCGTCCCGAAACCACTTCTCGACCGGGTACTCCTTGATGTAGCCGTAGCCGCCCAGGACCTGGATCGCGTCGGTCGTCACCTCCATCGCGACGTCGCCCGCAAAGCATTTCGCCATCGATCCCTCGGCGCGATCGAAAGGCATCCCCTGGGTCGCCATCCAGCCCGCGCGCCAGATGAGAAGGCGCGCGGCGTCGATCTTCATCGCCATGTCGGCGAGCTTGAATCCGATCGCCTCGTGCTGCCACAACGGCTTGCCGAACTGCTTGCGATCCTGCGCGTAATCGAGCGCGAACTCGTAGGCCGCGCGAGCGATGCCGAGAGCGCCGGCTGCGACGCCGGGCCTTGTGGCCTCGAGCGTCATCAAGGCGCCCATCGCGCCGGGGCCGGCGTTCTCCGCGTCCGGCTCGCCGCCAAGACGGTGGTCGAGCGGGATGTGGCAGTCCTCGAGGATCACCTGGGCGGTGTGGCTCGCGCGAACGCCGAGCTTCTGCTCCTTGCGACCCATGCGCAGGCCGGGCGTGTCCCTCGCCACGAGAAACGACGCGATACCGGCCGGTCCCTTCGAGGGGTCGGTGTTGGCGTAGATGACGTGGTAGTCGGCGATGCCTCCGTTGGTGCAGAACTGCTTGGTCCCGTTGAGGACGTAGCCGTCGCTTACCCGCGTGGCTCGGGTTTTCATCGCCAGCGCATCGGAACCGGAATCCGGCTCCGTCAGTCCGAGCCCGCCGAGGACCAGCTTGTCCGGGTTCGTGAACTCCGGCAGCCAGCGCTTTTTCTGCTCTTCTGTGCCGCTTGCGCGGATCCCCGCGATCGCCAGGCCCATCGACTGGATGCATACCCCGATACCGGCGCAACCCCAGCTCAGCTCCTCGTTGAGGATGAGCTCGGTCAAGAAGTCCAGCCCCTGGCCGCCATATTCCTCGGGCAGAAAACCGGCCGGGCTGAGGCCGAGCTTGTGGGCCTTCTTGACGACCTCGTACGGAAACTCTTCGGTCTCGTCAAAGTGAGCGGCCACCGGGCGCATCTCCCTTTCGGCGAACTCGTGCGCCAACTGGCGGATCGCCTCCTGCTCAGACGTGAGTGAGAAGTCGAGCGTCACGACGAATGCTCCGCCACCGACTTGGTCAACACCGGCTCGTTCCGCTGGTTGACGGCTCGCAGGTCGAGCTTGCCCTCACCTGCCGGCTGTGCCGTGAAGGTCACGGTGTCACCGGGCACCACCATGGCGGCGAAGCGACAGTACAGGCGTCGCAGCTTGTCCGGCCCTCCCGCCGCGCCGGCAGCAACGGTTGCCATCAATCCCATCTGAAGCATGCCGTGGGCGATGATGCCCGGAAGCCCGACCGTGCGGGCAAAGTCGTCGTCGAGGTGGATGGGGTTGCGGTCGCCTGACGCGTCCGCGTAGGCGGCGATCTGCTCTTTCGTGAACGTGACCTCTCGGCTGCTCACGAACGGATCACGAACAGCGCCTTCGAACGACAGAGTGGTTCCCCGGCGGCGTCGGTGGTTTCGGTTTCGAAGGTGACGAAGCGCATGCCGCGGCGGTTAACGTCGGAGGCGACGCGTCCTCGAGATGTGACCGTCTCACTGGGCCGCGGGTGACGGGCCCACGTGAACTCCTGCTCGGCGTGCAGCAGCCGGGCGAAATCGACGGCTGCCTCGGCGTCGCCGAAGAGCTGCGGCGCGGTCGCCCCCAGGGAGTAGACGGCCGCGAAGGTGGGCGGCACCCCGGCCCCCGGGTTGGCGCCGATGGCCCGCGCGAACGCGGCTGCCCGCTCTGGCTCGATTCGAAAGGTCACCGGCGGGTAGGTTCGCCCGGCGACCCCGGCCACGCCGGCACCCACCTCGCTGGTGCCTGACACGCGTTTAGGTTAGGCCCTGTTCGGTCGAAGCCGCGCCAGCACCCTGCGCACGAGCAGCGGGCGAAGGGCGCTCCAAGCCTCCATCACGGAGGAGCGGGACGAAGCCGCCAGATCCTCTGGTGCGTAGGCGGCGACCATGAAGCCACCCGCGAGCGCGCCGACCGGCTCTGACGCCTCGGGAAAGCTTCGCTGGAGTCGCCGGCCGAGCTCCAGGGGAGTCTCGCCCGGCCGGCGTTTGGCGCCGGCCATCTCGGACAGCGCGATCATGCGTTTCCAGACGCCCATCACCGAACGCGGCCTCAGGTACCTGGCCACCGCCGCCCCCAGCAGGAGGATGAGCGCGAGCAGCACTCCCACCAGCGTGGTCAGCTGCGTGGCGTCGAGCGCGTGGATGCGGAACGTGGATGCCGCCGGTCCGGGATCGTTGGCGTTCCTGACCCCACGGGGCTGTCCGGTCGGCACCGGTATACCGACGGTCCCACCCACACCGGCCCCCGGGTCGCAGTTCTCGTCGCGAAGGCAGAGGGACTGGCCCTGTGAGCCACGGGCGATCGGCTGGTACGCCCCGCTTGGATCCGGTGTCGGTTCGAAGGGGATCCATCCGTATGTCGGGAAATACGACTCGACCCACGTGTGCGCGTCCTCGCCACGCACCACGAAGCTGTTGGTCGGGGCGTCGAACGTGCCGGGTCCGAAACCGTTGACCAGGCGCGTCGGGATGCCGAGCGAGCGCAGCATGTCTCCCATCGACGTGGCGAAGAACTCGCAGTAGCCCTTCTTTGAAACGAACAGGAAGTAATAGAGGCGATCCGTTCCGACCGGAGCCTGGGGCGGGGTCAGGGTGTAAGTGAAGTTCTGGTTTGCGCGAAGGTAGTTCTGAATCGCGGTCGCCTCGTCGTATGGGTTGGTCGCCTTCGCGTCGCTCACGATCTTCAGTGCGAGGTCGTGAATCTGGCTCATGACTTCGGTTGTGCGGTAGCCGGTGGCAGGCAGTGTGGCGAACTGCTTAACCCAATCCGGATAGTTGGTACCGGCAGCCTGAAGCTGCGCGTCCGTGGCGCTGGAGTAGTCGACTGTCGCCCGGTAGTTGCCGGCCGACGTCGATGGCTGTGCCGACGAGAGCCGGTCGATCGAGTTCAAGTTTCCGATCTGGCTCACGGGCAGCGCCACCTGCGTAGCGACCGCGGGGCGGTCGATGCGTTCCAGCTGGCCAGGATAGAAAAGGATGTCGGGGGTGACGACCGGGGGGCGGAGCATCCGAACCGCGATGACCGCACCCGCCAGCTTCTGGTAGTTCTCGGCAAAGATCGGCACCTGGTTCTTGGCGATGGCCGTCCGGAGTCCTGGGGTCCCGGGATGCCACTCCCCGCCGAGCGTCAAGGTCTCATTAATGCCTCGGAAATACTTGACGCTCGCGTAGTCGCCGCTGACCGTGTAGGTGAAAACCACGTCGCTCGTGCGGGTGAGCGCACCGCCCAGCGGAACGTCGGTGGAGAAGCCGGTGGTCCCGGACGCGCCCGGGCCGACTCCGGCGACGCCTGGATGGCTGAGCCTTTGCTGCAGCTGCGCCCAGTTCGAGAAGAGCGTCGACTCCATATCCACGGTGCGGTCAACTGTCGACATAGGTGGCAGGAAGATGGCGATGACGATCAGCGCCGCCATGGCCACCAGCCCGCTCTCCCAGAAATCCCACCGCGCGTCGCCCGTCAGCTTGACGTGCGCGCGAGTCGCGCTCGCTATCGATCCCGTGTAGTTGGTCCACAGGAGAAGCGCCAGCGTAAGGACGAGGATGCTGAGGACGTATCCGTTCTGGTTTTGCGGGTAGTTGAGCAGGTTGGTGGCGAACGCAGCCGCGCCGGGGATGAGCCCGAGCATCGGCTTCCGCCACCTCAAGACGCACCAGCTGAGCCAGGCCCCCGTCACCCACATCAGCCAGCAGATCAGGAAGAGATAGAAGGAAGGATCGCTGGAGGCCGAGCCGTCGGTGATCCGGGTCCACCAGACGGAAACGACCTGCAGCGAGACACCGCCGCTGCTCACGAGCGCGGGATCGAGCGGATGGGCCGCATGGAGCATCGGGGCCGCCGCGATCAGGGCTACCACCGGGCCGAGGATCATGCCCAGGCCAAGCCCCACCGGCCAGGGGACCGGCAGCACGGCGAGCACCGCCATCAGCAGCGCCGCGCCAAGTGCGATCACGGTGATGACGCCGATGCCGCTGACCCACGCGGCGGTCGCGGTGGATTGCGCGATGGCAAACGTCAAGAGAAAGACGATCAGCGCCGACCACAGGACGCCGCCTCCCATCGACGATCGCGCGCGTCTCCAAACGACTTCCTGGGCGAGCTGCAGACGGGTGCTAGGCGATGCGAATTGCATCTCGCGTCCTCACCAGGCGAGCGAAGTCGTCGCCCCGGCGCACGACATAGAGGTCCACGTCCTGGCCGAGATCGAAGCTCGGGTTCTGGTCGGGGCCGCCGAAGCTCCCGACGTCCAGGTAGAAGACGATCAGAGTCGAACGCCGGCCGCGGACGGACTGCAGAAGCCGGACCCAGGCCGGGTCGGCGCTGGGGGTGATCACGGCGATGGCGCGGCGCGGCAGCCGGCGAATCCTGTCCCACGCCAGCGTCTGGGTCAGGGGCGTGCGGCCGTCGGCCTGCGCTACGGCGAGATAGTCGAGGATGAGGCGGTCCTGGCGGACTGCGCGGTGAGGCTCGAGGATCGTCCCCTTGGAATCGTTCGCGATCAGTCCGACCTGCCTCCCACGACTGTGCACCTGCGATGCCATCGACGCTGCGAGGCTCACCGCGTACTCCACCGTCGACTCCTCGCCTTCACCCGTATGCACGTTGCGGTCGAGGTCGAGCAGGATCCAGAGGTCCGTGGTCAGTGGTTGCTCGAAAGTCTTGGACATGAGTTTTCCATGCCGGGCGGAAAGCCCCCAATGGATGCGGCCGAAGCTGTCTCCTGTCGTGTAGTCGCGGACGCCGCCGGTCTCCGGCGGGTAGTCGGCCCAGGCGCCGAAGCTGGGCGAGTTGCCCACCTGCTGCGCGCTTGGCGTGAGCAGGTCGGGGATGGGCCGGACCCGTGGATAAACGAGGATCGACGTGCGCTGGGTCAGCTTGAGCTCCTGGTTGAAGAGACCGAAAGGCTCGCGCACGCGCAGCGAGGTGGGCCCGAAGGCCATCCAGCCGCGCCGGCGGTACACGCCACGCGCCTTCCACTTGACCACCTCACCGCCGACCGAGATCACCCGGCCGGGCTGGTAATCGGGGATCTGGCTCAGGTCGCGCACCTCAACCCACGGCGCCGGCACCCAGCCTTGACGGCGGACCTCGATCGCCTCCTCGTAGGACTCGCCCACGGTCGGCGTCCCAGGGTTGAGCCGGCGCGTGACGCTCATGCCGCGGATCGCAATCCGCGGCCATGCCCACGCGACCAGGAAGAGCAGAGCGAGCGCATACGCAAACGCGTACGCGGGCCGGATCGCGGTGAGGTACGTGAAAAAGAGCAGGAGGCCAAGGGCTGCGGCGAGGGCGACCTTGCTCATGTGCCCTGGTTAGTGACTATCCGTCGTATGCCATCTGGGGAACATGCTCTCGCTCGAGCAACCCGGCGACGAGCTTGCCGGCGCTCTGGCCCTGCATCTCCGCGTTGGGCCGGAGAATGATGCGGTGCGCGAGCACCGGTTCGGCGAGCGCCTTGATGTCGTCGGGGAGTACGTAGCTCCTGCCCTGCACGGCGGCCAGCGCCTGACTAGCGTGGAAGAGATTGAGCGTCCCACGCGTGCTCGCGCCGAGGGCGACTTCCGGGTTGCCGCGAGTCCGGCCCACGAGCCTGGCGATGTACTCGCGAAGCTCTGGCTTCACGAACACTTCCCGCACCGCGCTCTGCGCCGCCTTGAGCTCGTTGGGGGAGACGACCGGCTGAAGCTCCAGCATCGGAGACTCGACTTTGTGATGGCTGAGCAGGTTGGCCTCCTCCTTCTCGGAGAGGTAGCCAAGCCGCACCTTCATCAGGAACCGGTCGAGCTGGGCTTCGGGGAGCGGGAACGTGCCCGAGTACTCGACCGGGTTCTGGGTCGCCATGACCATGAAGGGTTTGGGCAGCGGGTGCGTGTCGCCGTCGATGGTGACCTGGCGCTCTTCCATCGACTCCAGCAGGGCCGCCTGCGTCTTGGGGCTGGCGCGGTTGATCTCGTCCGCGAGAAGGATCTGGGCGAAGACGGGACCCGGCCGGAACTCGAAGTCGTTGAGCTTCTGGTTGAACGCGCGCACCCCGGTCACGTCCGAAGGCAGGAGGTCAGGCGTGAACTGAATGCGCCGGAAGGTGCAGTCGAGCGAACGGGCCAGCGCTTTGGCCAGCATCGTCTTGCCGACTCCCGGGACGTCCTCGATCAAAAGGTGGCCTTCGCACAGCAGGGTGACGAGGCAGAGCCGGATTTCGTCTTCTTTGTTGACGATGGCGCGGCTGACGTTGGCCATGAAGGCGTCCGCTACGCGAGTTACGACGTCGGTTGCGCCCACTGCGGCGATTATAGGTTCGTCATGTGTGGGAGCCATCTCGTTTGAATACGCGTGAGGGTGGCATTTGGTTCCGCCGCGTTACGCGGACGGGGCTCGCTACGTGTAAACAGACGAGCATGAGACGCTCTTTCGCCGCGCTGGTCGCGGTCCTCGCCATCGCCTGCGGTTCGACGATCACGCCCGCCCCTACCGTCGGGGCCCCGTTGACGATCACCCAGCTCAAATTCGCGGTCATCGATTCGGTGGGCGTGCCTGCTTACTGCGACCCTGACTTCTACCCGCTCGCCCGTGAGGGGGGCGAGCAGGCGAGCGCGATCGCGCAGTTTCCCGCGATCCAGTCCAACTCGGAGCTCTACCCGGCGATCCTTGCCCACGAGCATCTCTCTGACAGCAATGTCAACGACCTGGAGAAGCTGGTCATCTACCGCGTCTACAAGAACCTCAACGCGCTCACCTTGACCAAAGCCGGCGACAGCTATTCGTTCAGCGTGAGAGTCCATTCGACCAACGGCACCGCGTCGTACCTCTTGGTGACCGGCACGGTCCGCGTGGACGGCGTGGTCACCGTCAGCTCGCGTACACCGACCGGCGCGCCGCCTTGCCCGATCTGCCTCGCCGCGTCGACCCTGATCTCGACCCCCAACGGCGCCGTCCGCGTGACGGACATCAAGCCCGGGATGCTCGTCTGGACGGCGGCCGCCGATGGCTCGCGCATCGCCGCGCCGGTGCTCGAGGTGGGCACCATCCAGGTGCCTGCCGGGCACCTGATGGTCCACCTCATCCTGTCCGACGGCCGAGAGGTGCTCGCTTCGCCAGGTCACCGGACCGCCGACGGCCGACAGCTCGGTTTGCTCGCCCGCGGTGAGTCGCTCGACGGCTCGACCATCACCACCTGGGAGCTCGTTCCGTACGCGGGCGACCGAACCTACGACCTTCTTCCCGCCGGCGCCACCGGTACCTATTGGGCCGACGGCATCCTGCTGTCGAGCACTCTCCTTAGCAGGACACAAACACTTCGCTGAAGCCGATGCCGTCGATCTGCCACCGCGTCGCGCTCGACGAGCTGGTAGGGACGCCGGAAATGAATTTCCACACGAATCTGTGCGAGACGGCTTGTTTGTCAGAGGTGCTGGTTTTCAGCAGCACCTCGGCATGCTGGTCGTAGGTGTGACCTTCGAATGTGTCGCTCCCGACCACCGGGCCTGCTGCGTACTGGCCGATGAAGACCACCGGCTGTCCGGTGAACAGATCTCGAGCGCGTACCAGAATCGGACCAGCGACATCCGTGTCGGCGTACGCAACAATGGAGTAATACGCACCCCATGTGCTGGGCGCTAGAGGCCCGGCATCGCCGTACACCGGCCCAGAGCCCAAAGAACCCACCGAGTTGAACGGCCCCGACTTGCAATCGGCATACGAAGCGAAGACCGGGAGGTGCAGCGGCACGGCCTCGAGCTGCGCGACCTGCGATTGATAGCTGTCCCCGGCCGGCGCGGAATTGTGGAATGAGTTCCAGTCCTGCATCAAGCGGCCGCCGATCAGGACTCCGACCACCACCGCAACGAGCACGAATACCGCGACAAGAGACAACGGGACGCGCAAGCGAAGCATCAATCGCTCCCTCCTTTTAGGGCCGGCGTTTTCCGTCAATACCGCTTGCACGACGCGCTCGGGCAGACCGTGGGTCGGCGGTGCAACTTCGTCAAAAGCCGAATGGATCTGGGTGCGCAGGCTCACCTGAGTGCCTCCTCGAGATCTAGATCTGGGCGCAGTTTTTGTACCGAGCGATACAGGCGCGCCCGAGTCGCGCCCACCGAGCTGCCTACAACGGCCGCCACATCTTCGAGCGGCATATCGAGATAGAAATAGAGGACGACCACGAGCCGATCCCCGTGGCGGAGCCTCGAGACGGCGCGACGCAGGTCGGCGCCGCGCAGCGTCTGGTCTTCGGGTGAAACGACAGACAGCTGGTCAGGCAATCCAAGACTTACGCCGGCGACCCACTTCGTGCGCCGGGCATTGCGGCATTTATTGGCGACCACGCCCAGGAACCAGGGTCGAAGTTTTCCCTGGTCCTGCATGCGGGCGACCTTTCGCCACGCGGTGAAGGACGCCTCCTGAACGGCGTCTTCGGCCGCCTGTGGGTCATGAAGCATCGCCAGGGCGAGGCGGAAGCCGGGTTCGATCAACGGACCCAGCAGATCGGCGAAGCTCCGCTCGCTGATCGCCTGCGCTCCTCCGGACGGTTTGACCTCTGCCACCTGCTGCATGTCTCACCTATTCCTGTCGCCCGCAGGGCGATTTGTTGCAGCTAGCTGACTTCTTCTTCCTCGACGAGGCGCAGGTGGCCGCTGACGTCCAGGCCTAGGTGTCGCGCGAAAAAGCCCGCGACACGCTCTACGTAGAGCGGGCGGTCCGCGAAATACGCGCCGGTGTGAGGAGCGCCCTGGACGATCCAGATCTCGCGCGGCCCGCGGTAAGCGTCGTAGAGGCGGCGGCTGTGGTTGACCGGAGTCACCTCGTCAGCGCCGCCGTGGATGAAAAACAGCGGACGGGGCTCCAGAGAGGTGAGCACGTCCTTCGGGCTGCAGTCTGAGATCCGGCTTCGGGTGCGCAACCGCAGCATGATCCCGGCCAGCCATACGAACGGCGACCCTGGGAGCTTCGATTCCTTGCGGACGTTTTCGATCAGCAGCGTGCGCAGGTCGCTGAACGGGCTGTCGAGCACGAGCGCCTGCACGCCCGGCTCGCCGGCGGCGCCGAGCAGCGAGACGACGGCGCCCATCGAGTAGCCGAGCAGCCCGATCCTCGCGTTCGCGATCCGCTTCCTCGCAAAGGCGATCACAGCCTGCAGCTCGAGCACCTCCTTGATTCCGAAGGTGATCGGTGCGCGGTCGCTTCCGGGCATGCCCCGGTACGAATACAGCACGACATTGAATCCCTTGCGCCAGAGCGCGGCCGCGATGCCGAGCGAGTTCTGCCGCTGTCCCTTGTGTCCCCCGGAAACGATCACCGTCTGAGGCGAACCCGGCTGCCGGAAATGCCAGGCGCCAAAGCTCACGCTGTCGGCGGTGACAAGCTCGACCTCTTCGTAGTCGGCCTGGAACTCGAATGGCGTGAACGTGAAATCGTCAAGGAAGGACGGCCGGTCCGGCACGAACGCGCGCCGGTAAAGCTGGTACGAGAGCGCGATGTACAGGACCAGCAGCCCGGCGCCGATGAGAGTCACATAGGTCATCGGACTCACGGCACCATTTCGAAGCTTAGCCCTTAGGACGCTGCGTGGTCTTGGCGCGCGCAGCGGGGCTTCCGGCCAGCGCTTCCTCGTATCGGCCGAGTACGAAAAGCAGCAGGCTGAGCCGGTTGAGCCAGCGGCGCACCTCCTTGTTTGCGAGGCCTCCAGCCCCCTCGAGTGCCACGCACCGTCTTTCCGCACGGCGCGTGACGGCGCGCGCGAGGTCGAGCGCCCCCGAGGCGGGGGTGGCACCGGGCAGGATGAAGCCATCCGGCATGGTGACCGACCCCTCGAGCTCGACAATCAAGGCATCGAGCCGCGCGACGGCTTCTCCGGTCATGCGCGCAAACGAGGTGGCGGAATCAGGGTTGGTCGCCAGCTCGGCGCCGAGAGAGTAGAGCCCCCGCTGCAGCTCCTCGCAGATCGAGCGGACGCGCGCGTGCGGGCTCAGCGATTTGGCGAGGCCGACCGCGCTCGACGCCTCATCGATGGTGCCATAGGCTTCGATCCGCGGATCATCCTTGCGCGCGCGTCCGCCGCCGAGCAGCCCGGTGGAACCATCATCGCCTGTTCCCGCAAGCTCGAGCATCTTCTTCTTGCGGCCCGGCACGTTACCCCCTACTCGAAGACCCGGCTCAATTCGTAAAGCTCCTTGGGGACGCGGCGCGTCTCTTTGACCACGTCGGCGAGGGGCACCACCTCGACGCCGCCATTGCGTCGGATCGGGATCACGCCGCTCTTCCCCGCGACGATCAGCTCCACAGCCGCCACGCCGAGGCGAGTCGCCCAGATCCTGTCCGTAGGCGAAGGCGACCCCCCGCGCTGCAGGTGCCCGAGCACGGTCACGCGTGTCTCGAAGCCGGTCTCCCGCTCGACGCTCCCGGCGAGCAGGTCGCCGATCCCACGCTTGGACAGCCGGACGTGGCCGAACGCATCCTTCTCGGCCTGCCCCCCGCCCTCCGCTTCCAGCTCCGGGACCCTGGCCCCCTCCGCGACCACGATGATGCTGAAGAGCTTGCCTTCCCCGCGCCGGCGGTAGATGTGGGCGACGACCTCTTTCAGCGTGACCTCGAACTCGGGGATGAGGATGAGGTCGGCCCCGCCGGCGATGCCGCCCATCATCCCGACCCAGCCCGCGTCACGGCCCATGACCTCGACCACCATCACACGATGGTGGGCGGAGGCCGTCGTGTGCAGCCTGTCGAGCGCCTCGGTGACGACACCGACCGCTGTGTCGAACCCGATGCAGAACTCTGTCACGGCCAGGTCGTTGTCGATCGTCTTCGGCACTCCGACCGTGGGGAACCCGGCCTCGTGCAGCGAAGCCGCGACGCTCAACGTGTCGTCGCCGCCGATGGGCACCAGCGCGTCGATGCCGCTGTGCCGCAGCGCCTCGATCACGCGCGCGATGCCGTCGTTCTCTTTCAACGGGTTGGTTCGGGATGTGCCCAGGATGGTGCCGCCCATCGGAAGGATGCCGCGCACGCTGGCGGGCGTCAGCTCTTCGATCAATCCCTCTTCGATGCAGCCGGCCCAGCCGTTCTGCACGCCGCTCACCCGGTGCCCGAGCTGGAACGCACGCCGGGCCACGGCCCTGATCGCGGCGTTGAGCCCCGGCGCGTCGCCTCCGCCGGTAAGGATCCCGATTCGCACGTCGATAGGTTAATGGGTCCCGTTGTCCGCTCAGCCGGCGGACAGCTTCCTCAACAACTCGGCCAGCGTCACATCCGCCAGCGATGCGAGCTGCACGTCCGCCTGGCCGAGGTCGAGACCGGCGGTGATGGAGTTGGGGATGGCCACGCAGCGCAGGCCCGCGCGCTTGGCGGCCAGCACTCCGTTGGGTGAATCTTCGATCGCGATCGCTTCTGAGGCGAGCACGCCGAGGCAACCGAGGACGGCGATGTAGAGATCGGGCTCTGGTTTCGCGTTTGCCACGTCGTCCCGGCATCGCATGCAGTCGAAGCGGTCGAGGATGCCAATCCGCGCGAGGTGGCCTCTGACCCACTCGTTCGTGGAGCTCGAGGCCACACCAAGCTTGAGGCCCATCGCCTTCGCCTCTTCGATGTGCCGCACCACGCCTGGGAGGACCTTCTGGGCGAGGACCATCTCCGTGCGGCGGTCGATTCGGCGATCCAGCACCTCCTTCGGCAGCGGCCGGCCCAGCCGCTCTTCGAGATGATGCTGCGGATGGAAGTCGGCGGTGGTCGATCCGACGATCTGGGCCCAGCGCTCGAACGGGAGGTCCTCCCCGTGCGCCTGATAGACCTCGAGCCATGACCGGTAGACAGGCTCCTCGGTGTCCAGGATTAGGCCGTCGAAATCGAAGACGATGGCCCTGATCAACCGACTAAATGTAGCCATCCAGGTGCCAACGGCTTAGGATCGCGATGGCCGTGATGTCGAGTACCCCTGGTCAAGAAGCGCGCCCGCAGAACTTGCGGCAGATGGATCGCGGCCGGGCGATCGGCTGGATCGCGGCCGCGCTCCCCGGCATCGCCCTCGTCTCGGTGGCGGTGATGTTGTTCCTCCTATTCGGCGTGCTCGATGCAATCCACTACACCTCGATCCGGGACTTCTTCACACCCGACCCTACCGCCGCGGGAGGCGTTCTCGGCCTGGTCGGCGGCGCCGAAGGGGTTGTGCTGAGCATCGTCATCGTCGCGGTGGTGTTCGGCATCCAGACGACTTCATCCAGGTACTCGCCGCGAATCATCGGAATCTTCACGCGGAATCCTCTGAACGCGCTCGTGCTCAGCTTCGCGCTCGCCTCGATCCTTTACACGTTCCTGGTCCGCACCGAGGTGAAGGTGAATTACACGCCGATCCTGAGCGTCGCCGTCGCCGAGGTGCTCGCCCTGCTCAACTTCGCCATCCTCCTGCCGTACGTCAGCTACATCTTCGAGGTGATGCGCGCGGAGACCCTGGTGGAGAGCATCATGCGGCGGGCCAAGCGAGAGTTGCGCGCCGCCACGAACACCCGCCACGCGCGCCGGCATCGAACCGCGCTCATGACGTCGATCGCCCAGGTCACGGACATCGCTTTCGGCTCGATCCAGCTAGGGGACATGCCGGTGTGCGTCCTCACGATCGACGTCTTGGGCCGCTTCGTCGCGGAAGACTACCTGATGGTCAAGAAAGGATTTGCCCCGGAGTGGTTCAAGGTCAGCCACGCCGAGATGCCCGGCGCATCCGACCAGATCGTGGCTGAGGTGAACCGGGCACAGACATGGTTTGCCTACACGATCATGTCGAGCTTCGTCGACATGGTCGGTCTCACGCCCGTGCACCGAAAGGAAGCGGTGCACGCAATCGCGGTGGCCACTCGCGACGCCGGCATCGCCGCCATCCAGGCGGGCGACTCAGAGGTCGCCGAGCTCTGTATGAGGTTCTTCAACACCTACCTTCGGGCGGCGATCAACCGGTCGGCGCCCACCTTCGCGTCGGGGATCATGAACGAGTACCGGAGGTTCGCGATCGGCGCGCTCGAGTGGCGTCCCGATCTCTCGGTGGAGGCGGCTGCCCACCTGCTCCGCTACGGCCGCCATTTCGACGAGGCCGGCATGCCCGCGACCCTGGGCGCGGCGGCCGAAGACGTCGCCGACCTGGCCATCGAGGCGAGGGCCCGCGACCCGCAGGTGACCCTCCGGCTCGCGCGCCTGCTCGTGCGAAATCTGCTCGACCTCACACCCAAGGCCCGCCCGATCGGACTCAACGGAATGTTCAAAGGAGTCGCCAAGCTGACCTTCTGGGCGATGGCCGCCGAGCAGAAAGACGTCGCCCGGATCCTGGTCGAGGGCATCGCGGCAGCACCGCCCGACTTCGTGCATGCCGCGCTCGACCGGATGGAATCCATGCAGAACGGCCTTTTCTGGGAGGTCAACGAGCGCGTGATCGCGTTCGACTGGGTCGAGCAGCCATTGCGGGCTGAGATTCCCCGCCTCCGCGCAGCGCTCCACCGCGCGAAGGCAACCGGAAACGGGCTGGCCCTGGAGCTCGAGGAAATCGCGACCGTGGCGCCCGACCTCGTGCCTCTCGCGCCAAACGCAGCCCCGACGGTCGCCAGCCCCAAAGCGGCCGCTGCGGCGCCCGTCATCCAGGAATCGGCCGATTGATCATCGCGGTCGAAGCCGTCTCGAAGTAGTCGAGCAGGGCCGTGCGCACGGCCGGTGCGAGCTCGATCGAGTCGACGGCGGCCGTCATGTGACCAAGCCAGGCGTCGCGCTCTTTCCGGCCGATCGCAAACGGTTGGTGGCGGAGACGCAGGCGAGGATGACCACGGAGCTCGCTGTAGGTTGGCGGGCCGCCCCAGTACTGGATCAGGAAGAGGGACAGCCGCTCGGCCGCGCCTGAGAGGTCCTCCTCGGGATAGACGGCCCGCAAGAGCTCGTCTTGTGCGACGCGGCCGTAGAACCGCTCGACGAGCAGCCGGAAGGTCCGTTCGCCGCCCGCGAGCTCATAGACGCTGCGGTTCAACACGGCATCGATGCTAGGACCAATAAACTTTGCGGACCGAAATCGCCCGCGAAAACCTGCGCAACCAGTTCCTGGGGACCCTGATCTTTCTGATCGTTCAGTTCTTGCTGGGCATGGCCGTGAACCTCTTCGTTACGATCCCCACCAACCACCCTGGCGCCAACCCGCCCGAACACTTCGGCGGGGTCGTGCAGAGCGTCACCTGGGCGATCCTCCACGGCCACGTGCTGCTTATCATCCACGCGAGCCTCGGTTTGCTTCTGGTGCTCAACGCATTAGGGCTGCTGATCGCCGCCATCAGGACGAGATCCAGGGATCTGATCACCGTCACGTCGTTCGGCCTGTTCGGCGTCCTGGCGGCAGGCTTCAACGGCGGCAGCTTCCTGAACTACAACCAGGATTTCAGCTCGATGCTGATGGCAAGCTTTTTCGCAATCGCGGTCGTCGCGTGTGCCGTCGGCCTGTTCGTGACCGGCCGGCCAACCGCGGCCTCGGCCACCGCCTCAGCCTGACGCGATCCCGGCGCCGGCGAGAATCTCGGCCGTCGGCCGCACGATGGCCTGTGCCGCTTTCAGCCCCGCCTTCTCCAGGTAGCGCTCGACGATCCGCCGTCCGACCGCGTAGCCGCCCATATGCGGGATGCCCATCGGTCTCCGCCCCCTCCGACCGGCCACATCGTCCCCCAGCACGTACCCGGTCCAGTCCGCAATCGAGCTCCCGGTCCCGAAGGCGCCGGTGACCTTCTCAAACGTCTCATCCAATGCCGCTCCGGTCACCCCGGCGTACCAGGCGCCCGTCGAATCCGGGCCGCAGACCTCGGTGGTGAACACCTCGGCCAGGCCTTCCTGGACGACCCACTCCGCGAGGTTGAACTGCGTCTCCACGTTTGGAGTCCGCAGGTTGTGGGCGAGCTCATGGACTCCGCATGCCCCGATCCGCGTCACGTTGTAGTCGGTCGGCCACGCCACCAGCCAGATGCGGCCCGGTGTTGCGCCCATGCCGTAGTAGCCGAGCGTCCGCTCCATGAAGATCGGCTCGTCCGGGTTGCCCAGAGTCAGCACCACCTCAACGCGATCCGGGTGCCGGATGCCCGGCAGGACGGAGCGCTGGTACTCCCACGCCCGCGCCAGCTCCCGGCGGAGCTGGCCCCAGGCGTCGGCCTGGATCAGCCGTTGCAGAGCGGCTGGATAGCGGGCGTCCTCGACGTTGACGCGAAAGCCGTCGCCCTGCTCGTGGATCTGCTTGAGCAGCTTCATGGGTTCCTCGTCGAAAGCCGAGATCCCCCGCATGGAGGCCAGCGCGTCCATGCGTGCCGCGCCAGGCAGCGCGAAGAGGCGTGTCATGGCCGCCGCATCGTCGCGGACGTCGATCTCGATCTGGTCGCTTGTCGTCAGGTCCACTCGGCTGTCCTATTCTCTCTGCTGCGCAGGGCGTTCTCTCTGCTGCGCATGCACTCTCTTCACGCAGGCGGAAACCATCAAGGAAAGGAAGCTACTTGTGCCCGTGACCAATGACGGGGTGGCAATCGGAGCTCGGCCGCGCGGCTTTGCGGCGCTGCTGCGCGGGTGGGCGCCTTTTGTGGGATTGTTGGTCGCTTACGAGGTCATGCGCGACCTGGCATCGGCGTTTGGAGTGCAGCCACACAACCTGGCGCCGTTCGACCGGCACCTGTTTGACGGTTATGAACCCACGCTGGTCCTGCAGGCCGCAGCCGCGCAGCTCGCCGACCGGGACCTCCTCGAGGACGCGGGCAGCCTCATCTACGGCGCTCACTTCCTGCTGCCCATCGCGGTCGGCGCTTGGCTGTGGGCCAAAGATCGCGACGCCTTCAGCCGCTTCGGCTTCACGCTCGTGATCCTGTGCGCGATGGCGTTCGCGACCTACGTCGTGGCGCCGACCAGCCCGCCATGGCTTGCGCAACCAACATCGGTCCGCCACCTGATCGAGGACGCCATCCAGAGAAGCGGGCTGCCGGCGAGCCTGCTGTGGCTGTATTCCAACCACGACTACAACCTGTACGCGGCCTTCCCCTCGCTTCACGCGGGATTCCCCGTGGTGGCGGCCGCGGCCGCCTGGCAGCGAAACCGGGTGGTGGGGACGGTGCTATATGCGTGGGCGGTGGTGGTATGGGTGGCCGTCGTCTACCTCGGCGAGCACTACGTGGCCGACGTCGTGGGCGGGATCGCCTATGCCGTCCTGGCGATTGCGATCGTCAGGACGATCACGGCACGCCGGTCTCAGCGCGCGCCCGCCCAAGCTCCTCTCGCGCCGAATAGCGATCCATCTCCGGCTCGGTCGGAAGGAACCATGCGATCGCGATCGTCACGATGACGAGCACGACGTGAGTCATCAGCGACCTCTGCAGGCCGATCGAGTCGGCGATCGCCCCGTTGATCGGGATTCCGACGGCTCCTGTAACGAAGCCGAGCCCCATCACCAGGCCTGAAGCCAGACCGGCTCGCTCGGCCATGAGCTGCTGCGCCATCAAGAGCATGAGAGGCGCGGTCGATGCGGCGAGGAAGCCGATGAGGATCGCGCTTGCGAATGCCCATGGCCCAGGAAATGCCGTGTAGAGCAGGATCGCCGGCACGCTCAGCACGAGTGTCACGAGGATGACGGTCCGTCTTCCAAAGCGGTCTGCGAGCGTGCCGCATCCGACGGTCCCGACCGCGCTTGCGAGCACCAGCGTCGTGGCCAGCGGGCCGTAGAACTCGGGCCCGTATCCGAGCTGCTTGTACCAGGTCGGCGTGAAGGCCTGGAAGACGTTGACCGTCCAGCTGCGAGACATCATCACCCCGATCACGACCGCCAGAGCGAAGACGGGCACCCGCTGGACTCTCGCAGCGACGCGGCGGGCAGGCCCGGCGGTCGCGTCCACCACGCCGCGCATGCGCCACAGGAGGTAGCCGCCTGTGATCAGGCCGGGGATGATCAGGAGGCCTGTGCCGTGGATTCCATATACGCCAAAAACCAGGATGCCGATGAGCGGACCGGCCGCGACTCCCACGGTCCCGGCGGTCACGTAGATGGACATGCCGGCGCTGCGGCGCCATGCGGGCAGCAGCGCGCGGACGTCGAGCGCGCCCATCGGATGGAAGGCGCCCGACCCAAGGCCCGAAGCGAATGCCAGCAGAAGCAGCAGCGGAAAGGTCGTCACGAAGCCGACCAGCGAGAACGTGATCGCCGTCCAGCAGAGGGCGAGTCCTGTGAATCGCGTTCCGAAGCGGTCGGCCAGGTACCCGAACAGCGGCTGCGACACTGCCGCCATGCCGCTGTACGCAAGGCTCACGAGCCCGACCGTGGCCAGGCTGAGCTTGAACCGTCCGATCAACACTGGAAACAGGACGGGGATGACGCCGGCGTAGGTGTCGACCGTCAGGTGGCCGAGCATCAGCGTCAGCAGCTTGCCGTTCCGGAGAAAGTCCCTCATGAAATGAGGGAAAACCCGGATGGTTTTCCCTGCGCGCAAAAGCGGCGATCAGGATCGGACTTACTGATTGCATCGGGCGTGCGGCTTGCGCCGCAGGCCCTGCTCCCATTCCGGTATATCGATTGGATTTGACTGAGTAGAGACGCCCGGCGACGCATGGTGGGTATTAAGCACGACTAGGGACGGCCGGAGTAAATCCGGCCTACATGCAACGCTTTGGGTTAGCTCGTGCGATCTCTGGGGCGTAGCCGGTAGGACAGAGCCAGCGCCCGGTCAGCGGCACTGACTCCATCCGCGGCTGTGACCGTGGTGTAACTGAGTCCGAAACCAGGTCGGTGGTAGACGACGCGCCAGGGGTGCAACCGGCGGCCATCCTTTCCCTGGATCCTGACGGCTCCGTCGTAGACGGTCATCGCGTCCGAGACTACAGACCGCCCCCGCAGGCCACCATCGTGAAAATTGATGAGCGCGCCTCATTGAAATCCAGCCCGAGCTATCATCGCGCGCGGAGTGGGTGAGCTCTTGTACCTGAGTCGCGCGGAAGTCGAGCGCCTGCTCGACGTCGACTCGATGCTCGACGCCCTGGGCAGGGCGCTCGTCTTGTTCTCCTCGGGCACGACCTCAGTCCCGCCGCGGGCCGGTGCGCGCGTCGGCGATCGCGGAATCCTGGGCGTCATGCCGGGCTACGTCCCCGGCATTGCGCTCGAGGTGAAGCTCGTCTCAGTGTTCCCCGGCAACCACGGGCGCGGACTGCCCTCGCACCAGGGCCTGATCGCGATCTTCGACGAGGACGACGGGGCTCCACTGGTGGTGATGGACGGCACGTACATCACCGCGATCAGGACCGGCGGAACAGCGGCAGTCGCTGCGCGCGTCCTCGCGCGCAAAGACGCCTCGGTACTGGCGATCCTCGGCGCCGGCGTGCAGGGCGGCTCACACCTCGAGACCTTTCCTCGCATCCGGGGTTTCAAGGAGATCCGGATCGCCTCGCGTGACTCCGCAAAGGCGAAGCTGCTCGCGAGGCGGCATCCGAAAGCCATGGTCGCCGAGTCCTTTGAAGCCGCGGTGCGCGGTGCTGACGTGGTCGCGTGCTGCACCGATGCGCGCGAGCCGGTGCTGCGCCGCCAGTGGCTGAAGCCCGGTGTTCATGTGAGCTCGGTCGGCGGGACCTGGGGCCCCGAGATTGACGCCGAGACGATCGCCGCCGGACGGGTCTTCGTCGAGTGGCGCGGGGCTGCGACCAGCCCTCCACCGGCGGGCGCCGTCGAGCTGCAGGGCCTCGAACCGGAAGGCGTCACCGAGGTCGGTGAGGTGCTGGCCGGCACCAGGCCGGGCCGGCTGTCCGAGGATGAGATCACGATCTACAAATCGACCGGCCACGCGGTCGAGGACGCTGCAGCCGCGCGGCTCGTTTACGACCGGGCGCGCGCCGAAGGAATCGGGACCGCCCTCGAGCTCTAGCCGGGCACTAGAGCTCGATCAGCCGCGATGGAATCACGTTGACGATCCGCGTGCCATCGATCCGTCGCTCCTGCGGGGTCCTCCCGTAAGGGTGGACATGGCCGTGGACGAGCAGCAGGGGACGGAGGTCGCTGATGATCCTGTGGAAAGCGACGAACCCGACGTGGGCGGCGTCCTCCGCCCCGGGGAGCTCGAAAGGCGGCGCGTGCGTGACCAGCACATCGAGCTTGCGACCTGACCTGAGGCGCTTCAAACGGATTCGAACCTCCAGGTTGATCGCGCGCCAGCGCATCTGCGCCTGCGTGTACTGGTTCGGACCCGGCTTGTAGCGAAGGCTGCCGCCCAGGCCCGCAACGCGCAGACCATGCAGCTCGGAGACTCGACCGTCCACGTTCTCGCAACCCTCAGGCCCCGGAGCCGGAACCTCCTGCTGCAGTGGGGTCCACGTCGTGTCCGCCCGTTTCAAGCTCGCGTCGTGATTGCCGGGGACGTAGAGAAGCGGCACATTGAGACTGCTGACCAGATATTCGAGGTAGTCGAACGGAAGGTCGCCGCACGAGACGATCAGGTCCGGCCTGATCGTCTGGAGCCTATCCCCGCTCAAGAAGTCGTCCACCTCGTCGGCTACGGCGAGGATGCGCGTCAGGCGAGGACCTCTTTTCTGGCGGACAGCCGCTCGACTTCGGCGGCGCGCGCCGTCTCAAACCCCTCGGCGAGGCCGTCGGTCAGGAGTCGGGCGATCTGGGACGCCGAGTGAAGCCTGGGAATGTAGACGAAATCGGCGCCCGCCTCGTAGAGCTGGAGAGCATGAGGAATGTGCTCGGTGGTCAGCATGACCTTCGCGGTCGGGCAAGTCGCGCGCACGTTTCGCAGCATTCGAAGGTTGCTGGTCCCGCGCAGCACGTCGTCGGTGATGCTGCATACGACCAGCTCGGCGGCCTCGATGCCCGCGTGACGCAGCGTGTCCGCATGGGCGATGTCGCCGTAGACGCAGCTGATCCCCCGCTTGCGAAGCTCGCCCATCACCTTCGGGTTGAAGTCGATGACCAGGACCTTGTCGAGCAGAACCTGCCCTTCGACCGCCGTCCCGCCGGACTCGAGCTCGTAGAGGATCGAGCTGGCGTCGCGGAAGAAGCCGAGGAAGACAACGGTCTCGTCGCGTGACTCTTTGCGCGCGGGTGCGGACTCCCCCACATCGAGATCCTTGACCCGGAGCACCTTCAGCACCTTGCTGAGAGCGCGCTGTATTTTGTGGCTCGAGTTGATCATGTAGGTCGAGCCGACCGAAGTGATCGCGAAGGTCATGATCACGATCGTCACGACGTCGCTGTCGATCTGCGGCTTTAGAAGCGAGCGACCCAGGACCGCGATCACGATCGAGAACTCGCTCACCTGGGCGAGGTTGATCGCCGGCAGCAGGCTTGCGCGATGGCCCAGCCTGAGCGCGTACAGGATCGGCACGACCGAAAGGCGGCTGACCATCACGAAAGCTGAGGCGGCGAGCGCGATCTCGACCACGCGAAGGCTCGGAATCGCAATCTGCATGCCGAGGGCGACGAAGAACAAGGTGACGAAGAAGTCGCGGAGGCTCACCGCCTTGGCCATGACGTCGAGGTTGTACGGGAAGGTCGAAAGGCTCACGCCCGCGATGAGGGCCCCCATCTCGCGCGAGAGGCCGATGACACTCGCCGCGCCGGCCAGGAAGAAGCACCAGGCGAGGGCGCTCACGAGGACGAGCTCGGGGGCCTTCGCGACAGCTCGGAACAGGTGAGGAAGGATGTACTTCGAGATCGCGAACCCGCCTACCACCAACAAGGCGCCGCGCCACAACGAAAAGGCGAGAGGGAGCAGGTTGGGGCTCAGGAGATTCGGCTGAACCGCCAGCATGGCCACCGCCCACATGTCCTGGATCACGAGCACGCCCAGCGTGATCCGTCCCGGCAACGTGTCGAGCTCGTACTTGTCGTTCAGCAGCTTGACGACCACGAGCGTGCTGGACAAGCTCATGCACGCGGCGAGGTAGACAAGGTCGTAGTGGCCCCCGGCGTTGCGGATTCCGATTGCATAAAAGAAGGCAAGACCCAAGCCGATGCAGATTGGCACCTGCAGCGCGCCGGTGAGCAGCACGGCGGGCCCGGCTGAGGCGAGCTTCTTGATGTCGATCTCCAGCCCGATGATGAAGAGCAGCAGGATCAAGCCGATCTCCGCCACCGTGGCGATGCTTGCCTGGTCGGTCACGAGGTTCAGGCCATTTGGACCTATGACGACACCGGTCACGAGGTAAGCAAGGATCAACGGCTGCCGGAAGCGCCAGCCGATCAGCGCGAGCAGCGCCGCGGCGCCGACGGAGATGCCGATGCTTGCCAGCAGGCCGGTCGGTGCGTTCATCGGCTCACGGGCCCGGCCTCGAGGTGGTCCCACCTACCCTCGAACACCGATGCCTCGGATGGATCCCCGAGGATGAGGAAGCGCGGCTGGTTTAAACCTTCGATCAAGGCCGCGGCAAGCTGCTCCAACGAACGGCTCGCATCCGGCCCGCTGTCCGGGCCCCTGAACAAGCGACCGACTCCGCGCGATCTCGTGTTCTGACCCACCCGCGGCCCTTTCGCCCCGGGACAGAAGATCGACGCGTGAACGCCGGTGCCCTGCACCTGGCGCGCCAGGCTCGCGGTAAAAGTCGCAAGCGCGGCGTGACCAATGTCGTAAGGCATGGTCTTGGGGTCACTCGGCACGAGGCCGCCATACGAAACCACGTTGACGATGTGTCCTGAGCCCCGGGCTGTCATGTGCGGCAGGAACGCCGTCGACGTGCGCACGGCACCGATGAGGTTGGTCTCGAGCATCCAGGACCAGTCGTCGCCCGAGATCTTTTCCAGCGTGCCCTGCAGGAGGACTCCGGCTGCATTGACCACGATGTCGACGCGACCCATGGATTTCACGGCGTCGCGCGCTAGCGACCGTACCGATGAGTCGCTTCTCACGTCGGTGGAGAGCGCGATCGCAGCCTCGGACAGCCCGAGCCTTAGCACCTCCTCGACGGTCCGGTCCATCCTTGGCTCGTCGAAGTCGGCGACGACTATGTTCGCGCCCTGGCGGGCGAGGCCTTCCGCCACGGCTCGGCCGATCCCGCTGCCACCGCCGACGATGACGGCCACGCGCTGCGAGAAGCTGCCGTGGGAGCGGGGACCCACTTCGGGATCGATGGACACCGGCCGCATTCTATTCACCTGCGCGGTGCTGCGATCAGCCTTCCGTCCTAGATTCGAGCGCCGCGATCGGCGGGCCTATGCCCGCTTGAAACGAAGGGCCGTGTAGTTCTCGTCTATGGCGACGAACGCAACCGGTTTGTAGCCGGTGACTGAGGTGATCTCCCCCAGCACGTCACGCTTCGTCCACCAGGGTGTTGCCGGCAGGTCGGTGGCCGCGCGTAACGCGCCACCCTTCGGGTATGTGATCCAGAGCAATCCCGCCGGCTTGACGGCTCGAATCGCGTCAGGGCCCATGCGGCGCAGCTCGTCAGCGCTGTTCACGAACAGCTGCACCACGTCGTACTGCTGCGCCGGCTGCAGCCGATCGCCGAGGTCGGCCGGGCCTGGGCTGAGCAGCGACAGGTAGCCCGCAGGTGCGTTCAGGACGGCGACCCTTTGCCCGGCCGCGAGCCTAAGCTTCTTCGCCATGGAGCTAAAACCGCTCTTCGAATCTCCGAAGACGGGCAGCGAGCGCTGGGAGTCTAGATGGCCCACCGCGAGCAGCTTATATAGAAGGATGGGCGAAATCTTCAGACACGCCAAAGTCGGGCCTGTCCTGCTGATCATCGGCATGGCCGGCGGTTGTTCGATCGGCGCACCGTCGACGTTCACGGTGAACACTGCCTCTGTCGACGCCACCTACACGTGCGCGGCGGGGGCGGCCAACGCCCCCTACAACCTGAACGCCACGATCGACGTGAGGAACGGCACGTCGAGCACGGTGACGATCAAATCGGTGGCGGCGGTGATGACCTTGGCGGCGGTCAAAGGAAGCTGGCTCGAGCGCGTCGGGGACAAGTACGATGCCGTCGGCGTCACCGTGTCGCCGCAGACGGTGGGTGCGGGGAGCTCGGCTTCGCTGAAGGTGACTGTCCCCAGCGCCTGCACGAACGGCAAGACCCCCACCGCCGGCGCCAGCTACGGTGACTACTCGGTCCTGTTCACCATCGCGACGTCATCCGGCACCCACACGATCGCGAGCCAGAACCGGCACCGCCTGGTCGCCGCCTAGCTCGCCGCCCCAGCTCGTCTGGCGCTGACTTTTTTGCGACCAACCACGCAGATCATTCATCGAGCGAACTCACAGATTTCTCACACGGCGCGCTGAGGCTGCGCCGTCAGCCTTCGACATGACACTCGCACGAGCGATTACTCATCGAGGGAGAGAAACCATGAACGGAGTTCGCAAACGGTGGCGTCCGGCACATTCGTGTCGAACGAAACCGCGGCTCATGAGGCCACCGAGAGCGCGGCCCGCGAGGCGCAAGAGAACGCCGGCCAGGTCCCAACGGTTCCGTAGCGTGTCGTTGAGTCAGAAGATTGCGGGAGCGGTCGGTGACAAGCCGGCCCTCCTGCTTCGGGCAAAGGACCGTCATCCGGGATGAGAAGAAATCTAATCGTGGCGGCGGCCGCCGGGCTGGTCGTTCTCGCTCTCGTGGGCGTGGGCGGCTATGTGTATTTCTTCTCCAACCTGCGCAGCTCGCCGCCAAGCCTGGCGCTGACCGCGAGCCCGACCGCCAGCCCTGCTACGACCCCGACAAGCCTGGCCGGAACCTGGACGGTGACTACCGGCTCGCAAGCCCGCTATCGCGTAAAGGAGCTTTTTGTGGGCGAGACGGCCAAGCACGACGCCGTGGCTCAAACCTCCAACGTGACCGGGACGTTGACGGTCGGCGGTGACGCGACCGGCTACCAGGCAAGCGGCATCACCGTGACTGCAGGCCTGGGCAGCCTTCACAGCATCGACCAGGTGGCGGGCCGCGACGTGAGTCAGCGCGACGGCCTCGTGAGCCGCCAGCTCGATGTGCAGCAGTTTCCGAACGCGACATTCACAGCGACCTCCGCCTCAATCCCCGGAAGCGTGACCAGCGCCCAGGTGGACATCACCGTGCCGGGCAAGCTCACCATCCACGGCGTCGCCAAGGACGTGACGGCCACCGCCAAGGCGCAGGTGGTCGGGGACAAGATCGAGATCGCCGGCAGTGTGGCGATCAACATGACCGACTACGGCGTATCGCCTCCACAGGTGCCCTTCACCGCCGTCGACCCGACGGTGACTATCGAGTTCGACCTCTTCCTGACCAAGACCTAGAAGAGCTGCCGGGCCACGAACAGCACGTTGGCGGGACGCTCAGCGAGCCGGCGCAGGTACCACGCATACCAGGCGTCGCCGTAGGAGATGAGGTCTTTGACTACGAAGCCCTCGCGTGCCAGCCGCGCCTGCTGGTCCGCGCGGATTCCGTAGAGCATCGCCACCTCCATCCGGGCCCGTTCCAGGCCAAGCGCGCGCGCGATGCGCTCGATCCTTGCGATCAGCTCCACGTCATGCGTCGCGAGGACCAGTCGCAGCTTTTCCAGCTTGACGTGAGGCAGCATGAGCGTGCAGAGCGCGAGGTAGTTAGCGTCCACGTCTTTTTTGGCCGCGAAAGCGATCGCGGGCGGCTCCGCGTAGGCGCCTTTGACGAGCCTGATCGCGGGCTTCAACGGCAGGAGCTTGACCACGTCATCCACGGTGCGGTGGAGGTAAGACTGCAGGGCGATTCCGGTGCGGGGATGATCGGCTCGCAGCCGCCTGTAGAGATCCAGGGTGGGCTCCGTGTAGGCGCTCCCTTCCATGTCGATCCACAGGAAGCTCTTCGCTTTCGCGGCCGCCCGAGCGAGCCGCTCGAGGTTCGAATATGCCGCCGCCGGATCGATGTCGAGCCCGAGTTGCGTCGGCTTGACCGAGATCTCGGCGTCCAGACCGTCCTCCGCCACCCTGGCGAACAGAGACTCGTAATGGTCCACCACCTCGCCGGCTTCGGAGAGGTTCTTCACGTTCTCGCCAAGGCGCGTGAGGAGCGATCCGATGCCCTGCGCCTTGAATTCGACCGCCGCCTTCAGCGCAGCGTCCAGGTCCTCCCCCGGCATGAATCGTTTGACCGCGCGTCGCGCGAACCCCCAACGCGGGACGTGCGTCGAAAGCCACGGATTCTGAGCGCACCACAGAAGCAGGCTCCTCAGCACGGCACACGCAAGGTTAGAGCTTGGACAGGGCCGCCCGACGGCTCATTCCGAACGCCTGCTTGCCTCTGCTTGATGACCTCCACGGGCCGGTCGGGTTCGTGGGGATTGCCCAGGCTGGCTTGTGGTCAGGCCTTTGGTCGCGGGCTGTCCGAGGCTGAACCGGTTGTACGCGGTAACGACGCGATAGGGAATCGTGCTTTGGGCGCGTTCAACCAGGTGCCGGATTCGAGACATCGGCCGCGTCAGTCGTGTGCCGGGACGCTGGACCTGGTTTCGTCAGCTGCCTCGGATGACCGGGTGAAGCGTCCGATCAAGGCACCCGACGCTGTGCCCACCACCGCAGGCCCAACCCGGCGCACGATGCTCTCCAGCGGCCCGGGCTCCTTTGCCTCGTCTTTGCCGTTCACGATGACCTTGATCGAAGGCATCGGCTTCCTGAATCGCGTGGCGACCTCGTCAGGCAGCTCCCGGAGGGAATCGGGGAGATCCTTGAGCGCCTCGATCAGAAAGCTTTGCAGCCGCTCCCTTCGCGTAGGCCGGTTGATCCTCCGGTAGATCAACCACCCGGCGCCGGCCACCGCGGCCACGCCGACGACGACTGCAGCAATGCGGCCATAGCGCATCGCATTGGACGCAGCGCGCTGGTCGAGAGCTCCGAGGTTTTCATCCATGTGCTCGCGGGTCTCTTTTCTCTGACGGTCGATTTCATCTGACCAAGGGCCCATTGCTTGTTCTCCTTCAGGCTTGCGGATTGTCGTGGCCGGGGGTTTCAGCGCTAACCTCGCCTTGCCCTACAGCGTAAGACCGATTCCGAGCAGCACGTGCACCTGGTTCCGGACCTTCAGTGAAACTGTTCGGACATCAACTGATCCGTGCCTGCGCGTACCCTGTCACGCCATGGTCGTCCGAAGCGAGCTCCTGGGATACAGCGGCGCCGAAGCGACCCGCGCCCTGGAAGGCCTGCCGCGGTGCGACTACGACGTCGTGATCAAGCCGCTGCGCTATCGGACCCACCCGCACCTTGCCGCCCGCTGCGAGTTCGAAGAGCGCCGCATCGTGCTGCAGGTGCCGATTCCGTTCCGGCCCTTCAAGGAGCCTGTGATCTTTGCCGCCCGGCGCAAGCGCGGAGACGGCATGCAATTTGCCTGGGCCTCCGAGACGGTTCTGTTTCGTGGGCGCCGTGACGTGCTGAGGTTCCTCTACTGCCATGAGTGGATGCACTGGTACCTGCATGAGGTGCTTGGAAAGGGCTCGGCCGCCGAGACCGCCTGCGACCGTTTTGCGTTGAGGAACTTCCGGCGCCGGGTCGTGACGACCGAAGACGCCGATGAGGCTCTCACACGAAAGGGGCGACTCGCCTCACGCGGCTAGGTAAATGCCTCTCGAGGTTTTCGCAGCAGGACGATCAGCGCGATCGGCAGGGCGACATTCGTCATCCAGGCGACCGGACCGTGATTGGCGCCGATCGGCAGCACCAGGAGGAGCAGCGAGCCGGCGAGGCAGGTGATCTCCAGCCGGAACGCCCAGCGCAGCGCACGACTCCGCCGCCATAGGATGCCGATCGCCAGTAGCAGGTGGCGAGCGCCAGCAGCAGCGAGGCAAGGCAACCTGCTCCGGTGTGGCGACGTCGTTGGTCGCCTGGAGCACGGGCATGCCGCCGCCGGTGTACACGAGTACGAAATTCGCCACGGTCTACGAAGTCACCCCGACGATGTAAACCCTGAAGGGCGGGAGGGGGCTCCGGCCTCCTCCCCACTTCAATCGCCGTAGTCGACGTCGACGAGGGCGACCCGCTTGTTGGTCACCAGGCGGCCTCTCGCCGACGACGTGTAAGTCCCGGACGTGGGCGCCACGTCCGAGTAATCGCCGCCAACCGCGATCGTCACGTAGCCCAGGCCGCCCCGGCTCGCATGCGTGGGGTCGAAGGTCGAAACGATCGCGTCGCCGGTGCCGTCCTTGGTCGGTAGGGCGACCTCCACCCAGGCATGCGTCCCTCCCTGCCCGAGAAGGTGGCCCGAGACGTATCGAGAGGGCAGTCCGCACGCCCGGCAGACCGCCAGCATCACGTGCGCGTAGTCCTGACAGACGCCGGACCCGATCTCGAGTGCCTGGGCCGCCGTCGTGCGGACGCCGGTCACCCCATGCTGGTAGGTCAGCGATTGATATACCCAGTCATTGATGGTGTCCGCCAGCGGCAGGCCCCACTCCGCTGAATCTCCCAGCTCCTGAGCCGCCCTCTTGATGCGCTCGTCAGCGGCCGTGAGCGGCGACGCCTCGAGCAGGTAGCCTTCGGTGAGCCACCCGTCGGCGAGCCGGTTGGGCTCCGCGGCATAACGCTCGACCGAGACCTCGGCCACGAACTCGATCGTCTCGGACACGAGAGGAGCGAAGACGTCGACGATCATGTTGCCAAAGCGGTCCTGTCGATCCTCGAACCGGACGCCGTCCCGATCGACCGAAAGCTGGTGGCGCAGGCGCCGCTGGTCGCCGAAGCGCTCGGGCGGGATGACGACGAGGCGGTGATTCAGGTCGCGAATCGGGCTGGGGTATTCGTAGCGGAAGCTCTGCCGCAGCAGATAGGACACGCGCTTTGCCGACGCCCAGTCGACCGACGTGCGTTCGATCGCCATCAATCGCCCTTGACCTTCAGGGGTCCCCGCGAAGTCACGGCATAGCCTCCGACTTCGTGGGGTATTCATCAGCCCAGACGGTCATCGATTGGAAGGCTGCCGGGCCGAAGGTGGTGAGCATGGCCACGTCGAGGGCGTCCCGACCGCGCCCGATGAGCACACGCCCAGCGCGGCGGGCGTTGTTGCGTGGGTCGAAGGTCCACCACCGATCGCCCAGGTAGACCTCCATCCAGGCTGCGAAATCCATGGGGTTGGGGTCGACTGGGACGTGGAGGTCGGGCAGGTAGCCAAACACGTAGCGCGCAGGGATGTTCATGGCGCGGCAGAAGCTGACTGCGACGTGCGTGAGGTCTCGACATACGCCGATCCGGTCTCTGAGTACGTCGGCGGATGTCGTCAGCGGGTTGCTCGTGCCGTACTTGAACTTGATGTTGTCATGGACCCAGTCGCAGATCGCCTGCACACGCTGGGCTCCCGGTTGCGTCTGGCCGAACAGCTGCCACGCCATGCCCATGAGCTCGTCTGACAGGCAGTAGCGGCTGGGCAACGTGAAGTGCAGCAGCTGACCGGGCAGCTCCTCGACTGGAACCTGGGTCGCCGCGCTGGGGTCGGGGTCTGTCTCGTCGGGGACGGCGCAGACGGCGTCGTAGCGCAGGACGACCGGTCCGGGTGGCATCACGAAGCGCTTGACCGGGTTGCCGTAGATGTCGCTGTACTCGTCGACGGGCAGTGATGGCGTCGTCGACCAGGTCTCGCTGACCAGCTGATGGCTGGAGTCGGACCGGGGCCGGACCTGGACGGTCACGGGGGTGGGCGCGGTCACGTCGTAGCTGAACTCACAGCCGACGCGCAGGCTGATCGCTGGCTTACTTTTGGTCGGGATGGCGAAACTATAGCGGTGGCCTCCGTGAATTCCCTCGACGCTGACTACAGCACAAACGGTTTCTACGACGAAATGCTTGCGGCTTCCGGGCGCCCGCGACCCGGTTACCGCCGAATCTACGAGCAGCTTCACCGGCTTGGCCCTAAGGAGCTCGCCCGCCGCCACGACCTCGCGATGCAGATGTTCCGCAACCACGGGATCACCTTTGCCGTGTACCCGGACGCCCAGGGGACTGAGAAGGTCTTTCCATTCGACATCATCCCGCGGGTCATCTCGGCGCAGACGTGGCGGCGCCTGGAGGCCGGGCTCAAGCAGCGCATGGCGGCGCTCAACCTGTTCCTCGATGACGTCTACGGACGCAAGCTCATCCTCCGGCAGCGGGTGGTGCCGCCCGAAATCGTGCTCAGCAGCCAGCAGTACCTCCGCGAGATCGAGGGCCTGCCGGTGCCGCGGGGAATCCACTGCCACATCGCCGGCATCGATCTCGTCCGGGACGGCAAGGGCGACTTTTTCGTCCTCGAAGACAACCTGCGGACGCCGTCAGGCGTCTCCTACGTGCTCGCCAACCGCCACGTGATGAAGCGAGTCCTGCCCGATCTCTTCGCCGGGTATCCGGTTCAGCCCGTCGAGGGCTACGTTCACGAGCTGCTCCGCCACCTTCGCTGGCTGGCGCCCGAGGGGGTGGACGACCCGACGATCGTCCTCCTCACTCCAGGCATCAACAATGCCGCCTACTACGAGCACCTCTACCTGGCCAAGCAGATGGGGATCGAGTTGGTGGAGGGTACCGACCTGGTCGTTGACCTGGACCACGTTTTCATGAGGACCACCCGCGGCCTCAAGCCGGTCCACGTCATCTACCGCCGGCTCGACGACGAATGGCTGGATCCGATCTTCGGGCGCCAGGAGTCGCTCGTCGGGGTGGCCGGCCTGGTCAATGCGTACAGGGCGGGAAACGTAGCCATCGCCAACGCGCTTGGGAACGGCGTCGCGGACGACAAGGCGGTGTACGCGCTGGTGCCCAAGATCATTCGCTACTACCTCGACGAGGACCCGATCCTGCCGAACGTACAGACGTACCTCTGCGCTCTCGACGACGACCGCCGGTACGTGCTGGAGCACATCCATGAGCTGGTGATCAAGGCGGTCGACGGCTCAGGCGGATACGGGATGCTGATCGGCCCGGAGTCGACCAAGGAAGAGCGCGAGGACTTCAGGCAGCGCATCGCCGCGAGGCCGCGGAGCTTCATCGCACAGCCGGTCGTCGCCCTGTCGGTGCAGCCGATCTTCGACGGCGGACGGATGCGCCGCACGCACCAGGACCTGCGTCCCTTCGTCCTGACCGGCCCCGAGGTGTACGTCACGGCGGGCGGGCTGACGCGAGTCGCGCTCAAGGATGGCTCCCTGATCGTCAACAGCTCGCAGGGCGGCGGAAGCCGGGACACCTGGGTCCTGGCGGAGTATGGAGAGGACAGCCAGGATGCTTAGCCGGGCCGCCACCTCGCTCACGCTGCTCGGCCGGCACCTCGAACGGGCCGACCATCTCGCCCGCATCCTGGGCGTGCATGTGTCGCTCTCCCTCGACCGCACGGATGAGCCAGGACCGGAGTTCTGGGCGCGCTTCATGGAGCTGGCCGGCTGGGCGGGCAGCAACCCCAGCGGCCGGGCCGACGCCGTCGAGGTGTTGATCACCGGCACGCTGGGCCCCTCAGTGCGATCGAGCGTCGCCGCCGCCCGAATCGCCGCACAGGCGGTGCGCCCCTCGCTCCCCACGGAGCTGTATGAGCAGGTCAACGCGCTGCACTGGCGCATCCAGGGCCCAACCTGGCAGCCCGACCTGTTTCCCTTTCTCAACGACGTGCAGCTGAGCGTCAGGCTCGTCGACGGCCTGCTCGAAGACACGATGCAGCACGACGAGGCGCGCGACTTCGTCCGCCTCGGCAAGTTCGTCGAGCGCACCGCGAATGTCACCACCCTCGTCACGCGGAAGTCGGCCGAGCTGACCGAAGCGCCGGAGGACACCCTCGAGTGGTCGGCCGTGCTGAAGTCCTGCTTCGCATACGAGTCTTACCAGGCCCGCCACTCGGGCGGCGTGACGGCGGAGAGGATCATCGACTTCCTGCTCTTCGAACCTGGGTTGCCGCGATCCGCCCGCTTCTCGGCTCAGATCGCCCTGGACTCGGTCTCGAGGATCGACGGCCCGGGCCGCCGTTCAAAGCCCCGGCGCCTGCTGTCGCTGCTGCACGCGATGTTCAACGGAGCAGCCACCCAGATGGTCGCCGAGCATCCGCGCGAATTCGAAACGGAATGCCGGGGCGTGCTGCGGCAGCTCGAGCTTGCCATGAGGGAGACCTACTTCCACCCGAGCAAGGTCCCCGCCAACGTGATCGGCGACGAGGGGCGCGCCATGCCGCAGCAGCAATGAGGCTCGAGATCGTGCACACCACCCGGTACCGATATTCGGGCCCGATCGCGGAGACCGTGATGGAGGTGCGCCTGCGACCGATGGATGGCAACGGACAGCGCTGCCTTGAGTTCGACCTCGAGATCAGCTCGGGGATCCAGCCGGGCGCCTACCTCGACGGTTACGGAAACAGCGTCCACTACTTCAACCTCGTGCGCCCTCACACGAGCTTGAGCGTGACCAGCAGGTCGGTCGTGGAGACGGGCGGCGTGCTCGACGGCGAGCCGGGAGAGGACCTGGTGCATGACTTCCTGCGGTTCCGCTCGCCGGTGAAGGACGCGCCCGGGATCCGGGAGCTGGCGAGCCGTCATCCGATCGCTGAGCGGAGCTCCGGCCCCTCCGTGGAGCAGGCGCTCGACGAGCTGACGCTCGCCATCAGCCGGGAGTTCACCTACGACCGGGCCGTGACCAACGTGTATAGCGCTGTGGACGAGGTCCTCGCCCTGCGGGCGGGCGTGTGCCAGGACTTCGCGCACCTTTTCATCGCGGTCGCGCGGTCGATGGGCGTGCCGGCGCGATACGTGAGCGGCTACATCCACTCGGCTGGGGCAGCCACGACCGCCTCACACGCCTGGGCCGAGGCCTGGGTGCCGGGACGCGGATGGATCGGCTACGACGCTACCCATCCCGTACGCGCCGCGGAGCATCACGTCCGGGTCGCCGTGGGTCGGGACTACAGCGACGCCGCGCCGACTCGCGGCATCTACGTGGGATCGGCCACTGGCACCATGGAGGTGCAGGTGAGAACTCGCGAGGTGTCCGCCTCCCACTAATCGCTTTGCCGGGATTTGGTGCCGGACTCCATACTCCTCGTGCGTCAGATCGTCTAGCCTTCGAAGCGATGCGTAGCTGGATTGTGATCGAGATCGAGATTATCCGGGGAGGTCCCCCGACTTAGCGCACGTCGCTCGAGTCGTTGGACCTCCCGGCAACAGGGTCGGGAGGTTTTTTTATGTCCAAGCGGCGGATCGTCATCTACGACACGACGCTGCGCGACGGGGCTCAGGGTCCGGCCGTGTCCTTCTCGGCCGCCGACAAGGTGCGCATCGCCCGCGCCCTGGACGGACTCGGCTTCGATTACGTGGAGGGCGGATTCCCCGGATCGAACCCCAAGGACGAGGAGCTGTTCGCCAGCCTGCGCCAGCGTCCCCTGAAACGGGCGAAGCTCGCGGCGTTCGGGGCGACACGGCGCGCCAACGGCCGCTGTGAGGACGACGCCAACCTGCTCGCTCTCACCCAGAGTGCGGCGCCGGTGTGGACCCTGGTCGGTAAGAGCGACCCGTGGCAGGTCACCACCGTGCTGCAGACCACGCCCAACGAAAACCTGGCCATGGTTGAGGAATCCGTCGCTTACGGCGTGGCCCTTGGCCGGGAGCTGATCTTCGATGCTGAGCACTTCTTCGACGGTTTCGCCCGGGATTCCGAGTACGCGCTCGAGGTCTGCCTGGCCGCCGCCCGCGCCGGTGCGACATGGGTCGTCCTATGCGACACCAACGGAGGCAGCCTGCCGGCCGAGATCAGGCGCGGCGTGGAGGCGGTCCGCGGCGCGCTCTCCGACCTCGATCGTCCGGTTCGCGTCGGAATCCACACGCACAACGATTGCGAGCTCGCCGTGGCCAACTCGCTCGAGGGTGTGCAGGCCGGAGCCGATATGGTCCAGGGCACCATCAACGGATACGGCGAACGCTGCGGCAACGCGAACCTGGTCTCGGTGGTGGCCAACCTCGTTCTGAAGCTCGGCGTGGAAGCCCTGCCCGGGGCCTCGATCGCACGTTTCACCGAGCTGTCTCGCACCGTGGCCGAGATCGCAAACCTGGCCCTGCCGCTGCAGCAGCCGTTTGTCGGCCACGGCGCCTTCGCACACAAGGGAGGGCAGCACGTCGCTGCCGTCCTGCGGCACAAGGACTCATACCAGCACATCGACCCGGCCCTCGTCGGCAACGAGGCCCGGGTGCTCGTCTCGGAGCTGTCAGGTCGCGGCAATGTGCTCGCCAAGGCGCGCGAGTTCGGGCTGGAGCTCGACCGGGACGACCCCCAGACCAGGTGGCTGGTGCAGCACCTCAAGGAGCTCGAGCATCGCGGCTACTCGTACGAGGCCGCGGATGCGTCCTTCGAGATGCTGGTTCGACGGCTGCAGCCGGGCTACAAAGCCCCCTGGACGGTCGCCGACTTCACGACGAACGTCCGCAAGAACGGCGACTCGGTCAACGCCGAGGCAACCGTGCAGGTCGAGGTCGCCGGCACCGTCTATCACACCGCCGCGGCCGGGAATGGCCCCGTCAACGCGCTCGACGCGGCGCTCCGGAAAGCGCTCAGCCCGCGGTTCCCGGGCCTGCGCGGGGTCACGCTGCACGACTACAAGGTCCGCATCCTCGACGGCGACGCAGGCACTGCCGCGACGACGCGCGTCCTGATCGAATCGGGCAAGGGCCTCAAGCGGTGGACCACCGTCGGCTGCTCGAGCAACATCATCGAGGCCTCGCTGTTGGCGCTGGTCGACTCCCTCGAGTACGCGCAGCAGGCCTGACGCCGCGCGTCAGGCGGTATCTGACCTGGCTTCGATTGCGCGCTGTTGCGAGCGTGCCGCGAGCGCGCGCTTGAGATGCCGGACCGCGCCCACGATGTCACCTCGGGCCTCGAGGATCTCGGCATATCGGGCGTGGCTGCGACTTGCCCTGTCCGGGGTCATGTCTGGTCTCTCCAAAACTTCGAAAGCGGCCGCAAACTCGCCATCTGCCGTGGCCTCTTCGCCACGCGCCTCCGCGATCAGGCCCAGCCAGACGTGTGCGTCAGCAAGCGACGGGTCCTCCAAGAGCCTGCCGGCCAGCTCGAGGGCCTGGTTCGCGAGGCGGGCCGCCTCCTCCGGATTCGACTCTGCAAGCTCCAGCTCGCTCAGGCTGAGGATGACGCCCGCCTTTCCGGCTTCCACGCCAGCGTCGTCAAACAAGCTGATTGACCTTTCAACGTGTCTTCGCGCTTCGACCGGGTTCCCTTGCCGATGCAACAGCAACCCCAGGTTGTTTTCAGAGCGAGCGAGCGACAGCCGATCGTTGAGCGTCTCATGTAAGACGATGGCCTTTCGAGCGTATTGCGCCGACAGGCCGAGCTGGCCGGTCTCCTGGTACGCCCAGCTCAGCCCGGTGTACATGATCGACAGCCGGCGCAGGTCCTGAACCACGTCCGCGGCCGCGATCGCCAGCTCATAGGTGTCGATCGCCGCCTGCCAGCTGTGGTTGACCGTATGTACCGCAGCAAGGACGCCCAGGAGGCGGCTCTCCGTAATTTGCGGAACCGGATTCAGCGATCGGCATGTTGCCAAGGCCCCTTCAGCAAGGGCGAGCGCGCCCGGGTCCTGCATCATGTACGCCGCCGAGGCCTCGCTGCCCAGACACTCGGCCGTCATGAGCAGGTCTCCAGCCGATTCGAAATGCGCCCTCGCGGTCGAAGCCAGGCGGCGCGCCTGCACCCACTGAGCGAGCCGAAGGTGCGCGGTCGCCATCAGGAACTTGATCTGGGCGCGAGTGTCAGGGTCTCGCTCGGCGACTAGAAGAGCTTCCCCCGAGGCAAGAGCCGCGACCGAGTCCCCGACGGTGATCAGCCGTTCGATCTCGGCGGTTCCTGCCGTGGAACGAGGTTCCATCGTGCTGGGCCTGCTGAGGAAGTAGTCCAGAGGCCGCCCCGTCCGCTCGGCGATGAGCTTCAGGGTCTCCATCGAAGGCTTGGCCTTCCCGGTCTCGACGAAATAGATCGCGGTGCGGCTGATCTGGCCGCCCGCGACCTGGGCCAAGCTGAGGCCGGCGTCAGATCTCGCTTGCTTGACCGTGCCGGGCTTGATCTCGATGCCCCGGCGGCGCCCGCGACGGCCCGAGGTGGCCTTCCCGATCTCCCTCGGGCCGTCTTCGGCTGATGGGTGCGCGGACACCTCTGACATAACGCCAGCTTATCCGACTAATTGTCAGTTGACAAAGATGAATTGACGAAATTGGCCAGTAAAGTCAGGTTCTAGAGGCAGCAGCCGGGGACTCCCTCAGCGCCGACGCCGACGGACAGGACCAGCACCAGGATCGTCGCCAGGATGGCGGCAAACATAAGCTTTCGCATTCAAATCACCTCCTTTGCGGCACAGACCGGCGCCGCCAGAGGCTCCGAGAAGAGGTTCAATCGACGGCGGCGGCGATGGCTCCGCCGGCCGAGTGCCCGCCCAACAGGCGCGCTCCAATGGCCCACGCCATCGCAATCAACTTCACCCCACCCACCGCCGCGCCCAGACACCCGAGGGCGGCGCCGACCCAGACCGGAAATGTCAAAAACCGCATTGCGATCGCCGCGGGCAGGACCGCCAGCGACAATGCGATGGTCGCAACCCCACATACCGCGAGCGCCTGGACCAGGCTCGTCCCCTCGAGCTCGGCCTCCGCATGGTCGCATGCCGGTTGGCGATCCGAATCGTCCGCAATGGTTGGCTTGATCGCAGTGCCTCCTCAGAGCCGTCGCTACACCCCTCGCGGCTGTGCTACAGGTACTGCCCAGTGATGTTAATTGAAAGCCGGATGAATTAACATGGAATCGGAGAAGTAATGGCCAAATCTCCTTCTCCAACGTTCGCTCCGGCTTTGCGGCGAGCGCCTCCGGGCAACCTGGTTTTATCGCCCGCGGCCCGATTGGTCCCGGTCGTCAGCGGTTTCGGTTTCAGAGGCTGGCGAGCATTCACGATCGCGGCCACCGCGGCCGCCATCCTGGCGGTGGCATTCGTCGCCTGGACTGGGCTGCGCCTCGGGGGCGACGACGCCACAGTCGCTGTGGACGACATCGGAGAGGCGATCGCCGCGATCATCGCCGCGGTCAGCTGCGGTCTGGCGGCCTTCCGTACCGAAAACCGGACCCGCCTCGCGTGGGGATTCTTCGCTGCGTCCGCCGCCAGTTGGGGAATCGGCGAGGTGGTTTGGTCCGTCTACGAGGTCGGCATGGGGGTGAGCGTCCCATTCCCCTCTGCCGCAGACGCCGGCTTCCTGCTGGCGATTCCGCTCGCGGTAGCGGGGGTGTTCGCGTTCACTTCGGCGCCGAGCCGGTTGACCACGCGAGGCGAGGCGCTCCTGGCGGGCGCCATCGTCGCCCTGTCGCTGCTGTTCGTAGCCTGGGCGCTGGGGCTTGGCAACGTGTACGACACGTCGGCGGCGTCACCGCCCGCCCGCCTGATCGGTCTCGCTTACCCCGTGGGCGACATCATCACGATCACTGTTCTCGTGCTGGCGCTGCGACGCGCGCGCAGGACGGAGCTGGGCAGGATGTTCCTGCTCCTGGGCGGCCTGGCTGCAGCGGCTCTTGCAGACAGCACTTTCGCCTACCTGACGGCAAGCGGCTCCTACGGCACAATCGGCAGCCTTCTCGACGCGGGCTGGGTGATCGGCTACCTGATGATCGCGCTGGCGCCGATCTGGCCTGCCACCGACACGGAGAAGGTGGCGGCTGAAGGCCCGATCGAGCTCTGGCAGCTGGCGCTTCCCTGGGTCGCCCTGCTTGCGGCGGCGGTCACCGCAATGAAGCTCGCCATGGGCGGCCAGGCCCTCGACCGCTTCGAGACAGTCCTGGCTGGAAGCATCGGACTCCTGCTGGTGGGAAGCCAGGTCCTCTCACACCGAGACTCCCTGTCGCTGCTCGTCAAGAGCCAGCAGGCCGAAAACCAGGTGGAGCGCCGCAACAACCTGCTGGACGAGATCATCACGCACGCCCCGCTCGGCATCTTGCGCGTAGGCATCGACATGCGGATCATCGACGCGAATCCGCGCATGGCCACCCTGATGCGGGTGGACTCGAATCACCTGGTCGGAAGGCCGGTCGCGGCGTTCCTCGACCCGGGCGAGTTCGCACGTGTCTTCCAGCTTTTCCAGCCCCTCTGGAACGGGGCGGTCGACACCATCGAGTCGGACAGCCGCGCCGTCCGGGGTGACCGGACCAGCGCCTGGCTTCACTGGAGTGCGACCACCGTGCGCAACGCGGCGGGCCGGGTCGACTATTTCCTCGCGATGTACGAAGACACCGACGCGCAACATGCGGCCAACGAGGCGGCTACCGCCCACCTGGCCGGCATCGAGCGCTTGAACCAGCTGAAGAGCGAGTTCATCACGCTGGTGAGCCACGAGTTCCGCACTGGCCTCGTCGGCATCCAGGGCTTCAGCGAGATGCTCCGCGACTCGGACCTGGCCGCGGAAGACGTCAAATCCTTTGCCGCCGACATCAACAAGGATGCCCAGCGGCTCAACCGCATGATCAACGACATGCTCGACCTCGACCGGATCGAGGCCGGCCGCCTGACGCTACACATAGAACCGCTGGACATCAACGTCCTCCTGCTGGAGGCGGTCGAGCGGGCTCGAGCGTCGAGCCAGGATCACGTGATCGGCGTCAACCTCGACCCGGCGCATCCGGTTGCGCAGTGCGATGCCGACCGGGTCGCCCAGATCATCTCCAACCTGCTGACAAACGCGGTCAAGTACTCCCCCGACGGCGGCGAGATACTCGTCTCCAGCCAGGCCGGCGAAGGGTTCGTCGAGGTCAGCGTCCGCGATCATGGCGCCGGCATCGCGCCCGAATTCGCAAAGCGGCTCTTCAGTCGCTACGAGCGGTACGAGAAGACGAGCGGCAAGATCATCGGCACCGGGCTGGGCCTTGCCATCGCGCGGCAAATCGTCGAGCTGCACGGCGGGCGGATCTGGGTCGACACCGCTCTCGGCTCGGGTTCCGACTTCCGCTTCACGCTTCCGGCCCCGCCGCCGAAGGCCCCTGACGCTTAACCGCTCTGGTCGCGGCCCAGGAATTCGGTGATCAGAGACTGGAAGTGGTGCACGCCGTTCTCGCGCAGCGCGGAGAAGCGGCCGCGGCTGTAGGAGCGCGACCTCAGGCCTTTCTGCACCTGCTCGCAGACCGCGATGTCCTCCTGCTGGATCTCGTCCGAGAAAGCGATCGTCTGCTGCATCGATTCCCAGCCGGCGCCCGTGCCCGGCTCCGCGAAGAACCATTCGAAGATCGTTAGGGTGCGATCGACTCCCAACGGGAGGATGACGTTGGTGCTGATGTTGTCCTGGTAGATGTTCAACATCGTGTTCGGAAAGATCCAGTAGTAAAGGGCGTTGTCTTCCGCACCCGGCATTCGGATGTAGCGGCGGTCGCGACCCGGCACCTCGCCCGGCTTGAGCTCGCGGATCGGCGCGTGCTGCTTTGAGTAATATCGGAACGTCTCCACTCGGTACTGGTCGTACTCCAGCTCCTTGAAGAGGCCCGGATGCGCGATGGGCAGGTGATACCCCTCGAGGTAGTTGTCCACGTACACCTTCCAGTTGCACGCGATGTCGTAGTCGCGACGCTCGATGCGTCGCATGCTCGACATGTTGTACCCGGCCGACGCGATCTCCGAGGGGATGGCGCCAATCCAGTCCGCCAGCGGGGCGGCGGCGGGGTCGAGGTTGGCGAACACGAAGGGACCGAGGGTGTCGACACGAATCGGCACAAGGCCGAAGTCCGCCTTGTCGAAGTTCAGGGTGCCTTCCATCTCTCGCGCGACCTGGAGCTTTCCGTCGAGGCCGTAGACCCAGCCGTGGTACCCGCACTGGAGCGACTTTCGATTTCCGCGCGTCGTCACGACCTGCGCGGCGCGGTGACGGCAGACGTTGTAGAAGCCGCGCAGCTTTCCGTCCTGTGCATGGGTCAAGAGAATCGGCTCGTCGAGGATACTGGCCGGCTTGAAGTCACCGACCCTCGCCAGCTCGCTCATGTGCGCGACGAGCTGCCAGGTACGGTAAAAGATGCGGTCCTTCTCCCGCTCCAGAATGGCGGGATCCAAATAGACCGTTGAGGGCAGCGTCGACGCGCTTGCCACGTCAGTTTCGAGCTTCATCGATTGAGTGCAATTGTGGCATTCACGCAGAATGCTGCCGTGCAGATCGCATCGCTGGCGGTCGTCAACGGCCTGGTCTGGCCTCCTCGAAAACGTACCACCGCGGTTGCGGTCATGGGCGACCGCATCCTGGCGGCCGGATCGGACGCAGACGTTCGCCTTCTGTGCAACCGGCACACCCGAGTCATCGACGCCCGCCGCGGCACCATCCTCCCTGCTTTCAATGACGCGCACGTCCACTTCCTGATGGCATCGCGCTCGCTGGCCGAGCTGGATCTTTATGGAGCCGAAACCCAGATCGAGGTCGAGCGCCGGATCGCAGTGTATGCGGCGGGCCACACAGGACCCTGGGTCGTAGGTCGGGGATGGTTTTACTCAGCGTTCCCAGGTGGGATGCCCACCGTCGAGCTCCTCGACCGGCTGGTCCCCGACCGGCCCGCGTATATCGAATCGTTCGACGCTCACACCGGTTGGGCCAACACCCCCGCGCTGCTGACAGCCGGAGTCGCGTCCTCGGGCGTGCTCAAGGAAGCAGCGATGCTCAGCGTGACGCGTCACATCCCCGCCCGCGCCAGGGCCGAAGACCTCGAGGCTCTTCGCGCCGGTATGAGGGTGGCCGCGGAGCATGGCATCGGGTCTGTCCAGGAAGCCGGCGAGGGCCAGGACCAGCTCGAGCTGTGGAAGGCGCTTCACGACACGGACGAGCTGACGCTGCGCGTGCGGCTGGCATTCGACCTGGTCCCTGGACTCGATGCGGAAGCCTCGAAGGAGCGGTTGGACCTCTACGACGAGATGGTCCGCGCGCACAAAACGAATCCGGGGATCGCCACCGGGATTCTCAAAGCCTTCGCGGACGGGGTCGTCGAGTCGCGCACAGCCGCGATGCTCGAGCCATACGAAGGGACCTCTGAGCTGGGCTCACCCCTTTGGGGCCGTGACGAGCTGGCCCACGCGGTTCACGCGGCGGATGCCCGCGGGTGGCAGGTGCAGGTGCACGCCATCGGCGACGCGGCGATCCGGCAGGCCCTCGACGCCTTCGCCTCGACGACACGCGAGCGGCGCCACCGGATCGAACACATCGAGGCCCCCTCGCCGCTTGATATCCCCCGGTTCGCCGACCTGGGCGTCATCGCCAGCATGCAGCCTCAGCACGCCGAGCCCAACCGCAACCTGTTCGAGATCTGGTTGCCCAACCTCGGATCCGAGCGGGCGGCCTACGGCTGGCCGTGGCGCTCGATCCTCCACTCAGGAGCCCATGTGACATTCGGCACGGATTGGCCGGTCGTGCCGCTCGACCCGGCCGCGAGCCTGCACGTGGCGGTCACCCGGCAGACCCGAGCAGGGGAGCCCGCCGGCGGCTGGCTCCCCGACCAGCGATTCAAGCTCTCCGAAGCGCTGGCCGCCTGGACCTGGGGCGGCGCATACGCGGAGCACGCGGAAGATCAGAAGGGCACGCTCGCCGAGGGCATGCTCGCCGACATCGCGGTGCTCGATCGCGACCTGGTCACGACGCCCATGTCAGAGCTGGCCGAGATGAAAGTCAAGGCCACCGTGGTCGGCGGCCGAGTCGTGTACGAGGGCTGACGGGCCGAGAGGACCCGGCCCGTCAGCGGTTGAAGATCAGGCGCCGGGCGCGCCAGCCGGCATTGGCGTCGGTGCGACAGCGCTCACCGGGCCGCCATGGATTGCGTGGCCGCGTCCGACCGCCCAGAAGACGATCGCCACCACGATCAGGAATGCCACGACCGCAAACGTGTATACCTCAAACGTGGTACGGCTGACGCCAGAGGTGTCAGCGCTCCAGAGGTAGGTGAAGAGGCCCGGCCAGAGCGAAAAGACGGTGGCCGCGACGACCCAGAACATCGTGAGGATTACGCACGCCCACGCACCGGCGTTGCCGCCAGGCACGACGAACGGACGAGGAACATTGGGGTACTTGCGGCGAAGGGTGAGCAGTGCCGGGAAGATCAGGATGTAGGAGAAGGTGGTGGTCGAGATGACCAGGCCGAGGACTGCGGCGAAGAAGCCATGAAGACTTCCGCCAGTGACGAAAAAGGTGATGTACATGAAGATCGTGGCGATGATTCCGGAGGAGACGTTGACCACGATCGGGGTCCCGAACCGGGCTGAGAAATACCCGAGCTGCTTGGGGCCCGAGCCGGCAAGCGCGCCAATGGCCATCAGCCGGTCCGATCCCATCAGCCAAGTCGTGCCACTCGACAGCAGGACGAAGACGACCGCCAACCCAGCCAGGTGGTTGAAAAACGGCGCAGCGCTTCCAAAGACGCTGCCGGATGCGAACTGGTACGCGGCAACAAAGCCGCCCACGTTGCTCAACTGGTCACTGGATAGGATCAGGATCACACCGATGATCGGCACGGCGTAACCGACGAAGGAGATCAACCCCGAGGCGTAGATCGCGCGCGGGATGTCGCGCTGCGGGTTTTCCATCTCCTCGCTGGCGTTGGTCTGCAGCTCAAAGCCGATCCACTGGAAGACGATGACCCCGACCACGCCGATGAGGACGGTGGTGTCAGTCGGCAGGAATCCGGCCATGCTGCCGTGAAATCCGTGCTGTGTGCCGGACGTGACCACAAGAATGGCGAAGAAGAGCAGAAGCCCGATCCTGAGGATGGCGCCCAGGTTGGGCACCCATTTCATGTAGCGCAGCGACAGGATGTTCATCGTGACAGCGACCCAGATGAACACGAAGCCGATTACCGTCTCCGCTCCCTGGTTGCCGGTGAAGCTACTCCCCCAGAGAGCGTCCAGCGCGGCGATTGCTGTAGCTGTGAGCGTCCCGCCAAGCCAGATCGGGTTGCTCAGCCAGTAGAGAACGCCGACCACGGCACCGGCGAAGTGGCCGTAGGCCAGGCGCACCCAGTCGTAGGTGGCGCCCTCAGTCGGGAAGGCCGCACCCAGTTCGGCCGTCAAGAGGCCATACGGAATGAGGAACGTGAGCGCCGACACGATGAGCCAGAAGATGGCCTGGGCGCCATATGAGGACGATTGTCCGATGGTGTCGATCGCCACGATGGCGCAGACCGTGAAGAAGATCATGTCAAACCGGAACAGCGACTTCTTGAGCTTGCGCTTCTCGGCCGCAAGCCCGGCTACGGCAGCAGATTCCCCCATCCAAACCCTCCCCGGTTTCAATCCCCCGAGCTCAGGGGAGCTCGTGGGGCCCCTTTTTATGACGCTGGACTGAAATTCGCCACAATTAGAGATCGAAGGCGCACCGCTGTCAAGGCGACCGCCTAAGTTAAGGGAGCGAACCTATGGCGACCAGGACCACCCGAGAAGTACCCACGAGCCGCGTCGCAGAGCTGATAGCGGGCGAAGAAGAGAAGTTCCGCCGGGCCCGGCCGCGCTCCAAAAAGCTCTGGACCGAAGCTCGTGAAGTACTTCCCCGCGGCGTGCCTTCCTCCTTCCAGGACGCCGCCCCACAGCCCGTCTTCATGGAACGGGGGCATGGCAGCCGGGTCTGGGACGTGGATGGGAACGAGTACGTCGACTTCCACAACGGGTTCGGGGTCATGGTGGTCGGGCACGCCCACCCCAAGATCGTCGAGGCGGTGAGCCGGCAGATCGGCCTCGGTTCGCACTTTGCGCAACCGGTGGAAGACGGCGTGATCGTGGCGCGCGAGCTGGCGCGGCGATTTTTGCAGCCGAAGTGGCGCTTCACCAACTCCGGGACCGAATCCACCCTCGACGCGGTCCGGATCGCCCGCGGCTTCACCGGCCGGGAGCGGCTGATCAAGATCGAGGCCTCGTACCACGGACACCACGACGCGCTCATGGTCTCGGTTGAGCCACCACCAGACCTGATGGGCGCTGCAGATGCTCCGGCATCGGTGCCGCAGAGCGAGGGCATACCGGCCGCCATCGTCGAGCTCACGACCGTGGTGCCGTTCAATAACCTGCCGGCGCTCGAGAAGACGCTTGCGCACCACCGCGGCGAGGTCGCTGCGATCATCGTCGAGCCGGCGATGATGAACCTCGGCATCGTGCTCCCGGATGCCGGCTACCTGGCAGCGATCAAGGAGATGGCGCACAGCCACGGTGCGCTATTGATCTTCGACGAGGTGAAGACCGGCGTCACCATCTCGCCCGGAGGCGCGACCGAGCGGTTCGGCGTGACCCCTGACCTGGTCGCGCTGGCCAAGGCCATCGGCGGCGGGCTGCCGTGCGGCGCGGTCGGCGGACGCGACGACGTGATGGGGGTGATCGAGTCGAAGCGCGTCGCACAGATGGGCACGTTCAACGGCAACCCGCTGACGATGGCCGCTTCCAAGGTCACGCTCCTGGAGATCCTGAACGCGTCGGCGTACTCGCACTTCGATGCGCTCGCCGAGACGCTGCAAGGTGGTCTCGACGAGACCATCGCCGAACACGAGCTGCCATGTCACGTGATCACGCTGTCGGCGCGCGGTGGAGTCACCTACCGCGCCAGTCGGGTGCGCAACTACCGCGACTATCTCGAGACGGACAAGGCGCTGGCATACCTGAGCTGGCTCTACCAGTGCAACCGGGGCGTGATCATGGCGCCCGGGGCGGAGGAGAACTGGACCCTGTCGGTGCAGCACTCGGTCGAAGACGTCCAGCATTACGTGGACAACTTCGCCGCGATGGCTAAAGACCTGCGGTCCTGATCGAATAGTTCGATGTCACGTCTGGGAGGTATGTACGGCCCGGACGTGACATTTCTCGGCGTGGCCCGCTGCGACCTCTCGCAGCCCTCGACGCTCGAGGGCGCGGACGTCGTGATCATCGGCGCGCCCTACGACGCCGGCACCTCGTACCGGGCAGGCGCTCGCTTCGGGCCGAAGATGATCAGGATCACCGATTACCTGCCCCACGACTCGTCGCGCCCGCACCTTGCGCTACGGGTCGACCCGCTCCGGGAGCTGCGCGTGGTGGACGCGGGCGACATCGAGATGGCGGGCGTCGAGCAGCGGGTGCCGCTCGATGCGCTCGAAAGCGCGGTCCGCACGGCCACCGAGGCGGGCGCCATCCCGATCATCCTGGGCGGCGATCACACCATCACCTGGCCCGACGTGACGGGCGTGGCCCGGGTCAAGGGTTGGGGCCGCGTCTCGGTCATCCACTTCGACGCTCACGCCGACACCGGGACGATCCAGTTCGGCAGCCTCGTCGGGCATGGGCTGCCGATGCGCAGGCTGATCGAGTCCGGCGCGTGCCGGGGCGACCGATTTCTGCAGATCGGGCTGCGTGGGTACTGGCCGGAACCGCCGACCCTACAGTGGATGGCCGAGCAGAAGATGCGGTCGTTCGAGATGCACGAGGTGGTGCGGCGCGGCCTCGATGCGGTGCTCGAGGAGGCGTTCGCGATCGCGGTCGACGACTGCGATGGAGTCTTCGTGTCGGTCGACCTCGACGTGGTCGATCCTGGGATGGCGCCCGGAACCGGCACGCCAGAACCTGGCGGACTGACGGGGCGCCAGCTCCTCGACGCCGTGCGGCGGATCGCCATCGAGCTGCCGGTCGTCGGCATCGACGTGGTGGAGGTGTCGCCGCCTTACGACGCGGCCGAGATCACAGCGTTTCTCGCCAACCGAGTCGTGCTGGAGATGCTGTCGGGGATCGCATATAGGCGCAAGGGCGGGACCTGGGCCGGCATACCGCCGACGCTCCTCGAGGGGCGCTGAGGCGCTAGTCGCGGTAGGGCTCGATCATCCGGCCCAGCTCCTCCAGCTTGGCCAGAGCCTGGTCTCTCCCGTCCGGCGGCACGTAGTAGATGCAGCGCTCGACGCCGGCCTTCGCGAGCCGCTCGATCTCGCCGGCGACTGCCTTCGGGTAACACGTCACGGGAATTGGTCCCCGGCCCGCGGCTCGCGCCATTTCCTGAAGCTCGGGGATGCGCTCGATCACGTCACCCCGGTTCGGCATCCAGCCGTCCGCGTAGCGAACCACTCTCTCCAGGATCTTCGGCCCGCTGCCGCCCAGGATGATCGGCGGGTGGGGCTTCTGTAAGGGTTTCGGCCAGCTCCACATCGGTCCGAAATCCACCATGTCGCCGTGGTACTCGGCTTCGTCCTGGGTCCAGATGGCCTTGATCGCCTCGACCTTCTCGCGGAGCAGCTTCCAACGCGTGCTGAACTCGGTGCCGTGGTCGGCCATCTCCTCGCGGTTCCAACCCCCGCCGATGCCGAAGATGAACCTGCCGTTCGAGATCAGGTCGACGCTGGCGACCTCCTTGGCCGCGTGGATCGGGTCGCGCTGGATGAGCAGGCAGATGCCGGTCGCGACCCGGATCGTCTTCGACGCCAGGGCGGCGATGGTCAGCGCGACAAACGGATCCATGCTGTGCCAGTAGTGCTTGGGCAGCTCCCCGCCTCCGGCCCATTGAGAGGTCCTGCTCGTCGGGATGTGGGAGTGCTCGGCGACCCAGAGCGACTCGAATCCCAGCTGCTCGGCGGCGGGCGCAAGCTCTCCCATCGAGATCGCGTAGTCGGTCGGAAAGATGGCGATTCCGAACTTCACCTGATCATGGTGACCGATCGTGGCTGGCGGTCGAAGGCGGTGTGCCCGATCAGCCGGCCAGCGACATCCTCCGGGCGGTACCTGCCGGCCTGACCGGATAGGAGTCGACGGCCGCGAGCAAGGCCGACACCACCCTGGCGTCGAGCCGCCGGCCCGCCTCTTCCATCATCACGAGCCGCGCTTCCTGCGGGGCTCGGGCCGTCCGGTAGGGCCGGTCCGATGTCAAAGCGTCGTAGGTGTCTGCGGCCGCGACGATCCGCGCCTCGATGGGGATTGCTTCGCCGCCCAGCCCGTACGGGTAGCCGCTGCCGTCGAGCCGCTCGTGGTGGTAGAGGACCGCTATCAGCTCTCTCCGCGACCGGCCGTCGCCAAGGAGTGACAGGCCGATCTCGGGGTGCGACTTCATCAGCCGCCACTCAGATTCGTCCAGTGGCGAATGCTTCTCGAGGATATGGTCGGGGATCGCAAGCTTGCCGATGTCGTGCAGAAGACCCGCTCGGGCGAGCACTCGCAGCTCGGCCGTCGTCATCGCCATCTGGCGTCCAACCTGGACGCAGAGGTGCGCTACGCGCCGATTGTGGCCGAGCGCCTGCCGGTCCTTGACCAAGTGGCCTAGGACGACCACGGCATCCAACCATCCCCTGATCTGAGGCACCGGATGTGCGACCACTGGACCCTCCTTCCCGAGAGGCTTACCGAAACTTAGTTACCGATTCCTTACAGAGCGCGCAGTAGGACAACGGTCGGAAGGTGGGTCCGGGTCGCCTGATCCCTTTTGTTCCGGCTACTTCGGGTAGCCACGGCCTGGTCTAGATAGTCTCAAGGGACGCAGTATTCGATCTGCGCTTCGTGCAGCGGGTTGATCACTTCGCGCGCATGCGATTGTTCTTTGGATTGTGCTCGACCTCGGCGAGGTCCAGCGCCTCCAGCAGCGGCGGCATGTACATGCCGAACCGGCCGCGCAGTCCCTTCTTGAGCCCATACCATCCGCCAACCGGGTTCTTCGGCGACCTCCCCCATGCCTCGACGGTTCCCTCCGCCGCGGGCTTCTGCTCGTCGGCGCTTCCGAGCGGCACCCAGTCGCCTTGCTTCCTGAGCATCGCGTGGAGGTCCTCGATCGCGCGGACGTCGTATCGAAGCTCGGTCTTGCCGACCATGCAGACGATCGCCGGCGGGTCGAGCGATTCGTCCCTGTACATCAGGTATTCAGACGATCCGCTCGGCGTCGTCAGCTGCCACGGTGACTGCTTGGTGCCCGTCCCTTTTACTTTCGCCATACCGGTTACCTCCTCGGAGATCGCTCGCCAATTCTGACTCGACCTGCTATCAGAAGCTCAGGCGAGTCAGCCGCCAGAAGCGGCCGGGTGGATACATAGGGTCGGCCGTGACCAGCGGGATGTCGAGGCTGTAGTCACCCAGAACCATGTGCTCGGTGCCCTCCTGCGTGCCCGCCGCGAGCGGCTGGTCGACAACGATCGTCCGCGTGTCGAGACGCTGCCTCAGCACCATGCCGGGCCACTCGACCAGATTGACGTCGACCGACGAGACCAGGTCTGATTGCGCGCCCCAAGGAGTGATGTAGGTGGCGATGGTCTGGTTGCGGGCGATGACGTGGCGGACGTGCAGGGCCGCCTGCATCGCTCCGATCAAGGTTTTGGCCGCCGCGAACGTGTCGGCCAATGTCGACAGGCCCATCACGCATCCATAGAACGTTATCGGCACTCCGTCCACGGATATGGTCGCGGCAAACAGAAAGTTCGCTCCGGCATTCAGGCCGGAGCCGGTCTTGATGCCGATGATTCCGCTCTGCCCGAGGACGCCGTCGACGTTGTAGACGGTGCCCGCTACTGGAATCACGGCCGAGCCCATCCCGACCACCTGGGCGAACACCTCTTGCTGCATCGCCGCCATGCCGAGCGATATGAGATCGGTCGGCGTGCTAACGCTGCCTGGATTGGCTCCGCTCGTGTCCGCAAACCTGGTGTGGGTAAGGTGCAAGGCCACGGCGCGGGCGTTCATCTTGGCGACGAATGAATCGATCGAACCGGTATCCCAGCGGGCAAGCGTCTCTGCGAGGTTGTTCGCGGACGGGATCAACATGCCCTGGAGGGCCTGGAGCTCCGTGATCTGCTCACCGGCTTGCACCGCGGCCACAGACTCCTTGTTTGCGAGGTCCGCGACGTACGCCTGGACGTCAACGTCGGTGAGAGTGATCGTGGGCCCGGGGTCGTCTGTCTTCAGCGGCTTGTCCTCGAGGATCACCAACGCGGTCATGACCTTGGTGACGCTGGCGGCCGGAATGGCCTGCTCGTTGCCCGAGCTCGCTATGAACCCGAGGTTCTGGACGCCAACGGCGGCCGAACCACGGCTCGGCCAGGGCATCGCGGGCGCCGTGCCGGCGATCACCTCGCTGGCGGGAGGCGAGCCGGTGGCCGCCACTCCGGGAATCGGGCGGAGATAGTTCCAGGTCCCCAGGCCGAGGATGACCAGCAGCAGGATGATCCCGATCCGCAGCTTCATGCCAGGCGAAACATAACCAACTGCCCGGTGCGGCTCTTGAAATGCGGGTCACCGCTTTGATGCTCAGCGCGCCCCCAGAACGTGACGGGGTATCGATCTCCTCCCGGCACCCGGCTATCCTGCCGGGAGTGAAGGCGCTGGTCAAGGCGAAGGCGGCGCCGGGCCTTTGGCTGCAGGAGGTCCCGGATCCGACCCCCGGCCCCGGTGAGGTGTTGATTCGCGTCCTGCGAACGGGCATCTGTGGCACAGACCTCCACATCGAGAGCTGGAACGAATGGGCGCAGGCGACCATCCAACCGCCGCTTGTGATCGGACACGAGTTCGTCGGCGAGGTGCTGCAATTGGGAGAGGGCGTCGCGTCCGTCTATCCGGGCGAGATCGTCGGAGCCGAGGGGCACATCGTGTGCGGGCGCTGCCGCAACTGCCTGGCTGGACGCCGCGCCCTTTGCGCGAACACTGTCGGTATCGGCGTTCAGCGTGACGGCGCGTTCGCCGAGCTCATAGTCATGCCGGCCATCAACCTCTGGCCGCACCTGACCAAGATCGACCTCGACGTCGCTGCCATCTTCGACCCGTTCGGCAACGCCGTCCACACGGCAACCCAGTTCCGCGTCGTCGCCGAGGACGTGCTGGTCACCGGCGCGGGCCCGATCGGCATCATGGCGGCCATGGTTGCGCGCCATAACGGCGCGCGTTTCGTCGTCGTCACCGACGTCAGCGAATACCGGCTCGAACTAGCGCGCAAGGTCGGGGTGACGCGTGCGGTCGACATTCGCACGACGACCCTCGCGCAGGTGCAGGACGAGCTCGGCATGAAAGAGGGATTCGATGTCGGGTTCGAGATGTCGGGACAGGCAAGCGCGCTACGCGACATGATCGCGACCATGGCCCACGGCGGACGCGTTGCCATGCTCGGGCTGCCGGACCACGAGTTTCCGATCGACTGGTCTCAGGTCGTCTTCAAGATGCTCACCGTCAAAGGTGTCTACGGCCGCCAGATCTTCGAGACCTGGTACCAGATGTCGGTCTTCACTCAGACCGGCCTCGACATCTCGCCGGTCATCACGCATCGCTTCCCGTATCACCAGTTCGAGGAGGCCTTCACCGTCGCCCACTCCGGCCGCTGCGGCAAGGTCGTGCTCGACTGGACCGCGGCCTAGCAGAGGAAACCTGAATGTTCGAAAAAATGCAAGCGCACCTGGTGAGCCAGCTCGATGAGATCCGCAGCGCGGGGTTGGAGAAACAGGAGCGCGTGCTGATGGGACCGCAGGGCTCGGTCGTCAGCGTGCTGGACCGTGATGTCCTCAACCTCTGCGCCAACAACTACCTTGGGCTGGCCGACCACCCGGACATCGTCGCGGCTGCAAAAGAGGCCCTGGATCGCTGGGGCTATGGCATGGCCTCGGTTCGGTTCATCTGCGGCACGCAGGAGATCCACAAGGAGCTCGAGGCCGCGCTCACGGATTTCCTGGGCACCGAGGACACCATCCTCTATTCATCCTGCTTCGACGCCAACGGCGGGATCTTCGAGGCTCTCCTCGACGAACGCGACGCGGTCATCTCGGACGCGCTCAATCACGCGAGCATCATCGACGGGATCCGGCTGTGCAAGGCCAAGCGCCTGCGCTACGCAAACCGCGACATGAACGACCTCGAACGCCAGCTCGTGGACAGCGCGGATGCCCGTTTCCGGATGGTTGTCACAGACGGGGTTTTCTCGATGGACGGCTACCTGGCGCCCCTGCCCGAGATCTGCGAGCTCGCCGAGCGCCATGACGCGCTCGTCATGGTCGACGACTCGCATGCCGTCGGCTTCATGGGTGCGGGGGGGCGCGGAACGCACGAGCACCACGGCGTCATGGGCAGGATCGATGCGATCAGCGGGACGCTCGGCAAGGCCCTTGGCGGCGCGAGCGGTGGCTACATCTCCGGGCGCAAGGAGCTGGTCGCCATGCTCCGGCAACGCTCGCGTCCTTACCTCTTCTCCAACTCGGTGGCGCCTGCGATCGTCGCCGGGAGCCTGAAGGTGCTCGAACTGATCCGGACGGCCGGCGAGCTCCGTCAGCGATTGCGCGACAACACGGTCTATTTCCGCCGGCAGATGACTGCTGCCGGCTTTGACATCCTGCCCGGCGACCACCCAATCGTGCCCGTCATGGTCGGCGACGCAACGCTGGCCGCGAGCATGGCCCAGGTCATGCTCGAAAAAGGCGTGTATGTGGTCAGCTTCTCGTATCCCGTGGTGCCGCAGGGCAAGGCCCGGATCAGGACACAGGTCTCGGCCGCGCACTCGAGAGCCGATCTCGAGCGCGCGGTCACAGCCTTCGTCGAGACGCGGCAGGAGGTCGGTCAGTCAGCGTGAACCTCGATCCGGCTGCCGAAGCGGCCGAGGAGGCAGGGCTCGTCTACACCTCGGACGCCGAACCTGGAATCCGCCGGGTGCGCAAGGGAAAGGGCTTCACCTATCTGAACCCTGATGGCAAGCCGGTGGCCGACGCGGCCACGCTGGACCGGATTCGCGACCTAGTCATCCCGCCCGCCTGGAAGGACGTGTGGATCTCCACCCGGCCGCGTGGTCACATGCAGGCCACCGGACGTGACGTGCGAGGGCGCAAGCAGCACCTCTATCACGCAAAGTGGAGAGAGGTTCGCGACGCCGACAAGTTCGCGCGTCTCGCCGGATTCGCCCGCGCGCTGCCACGAATCCGGCGCCGAGTGACGCGCGACCTGGGGCAACCCGGACTGCCGCTCGAGAAAGTGATCGCGACCATCGTCAGGTTGCTCGAGCTCACATTCATGCGCATCGGCAACGAGGAGTACGCGCGAGACAACGGGTCGTTCGGCCTCACGACGCTACGCAGCCGGCACGTGAAGGTCACAGGGTCGACCGTGCGATTCCTCTTCAGAGGGAAGAGCGGCCGGGATGTCGCGGTCGGCATCACCAATCGGAGGGTCGCGCGAGTGGTCAAGCGATGCGAAGAGCTGCCCGGCCAGATGCTGTTCCAGTACATCGATACCGATGGAAATCGGAGAACGGTGACGTCCGACGACGTCAACCAGTATTTGCATGCTGTGAGCGGCGAGCGTTACACGGCCAAGGATTTCCGCACCTGGGCCGCCACCGTCCTGGCCACATCCGCACTGCGCGAAGCAGGCGGCTTCGAATCGGAAGCTGAGGCCAATCGCAACGTGGTCAGCGCGATCGACAGCGTCGCACGCAGACTGGGACACTCACGAACCGTCTGCCGCCGCGCCTATGTATATCCAGCGGTGATCGATTCGTACATGGACGGATCGCTCGAGAATGCGTGCAGCCTGGTGGCAGGCAAAGCCCACCGCCAGCTCAGGGCTGACGAAGCCGCTGTCGTAGCGTTGCTTAAGCGGAAGCTGCGCTCG